>Ga0184637_10003257_pt1 | contig 10178 bp, 7 predicted proteins | sample PLM3_127_b2_FD_133143 | JGI IMG/M metagenome (GOLD analysis project Ga0184637, IMG submission 133143) | Groundwater sediment microbial communities from an aquifer in East River, Colorado, USA - PLM3_127_b2 | ecosystem: Environmental > Terrestrial > Soil > Riparian zone | place: USA: East River... | reverse complement strand
GCGAGGACGCGGGCGAACGATTCTCGGTGGAGCTCCGACAGGATGCCGGCCATCGTCGCGGCCAGCGCGGCGTTCCCGAGGGCGCGGCCCTTCATCGTGCGACCGTCCGCGAAATGGAGCCGAAACGCTCGCGGGGGCAGACCCGGCGGACTCACCGGCACCGCTCGGACCAGCGGGGCTGGCTGGGCGGCCACGAGAGCCTCGAGGTCGGTCCCGACGGTGGGCCTGGCCACGAGGTGACTCGCCACCGTATGCATCGGATGCCCGAACCACAGGGCGTGCTCGCGGAGGATGCGGGCGCGCTCGCCGCCCGACACCGCGTGCTTGGCCAGGATGCGCCGCAGGTCGCGGAGCTGCGCATCCCGCGAGCGCAGCGTGAGCCGGGACTCGAAATGGTCTCGATAGTTGTACAGCCGCCGGGGCAGGACGCTGACCGACGCCCCGCGCTCGAGAAGCGTCCAGATGAGATCGTAGTCGTCGGCGCCCGTGAGCCCGATCCGCTCGTCCACGCCGCCAGCGGCGAGCAGCGCGTCCCGCCTGAACAGGAAGAAGTGCTCCAGATAGGCAGCTCGCTGCTCCAGCGACGGTCGCTGCGCCAGCCGTGCGTCGGTGGGGGTGCGGCTGAGGGTCGGCAGCACGGTCCGCCCGTCCTTGGCATAGCCGGTGAGGCCGGTGCTGACGATGTCGGCGCCGAGAGGGAGGCATTCGGCGACCGCCGACGGCTCGAGCCAGTCGTCCGACAGGAGAAAGCCCACCCGCGGTGTGCGCGCGGCCTGGATGCCTGTGTTCAGCGCGGCGCCGAAGCCGGGGCGCGCCTCGGCCATGACGCGCAGATTGGTGGCGGTGCCCGCCACGTGACGAAGCCACGCCACGAGCCGGTCGGGAGTCCGCGCCGAGACAACGGCGCACACCTCGGTCGGGACGCTCTGGTTCAGCGCCGACTGTACGCAGCGCGCGCGCCAGTCCGGCCGTTGATCGAGGATCGGTACGATCACGGTGGCCCTGGGCGTCACTGGCGGGCGGCCCACTTGTTCGCGAGCCGGCGACATCGCTTCGCGAGAAGCCAGAGAGGCAAGAGAAGATAGTCGTGCACGATGCGCACCAGGACATAGCCTTTCGACAGCGCCGGCGGCAGTCGGAGGAGACGGACATGGACCAGCCGGGGCTCCATCAGCGCTTCCCGCGCATAGCGGAGTCGGTCGCGGACACGGTCGAGTACGAGGTAGCGGAAGCGTGTCAGCACGAACGGCGACGTGGCCGGAGAGTCCGCGCTCTGCAATCTCGGCCACACACGGCCGACCAGCTCGGGGATCACACGGTCCGCGGCGATCGCCTCGTGCACCGCCGCGGGCAAGTCGGCGCCGAGGCGAGCGTGAGCGAGGTGAGCGGCGAGCAGGAGCATGCGCCGGCCCCCGAACCCAGCCGCCCGATCGAGGCAAGTCGTCCAGTCGAGGGCGGGCGCCGACCGAATGTACCCGGCGACGTCACAGACCATCTGGAGCCGGCGCCATTCCTCCTTGGCGCCGTGAGCGGCGAGGGCGAGCAGCGCGTCCTCGGTTGAGAAGGTCCACAGGTCGACTCCGCCGAGCTGGGCACGGATCGCCCGGCCGGAGAGATCGCTCCAGGCCAGCCGGGGGCCGAAGCCAGCAGGCATGAGGCGCCAGTGCACGTCCACCTCGACGTCCCGCTCGTCGTGGAACAGCGTATGGGCGAAATGGTAGCCGGCGAAGATTCGCGCCTCGAGGCGGTCGAGCTCGCTGTATCGCCGGTAGCCGCGCGTCATGACGAGCTCGGACACGCGCTCGATGTCCTCCTCCCGAACGAGGAGGTCCAGATCCCAGAAAAACCGCAGACCGCGGTCCTCGTAGATCTGCGCGGCCAGCACGGGCCCCTTGAAGACGAGCGCGGGAATGCCCGCACCGTCGAGCAGCCGGACGAGGTCGGCAAGCTCCGTGACGAGACGCCGGCCTCGCTCGCGATTGCTGTCGGCGCGGGCTTTGAGCCGGGACGCCACCGATTCGGGCACCGCGTCGGGCACCGTCGCTCTTAGGCTGTGATCGAGAAGCGCCTCCACCCTGTTGTGCCGCGCCAGGCGCAGCAGTTCCTCCCAGTCGACCGCGTCCTCGACGAGCGCCCGAATTAGCGCGCGGTCCGGCTCGTCGAGCCGCTCGCGCGCGGCCGCAACGAGCACGCGGAATTCGGGCTTCGCCCCGGGTGACCGGCAGCTCGCGTGCGCCGAGACTTGGCGCCGGACGGTCGGGGCGGTGACTCGAGCGGTATCGCTGCTCGTCGTCGGGGTGGCGAGCCGGCCCAGCGTCACGCCCCGACCTCCCAGCGATGCGGGTACACGACGTGGCCGGAGACGTCACGGCTCGCAACCCCTGGCCCGTCCACCGTGAACGTGGCCGCTGTACTTCGCAGGTCGAGGTAGCGCAGGGCGTCTCCGTCGTGCACGGCCACGCTCACTCCGTACGCGCCGCGGCAGAACAGCACCGGGTCCAGGACCAGTCGCACCACGCCTCGCGGGCCGGACGTGTCCACCTCCACGCCGTCGAGGTGGGTCGTCAGCCCGCCGAGATGTGCGCCGCGCACGTCCTCGAACGACACGCTGACCACCGGATCGACGACCGGCCCCGTGACTTCGTAGACGACCTCGATCACCGCCGGCTTCCCGTACTCGAGAATGTTTGCGGGGCCGTCGAGCGCCGCCACGCTCACCTCACGGATGGCGATCCCGTTGTCCTCCCCCGGCCGCGCCGGGGCCCGCTCGGCCGCGCTCCGCGCCTGGACGGAGCGCAGGTAGTCTTCGACGATCGGCTCCGGTGCTCCCAACGCGCGCACAACGCCCCGATCGATCCACAGCACGCGGTTCGCGTGCTGGAGCATGCTGACCATGTTGTGCGAGACCAGCACGATCGTTAACTTCCGACGTTTCAGCTCCGCGAGCTTGTTGAGGCACTTGGCCTGGAATGCGGCGTCGCCGACGGCCAGCACCTCGTCGATCAGGAATGTGCAAGACGTATGCCAACGTATAAGTGCGTGAAATCGGGAGCCACAGAGGAGGCGCGCGCGGACTACGTAAGGGAATCCGACACAAGCGGCAAGCGGCCGAGCGGATTCGCCGCGCGTACGACGGGCAAGGCTTCGAGCACAAGTAGCGGGTCATGAGGAACACGAGCCGCGTCGCAGCGTCCCCAACCAGAACCCGTAGAGGAGCGTGCCCTGGAGTGCGCTGGAGTGTGCCCGAGTTGGTCACAAATCTGGCACAACGGGCCGCTGTGGCATCGGCTCCTGGGGCGGCCGGCGTCCGAGTCTGAGAGGTTATGTCACGGTGACGGGGACCACGGACTGTGGCATCGGCTCCTGGGGCGGCCGGCGTCCGAGTCTGGGAGGTTATGTCACGGTGACGGGGACCACGGACTGTGGCATCGGCTCCTGGGGCGGCCGGCGTCCGAGTCTGAGAGGTTATGTCACGGTGACGGGGACCACGGACCGGGCGACCGCCGCCGAAGGGCGTTCATGTTCCCCAAGGGGGAGAGGGATGCTCTAGCGAGGGGTGAGGCCGAGGGCCCGCTCCACCTCGGCGAGCGCGGCGTCGACGGCATCGCAGAGGTGGTCCGTCTCCTGGGCGGAGATGACCAGGGGCGGCGCGATGGGCAGCACGAAGGCGGGCACCCGGAGCCAGACGCCGCGCTTCCTGAGGCTCTCGGTCAGGCGCGCGCCCAGGCCTGCCTCGGCGGGGAAGTGCTCCTTGCTCTCCCGGTCGCGCACCAGCTCGAGGCCTTGCAGGAGGCCCGCGCCCCGCACGTCGCCGACAATGGGATGGCGCGCCATCATCTCGGTGAGGCGGGCGCGCAGCTGCTCGCCGCGGACGCGCGCATTGTCCACCAGGCCCTCGCGCTCCAGGATGTCCAGGTTGACGAGGGCGGCGGCGGCGCCGGCGGGATGGCCCGTGTAGGTGAACATGTGCTTGAACGTGCGGTCCGGGCCGCCCAGGAAGGCGTCGGCCACGCGGCGGGTCGCGATGGAGCCGCCATACGGGAAGTAGCCCGACGTGATGCCCTTGGCGAAGCTCATGATGTCGGGGGTGACGCCGACGTAGTCCGCGCCGAACCAGGTGCCGAGCCGGCCGAAGCCGGTGATGACCTCGTCGAAGACCAGCAGCACCCCGTAGCGATCGCAGATCTCGCGCACGCGCGGCCAGTAGCCGGGGCCGGCCACCACGCCGCCCAGTGGCTGGGAGACGGGCTCGCCGAGGAAGGCGCTCACCGACTCGGGGCCATGGAAGAGGATGGCCTCCTCGAGCGCGCGGGCGCAGCGCTCGGCGCATTCCTCGGGGGTGCGGCCGCCGTACTCGCAGCGATACGGGTTGGGCTGGCCGATGTGCACCACGTGGGCCGGCATGGGCTGGTAGTCGCCGCGCGGGAAGCCCGGATGCCCGCCCAGCCACTGGGTGCCATAGGTCGCGCCGTGATAGGAGCCGCGACGCGAGATCACCTTGAACCGCCCCCGGGCGCCCTGGCGCACGTGATAGGCCTGGGCGAGCTTGAGCGAGGTCTCGTTGGCCTCGGAGCCCCCGGTGGTGAAGAAGGTGCGGGACAGATCGCCGGGCGTGAGCTGCGCGAGCCGGGCGGCCAGGCGGATGGTGGCGGGGGCGGCGGCGGCGTAGACGCCCATGCTCACCTGATTGAGCTGCTGGGCGACGGCGGCGGCGATCTCCTCCCGGCCATACCCGACGTTGCGGAAGTACATGCCGCCGATGGCGTCGACGAACTCGTGCCCGGCCAGATCCCGGAAGTTGATTCCCTTGGAGGCGACCGGGATGATCGGGCCGCCCTCCTCGGCGAGCTGCTCGGCATTGATCATGCCCACGAAGAGATGCTCGCGGGCGGCGCGCTGGAGACCGGCCAGGTCTTCCGGATCGGGAACGTGGATGGGCGGCATGCTCCTGACCTCCTCCTCGTCCGCGTCAGCTCGTGCGCAGCCGTCGGGGCTGCCAGGTTCCCGCGCGGTGGGCGTCCACGTAGGCCGAGCGCGAGAAGAGCTTGACGAGGACGAGGCCTGCGACGAAGCCTCCGGCATGGGCCCAGAAGGCCACGCCGCCGCCCCGCTCGGCGACCAGGCTCGTGAGCCCGCCCAGGAACTGCAGGGCGAACCAGTAGAGGAGCATCGTCCACGCGGGGAGCGTGATGGTCGTGACGAAGAAGCCGAGGAACACGAGCACGTACACGCGTACGTGGGGGTACAGCACGAGATAGCCGCCCATGACGCCGCTGATGGCCCCGGAGGCGCCCACCATCGGGATGCCGGAGGCGGGATTGGCCACGACCTGGGCGAGCGCGGCCGCGATGCCGCAGACCAGGTAGAACACGACGAAGCGCCCGTGGCCCATGGAATCCTCCACGTTGTTCCCGAACAGCCACAGGAACCACATGTTGCCGAGCAGGTGCATCCACGACCCGTGGAGGAACATGGACGTGAAGACGTGCGAGACCTGCCGGCCGGGATCGATCACGCAGGCCAGGCCCTCGCCCAGGGGAAACCGCGTGCCCGGCGGCAGCGTGCCCGTGAGCTCGGCGGGGATGAGCCCGAGATTACACACCGACCGCGCGAGCGGCAGGGCCGACCCCGCCCCCTGGACGAGGAGCCAGACGAGGACGTTGATGGCGATGAAGGCGATCGTGACGAACGCCGGCCGCAGCGTCTGGTTCTCGTCGTGGTAGGGGAACATCGCGCTCCTCTCCGGGCCCACGGGCGCCGGTGGTCGATCATGCGCGGGACGGGGCGCGCCGTCAACCGCACGCTCACCGGCGAACGCTCACCGGCGTCGCGGTGGCCGCGTTGACTATGCGTCGGGCAGCATAGTATTCTCCGGACGCGGTCCAACCCCTGTTCTCCTCGGAGGCTTCTAGTGCGGCGGTTCGAGATCACCCTGCCGGCAAGTGTGGACGAGTGCGTGAAGGTCCTGGCCCAGCGAGGGGCCGATGCCAAGGTGGTGGCGGGCGGCACCGACCTCCTGCCCCAGCTCAAGAACGGGCTCGCCAGGCCCGCGCTGGTCGTGGACCTGTCCGGTGTGCCCGCCCTGCGAGCCCTCGAGGCCGGCGCCGGGGGCCTCCGGGTCGGCGCCGCGGTCACCGCGCGGACGCTCGAGCGCGACGTGCGCGTGCGATCGGGCTACACGGCGCTGTCCGAGAGCGGGGCGCTGGTCGGTTCGGTGCAGGTCCGCAACCTCGCCACGCTCGGCGGCAACCTCTGCAATGCGGCGCCCTCCGCGGACATGGCGCCGCCCCTGCTGGTCCTGGAGGCCGAGGCTGTGATCGCCGGGCCCAAGGGCCGGCGCCGGGTGCCGATCGCGTCCTTCTTCACCGGCGTGCATCGCACCGTGCTGGGCCCCGACGAGCTGCTGGTCGAGCTGATCGTGCCCGCCCCGGGGCCGCGGAGCGGCGGCAGCTACATCCGTCACACGCCGCGGCGCGAGCTGGACATCGCCGTGGTGGGCGTGGCCTCGCAGATCACGCTGTCCGACGGTGTCTGCGCCAAGGCGCGGATCGCGCTGGCCGCGGTGGCGCCCACGCCGGTGCGGGCCACCGCCGCCGAGCAGTCCCTGGAAGGCCAGCCGCTCACCGCCGCGCGGATCGAGCAAGCGGCGGAGCTGGCCCTGAGCGCGGCCCAGCCGATCAGCGACCAGCGCGGCTCGGCGGAGTTCCGCCGCCACCTGGTCCGCGTCCTCACACGCCGTACCCTGACCCGCGCCCTCGAGCGCGCGGGCCGCTGACCTTCCGGGAGGACCGCCACGTGGCGAAACAGGTCCTGAGCTTCACCGTCAACGACGAGCCCACCGAGGTGCTGGTCCGGCCCTACGAGACGCTGCTCGACGTGCTCCGCGAAGGGCTGGGCCTCACCGGCCCCAAGGAAGGATGCGGCACCGGCGACTGCGGGGCCTGCACCGTCCACCTCGACGGCGAGCCCATCGCGAGCTGCCTCATGCTGGGCCTGCAGGCGCGCGGCCGCCACGTCCGGACCATCGAGGGGCTGGGACGGATGGCCGCGCTGCACCCGCTGCAGGACGCCTTTGTCCGGCACGGCGTGCCGCAATGCGGCTTCTGCATTCCCGGGGTGCTCATGGCGGCGGCCGCCGTCCTGGCGGAGCATCCTGCGCCCACGCCGGAGGAGATCCGCTACGGCATCGCGGGCAACCTCTGCCGCTGCACGGGCTACACCAAGATGATCACCGCCATCACCGAGGCGGCGGTCGCCGTCGCCGCCAGGAGCTGACGCCATGTCGACGCCGATGAAGACGACCCGCGACGTGAAGGGTGTCGGGCTCTCGATCCCGCGGCCCGACGGGCCGGAGAAGGTGACGGGCCGGGTCGAGTACGTCGCCGACATCCAGCCGAAGGGGTTGCTCCACGCCAAGCTCCTGCGAAGCCCGCACGCCCACGCCCGCATCAAGCGGATCGACGTGAGCCGGGCACGGGCGCTGGCGGGCGTGCGCGCCGTCCTCACCGCCGCCGACATCCCCCAGCTCAAGAAGAAGGCGCCGACGCGCGCCCACGCCGTGCTGGCCATCGACCGCGTGGTGTTCGTGGGCCAGCCGGTGGCCGCGGTGGCCGCCGACGAGCTGGCCATCGCCGAGGAGGCCCTGGACCTCATCGACGTCGAGTACGACGTGCTGCCCGCCTCCGTCGATCCGCTGCGCTCGATGCAGCCGGGAGCGCCCGGCGTCGCCGACTCGGGCACCGAGGCGGATACCAGCGAGGCCATGGCGCACGGCGCGGTCGCGGTGGCCAAGACGGCGGAGGCCGCGCCGGCCAAGGGCGCCAACGTGTCCCAGCAGTCCAAGCTCGCCCGCGGCGACGTGGCCGCCGGCTTCGCCGCCTCCGATCTGGTGCTGGAGAAGACCTATCGCGTGCCGATGGTGCACCAGGGCTATCTCGAGCCGCACGCGGTGCTGGCGCAGTGGGACGCGAACGGGCAGCTCACGCTCTGGGCCAGCACCCAGGGCTCGTTCAACACGCGCTCCGAGGTGGCCGACGTCCTCGAGATCCCCGAGAACCAGATCCGCGTGATCCCGGTGGAGTGCGGGGGCGGCTTCGGCGGCAAGATCCGCGCGCTCTGCGAGCCCATCACCGCGGTGCTCGCCCGCGTCACCGGCCGCCCGGTGCGCTACGTGATGACCCGGCGCGAGGAGCTGGAGGCGGGCATGCCGGCGCCCCAGGTCATCATCCGCCTCAAGGCGGGTGTGAAGCGGGACGGTACGCTGATGGCCATCGAGGGCGACACGGTCCTCGACACCGGCGCGTTTTCCGGCACCGTGCTCGCGGTGAGCGCGGTGCTCCTCGCCAGCCTCTACAAGTGGCCAGCCTTCGAGATCCGCGGCGTGGAGGTGCTCACCCACAAGCCGAGCGTCGCGGCCTACCGGGCGCCGGTGGCGCCGCAGACGATCTTCGCCATCGACTCGCACATGGAGCAGCTCGCGCGGGCCCTCGGCCTCGATCCCGTCGAGTTCCGCCGCCGGCACCTGATCGTCCCCGGCGACCCCATGGCCAACGGGCAGCCGTGGCAGAGCAACGGGGCCGTGCAGGTGCTGGACCGCATCGCCGCGCACCCGCTGTGGAAGGGCCGGAAGGAGTGGGCGGCCAGCGGCGGCAAGGACGGCCGCGGCCTGCGCGGCACCGGCCTCGCGCTCGGCGGCTGGCTTGGCGGGCTTCAGCCCACCAGCGCCACCGTGCGCCTGAACCCCGACGGCACGCTCGCCGTGCTCACCGGCCAGGTGGACATCGCGGGCACGAACATCGCGCTCGCCCAGATCGCCGCGTCCGCCTACGGCGTCGACATCGAGAAGGTGAAGATCACCACCGGCGACACCGACGTGGCGCCCGTCACCGGGCTCAGCGCGGGCAGCAAGACCGTCTACACGGTGGGCACCGCGGTGCTCCAGGCGGCGGAGGACGCGCGCCGCCAGACGCTCGAGATCGGCGCCAGCGAGCTCGAGGCGTCCATCCACGACCTCGACATCGTCGACGGCCGGGTCACGGTGCGCGGCATGCCCGACCGCGGGATCACGCTGGCCCAGATCGGCAAGAAGGGCAACCTCTACATGTCCAAGGTGCAGCCCGTGCTCGGCACCGCCCGTCCGAGCTTCACCCAGCAGGCGCCGGCCTTCGCCGCCCAGCTCGCGCGCGTCGAGGTGGACCCGGACACGGGCGAGCTGACGCTGCACGAGTTCGTGGTGGTCCAGGACGCGGGCAAGGCGATCAACCCGCTCGGTGTCGAGGGCCAGATGCAGGGCGGCGCCGTGCAGAGCCTCGGCATGGCGATGACCGAGGCCCTGATGTTCGGCGACGACGGCCGGCTGACCAACCCGAGCCTGCTCGACTACCGCAAGCTCACCGCCGCCGACCTGCCGGACATCGAGACGATCATCGTCGAGGTGCCGTCTCCGTCCGGGCCCTACGGCGCCCGCGGGGTGGGCGAGCCGCCCATCGTGCCCGCGCCCGCGGCCATCGCCAACGCCATCGAGGACGCCACCGGCGTGCGCCTCACCGAGCTGCCGCTCACGCCCGAGCGGATCGCGCTCGCCATCGCCGCCGCGGCGGGATCGGCAAGACGGTAGGCCGCCGCCTTGGACCTCAAGGACCGCGTCGCGCTCGTCGCTGGCGGCACCGGGCTGCTCGGCACGGCGATCGCCCGCGCCTTGGCCCGGGCCGGAGCCGACATCGCCATCACTTATCTCGAGCGTCACGACGCCGCGCGCGAGACCTGCGCCGCCGTCGAGGCCCTCGGACGCAAGGCGTGGAGCGTCACCCTCGACCAGACGGACGCCGAGGCGATCCCCGGGGCGGTGAAGGCGGTGGCGGGCCACTTCGGCCGGCTCGACGCCCTCGTCAACAACGCGGGCTGGAACATCTCCATCCCGTACCCGGACCTCGAGGCCCTGGATGCGGGCGTCTGGGATCGACTGTTCTCCACCAATCTGCGCGGGCCCTACCTGCTGGCGCGGGCGGCGGCGCCGTACCTCAAGGCGAGCGGCGCCGGGCGCATCGTGAACATCGCGTCGGTGGCGGGCCTGAACCCGGGCGGGAGCAGCATCGGCTACGCGACGAGCAAGGCGGGGCTGATCCATCTCACGCGCTGCCTGGCGGTGGCGCTGGCGCCCGAGGTGGCCGTGAACTGCG
>Ga0184637_10003256_pt1 | contig 10178 bp, 14 predicted proteins | sample PLM3_127_b2_FD_133143 | JGI IMG/M metagenome (GOLD analysis project Ga0184637, IMG submission 133143) | Groundwater sediment microbial communities from an aquifer in East River, Colorado, USA - PLM3_127_b2 | ecosystem: Environmental > Terrestrial > Soil > Riparian zone | place: USA: East River... | reverse complement strand
CTTCAGCTCTTGTCCCTCGAGATCCGGCGGCGGGGGTGGCAACGCGCCGCCTTCGAGCAGCCGCGTGAAAGTAATGTCGATCAGCGGCGAGAGCAGCTCATCGTGCAACCGCTCCAACACCGGCCCGAGCATCAGCAGCTTCTCCTCGTGACGCTCGGCAACCTCGGTTGCGGTGGCCGGCGTCGCGCGGTTGTCCTGCGAGATCATCAGGAAGAGATCCGCGTAGAAGTGCGAATTGATCTGTGCGCGCACGTCCTCGATCGAGTTGAGCAGATGCGACAGGTCGATACGCACGTCGAACAGGTTGTGCGCCTTGGCGGCCGGGTTCGAGATGCTGAAGTAGTTGACACCTCCGGGCAGTGTGTCCAGCTCACGCCCCTTCAGCTCGCCCGGCATCGCGATCGGCGGCCGGGTCTGGTAGTCGATGCCCTGCGCCTTCCTGAACTGCTCCTGCTGGAGCTGCTGGATCGCGCCGAGCGCCTCCATCCCGGGGCCGACGCCGTACACGTCGCCGCCCCGCGTGTGCCAGCGCACGCCGAGCGCGGGGAACTCTTTGAACCCCGACTCGCGCAGCACGTGCTGATCGTTCTCCGCGCCGGCCTCGATGTAGCACGACTTGAAGGCCATGTTCTTCGGGAGGCGCTTCTTGTAGCCGGCGGACAGGTCGCGCTCGTGCATGCGGCGCGGCTCGATCAGGTGGATCACCGTCACGGGCTTGTCGTAGTTGTGCGAGTCCCACATGTTCTTGATCGTCTGCCCCACGGCGCTCCAGTTGGGCTTGCCGTCGAGCATCGCTCCGGCCACGAACTCCTCCACGATCTGCTCGACCGTCATCTCGTACTCGCGCACGAGCGAGTTGACCTGCCCCTTGTGATTCGTCGCCATCGCGTACTCGCCGATGGTGAGCGGGGTGTGCCAGATGACGGAGTCGAAGTCGGGCTCGATGATGTCGATGGCCGTGCCGAACGCACCCAGCTCCTCGTAGATCGTGTGCAGCGAGCGGTAGGTGTTCGAGGCGTGGAACACGTCGCGCATGAGCTGCGCCACGTCGGCGAGCCACCACTGCACCGATTCGTTCTCCATCTTCTTCGGGTCGGGGGTGGCGAGGCGAAACCACGGCCGGGCCGGGCTCGTCATGCCGCTCATCATGCCGGCGGCGAGGATGCGCAGCGCCTTCGTCGCTTCGGCGTCGATGATGTTGTTGAAGCTCCGCGTGCCCTTGTTGCGATCGGAGGCGACGAAGCGCCCGCTGAACGGCAGCAGGTTGTCGCTGATCATGCGCCAGCGCGCGTCCCACCCCGAGCGATCGGTGTAGAGCGCGCTCTTGCGCTTCAAGACTCGCTGCCGCAGCGTGAGCGGCCCCGAGTCGTAGCTCCCGCTGTACTCGGCCACGGGTTACCCCTTGTGGTCGGACTTGCCGTACATGCGGCGATCGCTGCCCTTGCGCCGCTCGGTGCCGGTGTGCTTGGCCTTGTTCTTGCGACGCTCCGCTTTGGAGACGCGGCGGTTCCCGTAATGCTCGTGCGCCACGTTAGCCCCCGAGGGTCTTGCCCTTGCCGACCTGCGACATGGCTGCGGCGATGTCCCCGACGAGCCCCAGGTTGCTCGGGGCGGCGCCGCCGCCTCCACGCATTCCGGTCTGCGCACCGGCACCGCCGCCGACCTTGCCCGTGTACGAGGCCTGCGTCTCGAACTGCGGGGCGGGCGGGATGGGCGGCGGGGGCGGGGGCGGCGGCGCCTTGCGCTTCGCGAACACGCCCGCGCGAGCACTGCCGGCGCCGACGCGCGGCGCGGGCGTGAAGAGCGCGAGCGCGCTGAAGATGAGAGCTGCGATGAAGCGCATGATGCCTCCGAGGTTAGCCGGCGGTCGCTCTGCCGCGACCGCGCTGCAGTAGTGAGTTGGTGATCCCCGAGCTGCCGCTGAGAAGCGTGCCGCTCGCGTCGTTCTTCTCCGCCTCGCTCGCGAGCGCCGTGCGGCGCGCCGCGTCGGCGGTGGCGCCCTCCACGCTAGCCGCGGAGTCGGCGGCGTTCTTCGCGGCGAGCGTGGCGTTGGCGGCCTTCTGTGCGTCGGCGGCGCTCTGATTCTGCTGCTCGATCATCTTGTTCTGCCGCACGGCAGCGGCGACCTGCGCCCGGTTTTGTGCTTCCGCGCTGTAGATGGCCGTGCCTGCGGCGACCACAGCACTTGCGATGGAGACGGCGGCGGAAATGCCCATGCTAGTCGAGCCTCAATCCGTAGATGTCGTCGATCGCTTCGTAGCCAAGACGCTTAAGAAGCGGGCCGAAGTTCAAGCCGGGCTTGCGTTTGACGTGCTGATACACGACCTGCACACCCTCGGCTCGCAGTTGTTCGTGATTCCACTTGAGCATGCGAATGCCGAGCCCGCCGCGATGCTCGGGGTCCACGTAGAGCACGTCCTGCACGGCCTGCTTCGATCTCCGGTAGTGGAGATTGGACCGCACGAAGTACACCGCGTACCCGAACATCACGCCTGCCGCGTCGCGCGCGGTGAACACGCGCAACGCGCCGGCATCCTCAATCTGCTCGTATGCCTCTTGATCCACGTCCAGCGGAATGTCCAAGTAGTGAGCCACCTCGAGCCAATGCTCCGCGAGCAGCGGCATGAGATCGGCCCACACATTGTGGACGCGTTCACGGCGGAATTGAATCACGGCGCGGAGGTTATCAGGTCTGCGCTCTTACGTCCGCGCGCTTCCCCCACTGTCCGTAAACCCGCTCGGGATTGTCGTGGTAGCCCAGGCGCCGCATCGTGTCGTGCCCCGCGTTGCCGGGCTGGTGCATCGTGAAGACGAAGTAGTCCACGTTCGCGCGGCACCAGTCGGTGTACGCCTGCAGGAGCAGCAGCCCCGCGCGCGTGTGCCGCTGCTCGGGCGCCACATACCACAGGCCGGTGCACGCGCTCGGCCGGCCGTTGAATGGGTGGGGCTGCAGGTACCCGAGGAGCATGCCGCACCGCTCGCCTTCGCGCTCGACCACGAGCACGAGGTGATGCGCGATCGCGTCAAGCCACAGCACGCCGCAATAGTTGGGATCTTCGGGGAGCAGCCGCGCGTCCGTGTGCCAGAGCGGCTCGCGTGCCATGCGACCCGTGCTCTCGACGAGCCACTGCGCGTCGTCGGTCGTGGCGGAGCGAACGTGCCAGCTCATCGGTGGAACTTCGGATTGAGCGGGTCGTACTCCCCCCGCTTCTGGCGCTCAACCTCACGCTGCAGCGCCGTGATCGAGCGCAGCTTCGGCGTCTCGACGAGCGCGTAGATGACGGCGCTCGCGCGGTCCGGCGACTTGCCGAGGCGCTTGGGATCGAGCAGGTCTTCGCGCGACTCGACGAGGATGTCCTTGCCGCGCAGCATCCATCGCGGCATGCACAGCTCTTCGAGCAGCTCCATGTCGGGCGGGAGCGCGATGCCGGTGTTGTTGCGCGGATCGAGGCACTCACGCGCGCGCCACCACAGCATCGAGCGCAAGTTCTTGAACGTGAGCATGCCGCTCGTGTCGGTCTGACCCGGCGTGCTCGTGGCGTTCTTCAAGCCGACGACCTGGAAGCCCGCCTCGTTCAGCAGGTCGTAGGGTGATGCGCCGATGCCGTCCACGTCGATATGGATCACCGCCCGGTCGCGCACGTTCGCCACGATCATCGCCATCACGGTCTGCCCGTCGGGCGTGTCCTTGCCGGCGTACACGAGTAGCTCGTCGAACCACAGCGCGTGGCGCCGCGCGAGCACGGTGTTGTCCTTCCCACCGCGCGCCGGGTCGGCGCCAATCGAGTCCATTGGCGAGTAGCGGCCCTCGGGCTTCTTCCACCTGTCCATCGCGGCGCGCACCCACGCGCTCGGGATCACCTGCCAGCGATCGTCCTCGATCCCGGCGCTCATATCACCGTAGAGCATCTGCGAGCGCAGCGGCTCGGGTAGTGCTTGGAGCACGGCCATGTAATTCGTCCCATAGAGGAAGGGGTTATCCTCGACGAGCGCGGGGATGAACGTCCGCGACTGCGGGATCACCAGCTCGCCATTGTGCATGTACTGCGCGAGGCTTTCCACCTCGTGCTCGTCGTCCGCGCCTTTATGCCGCGCGAAGTAGCGCAGCTCACCGGGCATCGCGCGCTTGCCCTTGTACGTCACGTCGATCCACGGCGCAAAGAACTTGATGATCCACCGGCACTCGGCGCGCGTCGGCGGGTTGAAACACAGCAGACACTGCTTCACCTGCATCGGATCGACCGACCTGATCCAGCCCATCAGGAAGCGCACGGGCGCCTCGGTGAACTCGCCCGCCTCGTCGATCACGAGCAAGTCCTTGGGCCGGCCTCGGTGCTTGCGCTCGTCGCCGGGGTTGGGCACCGAGCCGAAGTCGATCTTCACGCGCCGCGGGCCCGCGTTGCGCCAGATGGGCGGTCGCCCGCCGAAGCCGTCGCGGTTGCCGAGGATCTCCTCCAGCCGGTCGTACACCGCCTCAAGCTCCGTGCTCTCCACCCGAAAGTAAGCAATACGCGCATGTTTCATGAGCGCTTTGCCGATCGCGAGGTCGGTCTTGCCTCCGCCCGCGCCGCCGCCGTAGCCGATTACATCAGCCTCGGACTCATACGCCAACTGCTGCGGGCCGGGCAGCGGGCGCCAGAACACGTCCTTGATGTCGAGCGCGAGCAGGTGATCCAGCTCCTGCCGCTCCCCCGAGGTGAGGAACGTACAGAGGCTACGCGCTTCTTTCGCGGTCAGCATGGTGCACCACTACGACGCGCGGCTTGCCGGCGATGATATCCAGCAAGGCCGCGGCATCCAAGAGGCGGAAGTCGCCCGCACGCAGCCACGCCAGCGCCTTGGCCGGCGTGACTAGCGTGAGGGTGGGCCGCGTCATGTACGCGTCACCTCGGGTAGGAGGATGGTCAGCTCGCCGTCCTTCACGACGCGAGGTTGATGCAGCCCCGTCATATCGGTGAGCACGATGGCGTCGCGCGAGGCGCTGGCCGGGATCAGGTGCATGATCCATCGCCCGGTGCTCGGCAGCTCACCGACATAGCGCACGACGCGCGGCACACGCTTCGCATAGCCGTAGCCCTGCACCGCGCCGTCAGTCGGCGGGGTGTACGTGGGCCCGCCCGGAGTCCACGGTTTACCGACGGCGCTCACGGTGCGTCTCCCATGATCCGCGCGATCTCCTTGCGCAGGTGCGCGGGAGCGAAACGCTTGCACTCGATGAGCACCTTGCGCGTGTTCTCATCGAGCACGCTCGCGCCCCGCGATGCGCTCGCGGTAGCTGTGGTCGGCTGGTACGGGGGAGGATACGGAGGCGTCGACGACGTGCCGAAGACCTGCAATTCCTTCGCGCTGTCGCCCATCGCGCCGTCGCCCTGCCCCGCGCCCTGCCCCGCGCCCTGCCCCGCGCCCTGCCCCGCGCCCTGCCCCGCGCCTTGCATCGCGACGCTCAGATCTTCGTGGCACAGCATCGTGCACTGGCCGCGGCAGCACGTGCGCTGCTTGCCGCCGCCCAAGCCGCCGCCACGGATGATTCTGTCTAGCTCGTCCATCGTGCTCTCCTGTAGAAATGGTGGTTGCCGATCGTGGCCACGCGCTCCATCGTGCGGGCCCAGCCGGGCCGCACGGAGTTGGCGTGATAGTACGTTGCGCCCTTCGCGTGCTCGCAGCACGCGCCGCGCATTTCATCGAACAGCACCGCGGCCGCCACTCGCTGCGCATCGCGCCACGCGGGGCCGTGCGCACGAGTCGGAGTGGCGGTCCACGAGAACTGCGCGGGGCGGTACACCTCGCGGCAGATGCTGGTGCTGCGCTCCGCGACGCGCGCGAGCGTCACCTCGGCCACCGCGCGCTTGCCCGCCTCGGGCTCGCCTCGCGCCTCGTGGTACACGTTGAGCGCAAGGCACTGCTCCTGCTTCGCGCGCTCGATGCGCACGAGCCGCTGCTGGTACTCGGCGGCGCCCGGGGAGTCGGGCTCCCGCCACTCGCTCACCTTCATCGACGGCGCGCGCATCGTCTGCACCACGGTGCACACGGCCATGACCACGAGCGCGATTGCCACTACTGCGTCAATCCACTTCATCGTCCACCTCGACCGAGTTGTTGAGCGTGAGTGCAATGAGCAGCAAGAAGAGCAGCGCGCACACGCGCGCGCGACAGATGTACCACGTCACGCGGCTGGCTCCCACAACACGCCCCGGCCCGCGAAGCGCGCGGTGCCGATCAGGATCGCGCCTTCAGGAAGGTCGCTGGTGACGCCGACGCGATCGTCCATGCGCCACACCACGATATCCCGCTCGCGGCGCGCGCACGAATCCTTCGCGTACACGATCGCTTCAGCGGTGCGCGTGCCGTAGATCGCCATTACGCGAGGTCCGATCCACTGGCCTTGCGCCGGGCCGCGAGTTCGACGAGCGCGGCGACGCGCGCAGCGCGCATGTTCTCGTCGATCTGGTCGCGCTCGTCCTTCACGGTGAGCGAGTCCTTGAACATGGCGAGCGTGCGCGCGAGCATCTCCAGGCCGCCGGTCTTCGTCCAGAACTTGATCTCTTTGGTCCAGCCGACTTGCTTACGCGCCGGGCCGTGGCCCTCGAACAACTCCTCGACCTTGATGCTGCTGATCGCACGCGCTACGTCGTCGGGGATGTCGTGAATGGATTTGAGCGTGTCATCGCTGTTGAACGCGTCCTTCGGATTGCAGAGCGCAACGCGCACCATCTCAGCGAGCACGGTGCTCGCGTCGATCTTCGCGGTGGCGAAGCGGTGCGCGGCCAGCTCTTCGATGCGGTCGAGCACCTCGGCGCGTTGCAGCAGATCGTGGCCGCGCTGCCGAGCCGAGTCCACCGGGTAACCCGCGCGTCGAGCGGCCTCGGCCGCGTTGCCGAAGACCGACACAAACACGAGCGCAAAGGACTCGTGCTGCGGGTTGTCCAGCGGGGTGCCTACGTCACTCATTGTCCACCACCTGTTGGGGATGCTACCACAGCGGAGGGCCCGCCGTGAGCTTCGAGATCCGGCTGGCCGTCCGTCCGCCGGGCCGGCGCCTCGGCGGCTGCAGCCGGCAGCCCTTGAGCAACCGAAGCGGATCGAGCCAAGTCGCCGGCACCTCGAACCAATCCAGGGCCGGCACCGGCCCGCGGTTCAACCCCGGCTCGGCCGGGTCGAAGCTCCCGCACTGCTCCGGCTTGAATCCGGTCGGGGAAGTTACCCCACACCCCACACCGTACCCCACACCCCACACCCCCTTACAGGGGGGTGTGTGTGGGGTGAACTGCTTTACCCCACAGCCCCCCACAACTTCTACCCCACAACTTTTGTGGGGGGTGAGGGGGGCCGCACCCCACTTGACGCCATCCAGGACGCCGCGATTCGCTTTAAGTGAAATCGTGAAATCCTTTCCACCCAACGGCTTAGACGCAAGTCGTTGATTAGCTTTAAAATCACGCGAGATCATCGGCATCCCTCCCCGCGATGGACTTGCCGGCGAGCCACTGGCTAACCTGGGGTTGCAGCAGCCGCAGCCCTCGTTTCTCTTTGCCGTGGCCGTTGTCGGGAACGTAGACATACTGGTCGTCCACGAGCCGCATTTCGATCAGGGTGCGGGTGGCGCTCTTCAACTGGTCGACCGAATAGCCCCCGCCGCGCTCGGTCGAGCTGAGTGTGGTCGGCAGGTAGAAGGTCGAGGAGTGGTGGCCGCCGAGCCACTCTCCGCGGTCCTGGGCGGCCTGCAGCTCGCCGAGCACGTGGGCCAGCAGTCCGCTCGCGCTCGTGCTCGTGGTGCCCGTGGCGACCACCGTGAACGCTCCCTCCTGGTATTGGAGCTGCAGCTTCGTGCGGGGCCCGATGTTCGACTTCTGGATCGAGAGCACGCTCGCGCCGTCGTCGTCCGAATCGCGCTCCAGCAAGAGGCGGACTCGCGAGACGTTCTCCCACGCGGTTGACCCCGAAAAACCGCTGTCCCCCGCCTTGGCCGTGTGACCTAGGAGGATGATGGCGCAGTCCTCCTCCCGGGCGACGCGCGCGAGGCGGTTCACGAATTGCGTGACCTGGGCCCGGTCGTTCTCCTGCCCACCGAAGAGCTGGGCGACGTTGTCGAGCACCACCACCGAGGGGCGCTCGGCCTTGATGGTGGCGACCATGCGCCGGTAGAAGCTGCTCACGAGGAGCTTGCGCTCGTTGTTGAAGGACACCAGGACGTTGTCCAGGCCCAGGCGCCCCTGCATCAGGAGCTGCCCGCCGAAGGTCGGCAGGTCCATTGCGTTCTCGCGCGCGACGATGATCCTCAAGCGCATGCGAAGATCGTTCTCGCTCTCTTCGCAGAAGAAGCCGAGCACCTTCCCCCGCTTGGTGGGCAACCCGAGCCACGTGCGGCCCAGGGCGACGGCCTGCAGGAGCATCAGCGCGAGCAGCGTCTTACCCATGCCGCCGCGCGAGAACAGCATGTGCACCACCCCGAGCGCGAACCAATTCTCGATCACCCAGGCTCGAGGCTCGGGGGGCAGAATGTCGAGATCGTCGACCCCGGCGAACTCGGTGTAGGGGCCGTCTTTTACAAGCTCCACCAACCCCTGAACCGCGGCAGGGTGAACGGCGCCGTCAGGTCCAGTACTATCTTCGGCGGGCACGTCCTCGAACCCTTCGGTTGCGCCGCGCTCGTCTTTCCACCCGGCTTTGCGGGCGTGGTAGAAGAGGCTCGCGACGCTGATGCGCGACTCGCCGGCATCCTGCTGCTCGTCGCGAATGTAGGGCCACGTCTCCTTATCGACGTGCTCTTCAGGGGCGCGCTTGTCGTGATGATGCTTGTTATCCGTGTACCAGAGGAGGAGCTGGCGGCCCTCATCCGAACCGTCCGTGCCGTCGTGGATCGCGCAGGCGATCTCGTGCCACTTCTTGTGGTCATAGCTGTTCTCCTCGGGGAGTGCATGCACTGCGTCTTCGATGCGGGGAAACTCGGGCAGCTCACTCGGCGCCACGGGCTCGCGCTCAGGCTTGACGAGGGTGGTGAGGGGGTCGCTCGGGTCGAGGTGCGCGATCGTGATCGCGTCCATTGTCTCAGGGTCGAGCGCGCAGCTCTTGCCGCTGTAGGGCAGGATGAACATCGAGCCAAAGCGCCCCTCGGGGACGGCGTCCTGCTTGGGATAGATTTCGATCTGGCCGTGTTTGACTCCACCCGTGCCGCTCTCAAATCCGCATGTGGCGATGACGCGATCGAGGATCGTGCGCACGGTGAAGGCGTCTTGCGGCGCGGCCCACACGAAGAGGAGGTGGATACCCTTCCCGCCCGAGGAGCGGAAGGGGATAGCGCGTAGCCCGACTGATGCGGCGGCGGCGGCGATGTTGAGGGCGTGCTGCGCCATCGAGGGCCACGACACCTCGCCCTTGTGCGAGTCCATGTCGAGGAGCGCGACGCGCGTGACCCTCGTACCGGGCACGATGGGGCACAGCCCGACGGGTGAGCCCGTGCCATCAACGTGGTGCGCAATGTCGTGAGCGGTGAGCTGGCGGTGCACGCACCGCATCTCTTTGTCGCCGCGGTCACGCCAATGGTGGCCCCGCTGCATCATGTCGGCGAGCTGCGTGAGCTGCCGGCGCAGCTCCTTGCGATCGAAGTCCCCGACGGGGCCGGGGGCGTGCACGATGGGTGGGATCATTCGGTCCTCCCCGTAAGGCGGAAGTGCTCGAGCGCGGCGGGCGTGACTTCGGCCTGCCTCAGGGCGCCCTCGGGCATCTCGGCGCGCTGCAGGCGCTGAGGCGGGCCCCACCATCCTCGATGGTGCACGTAACGTGTGACGACGCCGCGCACGTAATCGAGCGACAGCAGATACGCCTTGTGCGGGCGGGGCATCGGCGGACCCTACCACAACCTGCTGAGCGGCGGGGTCGGCATGCGGCGAGGCGTGATGGAAGTCACAGATTTGACGATCGGGGGCGGACTGTGACATAGTTCCTGTGCGCCGTCAAGCGGGACGGGCTATTGTCGGGGCGTTCGAGCTTGACCCCAACTTGAGAGACAGGAGATTCAACATGGACTTCTACCTTCGCATCAACGGCAGCGTGAGCCTCCTCACCCCGCGCACCGCGGCGGGCCGCGACTTCTGCCAACACCACCTTCCCGACAACTGCCCACGTCACGGCGCCGCGTACGCCGTCGAGACGAATTACATCGACCCGATCCTCGAGGGGAT
>Ga0184637_10003255_pt1 | contig 10179 bp, 13 predicted proteins | sample PLM3_127_b2_FD_133143 | JGI IMG/M metagenome (GOLD analysis project Ga0184637, IMG submission 133143) | Groundwater sediment microbial communities from an aquifer in East River, Colorado, USA - PLM3_127_b2 | ecosystem: Environmental > Terrestrial > Soil > Riparian zone | place: USA: East River... | reverse complement strand
TGGATCAATTCACTAAGGGCATTTTGTAGTAACTGGCGTGTCCGCTCTACACGACGGTCTATTTTTTGTTTGGGCATTGTTTCTCTCCTTTTCTTTTCACCACAAAGGGTCACGACACTTGCACCGCGCTGCGGATGCAGTGCAGGTGAGGTACACAAAGGTTTTGAATTATTTCCTTTGTGGTTGAAAAGTTCGAGTTTTTCTGAACAAATCATTCTTTCATGTTCAATAACTTACGAATTTCAATACATTGGTTGTTGACATCTTTTCTCTGTCTCTGTATAACCGAACACAGTGTTCAAAAACATATACAGTGTACATCAATTTCTTTTACAAGAAAAGGAGCAAATCAAAATGGAAACAAGATTGGCAAGTCAAAAACACGTGATGGCAATGCCTGTCGTAGAGAGACCTCTTATCGAGTTGAGAAAAGTCTCCAAGGCATATAACGTCGCCGCAGGGAAGTTCCTGGCTCTCAAAGAAGTGGACATGCAAGCCGACGCAGGCGAGTTTGTTGCGGTGGTTGGCAAATCGGGGAGCGGGAAGTCCACGCTTATCAATATGATCACGGGAATTGACACGCCGACTTCGGGCGAAGTGTTCGTGGCTGGGACGGCTGTCCATGCGATGGATCAGGAGCAGTTGGCAGTCTGGCGTGGACGGAATGTGGGCGTTGTCTTTCAGTTCTTTCAACTGCTTCCCACGTTGACCGTTGCAGAGAACATCGTCCTGCCGATGGATTTTTGCAATACGTTCCCTGTCAACGAGCGACGGGAACGTGCGATCTCTCTGCTGGAGAAAGTTCGTATTGCGGAGCAAGCCGACAAACTCCCCGCAGACCTTTCGGGTGGACAGCAACAACGTGCCGCCATTGCACGCTCGCTTGCGAACAACCCGCCGTTGATCGTTGCGGATGAGCCGACAGGCAATCTCGATTCAGCCACGTCGGATGCGGTGATGCAGTTGTTTGCGAATCTTGCCGCAGAAGGCAAGACCGTGTTGATGGTCACACACGAACGTGACCTCTCACGTTTCTTCACCCGTTCCATTGCGTTGGCTGATGGTTCAATTGTGAACGGACGGGAAAAATGAACAGTCCACGGTGGAAGAAGTTGTTGCGTGATTTGCAATCCGCTCGTGGGCGCATGGCGATGATGGTCATTGCCATTGCGGTTAGCATTTTTAGCGTTGGCACATTTCTGAGCGCCTATACCATTGCGAGACGCGAGATGAGTCGTAATTATCTCGGCACGAATCCCGCCTCGGCATTCATCGAGTTGGATCGGGTGGACGATGCCCTTGTAAAAGCCGTCAGCGAGAGAGAAGGTATTTCGGAAGCCGAAGCAACCTCGTGGGTCGGAGGGAGAGCCGAGATCAGTCCCAATGAATGGATGCCTGTGTTGCTGTTCGTTGTCCCAGATTTTGAAACGTCACATGTCAGCACGGTCGCTCCTGATGCGGGTGCGTATCCTCCATCGGAACAAACGATTCTTGTCGAGCGTGAAGTCCTGCCGATGTTGGATTTGAATATCGGTGATGCGATCACGATCCAAACGCCGAACGGCACGAAGCAACAAATAAAAATTTCGGGGACGGTGCATGACCCTGCGCTTGCACCTGCATGGCAGGAACAAACGGTGTACGGATACATCACGCCTGCAACGCTGGCGATGCTTGGCGAAGGCGAGACGTTGAATATTCTGAAGGTCATCGTGAGCGATGAACCGTATAACGTGACCGCTATTGAATCAACGGTGAGCGAGTTGGCAGTGTGGTTGAAGGCGCAGGGTTATGTTGTGCATGAGATTCGCATTCCGCCGCCAGGCAGGCATCCGCATCAAAGTCAGATGACCTCCGTGATCACATTGTTTCTTGTGTTCAGCTTTATGGCTTTGTTGTTGAGCGCCATTCTCAGCGCAACGATGATCAACGGTTTGCTCGTGCAACAGATCCGCCAGATTGGAATCATGAAAGCCATCGGCGCCCGCACGCTGCAGATCACAAGTTTGTATCTTGTGTTGATCGTTTTGCTTGGCATTGCGGCGTCGCTCATCGGTGTGCCGCTGGGCATTGCGGCGGGACGTGGTTTCACGGGCGTTATCGCTCAACTTCTCAATCTTGAAATTTACAGCGACGCCGTTCCCGCATGGGTCTATCTTGTTTTGATTTTGATGGGCATTCTGATTCCGTTGCTAGTTGCATTGGATCCCATCCTCAAGGCGACTCGCATCACGGTGCGGGAGACTCTCAATGATTATGGGATCAGCCGTGATGCGTCCGCTTCAAGCCTACGGGACGGCTGGCTCAGCCGCATTCGATTTTTTGACAACACCCTGATCCTTGCCCTGCGCAACACCTTCCGCCGCCGTGGACGATTGATCCTTACGTTGAGTCTTCTCTCTTCCGCTGGCGCCATGTTCATGACGGGCATCAATGTGCGTGCTGGATGGCAAGCCTATCTCGATCAAGCCGCCGCAGACCGTCACTACGATTTGGAGATTCGATTCAATGCGCCCGTGTCCACTGAACAGGTTGACTCTTTGCTTGCGAACGTCCCTGGTGTGGAAAAAAGCGAAGCATGGAGTCTGACTCCCGCCGCTTTGAATCGCCGCGATGCTTTGTAGATCGTACGAACTTATCCCGATGGCGGTCACGGAAGTTTTACGCTTCGTTCCATTCCGTTGGGGAGTGAACTGATCGAAACGCCATTGCTGGACGGTCGCTGGCTCGAAGCGGACGATGTGAATGCTGTTGTGTTGAACCAAAATGCAAAGGCGTTGTTCCCCGATGCAAAGGTGGGTGATGAAATTCAATTGCTGATTGAAGGACAGACCGAGACATTTGTCGTGGCGGGCGTTATTTGCCAAATCCTTTCCCCATCAACAGCATACGTCCTGCCGCAGACATTTGCGGACGTAACTGGTCAACCTGTTGAAATGACGAACGCTGTCCGCATAGTGATGGGCGAGCATGATGAAGAAGCAATGGCATCCATCACTCGTGATGTGGAACAGGCATTGGCGGCTGGGAATGTCAGAGTCAAGGTCACGGTTTCAGAGGCTTTGCTAGGTGAAGCCATCAGTGGACATGTGTACATCTTCATCGTTGCGTTGATGTTGATCTCAACCGTCATGGCGGTGGTCGGTGCATTGGGGCTCACCTCCAGCATGGGCACGAGCGTCATCGAACGGACTCGTGAGTTTGGCGTCATGCGTGCTATTGGAGCAAAGTCGAGAACCATCTTGAGAAACATCATCAGCGAAGGAGTTTTCATCGGCTTGATGAGTTGGGTGATCGCTCTGCCGCTGTCCATACCGCTCTCATTGGGAATTGATTATCTGATCGGGATGATGTCCTTCCGCTCGCCGTTGCCGTTGATCGTCTCACCGATGGGTCTTGTCATTTGGTTGTCGGTTATTGTTGTTGGCTCAATTGCCGCAAGCGCCTATCCTGCCCAGCAAGCGTCACGTCTCACTGTGAGAGAGACGTTGGCGTACATTTAGTATCAGACCCTAAAGGTTTTAAAAACCTTTAGGGTTTGATAAAGGAGAAACAAAATGGAACAAAAAGTTGATAACAAAAAGAAGATCATAAAAATAGTGATTTGGGCTGTGGTAATCCTTGTCTTACTGGGAACCATGCACATTTTGGTCAATTATTTTGACTTGTTCGAGTTCCTGCAAAATTTGCATGGAGGATAGTTGCGGGTATTGTATTGTCCCTGAACAAAAGACTCTCCTGCCGCTGGGGGAGTCCTCACTGTCCGAGTGGATAGGCGACATCGTTTTGGACTAGATCTTATTTTGTACAATGGTTGTCATTGAAGAAACAGGTGTATCCTTCTTTGAAGGCTTCATCCCAAACAGTAAACGAATCACATTCCAACGCCGCACCAATTCGTAGGCGAGCAATGTCAAGACTGTAGCGACCAAGACGATGAGCGGATATTTCACCGCCACTGACGCATTGAGTTGGATCACAAAATATCCCGTTATCACACTGAAAGTCATGTGCAGTAAATAGAACGGCATCGCTGCTTCGCTTGCATATCGCAATACATGATTTGTGTAATTCAAGAAACGATGACCCAACCCAAGTGCCGCCAGCGTCAGCGCCCATCGTCCCATCTGATACATCAAGCCCAGTGCCATCCATTGCACCGTCCATTCAGCAAAATTGCGGATCGGGAAAGTGATGTTGATCGCTGTTTCAAATATGCCATACGCCAGCGCGATCCAGATCAACTTATCAATGGACTTTTGAAAACGCATATCGTTCGCAAAGACATACCCCAAAAAGAAGATCAGGAAGTAATACAAAGGATTCATATCTCCGAGGAGCCCCGTCGCGGCGGCGAGCGTTAATGGGATCCCAAGCATGGTCAGATTCAGGGGCGTCTGCATCGCCACCCCCAATCTTTCGATTACGCTTCTGCCTTTTTCAGAACGCAACCATTGAAAGATGGGTAGCCCAACAAGCGAAAAGACGAACAGATACAGGATGAACCACAAATGTGCTGGTGTGAACGCTCCACTCATTCCGTCTAACTGATTCAGATCAATACTGAAGAATCCAATATAGCCTTCCTGCAGTGAAAGCCGGTCACTGTGCTGGATGTATATCGTAAACGGGACAAAGGTCAGGATGCCGAAAGCAAGTGGAATGAACAATCGAAGGAAACGTTCACGGATGTATTCTCCTGCCGAGCGAACACCGAGCGCAAAATATGTCGCCGCACCAGAGATCATGAATAACATGGGCATATGCCACATGTGGATGAAGCCTGTCACCTCAGCCAGCACACGGCTGTTGACGGAATCCCTGATGTACATGATGGTGAATGGGTCCAACACAAAAATCAATGCCACATGAAAAGGGATGAGTAATAACACGCCCAGCACACGCAACCAATCGAGGTCGTGGCGTCGTTCAGATGATAATGTCATGGTAACTCCTGATTATGGTTTAATCCGCTGGTGTTGCTTCGATTGAATGGAACATACCCAGTATATTTCGCTTATTTCTCAATACCTTTATGCCCGCTGATGAAACCAAGTCCAATGGGTCTTGATTCCAGCGGCATCCGGCGTGATCTTGATAATGTTGATATTCATTACGATCTTGAAAATTTGCAAGCCACGGCAGATTACTATGACCATGTTCAAGAAGCAGGATCAACCCGTCGGTTCGGCAGACGCGTTTGACTTCCTGCAATGCCTTGACCGGGTTTGGAAAGGTGCATGTGGACAAGGTGGAGACCACGGTGTCAAAACTTCCATCTGGAAATTCGAGACGCTCTGCATCCATTACTGCAAGATTCACGTTCAGCCCGTGTTCAATTGCACTCCTGCGGGCTTGCTCCAACATCTTTGGACTCAAATCAACAGCCGTGATTTTACTGCTGGATGCAAACAATGGAAAATTCTGTCCCGTTCCACATGCCACCTCCAGGATTTTGCCAGTTGCTTTCGACAGCAGATTCTTCCTGAGCCGCGCCACGCCAAGAATATGTTGATCAAACCAAATCTTTTTTTCATATTGATCGGCGATCTCGTCATATGCACTTTGCACTTGATTCACAGTCATCTTTTCACTGGTCGGTATGCGCTGAGGCTTGCAAGTCTTTCCGTTTTTTTCTGCACCCATTGTGGTCTTCATGTGTTCTCCTTTAGTGTTACACTGAATAACTTATGTTTAGCATTGTAACTATATTGAATTTCAAGTCAATCATGAATCCCGCCTGGATGTAACATAAGTTATTAAACTGACGGTTTTGTATCAGAGATGGAGAAACGATGAAATCAAAAGAAGATCCGAGAGTTCGCAAGACCCGCCGCCTATTGCGCGATGCCTTGGTCTCATTGATTCTGGAAAAAGACTACGCCTCCGTTTCGATCAAGGAGATCACCAGCCGCGCTGATGTGGCGTACATCACTTTCTTTCGGCATTTCGAAAGCATTGACTACTTGTTGATGGAAGTGTTGGACGAAGGGCTGGCAGAGTTACTCGGTTACATCGAGACGCTGGCGAAACATTCCGAAACTTCCGCCCTTGAAATGGAGGGCAGGCTGATCTTTGAATATATCAAGCAAAAAGCGGATCTCTTTCGTATTCTGATCAAGAGCCAGAGCGTGGCGCGTGTTCGCAAAAAAGTGGCGCAGAACATCGCCGTCATTTTCCAAAAATCCTGCATCCCTTTGGCTAGATCGGGCAATCCGGTGACGATCGCCATCACATCGAATCACATCGCAACTTCCCTGCTGGCGCTGATCGAGTGGTGGCTGGACAATAATTTAAAGCCTGCGCCAGACCAGATGGGGAAGGTCTATAAGAGTTTGATTATTGATTCGACGGTGGGAGCGGTGAGAACCCTGTCAGCTGTGTCGTAATAGATCACGACCTCACGCGCGGAACTGCAAAGCCCCACCAACAGTAGGTTGAGGACTTCGGAAATTGGGTCAAATATCCCGTCTCCATCTGCTCGATCTGAAAGCCACCTTGCACGATGAGTGCTGGAATATCCCGTGTCAGAGATAAGCCCTGGAATAACCAATGGTGAAGTGGCTCCAATTGCTTTTGCCAGCGTTGTACTTCAAGATCAGGCGAGAGCCCGAGTTCAAAGAAGATGAGTTTGCCATTTGGTTTCAAGACCCGTAAGACCCCTCGAATGGCGTCCACGATGCCGGGAATCGTGCACAACGTGAAGGTGCTAACAACCGTATCAATTGTGCCATCTTCCAAAGGAATGCGTTCCCCTGGCAGATCGAGATACTCGATATTCAGCTTTGTTTTGCGGCGCTGTCTTTCTGCCAATCGAATCATTCCCGCGTTCGGTTCTAGCGCATACAACTTGGTTACTTTTGCGGGATCATAATGGCTGAAATTTGCGCCGGAACCCGCGCCAATCTCAAGAACTTTTCCTTGTGCCGGCTGGATGATCTGCTGGCGAATTTTTCGGATGGGCGATGGATCACCCAGAGTATCCACAAGATAGGGATATATATAATCTTTATAGAGAGACATCCGCTACCTGTCGATCAGCCTGCTTCGCTGAAATCACCAGCCATACTTCCATTTCCCCTTTACCTTTCACGTTCACGGTGCCACGCGGTTCACACACAAATTCATCCTTGATTAATTCGTGGGTGGCCTGCGTAATCTGAACCGCATTACCCAAGCCATGTGATTCCATCCGGCTGCCAACATTTACTGCATCACCCCATACATCGTAAACAAATTTACGACGACCAATCACCCCTGCGATCATCGAACCTGAATTGATGCCGATTCGAAAACTCACGCGTTGATTGTTACGAAACTCATGCGTGGAAATATAGTCACGCATCTCCAATGCCATATGCGCCAGAGCTTGCGCATGATCGGGGCGCCCGCGCGGAACCCCGGAAGCCACCATGTAACTATCGCCGATGGTGCGAATCTTTTCCACACCATATTTGTCCAATAGTGAGTCGAAAAAAGAGAAGACTTCGTTGAGTAACTCAACCATCTCCACGGGCGGTAATTTTGCAGATAGCGGTGTAAAACCCACCATGTCGGCAAACAAGACACTAGCTTCACTATAATGATCCGCAATGGTGCGACTCTCGTTTTTGAGGATCGCGGCAATCTCTTTCGGCAGGATGTTCAATAACAATGCCTCAGATTTCTGTTGAAACGTGTTCTTCTGACCAACGAAATAAAACACCATCATGAAAACAAGTGAACCGACACCAACGAGGTTGATGACAAAGAAGAAAATCACCAGCACCGAAGACAGATGGTTGGCAAAACGTACATAGGGCTGTAAAAATCCGCTGAGAACAACGAGCACAGCAAAGGCTAGAAACCAGCGCGGAGCATGACGGGGTTCGTCGAAGAGCAATGCACCGAGGGGACAAATCAGCGACCACAAAACGACGGCGCTGCCATTGATGAATCCTCCCAGTGCCACCATCAGGAAAAAGGGAAGTAATAGAATCAGGGTGAGTTGACTGAAACGAAAAAAACGATACTGGCGCGTCCGGGCAAAATGAATGATACTGAGCAGGGATATAAAGAAATAGGAGAGCGGAATTGCCCCCGCCAGTGGTTCGCTGGAGAAAACATATAACAGACCCCACGCGACACCTGCGACCATGAAAGGAAGAGCGCATACCACCAGCAGTGATTTTTGCAGGCGGATGTCATCGTCATCGTTTGGGTCGGAACCAATGCGTGCTACGAAGGCAAGTGTCTGCTTAATAAAATCCTGGACCAAATTGCCGTCTCCTCTCAGTGCAATAACCACTCATTCTGCGCGAACACGCTGGAAACGATTCTCCGTATACAGCTCAAACTCTTTACCCGGCGCTGCCAATTCAAAGACTTCTATAAACTCGTCTGGGCCCAGTAGCCGATAGGTTTCTCTGGCTTTCCAGCCAGGCGAAATGTTCTCAATCGCCTCGGTGACAAAACTAATTGTTTGACCATCTTCTGCGACCTTTTCGAGCAGATACTGATTTACAAAACCTTCGACATGGAATTGACGAAAGATGTATGTCTCTCTAGCCTTATCGTAACTGATTACCCCCAATCCTCGTGGACTTCACCTTTTGGATTCTTTTCCTGCGGATCATAAGTGGATTTGTTTCGCACAGATAGAAACTTGCCATTGAGAACGAATTCATATTTGCGTTCGACACGCGAATCACCTGCTTGCCCCTGTCCAGAACCCTGCCACGAACCGATAAAGTAGTTGAACGGTGTCCACATTTCTAACCTCCTTTAATGCTTACGGCAATAACAATAAATGAACTTTTGATCCGTTCCAAAGGGCGTGTGATGGGTTTCGCGTGTGCTATCTGTCAGTTCAAAACCTGCGCCAAATTCAGCATGCAGACTCTCGGGACTATAGCGTACCACTTCCAGCCCGCTGCAATGGTCCGGTCCATCCGGGGCAAAGGTGGCGACAATCACATGTCCGCCTTTTCGAACTGCCTGGCGCACAATCTCAATATAGCGCTGACGGTCAGCAGGCTGAGTCAAGAAGTGGAAGACTGCCCGGTCATGCCAGACATCATAGGCTTGCTGAGGCAACTCTGCCTGCGTAATATCCGCCTCAATCCAATTCACATCGTTTGCGCGGGCACCGAGTCGCTGGCGGGCAAGTTGCAGTGCGTGCCCTGAGACATCCAAGACACTGACTTGTTGAAACCCTGCCATCAGCAAGTCGTCCAGCAGGGTGGAAGCGCCACCGCCGATGTCAATGATCTGACCTGTTTTTTGAACGCCCGTATTTTGAATGAATTGCAGGGAATACTGCGCATGCTCCTGATACCAACTGACCTGCGTTGGGGTTTTGCTTTCGTAGATATGTTGCCAATGTGTTTTTGTGTTCATATCGGTACCTCTTTCCTTGGGGCTAGTTTACCTCAACTTCTCTTGAAACCTCCTCACCAGCTCTTCATCAAGGAATCCAAAGTTCTTGCCGTACTAAACCATGCTCCTTCTGTATGCGGGCATAGACCACATGCCGTTCTTAATCACATCTTGAAAATGATGCCTTTATGCGGTTTCTCCGCCTTCGAAAAAACTAAAGAGTTGCAATCCTCGCGCGGGTTCGGGCAACATCGGGTAACGCGCTCATCGCTTCAAATGCATCCAGGGCACGAGTGAAGTGGTCGTGTGCTTTTGGGATGTTAGATTGACCAGCAGCTAATTCCCCCAACTCAAACAGCGTCTGCCCAATCTGGTAACGGGCATTCAGACTGCTGAACAGCTCCAATGCGTGCTTCAAGCTCAATTCTGCATCATCGTATTCTCCGGCTAAAAGTTCAGCCACACCTCGCGCACGGTAGGCGATGGCTCGATACAACTTGTGGTCGTAGCGCGATGCAAATTCCTCGGCGAGGGGTGCGTATTTTTGCAAAGCAGATTCATCGCGTTGTTGGGCGGCGGTATCTGCAAGCATAGCGTACAGATCGTGCTCCCCCACCCACGCGGCAGTTTTATGTAACGCAATTTCAAGATATTTTTGAACGAGGGCGAACTCGCCCTCTGCCATCAAGGGCTGGCAGAGTCAGTAGTAATTATCCCGCCCGAAGCGTTCCTCAGAGCCGTCCAGGCCCATCATGAGGACGCGGGCTTCCTCGCGCAATGTCGCGGCCCGTTCCATTTCCCCCCGCCGGGCATGGACACTGG
>Ga0184637_10003254_pt1 | contig 10179 bp, 9 predicted proteins | sample PLM3_127_b2_FD_133143 | JGI IMG/M metagenome (GOLD analysis project Ga0184637, IMG submission 133143) | Groundwater sediment microbial communities from an aquifer in East River, Colorado, USA - PLM3_127_b2 | ecosystem: Environmental > Terrestrial > Soil > Riparian zone | place: USA: East River... | reverse complement strand
GTTCTTCATCAGGATACGCGAGCGCACACCTTCGAAGTTCTCGTTGCAGAGCTTGGCGAGCGGCACGCCGATGATCGTGATGTCGTCGCGCAGCAGCTGCGTCGAGCGCGGCCACGTCGAGTCATAGATCAGATAGCCGCCGGGGCTGACCTCCTTCAGATCGCGCGCGTACGTTTCGGCGTTCATCGCGACGATGACGTCGAGACGCCCCGAGCGTGCCACGTAGCCGTCGCGGGTCACGCGGATCTCGTACCAGGTGGGCAGGCCCTGGATGTTCGATGGAAAGTAGTTCTTGCCCATCACCGGCACGCCCATGCGGAAGATCGACTTCATCAGCAGCGTGTTGGCGCTCGCCGAGCCCGTGCCATTCACGGTCGCGATCTTGACCACGAAGTCGTTGTCGCGGTCCTTCTCTTTTGATTTGTCTTTCATGCGCTCTTGCGTTGCTCGCCCGGCGTGGAACGATCCTCGTCCTTGGCGTAGAGGATCAGGATCGTGGACTTCTGCATGTCCCAGGCGGCCGTCGGACAGCGCTCGGCGCACAGCCCGCAGTGCACGCACAGGTCCTCGTCTTTCACCATCACGCGCCCGGTCTGCGGCAGCGGCGCCGACACATACAGCAGCTGCTGCAGATTCTTGGCCGGCGCCTTGAGGCGCTGGCGGAGTTCCGCTTCCTCACCGTTGGCGGTGATCGTCAGGCAATCGACCGGGCAGATATCGATGCACGCATCGCACTCGATGCAGAGCTTCGCCTCGAATACCGTCTGGATGTCGCAGTTGAGGCAACGTTGCACCTCCGCTTCCGCCTGATCCGGCGTGAAACCCAGCTCGACTTCGATGTTGAGCTTCTTGAAGCGCTCCTTGAGATTGACGTGCGGCATGAGCCGGCGCTCGACCGGATTGTAGTCGTTGGCATACGACCACTCGTGCATGCCCATCTTGCGGCTCTGGAGATTCACACCGTTCGGCAGACGCTCCGTGAGCGCTTGGTTCTGGCAATGCTTGTGGATCGAGATCGCCGCCTGGTGGCCGTGTTCCACGGCCCAGATGATGTTCTTGGGCCCGAAGGCCGCGTCGCCGCCGAAGAACACTCCGGGCCGCGTGGACTCGAAAGTAACCTTGTCCACGGCCGGCACGTCCCACTTGTCGAACTCGATGCCAAGGTCGCGCTCGACCCACGGGAAGGCATTCTCCTGGCCGATCGCCAGGATCACGTCGTCGCACGGGAAGAACTCTTCGCCGACGAGGCGTTCGGCCTTGATACGCCCGCGATCGATGTCGTACTCCATCTTCTCGAAGGTCATGCCGACGAGCTTGCCGTCCTTGATCACGAACGCCTTCGGCGAGTGATTGACCACGATCTCGACGCTCTCTTCCTCGGCATCATCGAGCTCCCAGGACGACGCCTTGAAGAAGCCGCGCGGCTTGCGCGCCATCACTTTCACGCTCTTCGCGCCGAGACGCAGCGACGTGCGGCAGCAGTCCATCGCCGTGTTGCCCACACCAATAATGAGCACGCGCTCACCGATCTTGTCGATGTGTCCAAAAGCCACCGACTCGAGCCAGGTGATGCCGATGTGGATGCGGTCGGTGTCATGCCGGCCCGGCAACTCGAGCTCCTTGCCCTTCGGGGCGCCGGAGCCGACGAACACGGCGTCGAATTCACCCGACTCGATCAGCTTGCGCATGCTGTCGATGCGGTGGCCGAGTTTCAGGTCCACGCCCATGTCGACGATCATCGCGATCTCTTCGTCGAGCACGCTGGCCGGCAAACGGAAGGATGGAATGTTGGTTCGCATCAAGCCGCCGGCCTGGTCGAAGGCGTCGAAGATCGTGATCTCGTAGCCCATCGGCAGCAGGTCGTTCGCCACCGTGAGCGACGCGCAGCCTGCGCCGACGCACACGATCTTCTTGCCGTTCTTCTTGTTCGGGATCTTCGGCAGCCGATCGCTGATGTCGTCACGCAGATCGGCCGCGACGCGCTTCAGGCGGCAGATCGCGACTGGCTTCTTCTCGACCCGCCCGCGGCGACACGCGGGCTCGCACGGACGATCGCACACGCGCCCGAGAATCCCCGGGAACACGTTCGATTCGCGATTCACCATGTAGGCGTCGTCGAACCGGCCCTGCGCGATCAGGCGGATGTATTCCGGCACGTCGGTGTGTGCGGGACATGCCCATTGGCAATCGACCACGCGATGGAAGTAGTCCGGGTGCTTGGTGTCGGTCGGATTCATGGAGCGCCGCCGAGCACACAGTGGAGACCGGTCGGCCGAGCGCCTTGGCGACGCAGAGGATAGTCAGTTGCTGGGGCGGCTGAAGCGCAGGAACTGCGCCCCATCCATGAGACGCTCGAAACCTTTCTCGCTGACATGCACGAGTACTTCATGGTCTCCTGCTTCGAGATAGATGTCCGACTGGTCGCGCAGCGCCGAGTCCACCACGGTCGGAATGCCGTAGTCGGGCCCGAGCGGCGGCACCGCGCCGCACGCACAATCGGTGAACAATCCGCTCAGGTCCGCTTCATTCGCGAGACCGAGCTGCCGATGCAACGTCGAATTCAGCACCTCCGTCAGGATCTGGTGCGTCGCCGGCAACACCGCGAGCACGAAACCCTGCGCGTCCTTGAGCACCACTGCCTTGGCCATGCAGCAGCCGGCGACGTGAGCCGCTTCCGCCACGCGTGAACTCGAGGCCGCGCGCGGGTGCCGCACGATTTCATGCTCGATGTCTTTCACCTTGAGAGCCTGGTGAACGGTCGGCGCGATGCTCATCGTCGGCCTCCCCACAAGTCGAACGGCGGGGGCCAAGTATAGGCAAGCGCCTGACGTTGTCACGGTGCTGTAACCGCCGCGGACGGGTGGTGCGACGGCCCCGATCAGGGGATTGGCTGATCGCCCCGGCTGGCGGAGGATTGTGCGGCGCACCATGCCCTGGCATCGGCATAATTCGGCCGTGACTGAGCCGCGCGCTACCGAACTCAAGCTTCGCCGCAAGTCGAGGTTGCTGGAAGTCCGCTTCGAGAGCGGCGAGTGCTTCGAGCTGCCCTTCGAGTACCTGCGCGTCTATTCACCCTCCGCCGAAGTCAGAGGCCACGGACCCGGCCAGGAGGTGCTCCAGTTCGGCAAGGAGAATGTGCAGGTGACCGCGATCGAGCCCATCGGGCACTACGCCGTGCGCCTGATCTTCGACGACGGCCACAACACCGGGCTCTTCACGTGGAAGTACCTGTTCGAACTGGGGAACGAGTACGCAGCGAAGTGGCAGCATTATCTCGATCGGCTGGCGAAGTATGGCTACGAGCGGAAAGTGAACCCCGCAGAAAAAATGGTGTAGGCGGAGCTCCACAGTGAGCGGTTGCTCGCGCGGCGCGACTCAAATGAAAACGCGCGGACCTCGAAACAAGGTCCGCGCGTTCTGGGGTTGATCTACAGCGACGCGTTACTTCTTGCTCTTCTTCTCGTCCGCAGCAGGCAGGCGCCCGCGATACGCATCGTCATGGGTACTCCGTTATGTTGCATGCAAAGTGTTCGCCGTACAGGCAGGCACAGCGAAGGCCGATTCTATACGAACGTGTACGTAGGTCACAGCCCGCCGCTACGAGATTTTCCGTAGAGCGCAAATGTCCCGAGCCAATGACTGCCGACGTAATGGCCGCTGGTGACCGCGCTCCACGACGCCGTACGGTGCTCCAGAGCCGTGGCGCGGAGTGCACGGATGCGCCGATCGGCCGGTGGCAGACCCGCCGCTATCCCCTCGAGCATCCATGCGCGACTGAGATTGAGGCCATCGAGATGGGCAAGCTTCGGATCGCTGCGATCGGTAACCACCGCCGGAGGCAGCCACTTGGTCGATCCATTCAACGGAATTTTGCGCAGGAATACCGATAACCATCGATCGAACGAGTCCGGTGGCAGTACGCGCCGCATGAAGTCCGCCTCCGCCAGGCAGGGGGACAGAAAATCCTGTCCCGATGGTTCGTAGGCGAGCGGACACGAGCGGTCCCGCAAATAGAACTCATCCGCCTTGTTCCGCAGCAGTCGCTGCATTCCCAAGTCGCCCGTCTCGCGCGCCCAGTCCCAGACGAGGCTGAACGCGAATGCGGTCTGCGCGTGCTCGCCGATGCGAATGGGATACGCGAGCTTGGGCAACCAGGTCTCTAGGCGCAAGACTGCCTCGCTCTCCAGCGGCGCGACGATGGCCGCCCAGCGCTGCACTTGTGGATCCTTCGATGCGCGCATTTCCGCCACGAGTTGCAGCAACCATGCCAGTCCATACGGTCGTTCGAACGATTCGCGACCTTCGCCGCGCAGATATGCAACCTCGACGGCGATGTTCTGCTCGGTGAAACTCAGAGCCAGCGCCGCCCGCGCTTCGGCGGCGACCGTCAGCTCGGGGTAATGATCGGCCACGCGCGCCAGCAGCCAATGACCGTGGACGGCGGAATGCCAGTCGTAGCAACCGAAGAATGCCGGCGTCAGCTCGCGCGGTGGCCGCACGTCCGCATCGCTCGACATGACGTGCGAGATCTTGTTGGGATACTCCCTGTGCGCGCAGTCGAGCGCGAGCCGCGCCAGGTACGTGACAGCGTCCGCATCGAGTACTGGCGCAGCTGGGGGCGAGTGCGATGAATTCGTTGCTGGCGCGCCCGCGGCCGGCAATCCAGCCAGGCAGCTCAAGAACATCGCCAGGCAAAAATTGCGACCGCTCACGGCGCGTTCGCCCTGTTCGTACACATATCTGTTCTCCGGTCCAGCCAAGGTCCACGTACAATCTGCAGGCAATGACTACGTCCCGCAACCACGATCCGTCCGGCCAGACGGCGGATTTCGGCTTTGAGAAAGTCGCCTGGGAAGAGAAGGCGAAGCGTGTGCGCGGCGTGTTCGATTCCGTCGCCGGCAAGTACGACCTGATGAACGACCTCATGTCGGGCGGCATGCACCGGCTGTGGAAGCAGTTTCTGTTCACGCTGACCGGACTGAAACCGGGACAGCAGGCACTCGATGTAGCGGGCGGCACGGGTGATCTCGCCATCGGGCTTGCGCGCCAGGTCGGGCGCAGCGGTCACGTCGTGCTGTCCGACATCAACGCCGCCATGCTCGGGCAGGGCCGCGAACGCTTGATCGATGCCGGGATCGCGGGAAATGTCTCGTATGCGCAGGCGAATGCGGAGCAGCTGCCGTTCGCCGACAAGTGCTTTGACTGCGTGACGATCGGATTCGGATTGCGCAACGTCACCGACAAGCCAGTGGCACTCGCCTCGATGCGCCGCGTGTTGCGACCCGGTGGCCAGCTGCTGATTCTCGAGTTCTCGCATCCGACCGCGCCGGGTCTCAAGCCGCTGTACGACGCGTACTCATTCCGCGTGCTGCCGCTGCTCGGGCGATTGGTTGCCAACGACGCCGACAGCTACCGCTATCTGGCGGAGTCGATCCGCGTGCATCCGGACCAGGAAAACCTGCTCGCGATGCTGCACGAGGCCGGCCTAGAGGGCTGCCGCTATCACAATCTGAGCGGCGGCATCGTCGCTGTGCATCGAGGATATCGTTACTGAGCTGCGGCGCGCGGCTGGTTTCGCAATCGCCATGATTCTCGAGCAGATCGCAACGGTTTTGAATCGCGGTGTCGCGGCCTCGTCGCGCGCGCAAACGCTGTGCGAGCGGCTGGAAGGGCGCTCACTCAGCGTGCGCGTCGAAGGGCTTCCGGTCCACGTCGTGGCACGGGTCGCTTCGCGACAGATCACACTCGCCGGCGACGCTGGCGTGGAACCGGATTCGACCGTGTCGGGAACACCGCTCTCCCTCCTTTCTCTCGTGGGGCCCGACGCGCAAGGGCGCTTGCGATCGGGCTCGGTGACGATCACGGGTGACGCCGAGATCGCGCAGAGCTTCCAAGAGCTGCTGCGCGCCGCCCGGCCCGATTTCGAGGAAGAGCTGTCGCGACTGGTGGGCGACGTCACGGCTCACCAGATTGGCAACCTGGTGCGGTCCGCGACCGACTGGGGACGAAAGGCGGGCCGAACCTTCGCCGCCAACGTCAGCGAGTATCTGCAGGAGGAAAGCCGCGACCTCGTTACCCGCACGGAAATCGAGGAATTTCTGGCGGGCGTCGATGAGCTGCGCGAAGCCGCCGATCGATTGCACGCGCGCGTTGATCGGCTGATGGCTCAGCCCTCACCCCAGCCCTCTCCCGCAGGCGGGAGAGGGAGTAGATCCTCGCCATGAAGCTGCGCGTCGCCTGGCGAATGCTCCAGATCCAGCGCGTACTGGTGCGTCACGGGCTCGACGATTTCGTGTCGGCGACGCATCTGTTCCGGCCGCTGCTGCTGGTTCTTCGCCTGCTGCCATGGAACTGGTTCCCGCACGATCGCCATCTGCCGCGCGGCGTGCGTTTGCGCCTGGCGCTCGAGGAATTGGGCCCGATCTTCGTCAAGTTCGGGCAGGCGCTCTCGACGCGCCCCGATCTCCTGCCCGCCGATATTGCGGTCGAGCTCGCCAAACTGCAGGACCAGGTGCCGCCGTTTCCCGGAATTGAGGCGCGCGCGATCATCGATCTGGCTTATGGCCGGCCGCTCGGTGAAGTGTTCGCGACCTTCGAGGAAGACGCGTTCGCGGCCGCTTCGATCGCGCAGGTGCACGGCGCCACACTGCGCAGCGGCAAGGACGTCGTCATCAAAGTCCTGCGGCCGGACATGGCGCTCATCATCGGGCGTGATCTCGAGGTGCTGCACGCGCTCGCCGCTCTCGCACAGCGCTATTGGACGGAAGGACGGCGGCTCAGGCCGATAGAAGTCGTGCGCGAATACCAGAAGACGATCCTCGATGAGCTCGATCTCATGCGTGAAGCTGCCAACGCCGCGCAGCTCAAACGCAACTTTGCCGGCTCATCGCTCCTGTATGTCCCCGAGGTGTATTGGGACTACTGCCGCGCCAACGTCATGGTGATGGAGCGCATCCACGGCGTGCCGATCAGCGACGTGCAACGCCTGCGCAGTCTAAAGACCGATATTGCCCGGCTGGCGGAGAACGGGGTCGAAATCTTCTTTACACAGGTCTTCCGTCACAATTTCTTCCACGCCGACATGCACCCCGGAAATATCTTCGTGCTGACCGAGGATCCGGAGAACCCGCGCTATGCCGCGGTCGATTTCGGCATCGTCGGTACCTTGAGCCCGCGCGACCAGTACTACCTCGCCGAGAATTTCCTCGCCTTCTTCGACCGCGACTACCACCGCGTCGCCAAGCTGCACATCGATTCGGGCTGGGTGCCGGCTGGGACGCGAGTCGACGAGCTCGAATCGGCCGTGCGCACGGTCTGCGAGCCGATCTTCAACAAGCCCCTCAAGGACATCTCTTTTGGCCAGGTGCTGGTGCGGCTGTTCGAGACTGCGCGGCGCTTCAACATGGAAATCCAGCCACAGCTGGTGCTGCTGCAGAAGACGCTGCTGAACATCGAGGGTCTCGGCCGGCAGCTATACCCCGAGCTCGACCTGTGGAAGACCGCGCACCCGATCCTGCGCGACTGGATGCGCGAGCGCGTGAGCGGCCGCGCGATCGTCGAGCGCCTGCGCTCGAATCTGCCGGAGCTGGCGGAGGCCGCCAAGACGCTGCCGCAACTCCTGCAGGGGGTGATCCAGCAGGCGGCCGATGGCCGATTCCGGCTGCAGGTCGATTCGCCCGGGATCGACGAACTGAAACGCACGGTGCGCGAAACCAATGCGCGCCGCGACGCCATTACGGTCGCCGGTGTGCTGCTGCTCGGTGGGATCGTTTGGCTCGCGACCGGTCACAACTCCGCGTGGCCCGGCTGGATTCTCGTGGCCACCGGAGCGCTCTGGCTCTTCAGTATCTGGCGCAGAGACTAGCGCAGCTCGATCCAGGTGGAGACTGCGCGTGCGCAAGGTTCGCCGTCGTCGTCGTACAGCGCGGTTCCCACCGTGTACTTACGGTTTTCGTGACCGATCTTCCAGCCCACCAGCACGCACGACTCGGAAGCATGCACGCGCCGGTCGACCTTCGCTGCGATCTGACCGAGCAGCATCGGGCGACCGTCGTCCTGGGCGGCGAAATACCCGGGGCAATCGAGCGCTGCCCACATGAATTCGAAGCACACCTTGCCGTCCGCGCTACACAGCGACTCATCCGGCATCCACGGTGCAATCACCAGGCCGCTGTCGGCCCAGGCGCCGGGGAAAATACGCAAGCCATCGCCGCGCGTGCGCTGCGGTCCGCAGACGAAACAGGTGGGATAAGGATGGTGCTTGAATCCGATGTAGCTGCGCGAAGCATTCAGCGCTTCGACATATGCCGGTGCCGCGGGCGCGTCCAACTGGAAGTCGTGCGGCTCGGCTTCGACGATCACCTCGCCGTCACGCTTGAGCTCCAGCCGGCCGTCATTGTGCCGTTGAACGACCAATGGCGCATTGAGAGGCGGCGGTTTGCGCAGGCGCACGCGTACCGGCACCTCCGACTGGCCGGCGAGCATTCCGGAAACATAACCGCCGTTGCCTGATTCCGGCGGCCCGCAGAAGCGTGAGGCAATGGTGATGATCTGCAAGAACGTGTCTCGTGCGTTGCCCGCCGGACCCTAACGCCAGGTACCTTCGAGGTCAACCCGGCGACAAGCGTTGCCGCTATCATTCGCTTCCACTCGTCAGCGTGACTGTATCCGGGGAGATTTGCCCGATGTCGATTCATGCATGCAAGAGTCTGTCCGTGGCAATCATGGCAGTCGCAAGCGCGCTGGTGCCGCTCGCGTCGCTCGCTGCGTCGCGCGACACGCAGGTCGTGAGCGACGCGATCGCTTCGCGCCAGGCGCGCGATGCCGAGGTCGCCACGCAGATCTGGCAGTGGGCCGAGGTTGGCTATCACGAGAACCAGAGCTCTCAGTTGCTGCAATCGCAGTTGCGCGAAGCGGGTTTCGAGGTGGAAACGGGTGTCGCCGGCATTCCGACGGCGTTCGTCGCCACCGCCGGCAGCGGCAAACCCGTCATCGGCATCCTGGCGGAATTCGATGCCTTGCCCGGTTTCTCGCAGGATTCAGTACCCGAACGCTCGCCGATCAAGGGAAGCATCAGCGGTCATGCCTGCGGCCATCACCTGTTTGGCGTCGGGTCCACTTCGGCGGCGATCGCTGTCAAGGCATGGCTCACCAGTGCACGGGTGAGTGGCACGATTCGACTGTATGGCACGCCCGCCGAGGAAGGCGGCGCGGGCAAGGTGTACATGGTGCGGGCGGAGCTGTTCGACGACGTCGACGTCGTCCTGCACTGGCATCCGGGCGACACCAATGATGCGAGTCCCGTGGGTTCGCAGGCGAATCGCTCCGCCAAGTTTCGTTTTCATGGCGAGTCGAGCCACGCCGCGTCCGCGCCGGATCGTGGTCGATCGGCGCTCGACGGCGTGGAGGCGATGAACAACATGGTCAACATGATGCGCGAGCACGTGCCACAGGAAACGCGCATCCATTACGTGATCACGCAGGGCGGTTCCGCGCCCAACGTCGTGCCCGATTTCGCCGAGGTGTATTACTACGTGCGGCATCGGGATCCGGTAGCGCTCGAAGGGATCTGGGCGCGGATTCTGAAAGCCGCCGACGGCGCGGCGCTGGGCACCGAGACGCGGGTCGAGCATGAAGTGATTCACGGCGTGTACAGCCTGCTCGACAATGAAACCGTCTCCAAGGTCATTGATCGCGAGCTGCGCGCGGTCGGCGGCGTGCGATACACACCGGAAGAGCAGGCGTTTGCCGAGAAGATTCAGGCAACGCTGGCGCAGCCAGTCCGCGCGCTGGGAACGCAGGCGACGGTGCAACCGTACCTCCCGCGTCAGCAATACGGCTCGACCGACGTTGGCGACGTGAGCTGGACCGTGCCGACGGCCGGGCCGCGAATCGCGACCTGGGTGCCCGGGACACCGGCGCACAGCTGGCAAGCCGTGGCGGCAGGCGGCATGAGTATCGGCTTCAAGGGAATGGAGGTCGCGTCGCAGACGCTCGCGCGCACCGCGGTTGCGCTCTATCGTGATCCGAAGCTGGTGCAGGAGGCACGTCGCGAGTTCGACTCGCGCCGGGGACCCAACTTCCAGTATCGCCCGCTGCTGGGAGATCGCGCGCCACCGCTCGACTACCGCGACTGATCGTCCTCAGACCCTCTCCCGCGGAGACGCGGGAGAGGGTGGG
>Ga0184637_10003253_pt1 | contig 10185 bp, 6 predicted proteins | sample PLM3_127_b2_FD_133143 | JGI IMG/M metagenome (GOLD analysis project Ga0184637, IMG submission 133143) | Groundwater sediment microbial communities from an aquifer in East River, Colorado, USA - PLM3_127_b2 | ecosystem: Environmental > Terrestrial > Soil > Riparian zone | place: USA: East River... | reverse complement strand
TAACGTGCCGACGATTGCTTTGCTCCCCAGAAGACTGGCGGACTTCTCCAATTCGGCCTTTGTCGTCTGGCCTCGGCGCACCACCAAAAGAACCGCATCGACATTGGGAAGAAATCCGAGCGTGTCTCCGGAAGAAAGCAAAGGCGGCGTATCGTAAATGATGATGCGATCGGAGTAGCGGCTCTTCAATTCCTTGGAGAGCGCGGTCATGCGCGGTGAGCTAATGACCTCCGCTGCCGTTCCATTTGCGATTCGTGCTGGAAGAACGACAAGTCGCGACGTACCTGGGCTGACCAGGCAATCCTTCAACGCGGCTTCTCCACGAAGGTAATCATCAATGCCGGCATGCGGCTCCAGACCGAATTTCCGGTGGATCGATGGCGCGCGCAAATTGAGATCCACCAGCAACACTGTCTGATTGACATCGAGCGCGATTGCGATCGCGAGGTTTGCCGCGGTCGTCGTCGCACCGCTGCCGAGTTCTGGCCCGACAACCGCAAGGGACGACATCCCGTGTTTCCGCAAACGCTGGAGAACCTGGGTACGAAGCAGGCCATAGATATCGGATGCCGGATGGTCAAACCTGTCCGCCACCAATCTCTCCTCGGTAGCCCGCCGCTTGTCCGAAGTCGCAACCTGTGTCTGGGTGTACTCTGGCGTGACGCCATTGACGTAGTGTCCTGCTGGCGAGCCACCCTGCAATCCGGCCAGGGTGCCCGCTCGCATTTCTCTCGCCTTGGCGAGCGCCTTCTCGATCTGCTCCATTTGCCCTCTCTCGATCTACCGAAGCGTAGCATGAACCTCAATGCTGCGACTGCGAAGACCATGCCGAATATAGCGGTGTCAAATTGCTCTGGTAAGAACAATAAGTGGCGCACACGGCCGGCTGACAATGTCTTTCGGGCAGGTTCTTCGCACTTCGCTGCTGCCAGCGCCAGCGCCGGGCTCGCTCTGATTAACTAGTTAACTATAATTCCGAAGGGCGCAGCGCAATCATGTCTCAAAAGGACCATCAGCAGCTCGTTTGACCAGCTATTAACGCCCAAAATCGAGCAAATGTAGGGCAACGGCCGGTTTGGACTGGGTTTGTTCACAGAAGGTGCCAAGCGGGATGGTGGCTTTTCTGTGAAGATGGGTCGGCCTGACTTCTCCACGGCCGACATGATGGACGCGCTAGTCTAATGAATGCTTACCCGATTGGTTCCACGCGGCTGGCGGACGAAATGGCACGTCGTGCCGAATGAGCTATGGAGGCCGGCGCCTCGCCGCAGGTCAATCGGCAGACAATACATTCGGGCGCGAAATCACGCCGCTACTGGACAACTGAGCGCCGTCCGACCTCGCTTCTTATCTCGGCGAATGCGTCGGTTCCGGACCCAGCAAGAGATAGAAGGTATAGCCGCAGATTACACCGTAGAGAATATTCCCTTCGATCAACCAGTGCGGCATGGTCGCCATGTTCAGGACGAAGAAACTGATATGCGCGGCGAGCAATTTTCCTTTCGGTCCGTGTCTCACTCGAAAAACCGCAACAAACATCGATGCCCAAAGGACAATCATTGCGGCCAGGCCGAACGCCCCGTACTCATAGAGCGCAGAAACCAACGTGTTGTGAGCATAGACGCTGAAAACGCCGACCCAGGAATCGGGACCGAAACCAAACAACAGATTTCTGGGCGTTCCGTTCAGATATCCATCGATATACCCGGCCCAGATGTAGGGCCGCGCGGACATCAGCGATCTTTCATAGGCTGTATAAAACTCGGGTGCTTTCATCAGGCTGCCGGGATCTGAAAGGACGACGATCAGGTCGGTGAACCGTTCCCGCATGAACCAGGCAGCGGCAATAGCGCCTATGCTACTGACTACCAGGACCGCTACGCCAATAATGATTCTCTGCCTTGGCGCAAACCGCCCAATGACGTCCAGGTTGAACTGCACGAACAGCAGGGGTGCAAAAGCGACGATCACAGTCCGATAGTTCGCCAGTACTAGCCCTACGAGCAGCACCAGCAGAATGGCAGTGCGCACCCAGACTTTCAGACCGGTGGCGAAGCATGCAATGACAAAGCCCGTCGCCAGGACAATAGAGAATGCGGCTTCATGATCGTAGCTGCCGATATAGCTGGTGGACCCGTCCGCCTCACTCCCCTTGGAGATGCCGAAAATGATGGAAAGCGCTTGGAACAACAGAGGTGGGACCATGGCCCAGAACAACAGACTCATCGTGCGTTCTTCGCCGCGTTCGGTGAGCGATTCGTAGACGCAGATGGTTATGACGATGAGATAGCCGAATTTGACAACGACATCGATAATGCCGGGGATGTCGTGATTGGCCAGTCCGCTCAGAACAACCGCGGCGATCAGTATGTAGAAGGGGATCAGCGGTTTCAGCAGCAGATGCCGGAACTTGATCAGCACGAGGCCGACCATGAATATGGCTGAGGAGCCTAAGGCATTCCACGACATGCCGATCGGCGACGGTTGAAAAGTGAGGGCGTGATGTGCGCCCGCGAGATACCGGAAGCAGAGCGCGAAAAGCGAAAATAGGACAATGGTGCTGCGGACGCGATAAAACGGATAAATCAGGATGAGAATGGTAAGCAATGTCGCCGGATACAACAACCATGGCGGCATCAATGCCCCGAAAGTTTCGCCACCCATCAGCGATCCGACTTTTCCTGTTGCGGCTATGTTACTAAGAGTTGGGCAAGCTGCGCCTGCTCAACCTCGCGGCATTATCTTATTCTTGTTGGGCACAATGGGTATGCCTCATGTACGGGCTCACGTCTTGTCCAGCCTTGGCTGGTCGCAATACCGTGGCGGCAAGGTCACACTTTTCAGATCTATTGGCAAGATGAGGAAAAGCGAGCGCCGTTGACAAGTATTCGGGATTGTCTTCCCTTACAGCCCATGTCGGAGAGGGTGTGATGCAGGCGCTTAAGAAGTTTTTGGTCTTGCCGGCCGATTTGCTAATGCTTGCGGGGCAGAAGCGGCTCCAAGCGGATTACGGGAACCTCAGAACGGCGCAGTCGCTCGAACTGGTCGTCATGCTGGCGCCGCTCGATGAGTGGCCCAATGTTGCCGATACCTTGGCAGGCTTGATGGAGCGCGGTCAGAACTCTCCGTCGGTCAGCGGAGCGCTCAATCGCGGTGACCGCCGCGCCATCTATGGCATAGTCCGCGCGCTGAAACCGGCACGTATTCTCGAAATCGGCACTCATATCGGCTCTTCGACTGTACATATCGCTGCGGCCCTGCGGGAGAACTCTGCGGAAGGACGCCCCGGGACGCTGACGACAGTGGATGTTATCGATGTCAACAGCGCGCGAGCTCCATGGGCCCTTAGCGGAATGAAGCGCTCTCCCCGGCAGATGGTCGACAGCCTGGGGATGGGTGAGCAAGTGACGTTTCGCGCTTGCGACTCCATCAGTTTTCTGCAGAGCTGCAACGATCGCTTCGATTTTGTATTTCTCGACGGGTCCCACGCGGCGAAAAGCGTCTACAACGAGATACCGTTGGTTCAGCGCTGCCTGAACGCCGGCGCGGTTATTCTTCTTCATGATTTTTTCCCTGATGGAAAGCCCCTTTGGCCGGGCCTCAGGCCACTGCCTGGCCCATGGCTCGCTTATGCTCGTTTGCGGCGAGAGGGCGCGCCAATCCGCGCCGTTCCATTGGGAAGTTTGCCGTGGCCGACAAAAGCTGGCACCAATGTCACGAGTTTGGCTCTATTGGGCTCAACGTAAATATGTCTCGTGAAGGCTCCGCACTTTCTGAGCCTTAATCAGTGACGCGAACCTATTGCAGGGCGTCAACATTATATCAATATCACTGTGGCCGGACGTCCATGACAACAAGCGGAGAATGGCTCGGGTCCGTGACCAGACTATCGACCTGATGCTCGTGCAGTGCTGCAGCCGGGAGAAACCAATGCGACGCAAGCCTTTTCAGCCAGAACGCATTGCAGACCATTTGTTTCCGTCGCGCCCGTGGACGCGCCGACACGCAGTTACAGCACTTAGCGGCGCGCTCCTAGGCGGACTTCTGTTCCGGCATGGCTTCGGAACCGCGCGGGCGGCATCAGTCGAGCCGCCAGTGTCTGTTAAGCGGTTTACAAAATCTGCGCGGGGTGCCGCGGACGGCAGTTCCTGGCAGGACGCAATGCCGATCGACCTGCTCGGGAAGTCTATCGCGCTAGGCGAGCCCGGATCGGGTTTCCTGATCGGATTTGATCCGAACGACGATGCCCCGATCGCGGTCCGGGAAACGGAAGTCCGGATTCGGTCATCTGGGAGCCCAACTGGCTTGATCCAGGTCCGGGCGGGCCTCATCAACGCCGATGGCGGCCTTCAAGCTCCGAGTAGCGATTATTCATCGACCTTCTTCAAGAGTGCTCGCGCGTGGTCGGTGGAAGACTTTGCCAAAAACGTCGGAATTCCGTGTTACATGGCGATCGAGGGCGGCGCGTCTTACCTGTATCTGGCGGGCTTTCGGGTCGACGGCACCACCGGAGATGGCTTCATCAAGTTCCGGGCAAGCAAGGACAATCCGGCAACCTTCACCAATATTCGGGTTTCCGAAATCGATGCGCGAAATGTCGGGCGCGTGATCGAGACCGACAAGAACGCCACGCTGACGGACCTGATCGTCGAGGATTGCAAGGCGCATGGAATCGTCCGCGGATTCGCGCGATTCCACAAGATCTCCAATTCCGTGCTGCGCAATCTCGAGCTGGATTCTGCCGGCATGGATGGCGGACGGAGGGACATCTGCCAGCTGATCGCTGTCACCGCCGGCGACAACCTGACGTTCGAGAATGTGACGCTCAAGAACGCCCTGAATGCGCAAATCAAGAGCGATGGCAAGCAGGGTTACGTGCAGGGCGACGGCATCGTATGCGAGCGGGGGACGAGCAACATCATCATTCGCAATTGCCACGGCAGCGGCATGGGTGACGGCGCCTTCGATCTCAAGACGACCAATGCGACGATTGAGGACAGCACCTCCGACAGCTGTAAGTTCGGCGCCCGCATTTGGAGCGAAAGCGGCAACGTCATCCGCCGCTGCGAGTTCCGCAATCCGATGACCCGCGGCAAGAACCGCGGGGCTTGCATTCAGGTGGCTGGCACCGTCGAGGTCATCGACAGCAAACTGCAGGCCGGCGCCGGGCAAGCCGCCTTCAACCTGATCAAGTTGAAGAAAGGCAATCTGCCGGTCGTGCGCATGGTAGGCGGGTCGATTCAGCTCGACGGCGACGCCAAACTGGCGCGGTCAATCCAAGGCGGGACGCTGGATCTGCAGAACGTCGCCGTGAATGGCGAGATTCGCACCGAGAAGCTCGTCTTTGAAAAAGACGAAAGCGGTGAAGACGAAGAAGGTTAGCGGCCGTGGCGGCTTCCGACCCGCTCGCGCCGTCAAGGCGCTGCAGCCAGGTCCACCGGCATCATGAAGTTGGAGTAGTAGATCGCCAGAACACTGGCGATCAGAATGACCACTCCGCCGACAATTCCAGCGACCCGCAATCTGCGTGATCGGGTTTCCATCCCCGTTGCGATGTAGGGAACCGTGACCAGCGGCATCTCGCCAAACGTCGCCAACAAGCTCTTCGCTTCATAGATGCGCGGATCCAGCATGTCGAATGCAAGCATCGCGGCCGTAGCCAACATGAGCGACAGGACCACGCCGACGACGCTCAGCAATTTTCGATTCGGACTAGCCGGCAGTTCGGGAAGTTTGGGCGCCTCCAGCACGGAAAATGTCTCGCCCTTGCTCTGCTGCTCCATGCTTTGGGTAACGACCGCGTCCGCTTCCTTGTCTTTGAAGCTCTGGTATCGCTGAAGGGCGAGATTGTACTGGTTGAGAATGGCGTTGTATTCGTTCTCGATTGCCGGGGTCTGCAGGATGCGAGCCTGAAGCTGATCGACATTGGCTTGGATGGCGCCCGTCCGCTCCTGGATGCCGCGAAGCTGTGCTTCTGAATCGGCGAGTTGGCTCTGCAACTGGATGTAGATCGGATTGTCGGGCGGGCCTTGTGGTGCCGACAATGCTGGCGGCGGCGCCGCTTGCATCTTTGCTCCCAATTCGTCCAATTGCTTGCGAAGCCGCTGGACTTCAGGGTGCTTCTCGCCATAGCGCTGTAACGCGTCGGCAAGCTGGGACTTCAGCGTCTCATATTTGGCGCGGTCGAGCGAAGCATTGTCGACATTGCCCAGTTGCGCCTTCAGCGTTTCGATCTGCCGCTGCGTGCGAATGACGTCCGGGTGTTTGGAGCCGTATTTCGCCGACAGATCGCTATACTGAAGCTCCATGGCGAGAAGCTGTGCCTGCGGGGTGGCCGGCCGACCGCCGGCCGTCATCGCTGTATACGGGCTGATCTGTGCCAGCTGGCTTTGCAGGAACGCGCGCTTCTCCATGAGCGCCTGCACGTCGCCGCGATACTGCATCAGCTGGTTCTGGGCCGAGTTCAGCAGCTGGGTGTTCATGTTAAGCTGTTCGGGCAAGCTGCCGCTGTATTTCGATTTGAGGTCCGTCAGGCGCCGCTCCAGATCGCGGACTTCCAATTCCAGCTTCTGTGCCTGCTCGGACAGGAATTGGGTCGTGCCGGCCGCCCTCTGCCGGCGAGTTCTGTCATTCTCCGCCAGATAGAGCTCCGTCAACCGCTGAGCAACCTTTTGCGCCGTATTCGGGTCGCGATCCTCGAACGAAAGGTTGAAGGCGATCGAGGCCTGCGGTTGCTTCTGATACTTCGAGGGTTGCTGGCCGGTGAGATTTGCGCTGACGATCTCCAGAAGAACCTTGGAGCGGAAGGCGGCGATGACCAAGGACATCGGTTCTTCCTTGCGCATGCCGCTGTACAGATCAAACTGGTCGATAATTTCGACCAGATGATTCGACGTCATGACCCGCTGCTGGATCAGCTGAAGCCGCTCTGCCGCGAAGCTCGAAACCGTTGATTTTACCAGATCCGAAGGAACTTCGGGCTCTTCGATCAGAATCGTTGCGGTGGAGAGATAACTGTCAGGCCACGTAATCACCGTGTAGGCCGTGAAACAGAATCCAAGGATCGCGATGGCGATTCCAGTCCATTTCCGACGGCGCAGCGCCCCGAAAATGTCGATGTTGATAAGGCGATCGTCCAGTTGGCTCACGGACCTATCCATGCTTTGTGAGAACGAATCTCTTCAGTTGGTTCAGAGCCCCGGAAGAGCGGCCTCAATCTACGTCTCCCCCAGACCCTACGCAGTGCATTTTATCACGGTCGCGCGTTTAAATTCGGTGCCAACCTAGTGAACATCCCGGCTGGAACCTATTTTGACCCCACCGGTTCCATCTGGGCTTTTCCCGGTAATTTGCCCGAACGAGCAAAGATCATCCCTGACCTTCCGCAACCCGCCAGTTCAAGTTCTTCCAGGGTCTGTCCGATTTCAGTGTGCCATCAAGCATTTGGCTGGCAAGACTCGCAATTCTTTCGGCCAGCGGAGCGGCCTTTTATACTCCGGCTGCCAACCTGTGATTGGTCTCTGCCGCTGCTCCTTCTGCTCAATTGGGCTATGTCCGATCCCTCTCCCATTGAGCGCCAAGCCTATGTTGCACTGCAGCGAGAAATCGCGCAAGTATCCACATGATGCTGGATCGCGACCGTTTGTTGCGCGTTTGCCTAGGGGCCGAAACCTAAATGAAACTGCGGTCGGGATACTTTTTGACAGATCGGCCATTTCCCCGGCGCCGGAGGCGGGGCCCAGGATGATAAAATGGTGCTTTTGTTGACCGCGCCGGGCCGGCAGCCGAATGGGCGCCCGCGCGTGGCATTTGTCATCAATTCGCTTTCCGGCGGCGGTGCGGAAAGGGTCATGTCCACGCTGCTGCGTGCATCGGTGACGGAGCGCAGCGAGTGCGACATCATCCTGATACTGCTCGACCGGGAGAAGCCAGCTTACGAAGTCCCGGATTGGGTAGAGATTGTGCAGCTCGATTGCAGGCATTCGCTGCTGCGGAGCTTGACGTCATTGACGGCGGCTTTCAGAAGGCTGCGACCCGATATCACGGTCAGTTTCCTCACGCGCGCCAATGTCGCCAATGTGGCAGCCGCATCCCTCCTGGGAATACCTGCCATCATCAGCGAACGGGTCAATACATCCAGTCACCTGAGTCAGGGGTCCGGCGCCGCGTTGGCGAAGTTGTTAGTGAAATGGTCCTATCCCAAAGCGCGTAAAGTCATCGCTGTGTCGCCGGGCGTTGCCGACGATCTGCATCGCTTGTTCGGTGTGCCTGAAAGCAGGATCAGCATCATTTCCAATCCGATCGACATTGATGAAATCCGCAAGCAAGCGGGCGAAGATGTGCCTGAATTAGCCGACGAGCCTTACGTGGCCGCAATGGGACGGTTGGTTCCTAACAAGAACTTTCGGATGCTGATCGAGGCGTTTGCACTGTCGGGCCTGGATGGAAGGTTGTTGATACTCGGAGAGGGCCCGGAACGCGCAGCATTGCAGCGCCAGATCGATACGTTGGGGCTGCCGGGCCGAGTGATCATGCCAGGCTTTGCAGCCAATCCCTTTCCCGCGCTGCGTCGCGCCGCGCTTTTCGTGCTGCCGTCAAACGCCGAGGGATTTCCGAACGCTCTGCTGGAAGCCATGAGCGTGGGCGTTCCGGTGATTTCGACCAATTGTCTTTCCGGCCCCGCCGAGGTACTCGCGGCTTTGCCTCGAGAAAGGGTCGCAGCCGGCGTCTGCCTCGCAGAGTACGGGATATTGGTAACGCCTGACGATCCCGCCGCCATGGCGGATGCGTTGCGCGCGATGCAGGTGCCCGAGCGACGACTGCACTATAGACAGCGAGCGGCCATGCGCGCGGCGGATTTCAGTGTTGAGCGCGCTAAGAACGCATATTGGGCGGTCATTCGCTCCCACCTTGGGCTGGCAGATCGGGCGAGCGCGGCGCATCGCTGATCTATCTGCATGCGATTTTGCGCGTAACAACAAAGAAGATCAGCATTTCAGTGTGAAAGCCGGTGCGTAAACGATGAAATCGCGAGAGACACGTATCTGTGTTGTGGGGCTGCGCGGTATTCCGGGCGTTATGGGCGGGATAGAATCGCATTGCGAGCAGGTCTTCCCGCGGTTGAAGGCGATACGCGCCGACTATGACATCACTATTGTCGGCCGCCGGTCCTACATCCAAAGTCTGCCTTATGATTACGGCGGCGTTCGTGTGATTGCGCTCCCGGCAATCAAGAACAAGTATCTCGAGGCGATCTCGAATACGGCGATCGCTGTTCTCTATGCCCGCTTCATCCTTAAGAGCGATATCCTCCATATCCACGGCATTGGCCCGGCGCTGATGGGGCCGTTGGCCCGCGCACTCGGGATGAAGGTGGTGGTCACGCATCATGGGAAGGATTTTGAGCGCGCAAAATGGAACCATGTTGCCAAGGCCGTCTTGCGCTTGGGCGAAAGAGTCGCGACCACCGCAGGCAACCGAGTTATCGTTGTCTCAAGGTCGGTGACGGAGGAATTGTGTCGGCGAAGTCCTAAGCTGGCCGCGAAGATCAAGTACATTCCCAACGGGATGACGGAATTTCCAGAGGGAAGTCCTGGAGAGGACGAGAAAGCCGTTCTCGAAAAACTCGGCATTGAGTCGGGCCGATACATCCTCGCTGTCGGACGGCTGGTCCCCGAGAAAGGCTTCCATCACCTGATTGAGGCGTTCAAGATCGCTCAGCCCGAGAGCAAGCTTCTCGTCGTCGGAAAGGCGGACCACGACAATTCCTATTCGCGATCTCTGCTGACGCAGGAAAGCGACCGAATTGTTTTTTGCGGCTTTCAGACGCATGGCGTGCTGAGAATCCTTTATCGTCACGCTGCTCTTTTCGTCCTGCCCTCTACCCATGAAGGCCTGCCGATCGCAGCGCTGGAGGCGGCCAGCCAGAACGCGCCGATCCTGCTCAGCGACATCCAACCGAATCTCGATATCGGCTTGGCGGATGGCAACTATTTTCCCGTTGGCAACGTGGAGGCGCTGGGCGCCAAGCTCTTGGCCGACTATGCGATGTATCGTGTGGACCGCGGCGACATTGCGACCCGGTTCAATTGGAGCCGCATTTCAGAAGCGACGGAAACGGTCTATGCGTCGCTCGAGTGAGGTATAGACCCTCGATCGCGACAGAGCGTCCGACCTCAAGGGCGT
>Ga0184637_10003252_pt1 | contig 10187 bp, 11 predicted proteins | sample PLM3_127_b2_FD_133143 | JGI IMG/M metagenome (GOLD analysis project Ga0184637, IMG submission 133143) | Groundwater sediment microbial communities from an aquifer in East River, Colorado, USA - PLM3_127_b2 | ecosystem: Environmental > Terrestrial > Soil > Riparian zone | place: USA: East River... | reverse complement strand
GGCAGCGGCGACGGCCTGATCGCCTTCGGTGCACTGGAGGAATTCGATACGTGCCGCGTCATTTTCAGCGACATCTCGGAGGATCTGCTCGATCACTCCCAGGCATTAGCCCTGAATATGAATCTTCATCAGCGCTGCGAATTCGTGCGTGCTTCAGCCGATGATCTCAACATTTTTGACGACGAATCAGTGGAGGCAGTGACCACGCGTTCCGTGTTGATCTATGTCTCTGCCAAACAACAAGCCTTCAAGGAATTTCATCGCGTACTAAAACCGGAGGGACAGTTATCCATCTTTGAGCCGATCAACCGCTTCGCTTATCCCGAGCCGCCAGATCAATTTGCTGGCTATAACGTCGCGCCGATCGCTGAACTGGCACAGAAATTGAAAGCAGTTTACCGCCGCATTCAACCGCCAGACACGGACCCAATGACCGATTTCGACGAGCGTGATCTGGCCATATGCGCAGAGAAAGCTGGATTCTCAAAGATCAATGTTGAATTGCAAATTGAGGTTAAGCCGCCTGAAAGTACCGATTGGTCAATGTTTCTACACCTCGCAGGAAATCCGAAGATACCCAGCATCGAAGAGGCCATGAAGCACGCGCTCACTCCGGGGGAGGCAGAGACATTCACCAGCTATTTACGTCCGCTAGTGGAATCAAGGCAGGGAATACGCAGATCTGCAGTGGCTTATCTCTGGGCTGTCAAATAAGTTGATGATCAAACCACATTCGCCGCGCTGAAGATGGAGAGAAACTGAATGAAGGTTATCTGGTTTTGACGAAAAACATATTCACAAATGTCAAACCGCTTGACAGCAGTGCTATACTATGTAAGTGAGGTGGGCAATTCCTTTTTGTCAATGATGCAGGCCGCGCGTTCGTGTCTTGAGTCAGGTAGTCCATATTCAGAAATATTCTGGAGGAACATGCTATGTCAAGATCAACTCGTCTTGTTATCAGTCTGGTGGGTATTCTTCTATTGATGTTTGCCCTCAACCTGGGCAATATCTCCACGGTAGATGCCGCCAAACCGCCAACGAAAACACCCACTCCATCTGGTCCAACACCTACACCACCGCCCATTCCAGCTGGGTTGCGCGCGGGGTTGAGAGCCTCGAATTACGGCATTTCGCCCTTCCCATCCCCCACTTGGTGGGTCGATTCGATCAATTCGATGGCATCGCGATTCACAGGCTCAGTTGGGGAGCAGGTTGCGGTCGTGGTCGAAGTGGCAGGAGGAGGAGGCAGGGGCAATTGCTGGGCGCACTTCCCTCAACCTGCGGGAACGTGGCCCAACGTCAACTGGGACGACGTGGATTTGTTCGAATCAACTTTCGATGCGTTTGATTCGAGCGGCGTCAAAGTCTGGCTTCAAGTGGAGCCGGCGCGTTGTGATGTGCCCATGCTAATCGATTTGCTGATGCAGCAATATGGTCATCATTCCAGCGTGATCGGCTTCGGCGTGGATGTGGAGTGGTATCGCAAGGATTTGGAAAGATATGGCAAAGCCGTCACAGATGTGGAAGCGCAGGCCTGGGTAAGTCAGACCCAGGGGTACCATGCCAGTTATTTAGTCTTCCTCAAACACTGGCTGACGGAAAAGATGCCACCCACTGAGCGCACTGGCCTGGTGTTCATCGACGACAGCCAGGGACACGGTTCCCTCAACGCGATGGTGGCCGAATTTACCAACTGGGGCCAGACCTTCGCACCTGCGCCAGTTGGATTCCAATATGGGTATCAATCAGATAAAACATGGTGGAGCGGCTTGAGCGATCCGCCGCGGACGATTGGAAATGCTCTGCTGGCCGCCATCCCAAATACGCGGGATCTGGTTTGGGTGGACTTCACTGCATACGACATCTGGCCACCATAGTCGGTCAACACTCGAATAGAATAATATAGAATGCGCGGCGAACAAATACAGCGGACGAGAGTGATTCTCGTCCGCTGTTATTCATTCTTAGGCGTAACTGTCAGCCTAGGTGCTATACTTAATGCAGTTAGCCATCCATTATTGTCCATAAATATCCACAAAGGAAATCATGACTGCCATCCCGCGCTCCTACAAAATATTTTATGGCGTTATCTGCGCCGCCGCCCTGCTCATTGGGTTTCTTGGATATTTCGCACCGGCCCGCCTGGCTGAGATCACTTCATGGCTGACTTTGCCTCCACTTCACGCGCGCTTTGTGGGCGCGCTTTATTTTTATGGCGCAGTGTTCATGGCGGGTTGTATACTGGCCCGCCATCATGCAGAAGTGAGATACGCGACGCCAATGATCGCGATATGGACGGGCCTGCTCTTCGTCATTTCGATCTTGAGCCTAAGCGCCTTTGACTTGACCCTCCTCCCACCCTGGATCTGGTTCGCCTCCTATTTGATCTATCCACCGATCGCACTTTGGTTTACATGGAAACAACGCGATATGGAAAACAACCTCTCAGGTGAAGCTCTATCAAATTGGGCAAAGAACTTTCTGCTTGTTCAAGGTATTGTTGTTGGCTTATTCTCTCTGGCTTTGACACTCACGCCTAATCTGATGGTCGCGTTGTGGCCTTGGAAAATCACCCCTCTTCTTGCACAAACGTATGGTGGGCCATTGCTTGCTTACGCTATCGGCAGTTATATGTTCGCCCAACGCGGCACATGGAATGCGGTGCGAACCGTCGCGCCAGCGATGTTTGTTTTCGCCGCTTTGGTATTGCTGGCTTCGATCATCCATCGCGATCTCTTTTCGATGAGCGAGTTGAACGATTTGATCTGGTTCATTGCTTTTGGCGTGGGAACAGTTTTTCTTGGGTTGATCACGGTTCGTACTTTGGGAGAGAACAGGTAAATGTAAAACTATCAGGTCGGTTCGTTTTATGGAGTCGGTGTTATAAGGATATTGGGTGATTGCAGTGCTGGGGTAGGCTTTATCTTTCCATCCAATAGGTCATTGGAGATTCTAAGAATGTCGTCAACATTTGGAGCTTGTTTGAAGCCTTGTAACATCGTTATCGGAGCACCAATCTCACTGCTATTTCGTTCGATTACGCTAAAGCCCGGTTCTGCGTTTGAATAGTCTGGCGAAACTGGGCCCAGGAAGCAACACAAACTTAGGCTGTCTCGAAACGAGAGTAAGGTGTCGTTGTAGCCAACTACAACGATTGGATAAGATGCCTGTGGCATAGTGTCAAGCCATCCTCCTTCGACAAGTTGGGTCGCGTTCTTATCAATCCACAATGCAATTCGATTACGGGCGGCTAGTTTGAACTCTTTGAAACTGCCAGTTACAAGAATTTCTGGGCGTTTGCTTAACTCAGACTGCGAAAGTTGGCCTCCATCTTGAACAAGATAGACTACTCTTAGTGGCGAAGGTAATGGTGATGTGCTACAGGATGATAGAAGGCCAAATATAAGTAGTAGGGTTAAGAGTCTCATCTATTTGCTACCGTTCTGACAATTCTTAGTTCAATTTTTATCCAGACATTTTCTTCTCGGCTATCCCATCTCTAGTATAATCTTCCCCATGACCCTTAAAACCCAACTCAACGACTCTGTGAAAGACGCCATGAAGAGCGGAGACGAAGTCCGCAAGCGTACAGTACGCATGGTGCTGGCCGCTGTCAAACAAGCAGAGGTGGATAAGCGCGTCGAACTCGATGATACGGCTGTAATGAATCTCATTCAAAAGGAGACGAAGAACCGCCGCGAGTCACTTGAGGAAGCCCGGAAGGCGAACCGCGCCGATCTGGTGGAAGCCAACGAAGCTGAGATCAATGTACTCCAAGCCTTCCTGCCGAAAGCCATGCCCGCCGAGGAATTGAGTGCACTGGTGCAAGCCGCCATCGCTGAAACAGGCGCGGCTTCCCCAGCTGATATGGGCAAGGTAATGAAGGTGGTCATGGCAAAGGTGGCAGGCCGCGCGCCTAACGACGTGGTCAGCGCGGCGGTACGCGAACTGCTCCAACCCAGGTAATTTATGAATTTAAGTTTCTTTACGACTGAGTCACACAGACGCGGAGATCTTTTAAAAAAGTTTCTCACTATCTCAGCGACTCGGCGGCTGAACATTTTGAAATAAGATGGGGACAGTCCTCGAGCGCGGTCGGCCCATGCCACGGCGCATTCGTACGCTTCAGATCATCCTGCTTCTCCTCGTAAGCATCATAACGTATGGAGCTTTGATCCTGCCGCTGGCATTGAGCCCTGCCTCGCTGCCACTTCAGCCGGGGGATGTAGCGCCGAACGATTTCCAGGCGCAGGATTCGCTGGATTACATCAGCGAAGTGCGGACGGAGGAGGAACGCGTCAGGGCCGAGAAAGCGGTCGCGCCCATTTACAGTTCACCCGACCCCACCATTGCGCGTGGTCAGCTTGAGAGACTGCGCGCCGCCTTGCAATATATCAGCCTCGTGCGCGCAGATGAAAATTCCACACCTGAGCAAAAGGCAGCAGACATTGCCTCGTTAAGCGACATTTCCATCAAGCCGCAAACAATTGAAAAGACCATTGCGTTACCTGCGGCACGCTGGGACGCGATCGAGCAGGAGTCATTGAGCGTACTCGAACAGGTGATGCGCGGCGCCATCCGTGATGAGGATCTGGAATCTGTTCAACGCACCGTTCCATCCCTTGTCAGCCTGTCGTTGAACGAAGAACAGGCCGCATTGGTAGTGGAAGTGGTGACAGCTTTCGTGAAGCCCAACAGCCTGTATAACGCCGATCTAACGGAGGCCACCAAAAGGTCCGCGCGCGAGGCAGTGCAACCCATTGTTGAAGTTTATAAGGCGGGCGAGACCATCGTCCTGCGCGGGCAGATTATTACATCCGCTCAGTTTGAAGCTTTGCAGAAATTTGGGTTTATCGAGGCGCCCAGCCCCTGGCAGGATTATGCGGGCGCAGGTGCGCTGGTATTGATGCTTGCGGCTTTTGTTAATTTATATTTTTCGCGGCGCAGGTTGCAATTTCTTTTTGATGGACGCAGTCTGGTGGTCATCGCGTTGATCTTCGTCCTGTTCATCGTGAGTGCACGCGCCGCGATCCCGAACCGCACTGTTGTGCCTTATGCATTTCCAATCCCCGCTGTTGGATTGCTGATCGCCACACTGTTCGGAATGGAGGCGGGCGTCATTTTTTCAATCGTGATCTCCCTGCTTGCGCCTTACTCCCTGCCAAACGCGCTGGACCTGACGCCCTATTACCTTGTCGCATCACTCACCGGCGTTATGTTGCTGGGCACCGCACGCCGCGTATGGACATTTTTCCGCTCGGGGATGGCAATCGCGTTTGCAGGCATCGCCATGTTGCTGGCTTTCCGCCTCCCGTTCACGCCGATCGATGGAATTGGCTTGCTTACATTATGCGGGGCAGCATTCTTCAACGGGTTGGCCTCAGCCAGTATCGCCTTGTTGCTGCAATATTTCCTCGCGCAAAGCCTTGGGTTAACAACTGCGCTGCAACTCATTGAAATATCAAGGCCGGATTTTCCATTATTGCAGTTCTTTCTACGGAATGCGCCCGGCACTTATCAGCATAGTTTGCAGGTGGCAAACCTCGCTGAGCAGGCCGCCGAGTTGATTGGCGCGGATGCATTGCTCACGCGCGTTGGCGCGCTGTTTCACGATGTGGGCAAGGCACTGAACCCCATGTTCTTTATCGAGAACCAGCCGCAGGGACAAGTGAACACGCACGAAGACCTTGATCCCGTGGAAGCGTCTGCTGCGATCATTGCGCATGTCCCGGATGGCGTTACGCTTGCGCGCAAACATCGTCTGCCGCGCCGCATCGATGATTTCATCCTCGAACATCATGGCACCATGCTCACCCGTTATCAATACAACCATGCACTCGAAGCCGCAGGTGGCGAAGCGTCGAAAGTGGACACTGAGAAGTTCCGTTACCCGGGCCCGAGTCCGCGTTCGCGCGAGACCGCCCTTCTGATGATCGCCGATGGCGCGGAAGCCCGTGCCCGCGCCGAGCGCCCGCAGGACGAAGAGACCCTGCGCAAGATCGTTCTCTCTACTATCGAAACGGCACAGAAGCTGGGTCAACTCGATAACACCCGCCTCACCTTGCGCGACCTCAGCCTCATTACCGATCTATTCGTTACCATCCTGCGCGGCACGCATCACCAGCGCATCAACTATCCCAAGGAAGAAACGGCGATTGAAGGCAACAGCATCACTGTACCGCATAAAAAATGATCCACATCGAATCCGACTTCCCCTTTCCAAAAGACGTGCTCGAACGCGCGACCAGCGCAGCACTCGAACATGACGCTTCGCGGCAATCACTTGATTCCGAATTGACCATCGTACTGACGAACGACGCGCGCTTGCAGGAATTGAATCAGGACTATCTGGGAATCGACGCGCCAACGGATGTGCTCTCCTTCCCCGCCTCTGAAACGGACCCTGAAACGGGCGCGCATTATATCGGCGATATTCTCATCTCGATCCCGCGCGCGCAGAGCCAGGCTACAGCCGCGGGGCATCCACTTGAATCGGAAGTGCAATTACTGGTCGTGCATGGCGTGTTACATTTGCTGGGTCACGATCACGCCGAAGCGCAGGAAAAAGCCCGCATGTGGAAAGCGCAGGCAGAGATCCTCACACAGCTTGGCCTCGCAGATATTCAAATTCGTGAGGAATGAGAGTGCGTCGCACCAAGTGTTTAGAACCATGACCATCAAAGCTTTCATCCTTTCACGCATCGCCGCATTTGGGCATGCCTTCCGCGGCTGGTGGTATGTGCTAAATACCCAGCATAATGCCTGGATACATATAGCTGTTGCGATCATTGTATTCATTTTAGGTTTATGGCTGAAGCTCCCCGCCCGGGATTGGGCTGTGCTCGTATTGACCATCGCCATGGTGTTCATGGCTGAATTTCTTAATACCGCCATCGAAGCCGTAGTGGACCTGGCCAGCCCTGTGCATCATCCGCTTGCAAAAGTTGGCAAGGACGTGGGCGCAGGCGCGGTGCTTGTGGCCGCGCTGGCCGCGGTGTTGGTCGGCTTGTTGATTTTGGGTCCGCCGTTGTGGGCGCGGCTTGCATCACTGTTCACTAATAACTGACACATTCGAGAATTAGAGATTGGAGATTGTATGACTTTATCTTTTCAGTTCGGCACTGTGGGTTCACCGATCGGCACGCCCAAGAAACCAGGCGCTTCGGTCGGCGCGATCCAGTTCAGCAAATCCATTGGGCTGGACGCGTTCGAATTAGGCTGGGTGCAATCTGTGCGCGCCAGCGAGGACACATGCGCGGCCATCAAGCAAACAGGCGTGGAACAGGGCGTGGCGCTCAGCGTCCATGCTTCGTATTTTTTCAATTTGAACGCGACAGATGAGGAGTGGCCCAAATCGCGCAAGCGATTAATGGATGCGGCTCATTACGGGAACCTGGCAGGCGCCACCGATATTATTTTTCATCCCGGCTCCTACTTCGGTAACCCGCCTGCGGATGTGTTGAAAGTTGCCATCCCGCGTTTGAAGGGCTGCGTTGATGAATTACGCAAAGCGAAGAATCCTGCCATTTTGAGGCCCGAGACGATGGGTAAATCTGCGATGCTTGGTTCGTTTGAGGATACAGTTGAGATGAGCAAGGCCATCAAAGGCGTTTTGCCCTGCATCGACTTTGCACACCTGCACGCCCGTCCCGGTGATGGGACGATGAACACTGTCAAAGAGTGGACTCAGATCCTCGAAGCATATCAGGCGTCGCTGGGGAAAGAGGCGTTGAAGAGTCTGCACATTCACCTTTCGGGAATCGAATACGGTCCAAAAGGCGAGAAGAATCATCTTGCGCTGGGTGAGTCTGATTTGAAGATCAATTTTCTCTTTCAAGTGTTGAGGGATTTTGGCTGCGCAGGGCGCATCCTGTGTGAAAGCCCCATTATGGAAGAGGACGCGCTGAATATGAAGAAGGCGTGGATGAAGGTAAGCGGCGAGAAGGAATAAAAAATTTTCCCCGACCATGGTCGGGGAAAATAATTTGTCAGCAGAATGAACGGCCTAGTAACGCTTGCCGTTTCCACGTTGAGGGCGGTGCCCGCGGCCACTACCGCGATTGTCAAAACCGCCGCCGCGTGGTTTTTCTTCGCGCGGACGTGCAATGCTCACACGTAATTCGCGGTCACCCATTTGATAGCCGTTGAACATGCTGATCGCTTTTTCTGCTTCCACCTGTGTACTCATCTCAATAAAGGCAAAACCCTTGGATTGACCGCTGTCACGATCCTTGATCAGCGCGACTGAAGATACCGTGCCTGCCTGAAAGAACAATGTCCGCAAACTATCTTCCGTGGTCGAGTATGCCAGATTGCCAACATATAACTTGGATTCCATATTATTCTCCTAAAACAACGCCCGCTGCACGAGCGAGTAAGAAATCAGGCGTAAGACGACCTCGAAAGAGTATCACCAAAACCTGTTGACGATGGCGTCAGTATATCACAGGGAATAGGGATGGACAGATAGGCGTTCGACACGGGTAATCCGCTTAAGCTGCAAGGCCACAGAAATATTATGTGATCACAAAAACTTACCTGCCAGTCTATATGTTTGTTGAACACATTCATTGGATATATCCCATTTTTGGAGTTCGGCCCGAATCAACTCTTTATGCTTGCGGCTGATATCTCGCAGGGCATTCCCGACAGACTTGCGGACATACTCGCTCTCGTCCGCTTTCAATTGACTCAATAAACGGATTGCCACATCTGGATGCTCATGGAAGTATTCTCGCGTCGTCCAAATTCGCAATCCTTCGGCTACCGCCCGGCGGCTGTTTGGATTTGCATCCGCAAGCCAATCCTTGATGACAGGAAGCGCTTTTTCATAATCGATATCTTTGCAATATTGGTCGAAGGCTTGAGCCAGAATTTCCTGCACGCGCCAATCTTGATCTTGACTCACGCGCTTGCGTAGAAATGCGAGACTCTCTTTTGATTTCGCGGCGAGTTTGCCAAATAAAAACGTCGCCAGCATACGCGCTTGATGAACGTCAGAAGCAAATAATTCTTTTGCCAATTGAAGAGCTTCTGCAGAGCTATGATCTGCAAAGACTTCCTCTGCGGCTTTTTGAATATCTGTAAAGCCGTGCTGAGTTTTCTGCACGCGTTTGATGAGGGATTGGATGGTATTCATGTTATTTCAACTTTGCTTCAACCACTTTCTTCAACTCCTCCTGTACGAAGTCCCACTCCTTCCCCGCATCAATGACCACCCAACGACCCGGCTCCTGCTGCACCATCTGCAAATATCCTGCGTGGACGCGCTTGTAAAACTCAATATCATGCGCGTCCATGCGATTCCATTCGATTCCATTTTTCTTTTTCCGTCGCAACCCAACTTCAACATCAACATCCAGTAAGACGGTCAGGTCTGGGACAAGTCCTCCCGTCGCGTATTTAACCAGCGCGCTCACTTGCTCCAAATCCTGTTGATGCCCATAGCCTTGATAGGCAATCGTTGAATCATAATAACGATCTGAGATCACGATCTCGCCAGCCTCCAAACGCGGCTTGATGACCTGCTCCACGATCTGGGCGCGCGCGGCCTGGTAGAGCAACGTCTCTGTGCGCGGATGCATCTCCACATTCTTCAGATCATGGATCACTTCGCGGATCTGCTCACTAATAGATGTGCCGCCTGGTTCGCGCGTGGGGAATACGACATGTCCCTTTTCGCGCAGGTATTCCACGAGTGGATGAATGTGGGATGTCTTGCCAGAACCTTCAGGTCCTTCTAGAGTGATGAACATGTTTTTTTTAAATCTTAAAAATCAATTAAAGCCTTTTGATTTTATTTTAGGCAAACTCTTATGATGTTTTTAACTCAGGTCTATTTTAAGGCAAAATTTTTAATTGCCGCGTTATTTTCAGGTACTAGAATTATGTGTTGGTTTTCAAAGGAGACAAAATGAACTGGAAAAGATTACTTTATATTTTACTTGTTATGGCAGTTGCCGGCGGTTCGGCTCTGCTTGGCGTTGCAGCAGGAGGCCTGATCGTATATCGTGGCCTTCAACAGCAGGAAAGTTTGCCCGCGCCCATTCAACAAATCCTACCGGTGAATGGCAGCAACCCCGGCCAGACCGTTGTCCTCAACAACACGGATGTTGAAACCGCTGTCACACAATCTGTGCAGAAGGTCGGGCCTTCGGTTGTCACGGTCGTGGGGATAATTGCCG
>Ga0184637_10003251_pt1 | contig 10187 bp, 8 predicted proteins | sample PLM3_127_b2_FD_133143 | JGI IMG/M metagenome (GOLD analysis project Ga0184637, IMG submission 133143) | Groundwater sediment microbial communities from an aquifer in East River, Colorado, USA - PLM3_127_b2 | ecosystem: Environmental > Terrestrial > Soil > Riparian zone | place: USA: East River... | reverse complement strand
TCAGATGATCTCGAAGTACCGCTTCAATTCCCAGTCGGTCACCGCATCCTGCCACTGACGCCATTCCCATTCCCGCGTGGCGGCGAAATGGTCGACGAAGGTGTCGCCGAGCCAGTCGCGCGCGACCTTCGACTGGCTGAAGATGCGTGTCGTCTCGATCAGCGAGCGCGGCGCGCGCGGGATGTTTTCGGCCCCCTTGTTGGTGCCGGTGATCGGCGGCGCCGTCAGCTTCAATCCCTTCTCGACGCCGTGCAGTCCCGCGGCGAGCAGCGCGGCCATTGCGAGGTACGGGTTGACGTCCGAGCCGGGGCAACGCGTCTCCAGGCGTGTCGATTTCGGCCCGGGCGCGATCACGCGAAAGCTCGCGGTGCGGTTGTCGATGCCCCAGGTCGGCTTGACGGGGGCCCAGAAGCCGTCGACGAGCCGCTTGTAGCTGTTGATCGTCGGCCAGTACATCGGCGCGAATTCCATCAGGCACGCGACCTGCCCGGCGAGGTAGCTCTCGAAGAGCTTGCTCATCTTTCGCGGCGACTTCGCGTCATAGAAGAGATTGCTCTTGCCGTCGGACAGGCTCTGGTGGATGTGTCCAGAGCAACCCGGGTACTGCGAGCTCCACTTCGCCATGAAGCTCGGCATGATGCCGAAGCGGTGGCCGATCTCCTTGACGCCGGTCTTGAACAGGATCGAGCGGTCGGCCTGTTCGAGCGCCTCGCTGAAGGCGATCGCGACCTCGTAGACGCCGGGCCCGGTCTCGGTGTGCAGGGCTTCGAAGGGCACGCGAAACGCGGCCATGTCGTCCATCAGCGCATTGAAGTAATCGCGGTTCGCGTTCATGCGCAACACCGAGTAGCCGAACATGCCGCTCGTCAGCGTGGTCGGGGCGGCGCCTTTCTTCTCGGCCCAGCTGCGCGGCGTTTCGGCGAAGTTGAACCATTCGAACTCCATGCCGGTCATCGGCGCGAGGCCGAGCTTTTCGGCACGCTTGAGCACGCGCTTCAAGGTCTGGCGCGGGCAGACCGGGTACGGGCTGCCGTCGGCGTTGACGAACTCGCCGAGGAAGAACGGCACGTTGCCGTCCCACGGCACATGGCGCGCGGTGTCGAGGTCGAGGTGCACGAGCGCATCGGGAAATCCGTGCTGCCAGCCGGTGACCTGGGTGTTGTCGTAGGTGACATCCTGCGAGTCCCAGCCGAAAACGACATCGCAAAAGCCGAAGCCGCCGGCCGGCAGCGGCTGGGTCGCGCCGTAGAACTTGTCGGGGTGCAGGTACTTGCCGCGCAGGACGCCGTCGATGTCGCTCACCGCGACCTTGACCTTGCCGGCGCCCGACTTGCGGACCGCGGCGACGGCGGGGTGTTCCTTGCTCTTGGTGCTCATGCGCGGCTCCTGATTCCCATCTCGTGCAGCGAGTCTGCCACCGCGTTGACGGCTTGCGTCATTTCGTTGCGGCCGATCGCGCCGATGCAGCCGACGCGAAAGGTCTCCACCTGCGTCAGCTTGCCGGGGTAGAGGATGAAGCCGCGCGCCTTGGCGGCCGCGTAGAAGCGCTTGAAGTCATAAGCCGGATCGGCCGGCGCATGGAAGGTGACGATGATCGGCGCTTGCACTTCGGGTCGCAGGAAGGGCTTGAGGCCAAGCGCACGCAGACCGTCGACGAGCGTCTTGCAGTTGTCGCTGTAGCGTGCCAAGCGCGCCGGCTGGCCGCCTTCTTCGATGAACTGCGCGACCGCCTCGCTGAGCGCCAGCATCACGTGCGTGGGCGGCGTGAAGCGCCACTGGCCGGTCCTCTCCATGTAGACATGCTGGTCGTGCAGGTCCATCGCGAGCGACTGGGACCGGCCGGCGCAGCCGTCGACGATCGCCTTGCGCAGGAACACGAAGCCCATGCCCGGCACGCCTTCGAGGCACTTGCCGCTGGCCGCGACCAGCGCGTCGAAGCGCGTCGTGCGCGCGTCGATCGCGATCGCGCCGAACGAGCTCATGGCGTCGACGATCAGCCCGCGGCCGCGCCGCTCGCACACCGCGGCCACCGCTTCGAGCGGATTCAGCACACCGGTGCCCGTCTCGCAGTGGATCAGGATCACATGCGTGATCGACGCATCGTCGCCGAGCTTTGCATCGAGCACCTCGGCCGATACCGGCGCGTCCTCGGGAAACGGCACCACGGTCGCGCGCCGGCCCATCATCTGCGTCAGCTTTGCGGCGCGCTTGCAGTACGCGCCGTTGTCGAGGATCAGCACATGTCCGTCGCGCGGCACGACGGTCGCGACCGCCGCTTCGACGCTGAAGGTGCCGCTGCCCTGCAACGGAACGACGACGTGCGTGTCGTGGCCGTTCACGATGTCGAGCAGCCGTTCGCGCAAGGCGGCGGTGACGGCGTTGAAGTCGGCGTCCCACGATCCCCAGTCCCTCAGCATCGCGAGCTTCGTGCGCAGCGTCGTCGTCAGCGGTCCGGGGGTGAGCAGGATGCGGTCGCGGTCCATCGTGATGTGCCCTTTGCTCAGGTGCCTTGTTTCCACGCTTGAGTACGCCGGTCGACGAACCAGGACAGCGCCATGAAGGCAAGCGTCGCGATCGTCGATGCGGCGGCGATCAGCACCGCCATCGCGGCGGCGGCGCCGGTCTCGCCGGCCTCGTCGAGGTTCAGGATCGCGATCGACGCGACCTTGGTTTCGGGCGCATAGAGGAACACGACCGCGGAGATCGTCGTCATCGCGTTGATGAAGAAATAGCGCGCGATGTCGATCAGCGCCGGCGTGCAGATCGGCAGCGTCACTCTCCAGAAGGTCTTGTAGAACGGCACCTTCAGCGAGGCCGACACCGACTCGAATTCGGCGTCGAGCGCCTTCAGCGCGGTGACCGCGGTGAGGTGCCCGGTCGTGTAGAAGTGGATGACGGTGCACATCGTGAGCAGCGTCAGCGTGTGGTACAGGCCGTTCAGCGGGTTGCCCGGCGCGTTGAAGAAGAAGATGTAGCCGAGCCCGAGCACGAGGCCCGGCACCGCCATCGGCAACATCGCCAGCATGCGCACGCCGCCACGCACGAGGCCGAAGCCTTGGGTCTTCTCGAGCAGATAGGCCGTGACGAAGACGAGCGCGGTGCCGAACAAGGCGGTTGCGGCCGACATCTGCAGGCTGTTGATGAAGCTCTCGCCGACCTCGGCGTCGAAGATCCCCATCGTGTAGTGGCGCAGGCTCGGGCTCAGGTTGTACGGCCAGAAGCTGACGAACGACGCGAACACCGCCATGCCGATCATCGCGAGCATCAAGACGGCAACGAGCGTGCAATAGAGCGTCATCGAGGCGTCGAACAGTGGCGCGCGCTTCGGCCGGTACGGCACCGCGCGCGCGGTCAGCATCGCGGTCTGCTTGCGCTGCACGAAGTGATCGACCGCGAAGGTCAGCACGGCGGGCGCCAGCAGCAGCAACGCGACAACGGCACCCTTCTGGAAATCCTGCTGGCCGATGACGAGCTTGAACACGTCGGTGGCAAGCACGTTGAAGTTGCCGCCGATCACCTTCGGGATGCCGAAGTCGGTGATGACGAGCGTGAAGGTCACGAGGCTCGCCGAGATCAACCCGTATTTCGCGCCCGGCAGCGTGATCGTCCAGAACTTGCGCGCGGCGCTTGTGCCGAGCGCGTCGGCCGCTTCGTACAGCCGCGCGTCCGCCGCAGTCAGCGCGGTGACGAGGATCATCAGCGCATGCGGGAAGACCGAGAAGATCTCCGCCAGCACGATGCCCGGCGCGCCGTAGATCTGCGCGATGCCGAAGCGCTCGAGCCACGATTTCAGCGCGCCCTGGTTGCCGAACCAGTAGATCAGCGAGATCGCCGACAGCAGCGACGGCGCGAGCAGCGGGATCAGCGTGATGCCGCGAAAGAGTTGCTTGAAGCGCATGCGGCTGCGCGTCAGTGCATAGGCGAAGCCGAAGGCGGCCGGAATGGTCAGCAGCGTGACGAGCGTCGACACCCACAGGCTGTTCCACAACGAGTCGAGCAGCGCCGGCGTGCGCGCGTAGGCGATGAAATTCGCGAGCACGACGAAGCGGCCGTTCGCGTCGCGCACCGACTCGAGCAGGATCGCCGCGAGCGGCGCGGCGAGGAAGAGCAGCAGCAAGAGTGCGACCAGCGCGAGCGCGACGTAGGCGAGCCGATCGCTCCAGTGCGCGCGCAACCGCACGCGGCGGCTTGGCACGCTGGCAGCGGAGGCGAGCGTGCTCATGGGTTACTCCCTCTCCCTCCGGGAGAGGGTGGGGGTGCACCCCAACCCTCTCCCGGAAGGAGAGGGAGCCAAGCGAGCGCGGCGAGCGTGTTCACCTCATCCTCACGCAAAAATGCGCATCCGCTCCGGCAGCAGCCTCAGCGGTAGCCGCCCGCCGACTTCGAGCTGCTGCTCGGCCAGGAAGTTGAGCGACAGGTAGACCGTGAGCAGGTGGTCGCCGAAGACTGCGCTCTTCACACGCACCAGGCAATACGAGCCGAGGAATTCGATCTTGTCGATCTGCGCTTCGAACACGTTGTCGTCGCCGGGGGCGATCGGGCGCGCCAGCACGTCTTCGGGGCGCAGGTAGATCTTCACCACGCCGCCGGGCGCGCGGTCGTGAGGACAGCAGAAGCTGCGTGCCGTCTCGCCGCTGCCCAGGCGCACGCGCCCACCGGCCTCGAGCGTGGCCGGCAGCGCATTGATGCGGCCGACGAAATCGGCGACGAACAGCGTCGCCGGGTCGCGATAGACGTCCATCGGCGTGCCGACCTGCTCGATCACGCCTTCGTTCATCACGACGATGCGGTCAGCCACCGACAGCGCCTCCTCCTGATCGTGCGTGACCATGATCGTCGTCACGCCGAGCTTGCGCTGCAGGCTGCGGATCTCCTGGCGCAGGTGCACCCGCACGATCGCATCGAGCGCCGACAGCGGCTCGTCGAGCAGCAGCAGCCCGGGCGACGTGGCGAGCGCGCGCGCGAGCGCAATGCGCTGCTGCTGGCCGCCCGACAGTTGTGCCGGGTACTTGCTTTCGCTGCCCGGCAGGCCGACGAGCTTCAGCAGCTCGGCCACGCGCGTGCGGATCTCGCCGCGCGCCATCTTGCGGTTGACGAGACCGTAGGCGACGTTGTCGGCCACCGTCAGGTTCGGGAACAGCGCATACGACTGGAACACGATGCCGTAGTCGCGCTCGGCCGGCGGCAGCGCCGAGATGTCGCGGCCGTTCAGTTCGATGCGCCCGGCGCTTTGCGCCTCGAGCCCGGCGATGATGCGCAACAGCGTCGTCTTGCCGCAACCCGAGGGACCCAGGAAGCAGACGAACTCGCCCTTCGGAATGTCGAGGCTCACGTCCCGCAGCGCCGTGAAGCCGCCGAACTGCTTGTCGATGTCGGTCAGCCTGAGGTAGGGCGAGGCACTCAAGGGACGCAGCCGTCTCAAGAATTCGGGCCGGCGACGCCGGCCCGAAGTTGTCGCTCAACGCTTCTCGGATTTGCCGTTGTAGCGCGTCATCCACTCGGCAAGGATGCGCTCGCGGTTGTCGGCCGCCCAGCCGAAGTCCATCTTGACGAGTCGCGCTTCGTAGTCCTTCGGCACGTTGGCCAGCGGCGCGGCGACGCCCGGTTGCGCTGTGATCGCGAAGTTCTTGCCGTACAGCAGCATCGCGTCCTTGCTCGACGCCCAGTCGGCGAGCTTCTTCACCGCGTCGAGTTTCTTCGTGCCCTTGTGGATCGCAAACGATTCGAGGTCCCAGCCGAGGCCTTCCTTCGGGAACACGAGGTCGATCGGCGCGCCCTTCGCCTTGTTGGTGTTGGCACGGTATTCGAAGGAGATGCCGACGACGTACTCGCCGGCGGACGCCATGTTGCACGGCTTGCTGCCCGAATGCGTGTACTGCGCGATGTTCTCGGGCAGCGCATCCATGTACTTCCAGCCGCCTCCCTTGCCGCCGTCGTCTCCCCACAGCGCAAGCCACGCGGTGACGTCGAAAAAGCCGGTGCCCGACGAGGCCGGGTTCGGCATCACGATCTGGCCCTTGTAGGCGGGCTTCGTCAGGTCCTTCCACGACTCGGGTTTCGGGATGCCTTTCTTCTGCGCCTCGACGGTGTTGAAGCACACGGTGGCGCCCCACACGTCCATGCCGAACCACGCCGGTGGATTCTTCTTGTCGCGGTACTGGGACATGATCGCGTCGAGGTTGAGCGGCGCATACGGCACCAGCATGCCCTGCTTGTCGAGCAGCGCGAGGCTCGACGCGGCGACGCCCATCACCGCATCGGCCTGCGGGTTCGATTTCTCGGCCAACAGCTTCGCGGTGATGACGCCGGTGGAGTCGCGCACCCACTTGATGTCGATGTCGGGATGGACGCGGTTGAAGCCTTCCTGGTAGGCCTTCAGCTGATCGGTCTCGAGCGCGGTGTAGACGAGCAACTGCGTTTTCTGCGCCGACGCAGCGCTGGCGAAGGCCGCGAGCAGTGCCATCGAAAATAGTTTCGCGTAACCCCGGATCTGCATGGTGGTCTCCTCGGTCGTCCGCATTGTGGGAGGGTGTGCGCAATCTATGCCCCGTGCCGAAGGCTTGTCAACAGTAGTTTGCCGATTGTTGACAGTCGACCGACGCCGCAGTCCAATCGCTCGCATGCCGTCCGAACTGGCGCTGCACCACACCATCGCGCTGCTGCAATCGAGTTCGCTCACCAGCGTGGTGCAGCAGGAAATCGAGCGCTCGATCCTGTGCGGCGAGCTCGCGCCGGGCGACAAGCTGATCGAGGCCGCGCTCGCAGAAAAGCTCGGCGTCTCGCGTGGCCCGGTGCGCGAAGCCTTTCGCATCCTCGAGCAGGCGGGCCTCGTGCGGCAGGAGAAGAACCGCGGCGCGTTCGTGCGCCAGCTGCCCCTCGACGAGGCAATGGAGATCTTCGATCTGCGCGCGATGATGGACGAGGCGGTCGGCCGGCGGCTCGCCGCATCGATCACGCCGGCGCAACTGAAGGTCTTGCGCGGCATGGTCGAGCGCATGGAGCGGCTCGTGAAGGAGGGCCTGGCGGACGACTACGCGCTGCTCAACCTCGAGTTCCACGACACGCTCGTCGAGTACGCGGGCAACCGCAAGCTCACGTCGCTGTACCGCAAGCTGATCAACGAGCTGTCGCTGTTCCGGCGGCTCAATCTTGCCGATCGCGCGCTGCTGCCGATCTCGGCCTCCGAGCATCGGGGCATCCTGAAGGCGATCGCCTCCGGCGACGCCGAGGCTGCGGGCCGCGCGATGCGCGAGCACGTGCTGGAGAGCAAGGAGCGCACGCTGCGCAACCACACCAAGCCGGCGCCTGCGCATGCGCGCGGCCGCGCCACGGAAGGCCCCCGATGATCGAAGTCAACGCAAGGCGCTACCGCGAGCCCGAGCAGCCGACGGTCGTCGTCTGCGTCGACGGCTGCGAGCCCGACTACATCGCGCAGGCCGTGGCGGCCGGCGTGACGCCCTGGATGAAAGACACGCTCGCCGGCGGTACCGCGCTGCTGGCCGACTGCGTGGTGCCGAGCTTCACGAACCCGAACAACCTGTCGATCGTGACGGGCGTGCCGCCGTCCGTGCACGGCATCTGCGGCAACTACCTGTACGACACCGAGACCGGCACCGAAGTGATGATGAACGACCCGCGCTGGCTGCGTGCGCCGACGCTGCTCGCCGCGCTGGCCCGCGCCGGCAAGCGCTGCGCGGTCGTGACCGCGAAGGACAAGCTGCGCCGGCTGCTCGGGCACGACATGCAGGGCATCTGCTTCTCGGCCGAGAAGGCCGACACCGCGAACCTCGCCGAGAACGGCATCGATGGCGTGCTCGAGCTCGTCGGCCGGCCGCTGCCCGATGTCTACAGCGCCGCGTTGTCGGAATTCGTCTTCGCCGCCGGCGTGCGGCTCGCGCAGAAGCGGCTGGCCGACGTGATGTACCTGTCGACCACCGACTACATCCAGCACAAGCACGCGCCCGGCACCAAGGAAGCGAACGCCTTCTACGCGATGATGGACCGCTACCTCGGCGAGCTCGACGCGATGGGCTGGGTGATCGCGCTGACCGCCGACCACGGCATGAACGCGAAGACCTGGCTCGACGCGAGCCCGGACGTGATCTACCTGCAGGACGTGCTCGACGACTGGCTCGGCGCCGCACGCGCGCGTGTGATCCTGCCGATCACCGACCCGTATGTCGTGCACCACGGCGCGCTCGGATCGTTCGCGACCGTCTACCTGCCGAGCGACGCCGACCGCGCCGACCTCATCGAGCGCATCGCGGAGCTGCCCGGCATCGAAGTCGTGCTGCCGCGCGCGCAGGCGGCCGATCGCTTCGAGTTGCCGCCCGACCGCATCGGGGATCTGGTCGTCATCAGCGGGCGCTCGACCGTGATCGGCAGCGGCAAGGCCAAACACGATCTCTCGGGGCTCGACGTGCCATTGCGCTCGCACGGCGGCCTGTCCGAGCAGCGCGTGCCGCTGATCGTCAACCGTCGCATCGAGGGCCTCGACGCCGCGCGGCGCTGGCGCAACTTCGATGCCTTCGACCTGGCGCTCAACGGCGCCCGGTGATGCGATGAAGATCGAAGCCATGCGCATTGCCGGCGAGAAAGTCGGCGCCGGCCGCGAGCGGGCGATCGAGGTCCGCTATCCGTACAACGGGCATGTGATCGGCAGCGTGCCGAAAGCCAGCCCCGAGGAGGTGCGGCGCGCCCTCGACATCGCGCTCGCCTACCGGCCGAAACTCAGCCGCTTCGAACGCGCGCAGATCCTGCGCGCGGCCGCCCGCGCGGTGCGCGTGCGCAGCGACGAGATCGCCGCGCAGATCACCGCCGAATCGGGCCTCAGCCTGAAGGACAGCGTGTACGAGACCGGGCGCGTCGCCGACGTGCTCGAGTTCGGCGCGAGCGAGGTGCTGAACGACGACGGCCAGATCTTTTCGTGCGACATCACGCCGCACGGCCGGCAGCGCCGCGTCTACACGCAGCGCGAGCCGCTGCTCGGCGTCATCACCGCGATCACGCCGTTCAACCACCCGATGAACCAGGTGGCGCACAAGGTCGTGCCGAGCATCGCGACGAACAACCGCATGGTGCTGAAGCCCTCCGAGAAGGTGCCGCTGTCGGCGCTGATGTTCGCCGACATCCTCTACGAGGCCGGGTTGCCGCCGCCGATGCTGAGCGTCGTCACCGGCGACCCGCGCGAGATCGCCGACGAGCTGATCACGAACCCGGCGGTGAACCTGATTACCTTCACCGGCGGCGTCGCGGTCGGCAAGGCGATCGCGGGCAAGGCGGGTTATCGGCGCATCGTGCTCGAGCTCGGCGGCAACGATCCGATCATCGTGATGGACGACGCCGATCTCGACGAGGCCTCGACGCTTGCCGTGCAGGGCTCGTACAAGAACTCGGGACAGCGCTGCACCGCGGTCAAGCGCATGCTGGTGCACGAGAAGGTGGCGGCCGCTTTCACCGATCGGGTCGTCGCGAAGACGAAGGCGTGGACGTGTGGTGACCCCACCGACCACGCCAACCAGATGGGCACCGTGATCGACGAAGCGGCGGCACGCTTGTTCGAATCGCGCGTCGACGAAGCGATCGCGCAGGGCGCGCGACTGCTCACCGGTCACCGCCGCGACGGCGCGCTCTACGCGCCGACCGTGATCGACCGCGTGCGCCCCGAGATGAGCGTCGTGCACGAAGAGACCTTCGGCCCCGTGTCGCCTATCATCACTTTCGCCAGCATCGACGAAGCGATAGCGATCGCCAACGGCACGCGATACGGCCTGTCATCGTCGGTGTGCACGAACCGCATGGACCACATCACCCGCTTCGTCAACGAGTTGCAGGTCGGCACCGTCAACGTGCGCGAAGTGCCGGGCTACCGGCTCGAGCTGACGCCGTTCGGCGGCATCAAGGATTCGGGCCTCGGGTACAAGGAGGGTGTGCAGGAAGCGATGAAGAGCTTCACGAACACCAAGACCTATTCATTGCCATGGGTGTGAGCAGCAGCGAACGACCCTCCGCGCAGGTCACCGCACGATGCTGCACCTGCTGAACCTGCTCGCCGCCATCGCCCTGCTCGTGTGGGGCACGCAGATCGTGCGCACCGACGTGCTGCGCGTGTTCGGCGAGGCGCTGCGCAACGTGCTCGCGCGCAGCTTCAACCACCGCATCCCGGCGCTCATGGCCGGGCTCGGCGT
>Ga0184637_10003250_pt1 | contig 10190 bp, 8 predicted proteins | sample PLM3_127_b2_FD_133143 | JGI IMG/M metagenome (GOLD analysis project Ga0184637, IMG submission 133143) | Groundwater sediment microbial communities from an aquifer in East River, Colorado, USA - PLM3_127_b2 | ecosystem: Environmental > Terrestrial > Soil > Riparian zone | place: USA: East River... | reverse complement strand
GTCGCCGAGATCGCTGGCGGCCTCCAGCAAGGAGCGATCGATCTTTTCCAGCGAGACATAGATCGGCAGGATCGCGAACGCCACCCAGGTGTGGGCCAGCGTGATCACCACCGCGATCGGATTGTAGAGCAGGAATTCCAGCGGCTGATCGATCAGCCCCACCTTGATGAGACCCGAATTGATCACGCCGCCGAAGCCGAGCATCAGCTTCCAGGCGAAGACCCGCAGCAGATAGCTGGTCCAGAAGGGCAGCGTGATCGCCATCAGCCAGATCATCTTGTGGCGCTTGACCCGGAAGGCGAGGAAATAGGCCATCGGATAGGCGAGCAGGATCACCGCCGTGGTCGCCGCCAGCGACATCAGGAGCGATTTGATCAGCAGGACAATGTAGACCGCGCGCTTGAGGGGGAAGGGGATGCCCATCCAATGGGCGATCTCGTCGCCTTCGCCCGCCGGCTCGATCAGGTGCCAATAATTGTCGAGCGTGAAGGTCCGATCAATCTCGAGGACCTGCTGGGTCCAGAAGCTCATGACGATCAGCGCCACGATGGGTGCGATCAGCATCGTCACCATGACCAGGATCGTCGGCGACATCAGCAGATAGCCGCGCGCCGACTCGCGCCGGCGCAACCAGGTGCTCCATTGGCCGCTCACTGCCGTCCATCCCAGCGCCCCGCCGGGTTCGGCAATTGCCATCTCGGACGCCCCCTGTTTTCCGCGCCGGCTCCCTGTTAGGGCCGGCGTCCCAACGCTTGTTGCGAAAAATAGATACCCGCCGGCGGACCCTGTCAACTTTCATGAACGATAGTTCATGGCAATTGACATCGTTCCCGATCTCGGCCCCAATTCCACGGGCATTGGGCAAGCGCGGCCAAACAGCGCGGCAACAACAATCAACAGGGAGCGGTGCAATGAATAGACTTAAGTTCATCGATCGCATGGCGCAGGGCAAGATGACCCGGCGGCAGATGATGGCCGGTGCCGGCGCGTTCGGCGTCGGCATGACGGTGATGTCGCGGATGGCGAAGGCCGATCCGCTGGTCTGCCTGGAATGGGCCGGTTACGACACGCCGGATCACTTTGGTTCCTATGTCTCCAAGTATGGCGGGCCGCCCAGTTTCTCGATCTTCGCCAACGAGCAGGAGGCGGTGCAAAAGGTCCGCGCAGGATTCAATGCCGATATCATGCACCCCTGCACCTATTCGATCGTCCGCTTCACCGAAGCGAAGCTGACCGCGCCGATCGATACTTCCAGGCTCAGCAACTGGCCGGACATCATTCCCGCGCTGCAGACCGCGGATGGCGTGGTGATTGACGGCAACGTGGTTATGGCGCCGGCCGATTGGGGCAATTCCAGCATCGCCTATCGCACCGATCTGGTCGAAGGCGATGACGGGGAATCCTGGAACATCTTCTTCGACGATAAGTATTCCGGCAAGGTCGCCTTCACCGACAGCGAAGTGGCGGTGGAGATCGCCGGCCTGCTGCTCGGCTACACGCCGCAGAAGATCTGGGAGATGTCGGACGAGGAACTGGCCGCCACCAAGCCGCTGGTGCAGAAGCTGGTGAAGAACAGCCGCTTCATCTGGAGCGATCCGACGGAACTCAATCAAGCGCTCGCCTCCGGCGAAATCGTCGCCGGCTATGCCTGGAACGAGACGGTGAAGACCTTGCAGGCCGAAGGCGTGCCGGTGAAATACGCCGTGCCGAAGGAAGGCATCTTCACCTGGCTCTGCGGCCTCACTCTGCTGAACGTGGGCAAGGCCGATCAGGCCGCCGCCTATGATTTCATCGACGCCTGGATCTCGCCCGAGACCGGCAAATACCTGATCGAGAATACCGGCTACGGTCACGCCAACCGCAAGGCGTTCGAGATCGCAGCACCCGAGCACGTCGCGGCGCTCGGCGTGACCGATCCGGTCAAGCATCTGGCGAACGGTATTTTCTTCCAGCCGGTCGAAGCCGAGCGCGAGGCCAAATACGTCAAGCTCTGGGAAGAGTGCAAGGCGCTGTAACGGGGCGCTGCAACGGAACGGGCGAACCGCCGCGAGGCCGTCAGCCGGACGACCTCGCGGCGCGGTATCAATCCGCGCATCGGCAGGTTCGCGGTCCCGACGCCGCGTCAGGCGGAAACGCATTCCCCTCCCCGCAACGGTTGAGTTGCCCGCCACCCAAGCGCGTTCCGGTAGGCCGTAGGCCCGCGGGCCGAGAGATATCCCCGCTCATTGCAGTTCTTTCTTAACCATCCCGATGTTAATTCCATGAGCTGATCAGTTTGTTTGTACGGCCGGGGAGGGCTGGCAAGCATGGATCGGCTGCGGTCATGAGTTTCGACGCACCCCAGGAAGGCCGGCAGCCGGGCTTGTGGCTGCGCCTCCGCCTGGCGCTGCGCATGCTGCTGGGCGGCGCCCCCCAAAATTCACCCCGGGAAGGCGCCGTGACCCAGGACGCGCTGGTCAAGCTGGTGCTGGACAACGTCGATGCCGCCATCACCGTCTATGACGCGACCGGGAAACTGATCCGCGTGAACAAGGCGGCCGAGCGGCTCTCCGGCTACAGCTTCGCCGAGATGCAGAACGAAGCCATCTGGCGCCATGTCATCCCGGGCAGCGACTTCAAACGCGTCGCCGACATTCTGGCCGACCGCCGGGTCGAGGATTTCCCGATCGTCAACGTCAATCCCTGGGTCCATAAGGATGGCACGCGGCGCCTGCTGCGCTGGTCCAACGTCGCGCTGCCGGATGCGCAGGGCCGCGTTGCGATGATCGTCTGCATCGGCTTCGACATTACCGAGCAGCGCGAGGCGGAGATCACGCTGATCAATGCCAAGAACGACGCGGAACTGGCCAACCGCGCCAAGTCCGAGTTCCTGGCCAATATGAGCCACGAGCTGCGCACGCCGCTGAACGCGATCCTGGGATTTTCCGAGATCATCCGCGACCGCCAGTTCGGCGCCGACGTCGCGCGCTATGCGGAATATGCGTCGCACATCCACGACAGCGGCGAATGGCTGCTGTCGCTGATCAGCGACATTCTGGACATGGCGAAGCTCGAAGCCGGCAAGCTCACGCTGGTGGAAGAGGTCACCGACCTCGGCCAGATTGTCGGCGGCTGCCTGCGCATGGTGTCAGTGCGGGCGGAGGAGGGCGGCATCGCCCTGGTGCCGAAGCTGCCGACGGCACCGGTGCTCCTGCTGGCCGACCAGAAATGCATGAAGCAGATCCTGCTCAACCTGCTGTCCAACGCGATCAAGTTCACGCCGTCGGGCGGCCGCATCGAGCTGGAGGTGACCAATCCGCGCCAGGACGGCGTCCGCCTGGTGGTGACCGACACCGGCTGCGGCATCCCCGCCGCCAGCATGCGGCAATTGTTCCAGCCCTTCCATCAGGTCGACAGCCCGATGACCCGCGGCCGCAGCGGCACCGGCCTCGGCCTCGCCATCACCAAACGGCTGACCGAGCTGCATGGCGGCACGATCGGCGTGGAAAGCAGCCCGGGCGCTGGCACGATCGTCACGGTGGCGCTACCCTCCTCGCGCCTGGTCGCTTAAAGAGAGTCGTGCCATGAGCCGCAAAGTCCTCAGCGTCGCCAAGACGCCGATGCAAACCTATGATCTGGAAGGGCCGGTCCAGCCGGAAATGTCCTGGCTGCCGATCAGCTTCCGCAAGGACAGCGGCTGCGGCTCCTATGTCATGCGCATGCAGCCGGGCGCCGTCACCATCGAACACGCCCATCCGGGCTATGAGGAATTCGTGATCCTGGAAGGCGAGCTGATCGATTCCGATGAGACGGTGTTCAAGACCGGCGACTTCGTCTCCTTCCAGCCCGGCACGCGGCATTCCTCGCGGACCGAAACCGGCTGTCTGCTCGCCGTCTTTGAATGGCGGCCGTGAAACGAAGGAGTGCCTGCTAGATAAAGCTCCCCTTCCCCCCTTGCGGGGTAAGGATGCGGAGGCTTGAGCCGAGCGAAGCGAGCTTAGCCGGAGCTGGATGGGGGGGGTAACGCGCCGACAGGCGCGCATCGCGGCAGCGATATTCTGTTGAGATTTGGCGCTGCAACACCCCCCTTCCCACCCTTCCCCCGCAAGGGGGGAAGGGGCAGACCCAGAGGGCGGCCTCAAAGGAGACAAGCTTGCCGCCGAAGTCAGGCTGTCCGGATTTTCCCGCTCCCGGATTATTCGGCGGCGCGCTGAACGTGGGTGTGCATCGGCTCGTGCGCGGGCTTGCGCTCGGGCGCGCTCTTCGGTTCGTCTGACGTGCGATGCGCCGCTTCCGGCTCGCTCTGGAACACCGCGCCGCGGCACAGCTCCGACATCTTCGCACCTTGATCGCTGTAGTGCTCGATGGCGCTGCGGACCCAGCTCTGCTGCAGCTCCAGCGCCTCGTTGACGCTGCGGCACGCGGTCCAGGCGCGCGCCGTTTCCATGTTGGCCTCCAGGCGTTTCTGCATGAGTGTGGCGACTTCGTCGCGCATGCTGGCGAACAGGCGGCCATAAATTTCGCCTGAGCGGTTGAGTTGCTGACTCCAGGCCTCGGCCCACTGCGCCTGCACGTTCTCGTCCTGCGATGTGGCCGGCTTGTCGGTACGCTTCATGCTCTCCTCCGAAATAAAACGACTGCACCCCTGCGAAGTGCGGGAACGTCAAGGAACTCGTGCTTGTCAAAAAATCCGCCGCGTTGCGCCCTGATGGCGTCTGGTCGCGATCTAGCGCCTGTCCGGGTTCCCCGAGATCGATCCTGGCGAACTGTCGCCCGCTCTTTCATACGTATCGATCGCCGCACCTGCAGGCCCGGTTACTCTATTCCCGGCCGCCGGTGGCGTGCGAGTCCTTATTGGTCCGCCACAGGAAATTCACGAAGCGGTGCCGCGTCCGGCACCGGCTGCGGGCGGCCCGCCGTCGTCGCCGCGATTTTGACGTTGATTCAGGCAATTGGACTGTCATGATGCGGCTGCGGTTGAACTTGGTGATCTAAGTCCCTTGCTCCACCGCGGAGCGCGCCATATCGACGCGCTCTTGTCCCTCCATTCGCAATGTCGTGACTCAAAGCAGCGTTTCTTCCCAGCCCGCAAAAAAGCCCCGCAACACGCTGAAGGTCGCCCGCAAGGCGGTGCGCGACATTCGCCGCGAGCAGCTGATCGAGGCCGCGATCCGCGCCATCAGCAAGCACGGCATCGGCGAGACCACGATCGCCCATGTGGTGCAAGAGGCCGGCATGGCCAACGGCGCGGTGAACCAATACTTCGCCAGCAAGGACATGCTGCTGCTGGAGGCGTTGCGCGCGGTCACCGGCGAGTTCCGCGACATCTGGCACCAGGCGCGCGCCAAGGCGGGCGACAATCCCGCGGCCATTCTGGAAGCCGTGGTGATGGCGCAGCTCCACCCGAAGGTCTGCCGCCACGAGCGCATCTCCGTCTGGGTCGCCTATTGGAGCGAAGTGCGCTTTCGCCCGAAATACATGGAGGTCTGCACCGAAAGCGATGCCGAATATGGCGATGCGCTGGTGCGGGACTGCCGCGCGCTGGCGAAAGAAGGGCGCTACAAGAACCTGGATGCGGAAAAGGCCGGGCAATTCCTGCTGGCCGCCGGCGACGGGCTCTGGGTCAATATCATGCTGGGCCTGTTCAGCCGCGAACGCGCGGTCGATCTGCTGCGCGCGCATCTCAAGAGCGTGTTCCCGCGGCACTATTGAATAGAGGGTGGCGCGCCTTAACCGACCGATTCGTTCCAGCCCCAGCTCTCGGCAAGCGCGAGGCAGCTCTGCCAGGATTCCACCTTGTCGGTGGTGGAGGGCCCTCGCAAAGAGGCTGCTGCGGCGGCGTGCGCGAGGGACAGGGACCGCTCCACCTCCCAGCCCTCATGCAGGCCATAGAGCATGCCGGCCGCGAACGCGTCCCCCGCGCCGTTGGCGCCCACGATCTCCGATTGGGGAATCCGCACCGACGGGTGCTGGGTAACCTTGCCGTCGCGCGTCACCGCGATGGCGCCCTTGGGGAAATGCACCACCACCAACTGCATGGCTCCGAGCGTCAGCACATGGCGGGCGGCGTGCAGGCAGGCCGGGACATTCGTGACAGCGTCCTTGTATGTCGCTTCATCGGCGAGGGCGCCGATCTCCCAATCATTGACGATCAGATAGTCCAGATGCGGCAGGCAAGGTTTGATGATAGCCGCCAGGCGCGGCGGCGCGGCGCTGACCAGTTCGAAATTGGTCATGAGCCCGGCCGCCTTCGCTTTTTTGAGCACGGTGACCCAGCCATTCGCATCGTCGCGCCAGGGGGAATCCAGATGTCGATGAATGCTGGGCAGCCCCAGGTGAAAAATACGGCCTTTGGTCTGGCTGAAATCGAAATGATCGGGCGTCAGATGCGCCGCCGCGCCGGCATAGTAGATATGAGTGCGGCGCCCGGTCTGGCGAGAACCATAGGCATCGGTGAATTGCGTCGGCGCTTCGGAGATCACCGCTATCTGCCGCCGATCCACCCCGAAAGAATCGGCGTGCGCCAGCAGGAAGCGCCCATCATCGTCGTCGCCGATGATGCCGATGGTCTCCACCGGCATGGCGGGATCGAGTTTCTTGATGTCGATGGCGAGGTTGCAGGCGGAGCCGCCGCCGCGCACGTCGATCTCATGAATTTCGGCCAAGGCGTCTTCGGCCGGCCAGAAGTCGATCATCTTGTTGCGATCGACGCACCAGGTGCCGCCGGTGACGAAGCCGCGCCGCCGCATGTCAGCCATTGAAGCCCCTCAGCCGGCTTTCAGAGGCGCTTCGGTCACGAGCAGATCCTCTTCGAGCGGCCGCGCTGGCTTGATCCTCTGCTTCTGCAGCGCGCCATGATAGGCTTTCACCGCTTCCGCGGGCGTCACCGCGCCATCGGCCACCTGACGCATGAACGCGACGATGGCGAGCGGGTCCTCCGCCAGGTTGATCTTGCGCCCGAACAAAGCGACCCGCGCGCCGTAGCGCTCCGTCTGGTGGAGCAGCTCGAAGCAATCGCGCGTCGTCCCGGCGCCGCCGCCCAGCACGCCGACCACCAGGCTGGGGTCGAAGGAAGCAAGCTCCTCCAGCGCCTTCGGGCCGTTATAGGCGATCTTCAGGAACTGCGGCCGCTCCGCCTTGGTCAGGCCCGCCAGGCAGCGCAGGATCACGTCGTTGATGTAGTGCGGCAGAAGTGCTGGATCGATGCCGGTCGCGACATTCGGATTGAACACTTCCAGGAAGTATTTGAATCCATGCGCCACCGCGTCAACGCGGAAATCGCTAAAGGCGTTCAGCGACGCCACATCGGCGTCGAGATCGTTGTTGAAGGTGATGGAATAAAGGCCGAGATCGGTGCCGACGATCTGATGCTCGGGCAGCGGCTCGGCCGATCCGTACATTACGTGCGACAGCGATGCCGAGCGGAACGCACGGGAAGGGCGGTCTCTGTAAGTCGCGCCGCGGCACACCCAGATGTCGGTCGCGTCATTGGCGCGGATCGCGGGTTTCACCGCGCTGTTGCGGAACAAGTCGCGCTCGTTGAGCAGCTCCAGGTTGGAGGCCGACACCAGCATGATGTCGACGATGTCCTGCTTCACGATGGCGGCGATCTGGTCCAGGAACTCGGCGCGCGTGCGGTGGCGGGTCCAGGTGCCGTCCGGCTGGCGATGCGGCCCGCTCGAGGTGAGGCTCGGCCCCATGTCGCCATCCTTGGCGTCGGCGATGATGAAGTCGGATCGCTTGTATTGGCCGGACCGGATGCGGGCGAGCTTGGTGTCCAGACGCTTCATTCCAACATGCTCCTTCAGTTCAATACGATTAGAATTTCGACAGCTCGCCCGGTGCTTCGGAGATGGCGGGCAGCCGGTGCCGGCTGCCCGCCACGTGGCCGTTCAGCCCCAGCACTTCTTCAGCGCTTCGTCCGACGTAATGGATTCGACGCCCGGCACCGGTTTGTCGGTGACCAGCGAGACTCCGGTGTTGAAGAAATCGAGCCCCGGCGTTGGCGCCGGCTTGTTGCCCGACTTGGCGAACTCCGCCACCGCTTCGACGCCCATCGAGGCCATCAGCAGCGGATATTGCTGAGACGTGGCGCCGATCACGCCGGCCTTCACATTCTCCACGCCGGGGCAGCCGCCGTCGACCGAGGTCATCAGCACGTCCTTGTCCTTGCCGATCGCCTTCAGCGCCTCGTGCGCGCCGGCGGCCGTCGGCTCGTTGATGGTATAGACGACATTGACCTCCGGATCCTTCTGCAACAGGTTCTCCATGCCGGTGCGGCCGCCTTCTTCCGCTCCTGCGCCCCATTGATGGCCGACGATCCTCTTATCGGTCTCATCGCCGTAGCGCTTCGGATCCATGATGTCGATGCCGAAGCCTTTCATGAAGCCCTGGTCGCGAGCCAGATCGACGGTCGGCTGAGATTCGATGGCATCGAGAAAGGCAACATGTGCATCGGCAGCCTTGTCGCCGAGTGTCCCGGCGGCCCACTGCCCGATCAATTCGCCGGCCTTGAAATTGTCGGTGGCGAAGGTCGCATCGGCCGCGTCGATCGGGTCGAGCGGCGTATCGAGCGCGATCACCAGAAGGCCCGCCTCCCGCGCCTTCTCGATCGAGGGCACGATCGCCTTGGTGTCGTTGGCGGTGATGAGAATGCCCTTGGCGCCGGCCGCGATCAGGTTCTCGATTGCCGCGACCTGGGTTTCGTTGTCGCCGTCATACTTGCCGGCAAAGCTCTGCAGGTCGAGGCCAAGCTCGTTGGCCTTCGCTTCGGCGCCTTCCTTCATCTTGGCGAAGAAGGGATTGGTGTTGGTCTTGGTGATCAGACCGACAATCACCTTGTCCGCCGCCTGAGCGGGCACGGTCCACAACGCCGCCGTCAAGGCGGCGATGGCGGCGCCTGCCGTAAAGCTCCTCAAGCCCGACGCGAGCGGCCGCCCGCGCGCAGCTGCACGTGTTTCCACAATCATGTCACGTCCTCCCAAAGTGGTCCTCGCCATGGTCGGCGGGCCGGTTTTTCGGCGCATGTCCTTTCATGGCCGCCGCTGATTCAAATTCGTTATTTTGTTTCTTGTCAAGCATATCATCTATAAGTTATGCCTAATATTAGGCAGAAATGATGGAAACATAATGGTCGGTCGGAGTGGGAATTTGAAGTCAGCGCCAAGCCCGCACGCCGCAGCGGGAGTGGGGCAGATTCTCGCGCTCATCCTGTCGCGGCAGGCGTCGACGCGGCCAGATATCGAGCGGGTCTCAGGGCTATCCCGTGCCACCGTCGCGCATCGATTGAGCGAGCTGCTGGAGGTCGGCCTGATCGACGAAACCAGCGAACGCCAGCCGAGCGGCGGCCGGCCGGCGCGGATCCTGAAACTCAACGAGACATTCGCCCTCACGTTGACGGCCGACATCGGCGAGAGCGTCACCCGCGTCGCCGTCACCGATCTCGCGCCGCGCATCCTGGCCGAGCAGACCGTCGCGATCGATGTCGCCAGCGGCCCCTTGCCGATCCTGGGCGAGATCGTCCGTTGCGGCCGCCTGCTGCTGGAGCGCGTTGGCCGGCGGACAAACGATGTGCTTGGCATAGGGCTCAGCCTGCCGGCGCCGGTCGATCATGAGGGCGGCCGCGTGGTCGGACCGTCCGTCATGCGCCAGTGGGACAATTTCGATATCCGCGGCTGGCTGGAGCGGGAGCTTGGGATCGACGCGCTGGTCGACAACGACGTCAATCTGATGGCGCTGGCGGAGCACCGTCGCTTCTGGCCGGCCGCCGACCACTTCTTCTTCGTCAAGGCCGGCACCGGCATCGGCAGCGGCATCGTCACCCGGGGCCAGGTCTATCGTGGCGGCCGCGGCGCGTCGGGAGACATCGGCCATATTCAGTTCGACGCGCCGCGCGCACCGTTGTGCCGCTGCGGCAAGCTCGGCTGCGTCGAGGCGCGAGCCGCGGGTTGGGCGATCGCGCGCGATCTGCGCGGGCTGGGCTTCGAGGCTGAGAACGCCCGCGACGTCGTCGTGCTGCTCAATCGCGGCACGCCGGAATGCATCCAGTGCATTCGCGAAGCGGGGCGCGTGCTGGGCGAGGTCATCGCCGACGTGGTCAGCGTGCTCAATCCCACGACGATCGTGGTCGGCGGCACCCTCGCGCAGGCTGGAGAGCATCTGATCGCCGGCATCCGCGAAATGGTTTATCAGCGCTGCCTGCCGCTCGCGAT
>Ga0184637_10003249_pt1 | contig 10192 bp, 6 predicted proteins | sample PLM3_127_b2_FD_133143 | JGI IMG/M metagenome (GOLD analysis project Ga0184637, IMG submission 133143) | Groundwater sediment microbial communities from an aquifer in East River, Colorado, USA - PLM3_127_b2 | ecosystem: Environmental > Terrestrial > Soil > Riparian zone | place: USA: East River... | reverse complement strand
GTTACGGCGATCGCAGTGTCGGCGGCTGTGTGCGACCGCTTGGAGGATCGGCTTGCGGTGGACGGCGTCTCGCCCGCCTACCTCGTTTTCGAATGGCTGGTCGTGGAGGCGTTCGTCCGCGAGGGCAAGCGCGAAGCGACCCGGGGCACGCCCGGCACCCAGAAGGCGCAGGAAGCCCGCGAGAGCGGCGACGCGATGTCCCACAGGACATACCTGAAGACGCCGACCGTTTTCGGTTTTCATGGCGTCTATAAGCCGCTCGCCAGACACCTCGGCATCGTCGACGACGACTTGCGCCTGGCCGACAAAGGCTACGAGCTCCTGAAGATCTGGCAAAGCGAACAGCGGCTGGAAGGCTTTCTCGAGAGCGCCGCCGGCGGTGGGCCCGGACTCACAGTGCGGCAGACTCTCCGATCGGCCGTCGAGGACGGTCTTGCTGCAGGCTATAGCAAGCGAAGCGGCGGCTGGCAGGGATGGTCGATCCTGGCAGAGCGCTTGGCACCGGCTCAGACGGGCGTGAACGAGGCGGCATTTCTGTCTCGCTTGCTTGCCGATGCCGAAGCCGAACCGCGGGGCGAGATTTTCAAGCTCTTGCGGGATCACGTCGAGGATGCGCCCGAAGTCGAACTGACCCGGGCCTTCCTGATGTCCAAGGCCGGACGGAATCTGGCCGCGAAGCTAAAGGCGATCGTCGCGTATGAGCAGGTCTGCGCGGTCCTCGAGGAGGCTTTGGACTGGATTCGCTTTCTCTCCACGCATGCGCGAGACCGGCCGATCGATGCGAAGACGTTTACCAATGAACACCGCACCGCGACTCTGGCGCGGGAGCTGCCAGCGAAGTTGGCGGCCGGCGAGCAGGCGCTGGTGATAGCCCCGCTAAACGTGCAGCAGCTCTTCGCGCAGCTTGCCAAGGGCTTCGACGGCGTTCGGGATGCGGCAACCTTGTTCGAAGCGGTTCTGGAGCGCCACGAAGAGATCCAGCAGGCGAAGCCGCCCGAAGGCAAGCGGTCCTGGTTCGAGCGCTCGCCCGACGGCGCGACCTTCGTGCGCGTGCCTTACCGGGTGACGGAGAGGCCGGAGAGCGAGCGCGGCTGGAACCGTCCGTACCGGATTCATACGGTTCGTTCATTCCTCGATGACTTGAAAGCCGGCATCCGTGAGCCGGCGTAAGCCTTCCGAACGGGCGTTTGGCAAGGCCCTTGCCTTGTGGGAGGCGCCCGAAGGCGCAGGCGAGGCGAGAACCTGCATCGCTTCGACGTTCACTTTCGACGCGAGCTTTTTCGAGACCGAGTGCCTCGGCCGCTTCCTGGGCATGGACGCGCACCCTGCCGAGAGCGATGCCGTCTCCTATATGGTCGAGAGGGAAGAGAAGCTCGCCGCCGCGAGGGTGGCCGTGCTCGCCGATCGCCGGCATGCGCGCGACAAGGAGAGCCTGCGCTGGGACGTTCTCGGCGTCCTCGTCCGAGGCGCCATTCAGCACTCCAAAGTTTCGCTTCTCGCGTGGGCGAACCACGTGCGGGTAATCGTCGGGTCGGGAAACCTGACCGAGCCGGGCTATCGCAGGAACCTGGAGGTCTTCGGCGCCCTGGATCTGAGCCGCAAAGACGGCGGCGATCGGGATGCCGTGCAGCGCATCCTCGATTTCCTGGGAGAGCTGATCGACGCCTCCGTGGGAACGCAGGCTCCCGGCGCGCCCAAGGGCAGGGCGAGAGATGCGTTGCGCTCGGTGCGCGCGCTCATTGCCCGCTGGCCCGAAACCAAGGCAACCAACCCGGTCCTGATTCTCGGCGGGCCGGGTCGCGCCATCCTGTCCCAAGTGGCCGATGTGTGGCCCTCTGGTTCCCCGCCGCGGACAGCGTATGTGGTATCGCCGTTCTTTGATCGTGACGCGAAGAAAGCAGTCGAAACGGCGTCTGCTCTACTTTCCGTGCTCGCGAAGAGACGCCCTCGCGAGGTGTTCTTCGATGTGAAGACAGAGGCTCGGCTGGATGGGCGAACCCGCGTCTTTGCTCCGCTGGAGATGGTAACGCACACTGCCATGCACGCCGACGTGACTGTGCGCCGCATTCTTCCCGAGCAGACAGGCGAGATGCGCGAGCTGCACGCCAAGATGATCTACCTCAATAACGATGAATGGTGCGTCGTGCTGGCCGGCTCGAGCAATTTCACGCGCGCCGGACTGGGGGCCGACGGCAAGCACGCCAACTTCGAGGCGAACCTCGCGTATCGCGTACGCGACTCCGACCCCGAAGCCAAGGTCCTGGACGAGATCTGGCCGGCCTTCGGCGACCAGTTGGATGTCGGCTCGGAAGCGCTTATCTGGGACCCGCAGGGCGAAGAGGAGGAAGACGGAGAATCGTCGCTTCCGCTGCCTGCGGCCTTCGAAGAGGCGACTTTCGCGCCGGGAAATCCAGCTTCGCTCGTCATTGCACTGAGCGATCCGCTACCCAAGGCTTGGGGCATCCGTGCGCCCGGCGGGCGCGAAATCCTTTCTTCATCCGGTGCGGGCTCTGGCGAGCACGTCGTTGCCTGGGAAGGCACAGAGGTTCCGTTCGTCCTGGAGGTTACCTGGACCCATGCAGGCGGGACCGCTGTAGCGAACTGGCCGATCAACGTCTCCAATCCGGCTAAGCTCCCGCCGCCGGAGGCGCTGCGCTCCTTGACGCTCGAAGAACTGCTGCAGGTCCTAGCGTCGACTCGGCCGTTGCCGCAGGCGGTTGCCGAGGTGCTTGCGAAGCGCAAGGCGAAGAAGGAGCATGGCGACGCAGAGCTCGATCCATTGCGGCGTTTCGATTCGCAGTCCTTCCTACTTCGCCGCACGAAGCGCCTCTCGGCGGCGCTCGAACGCCTTCGCGAGCGGCTCGAGCGGCCGGCCTCTTCGCGCGAAGCCTTCGAATGGCGGCTTTTCGGGCCGGTGGGCCCGCTAGCCTTGGCGGAAGGTTACGTGCGCGAGGCGAGCTTCGCGGGCGAAGCCAAATTCTGCCTCGCCGAGATCGCGCTCGCCTTGCACCGGGTCCAGCCGGACAAGGGCGCCGCCGACGGCCTGTCCCGGTCCGCGGTTGCGGACTGCTTGAGAAGCGCGATCGGACAGCTTGCGGAGCGAGCTGCGCAGATACCGGCCGTCCCGGAGCTCGACCGCTACGCCAGCGCGGCTTTCGCGGAGACCGCACGATGAGCTTCGCGCCGTTCGCCGAGGCGTCGATCCAGTTGAAGAACAAGCGGGTCTCCGATCGAGACGCGGAGCGCCAGGAGCGAGGCGCGCGCGAGCTGCTGGAGCGGCTTGCCCGACAGCCGGGCGCGATCCTCGCCGACGAAGTTGGCATGGGCAAGACCTTCGTCGCGCTCGCTGTCGCAGCGTCGATCCTCATCGACCGGGAAGACGCCGGGCCCGTCGTCGTCATGACCCCGCCCAGCCTGCGCAACAAGTGGCCCAAGGACTGGGACGTGTTCCGACGCGAATGCATGCCGCAGGCCCTGCGCGAGCGCTACCGCGCGAAGAGCGCGGAGTCTGGCGTCGCTTTCCTTCGGCTCCTGGATGATCCACCGGAGCGGCGCGCGCACGTCATCTTCCTCACGCATGGCGCGCTGCACCGCGCTATCGGCGACGGCTTCGCCAAGCTGGCGGTGGTGAAGCGCGCCTTCAAGGGCCGCTCCTCGCTGGCCGAGCAACGACGCACTTTCGGGCGCTTTGCGGGACGGATTCTGCGGATGGACTGGTACGAACAGCGCGCTCCGGGCATCCTGTCTGACCTCCTCGAGCGCGACTATGAAGGCTGGCTCCGGGCCCTGCATCGGGCCGACGATCGTTTCGGGTCCGAAGTCACCGACGACCCCGTCCCCGCCACCCTTGCCGCAGCGCTCGAAGAAATGGAAAGCCATCACTTCGAGCCCATCGTCGAAGCCTTGCGCGACGTTCCGCTGCGCGAATCGGCCCACCTCGAAGAGCGTCTCACCGAAATACGCTACGCGCTCAGCCAGGAAATGGAGCGGGTCTGGCAGCAGGCCCTACTGCGCGCGAAGTTTCACTCACCGCTGCTGGTGCTCGACGAAGCGCATCACGTTAAGAATCCCGAGACGCAATTGGCATCGCTCTTCGGCAGGCCCGAGTTCGACGCCGAATCGAACCTCGCCTCGCGCGGTGGACCGCTCGCCGACAAGTTCGACCGCATGCTCTTCCTTACCGCGACCCCATTCCAACTCGGGCACGGCGAGCTGATCAGGGTGCTCGAGCGTTTCGAGGGCATCGACTGGCAGGGCGCGCGGGCGCCCGCGATGACGCGAGACGAATTCAAGGCGGAGATTTCGGTGCTCGCCAGCACGCTCGACGATGCGCAGGGCGCCGCGCTGCGCCTGGACGGCGCCTGGGGCCGCCTGAGTGGGGAGCACGTCGGCACCGAAGCGCCGACGGAAACGGACGTCGAACGGTGGTGGGAGCAGGCGAGCAGGGCTAAGGGCGAGGGTATCGTCGCCCACGTCGTCCAGCAGATTAGCTATACGCGCGAAGCCATGAAGAAAGCCGAGGGCGCGCTGGCCCCCTGGGTCCTGCGCCACGTCCGGCCGGCCGCGCTATATGAAGGCAGCGAGCTGCCGCGGCGCGAAGTGTGGACCGGTGCGTCGATTCTCTCGGACGAGGCCACGAGCGCGGGGCTGGAGATCACGCCGCAGACTCTTCTGCCGTTCCTCCTCGCCGGCAGGGCGCAGGGCCTGCTCGCCGCATCGAGCAAGGGCCGGGCGCTCTTCGCCGATGGTCTGGCGTCCTCCTTCGAGGCCTACCTCGAAACGAGGTCGGGCCAGCTCACCGTCGACGAGGACGCGGATTCGGCCGATACCGCCCAGTCGCCTGAGCTCCAGTGGTATCTCGGACACCTTGACAAGGCGCTGCCGAAGGACAGCCGCGACGCGCGCTCCGCGCACCCCAAGATCCGGGCCACCACCGAGCGCGCCATCAGCCTGTGGAAGGCCGGCGAGAAGGTCCTCGTCTTCTGCCACTATCGGGCAACCGGCCGCGCCCTGCGCCAGCACATCTCCGCGCGCCTTCACCAGGAGGTTCTCGCGCTCGGCGCGCAGAAGCTCCCTGGCCGCACGCCCCGTGAAGTCCAGAGCCTCCTCGACGAGCTGGGCGAGCAGTTCTTCAAGGACGAAAACCTGCGTGCCTCGATTACCACGTCCCTCGAAGCAGTCGTCGCCCCCTTCGCATTCCTGGCCGACCAGCGCGAGCAGACGGTCGAGGTCGTGCGCCGTTTCCTGCGCACACCGTCATTCCTCGTCCGCTACTTTCCGCTCGAAGGCTCCGATCCTGCCGCTGGCATGGCGCAGGCCCTCGAAGAGCGCCAGAGCGGCGAGTCGCTGCGCGAGCGCATCGAGAGCTTCTGCCGCTTCCTCTCCGAGCGCTGCACGCCCGAGGAGCGGGCCGAATTCCTCGAGGCCCTGCTCAAAGTGCAGACCGGCACTCATTTCGGCAAGGAAGTCCGCGCCGCCTTCGACCCCGCAGAAGGCAACGCCGCCGACGAGGCAGCGATCCTCCTCCCCAACGTCCGTCTCGCGAACGGTGAAGTCCGTCAGGAAACCCGCCGTACCCTGCTCCTCACCTTCAACACGCCCCTCTTCCCCGAGATCCTGATCGCCAGCAGCGTCCTCGCCGAGGGTGTCGACCTTCACCTGCACTGCCGCTACGTCATCCACCACGACCTCTGCTGGAACCCCTCCACCCTCGAGCAACGCTCCGGCCGCGTCGACCGCATCGGCTGCTTGGCCGAACGCGTCCGGCAGTCGATAAACCTGTATCTTCCCTACGTCGCGGCCACGCAAGACGAGAAGATGTTCAAGGTCGTGCGGGATCGCGAGCGGTGGTTCCAGATCGTGATGGGGGAAAGGTACGAAGTAGATGAAGCGTCGACTGACCGTCGATCTGCAAGAATTCCACTGCCCGAAGCGGTAAGGGCAGACCTTGCACTCAGGCTGCATGCATAGGGGGATGCACCTCTCCATTTCGGCTGCGACAACTTTTCATTGCTTTCGATGATCGATTCGAACGGCGGTCTTTGGCCGAGCTCGAACCTTGCATAAGTAGCGTCCAGCAACGTGATACAGACGATCTTGCCGGATTTGCTCGACGCCAGCCCCCGCGCAACGCTCGGTGTTCACGCCAGTCCGCTCGCGCGCGCCTGCTCGAGCGCCATCACCGCCCAATCCTTGCCGCCGTCGCCGTGAGCGACCGCGCCCACCAGGCGGTCGCGCCAGACATTGCCGCTCGGTAGCGGCACCCCGACCGCCTCTCCGGCGGCGAGCGCGAGATTCGCATCCTTGAGTCCGAGCACGGCCATCTGGCCGACTCGATCGTAAGTCTCCTCCACGATGATCTTTCCGTAGGCCTTATACGCGGAGCAAGCGAACAGCCCGTCGGTCATGACATCGTTAAACACCTGCGGCGCGACTCCGTATTTCCGGACCAGGGAGAAGCCCTCTCCCATCGCCTCGATGGCGCAACCGAGCACGAAATTGTTGGCGATCTTGATTGCCGTCGCGGCTTCCGGATCGGCGCCAGCCTCGATGCTGCGCCGGGCGACCGCTTCGAACAAGGGCGCGCAGCGCCGCAAAGCCTCGGCCGGTCCCGCGACAACGATGCCAGCCTGTCCCGACGCCACCATCTCGGGCCGGCCGAGCATGGGAGCGGCAACGAGAATCTGACCGCGCGCGGCATGTGCCGCCTTGAGTTTGCGAATGATGCCGATGCCGTGCGTGCCGGAGCAGATGTGGATCCCGCCCTTCGGCAGGGACTCCAGCAGTCCGCCACCCTGCCCGGCGACTTCGTCCAGGGCCGCGTCGTCGGCGAGCATGCTGAACACCGCCTCGCCGTAACGCGCCGTCTGCGCGAGCGACACCATCGCCTTCGCGCCGGCGTCGACCAGCCCCTTGATCTTGTCGGGGGTGCGATTGAAGGCTCCGAGATCGTGCTTCGCCTCGATGAGGCGGCGGGCCATCGCCTGGCCCATCCGGCCGGCGCCGATGAATCCAACCTTCATGGTGTTTCCTTCAGGAAGCGCCGACCCAACTGCTACCGACGAGACGCCCAATAGTCTGGTTCTCGGCTCTGGTGTGCGACGGCGAAAATTTGAGGGCCGAGACCCGCGTTCTCCCCATAGATCAGCGTGTAGGGGAAGCGGTCAAAGTGGTACAGACGCAGACCTTATTCGCCGTGAGGGCCAAGTTGTTGGTTCTCGACAATGAGATCCCGGACGCGTTCGTACTCGGCGAGGAAAGCTTCCGCGACGGCGTGGCTTGCGTGTTGCGCATAGTAGACCGCAGCGTCTCCAAGTTCAGTTTCAGCGTCTGGGTGAATCCAGTAGCTCACCCGAGCCGTGACCGAACACGCGCGAGGGCTTCATCCCCGGGAACCATAGCAACCTTCCCCGATTGCACCTCGTCCCGACGACGAAGTGCGAGCTTCAGCCATTCCTCTTGCGCTTTGGACTTCGGCTCGAAGCTGGCGATCAGCAGTTCCAGCAAGCGAGCGCGCTCCTCGGGCGCAAGACCGAGAACCTGAGCCTGCAGTTCGTGTACGGGTGTGGTCATCGCTGCTCCCAGTGGCCGCAATACCAAAAAGAATACCATGGCGCGGACCGGACTCCTCCTTCAGGAAGCGAGTTGGCCGCGAACCCATTCGATCTCGCGAGTGACGTAGTCGACGATGTCGCCGGTCTTCAGATGCTCGGGCAGCACGTCCCAGGTATAGGTTTCGATTTCGAGCTGGCGCGAGAGCGGGTTCGCCTTGTGGAATCTGAGAGCGTCTTCGATCGCGAAACGCGTCGTGCCCAGCTCACCCAGGCTGTCGAGGAAGACCGGAACGTGGAAGTGGGTGCGCCACTCGCGCGGGCCCGGGTTCGTGCGCCAGGCCTCGAAGGCGTCTTCCAGATTGAGGAAACGGGTGAGCTTGCCGTCCTTCTTCTCCACCGTCTGGGTGAGGTAGATCGTGTTCGCGTAACGGGCGAGCGTGTCGACGATCTTCTGCGTGACTTCCGGAACCCGCATCGCCGCCGCCTCCTGCAGCTTGAAGATCGGAATCCCCGCATCGACGAGCTTTTGCAGCGACTCGGCGATATTCTCGTAGACCACCGCCTGATGGCAGATGTCGAACACCACGCCGACATGCCGGCGCAGCGCGATGTGCGCTTCCGAGATCGGAATGCCGGCGAGCTTCGCAAGCCTCGTCGCGGCGGCTCCCGAATAGAGGTGGTTCGTAAAATAGGCAACCGTTTCGTCGGTGGTCTCGAGAAAACAATAGGGCTCCGGCTCGAGCGCGAGCGTCACCGTGCGCCCGGTCCGCGAGGCGAGCGCAATCAGGTGCGCGCCCACGCGCAGCACGTGCTCGGTGTAGCTCGCAACCACGTCGGCGCCGGTCACGCGCGGCTTGAAGCCGAGCGGCGCGCTCTGGATCGACGGCGAAATTCCCTCGGGCACGACGTCGGCGAGCACGTCGGCGACGTTCATCGTGTAGCGCGTGCGCTCCTCGGAGCGCCAATCCGGCTCGTAGACCTGCTCCTTGACGATCTGGTTCTTGAACGGCCCGTACGGAAAGGCGTTTACGGTGTAGAGATACATGTCGTTGTCGGCGAGAAATTTCTTGAGCTTGTCGCGTTCGGCACGACTGTTGACCAGCGTTTCCGCCGATCTTGCCGACAGCCGCAGCGACACGCCGAACGGCACGCGCGGTGCGACGCGCGCCTTGACCTTGGGAACATAGGTGACGAGGCTCGTCCACATTTCCTCCCAGGTGTCGCCGGGGTGGACGAGAGTCGAATAGGTCAGGTGGCCGAGGCCGTTGCCGAGATCCATGTGATGCTTGCCTTTGATTACGACCGAGTCTAAAGCACGTTTTCCGCTTTGCCGGAACCAGCCGAGCGAATAATCGCTTCGCTGGCCGACGCGCCATGGACGATCTGTTCGGGTGTAATCAGAAAGCGCGGGCCGCCTTCGGCCGCGCGTGCGAACGCCTCGAAACAGGCGCGGGTTACGTCCAGCTTTTCGGCCTCCCACACTTCCAGCGGGCCTTTGAGCGGCTGGTATTTGCAGGTGCCGAAGAGCTGCGTTCGCCGCTCTTCGGATGAGGCGCCGGCGACGTGCGTGACGCCTTCGAGCCGCAGCCAGCCCTTGGAGCCAAACACGTGGAAGCTGAAACCGGGGCCGCTGGTGGTGATCGTGCTGAGATAGGCCGACATGCCGGCTTTCATTCGAAACAGCATCGAGGTGGTATCGTCGATTTCGCCCTGTACGACCCGCGCGAAGCTCTGGCAATAGACGCGATCGTACTCGCCGCACAGGTCGATAAAGGCATCGACCGCATGTACACCGAGCGACGCCAGGCCGCCGACCGGCGCCTCACTTTTCGCGGCGCGCCACGCCGCCGGTTTGAAGTAAAGCGCGTTGGGATGCGCCATGTTGCATTCGATATGCTGGATGATGCCAAGCTCGCCGGACCGAATCCGCTCGCGCAGTTTGGTCATTTCGGGATGGAAGCGGCGGTTGTAGCCGACGCCGAGCGTGCGCTTGGCCTTGATCACGGCGTCGACCGCCGTTTCAGCATCCTTCTTGGAGTACGAGAACGGCTTCTCGCAGAAGATGTGCTTCCCGGCCGCCGCCGCCGCGATGATCTGCTTGACGTGACCGGAAGGCGGCGTCGCCAGCACCACCGCATCGATTGACCGATCGCGGAGCACCGCCTCGTAGCTGTCGAACAGACGAAGCTCATGCTGCTTGGCGAAGGCCTCGACATCCGGCGACACCGTGCGGGTCGTCATGGCGACGAAGCGCATGACGTCGCTGCCGTCCGCGAGCGCCTCCACCAGGGTCTTGCCCCACCAGCCAAGCCCCACGATGGCCGCGTTGATCATCTCTTCACTCCCAGAATACCGCTCACCCGTGCATCGCAACGACGACGCAGCAGATCGCCCAGAACAGGCAGTATTCGTACCCGCCGATGTTCCAGAGCCATTTGCCGCCGGTGACGCGATAGACGGCTGCGCCGGCAACGCCGAGATGGATCGCCGCGACCCAGGCGACATAGGTCGTATAAATGCCGAGGATCAAGCCGATCGCGAGCACGATTTCGATGATGCACGAGACGTACAACCAGGTCTTCGGCGGCTTGAACTTTGCCGCAACGAAAAAGCCGAGCGCTTCGGGCACGAAGAACTTG
>Ga0184637_10003246_pt1 | contig 10203 bp, 10 predicted proteins | sample PLM3_127_b2_FD_133143 | JGI IMG/M metagenome (GOLD analysis project Ga0184637, IMG submission 133143) | Groundwater sediment microbial communities from an aquifer in East River, Colorado, USA - PLM3_127_b2 | ecosystem: Environmental > Terrestrial > Soil > Riparian zone | place: USA: East River... | reverse complement strand
CGCGAGAGATCTACGTCGACTTCGTGGTCCTCGACGGCCGACTCTGGATCCGCCGGGTCTTCGACGACCGGACACCGCCCGAGCAGGGAGTGCTGATCGATCCGGCTCTCGCCCAGATCGACTGGAACGAAGAGCAGACGGCCTATGGAAAAGCAACCTACCGCGCGCTCTCGCCCGGACGCTGGGTCGTCTCCGTGACGGGAGACGGATCGCTCGGCCTCACCCGCGCCCGCGACGATGCGCGCACCGAGCTGGTGCCGCCGCCGCCCGTGCGCAGCTACGAGCCGATCGAGGCCGCGCTCGACGGCACGCTGCGCGACCTGGGTCCCGCGGAGGTGCTGCGGGCGCTCGCCGAGAGGCTCGCTGGTTTTCCCCGCAACTAGCGACGGAGCTGTCGGGCACCGGTGATCACGGGCAGATCCAGGGGCGTCAACACGCCGGGCTTCGCGTCGCAGACCGCCGGGATGCTATTGACGATGCGATTCGCGGCGGTGGCGTTGCCGCCGCCGGCGGGGCCGGGTTCGTGTGCGTCCTCGCCGTGGATGGTGACGTGCAGGTCGGGGGAGCCGCTGATCCGCACCCGATGACAGCCACGTCCCTCGGGCGGATAGGGCCAGTCGCTGGCGCAGGCATCGTCGATGCGGGTGACGTGCTCCACGACGTACAGCGCCTGGCCCTGGCTGAGACCGCGCACTTCGAAGCGAAACGCCCCCTGCGTGCCGGCATCGAATTGCCCCATGCCATCGACCTGGAGGGTGCGGGTGAGCGGGCGCCGTTCGACGAAGGTTTCGATCGCGTCCACCGGGCGTCCGAGCCCGTCCCCGAGCAGACGCACCATGGGCTCCCAGACCATTTTGAGCGCGAATTCGTGCAGCATCAGCGGCAGCCGATCCATCGGCTCGCCAAAGCCGATCACCTTGCGCACCACGTCCGGTTGATCGTAGAGCGCATAGTTGAAGATCTCCTGACTGCGCACTTCGCGGATGTCGGAGACCACGCCGCTCAACAAGAGCGGGAGGATGTCGACCGCCCATCCCGGATCGATGCCGGAGACGAACAGCGAGCTCCCCCCTTCACGGCAGGCGCCGAGGATCCGCTCCAGCAGCTCGGGCGGAGTAGCGGCCGGGTGGAGCAGGGGAAAGAACGAGGTCGATACGACGTTGGCGCCGGCGCGCAGGCAGCCGACCAGGTCTTCCAGGGCTTCCGCGAGGCGGGTGTCGGCGCTGGCGGTGTACACGACCGCATCCACGCCCTGCGCGAGCAGCGCCCGGGCATCATGGGTGGCGAGCACTCCCGTCTTCGCCACGCCGGCGATCTCGCCGGCATCGCGGCCCCGCTTGGCGGGGCTCGCGACGATCACGCCCACCAGCTCGAGGTCGTGGTGCGACAGCACGGCGCGAATGGCCGGGCGACCGACGTTGCCGGTTCCCCAGACGAGCACGCGTTTCTTCATGTCGAGCAGTCCTCTTTTATCATGACGAGATGGGGCACGCGACGCTCGGCGTCCCTCACAGGCAACTCCACTGCCTATCCTACCGGGAAGTCGACCCTCCTGGACCTCCTCGAGAAATCCACGGCGCCGCCTGACTCAAACGCCGCCAGCCTCCCACGTATTCCTTGACGTCGTGTGAGTCGGGCGGATAGTCTGCGAGCGCTGGGCAGGGGATCCCTCGAAAGGGGACCCGATGCTCACACGTGGCCTACGCTTCGCTGCACTCCGCCTGATTCCCATGCTGCTCCCGGTTGCCGCAGCCGCGTGCGCGGTGCTGGCTCTGCTGCTGGCGCCCACCCCCGCGCCCGCGGCCAGCTTCGTGTTCCAGTCCAGCGTCTTTACGAACGGGGCGACCGGCCCCGCATCGGGAACGCTGGTGACGGCGCCCGGCACCGGCGGACCGGGCGATCAGATCCTGCTCTCGGAGATCGTCTTCTTCGAGTTCTCGCACACCTTCGCGCCAGGTACGACGATCGTCTTCGACACGAACGACCTCGTCATGACCACCGGCGCATCGGGGCTCAACGTGAGCGCCGACGGCCTGGGTCTCGCGAGCGGTGGCTGGATCGCGATCAACGAAGGCGACGCCCGCATGCGCCACGTGAACAACGCGGACGACGTGAACGACAGCTACCTGGTGGACTTCCCCTCGACGACGGCCAACGGCTTTTATGGCGGCGCCTTCGGTGGCTGGGTCCTGGTGCCCGAGCCGAGCGCCGGATTGCTCCTCGGCGCGGGCTTCACCCTGCTCGCATGGCGCAGACGCGCGCCGCGGATGGGCGTTTAAGGCGGGCAAGTTGTGTCCGGGTAGGGGCGTTCCGTCAACCTACTCCGCGTCGCGAAAGGCCAGCCCGCAGCTCGCGCACTCGGGCGCGGCCAAGTCATGGCCACGGTCGCCGTCAGGAAGAACACCAGCGGCACTACCCCTTCGCGAAGCACGCGACTGCCGGTGCGGACGCCGAACGTCATCAGCATCACCTCACCCGGGCCCGATAGATCACGATGACACCCCGGAGCAGCCGGCTACGGACGCTCTCCGGAACGGGAAGCAATGGCTGGACCGAGTCGAGGCTCGGAGACGCAGCCACCTCCCACTCGAACGCCCCAGGGTCGAGGAGGTCCAGCCGCCTTCCCCCCAGCGGCTCTCTCTCGAACGCGTAGACGGGACGGCCGGAGGCGATCACGGACCTCAGAAAAGCGGTGGTCAGTGGCTGGTAGGAGCCGCGATTCATCGGCGTGAACTTGCCGCGATCCACGAAGAGGAGCAGAGGACCGTTGCGGAGGACATGCGGGCGCCGTGAGTAGTACGGAAGCAGGTTGCCGTTCCACTCCTTGGACGACTGAATCACCAGCGCATCCTGCGGCAGGTTCCGTGACATCCAGATCGCTCCCAGCGTGGCTGGCGTGTAATGAGCCACGGCATCCCGCTCGGGATCGGACCAGTGCCGGACGATCAGGAAAGCGGATGGCGCCAGAAGCGACAGGAGAACCGCGGAGCGAAGAGCGATGGAAAGGGACGGCAGCCGGCAAGACTCTCGTCCCTTGAAGGTTGCCAGGACGGCGAATGCGGTGAAGCTCCAGAGGGGCGGCAGAACCAGAGGGAGATAGATCCCGTAGTCGAGGTTCATGCCCAGCAGCAGCTCGTAGAGCGTGTACGGCGCCAGATAGAGCAGCCAGAACACGCCTTGCCGTGTCTCGAGGCGCAAGCAAAGGACCATCCCCAGACCGGCAGCGAGAAGATGGAACAGGCTCAGCCCCAACGGGCTCGTGGCCAGGGGTCCCCTCGACTCGGGCACGCTGAGCGAAGAAAGCCGGACGAACAGCCCCCGAATCGAGCGGGTCCAGAACCGCCCGGAGGACCACGACTCGAACGGAGGGCTCGAGGAGATCCCTCTGAGATAGGCAAGCAATTCCGCCTGATGCGCCGCCGGCAGGATCAGATAGATCAGCAGACAGAACGAGCCACACGTGACGCCCACAGCGGAAAACCAGATCAGCAGGGAGCGGACACGGGAATCCCGGGAGCGAAGGCGTGAAGGCGCGAAGGCGAGCACCGCGTACGCCATCGCCGGAAATAGAAATAGCGAGGCGCTGTGGGCGGCCACGGCGCACCCGTAGACGACGCCGCTGTAGATGGCGCCATGCTCCAGCCGGACCAGCAGGATGAAAATCGACAGGAGCAGGAGGAGCGTCTGGAACGCGTAGACCTCCTGCGTGCTGGCCTGCCGGATGAAGACGTAGGACAAGCCCATGAGGATCGATGAGCTGGCGGCCATGGCCCGGCCGGACGGGACGGGGGCCTTCCTCTCCGTCCCGGAGGAGAACAGCCGGAGCTGGATCAGGTAGAAGAGAACGATGCAAAGGAGCCCGCTGAGCACGGAAAGGAAGGAGAGCGCCGCGGCCGAATCCAGGAAGAGGTGGAAGAAGCTGCCCGCGAGGAAAAAGAAAATGTAGGGAGAGTGCGGCAGGTAGCCGGACTGGACGCACCACGCGTATTCCGCTTGGTCCCACCCGTTCGGGAAGGACTCGAAGAAATGCACCAGCACCAAGAAAGAAATGGCGATGGTGAGGGGCAATAGGGCGTGACGTCTCAGGGTCAGCAGGATCTTGGCGACCTCATCCCTCGTCCAACTCCGCCGTCGAGGCGCGATGATATCGCCCTCGGAGTCGCGACTATGGGAAGCTGAAGCCGAACCTGCGGGATATCGATGCCTTCCGGGGCAGCGGCAAGCTCCTGAACAACAACGCGCACGGGCTCCGCGGCCGAGCTGGGGCCCAGAGCCTGGTGCCGAGTGCCGCCACGCACTGAGCTCCCCGCCCGCTGGCGCCTACGTGAGCTCCGCTCTGGCCAGATGAAATTCGCTCGCCTTCGGCTCGCTGCGCGCTTCGCTTGCTATTCCGCGTCGCGAAAGGCCAGCCCGCAGCTCGCGCACTCGGGCGCTGCCAGATCGGCCGGCTCGCCGCAGGCCGGGCAGCGATCGTCTTCGATCGCGCCGCCCGCGAAGTTCTCGGGCACGTCGGGGATCTGGGAGCGCATGTGCTGGACGTCGAGGCGCGCCGCCTGCTCCCGGTCCTCCTTCCGCACGAACACACTGCAGAGTTGCTCGCCGCGCGGGACCCCCGAGGCCCGCGCCGAATCCACCTCGGGCTCGACGCGGTGCGCGATTCCGGCCTCGGCGAGCAGGTCCGAGAAGCTGCGCGCCCAGGAGAGGGTTGCCGTGCGCACGCGCATGAGGTCCGAAGCGGGCGGCAGCTCGCGAACCGGGATCGGCTCGCCCGCGAGCACCAGCGTGACGCCGCACTCCGCACAGACCAACACGCTGTGGACGTACTCCTCACCACACTCGGGGCAACGTTTGGGCGGCAGCGTCATGGTCGGCTCCGAGCATACGTGAGGATGGGCCCCGCGTCGCTTGACCCGCCCCAACCCCTAGCCCAGGATCTGATTCCCCCGTCGAGGAGAGGGTCGATGAAGCTGCTGTGGTTCCACCTGATGCCCTACACGGATCTCCCCGAGGACTTCAAGCAGAAGCACAACTCGGTCTGGGTCGACATCGATTCCCGCCTCTTCGACCCGCGCAAGGCGCACGTGCTCTACAACGAGTTCATGGACGAGCTCAAGCACGCCGCCGAGGTGGGCTTCCATGGGATTTGCGTGAACGAGCATCACTCGAACGCCTATGGGCTGATGCCCTCGCCAAACTTGATTGCGGCGAGCCTCGCGCGGCGCACGCGCGACGCGGCGATCGTCGTGATGGGCAACTCGCTCGCGCTCTACAACCCGCCGACGCGCGTCGCCGAGGAGATGGCGATGCTCGACTGCATCTCCGGCGGGCGTCTCATCGCGGGCTTCCCCGTCGGCACGCCGATGGACACCTGCTACGCCTACAGCTAGAACCCGAGCCAGCTCCGCCAGCGCTACCACGAAGCGCACGACCTGATCCTGCGGGCCTGGCAGGATCCGGATCCCTTCACCTGGAATGGTCGCTTCCACCAGCTGCGCTACGTGAACATCTGGCCACGGCCGGTGCAGAAGCCACACCCGCCGGTGTGGATCCCCGGCGGCGGCTCGATCGAGACCTGGCGCTGGTGCGCCGAGCTCGACTACGTGTACTCCTATCTCTCCTACTTCGGATACAAGAACGGCGAAGCCACCATGAAGGGCTTCTGGGACGAGATGAAGCGCCTCGGCAAGGACCCGAACCCCTACCGCGCCGGCTTCCTCCAGTTCGTGGGCGTCGCCGAGACGCGCGAGGAGGCGCTCGCCCTCTACCGCGAGCCCGCGGAGTATTTCTACGGCCGCTGCCTCCACCTGGATCCGCGCTTCGCGCTGGCGCCCGGCTACTCGAGCGAGACGTCGCAGCGCGCACGCGTGCGGTCGGCCGTGGCCGACGCGGCGGCGCGCTCGGGCGGCGGGGCGTCCGGCCAGGCGACCGGCTTCGAGGCGGTCGTCGATCAGGGCTACGTGATCGTGGGCTCCCCCGACGAGGTGGCCGAAAAATTACGTGGCGTGGCCACCAATCTCAACGTCGGTCACCTGATGCTGCTTCTGCAATTCGGCAACATGAACCGACAGCTCACCGAGTACAACACGGAGCTCTTCGCGAAGCGCGTGCTGCCCCAGCTCGAGCCCCTCTTCGACGACGCCTGGGAGGACCATTGGTGGCCCCGCGCGCTCCCCGCGGCGGAGACCGTGCAGCCGCGCGAGCTGCGTGGATGAGCGAGCCCAGCGAGCGACACGTCCAGGTGAATGGGCGGCGCTGCCGCGTCTGGGAGAAGGGCGAGGGCGAGCCGCTCGGCTTCCTGGGCGGCCTGCGCGGGCTCCCGCGCTGGCCGCGGCTGCTCGACCTGCTCGCGGAGCGCCGCCGGGTGATCGCTCCCTCGCTTCCCGGGCAGCCCGGCGCCACTGGCCTCGAAGCACTGGACGATCTGGCGGACTGGGTGACGGCGAGCCTGGATCTGCTGGAGGCGAGCGGCCTCGACGGAGCGGACCTGATCGGGGCTTCGCTGGGCGCGACCCTCGCCGCCGAGGTGGCGGCCTTCTCGCGTGCCAGCGTGCGTCGCCTGGTCCTGATCGCGCCCTTCGGCCTCTTCGACGAGCGGGAGCCGGTGAAGGACCTCTGGGCGACGCGGCCGGACGAGCTGCCGGCCCTGCTCTCGACGCGTCCCGCCGAGCTCGCGGCGTACCTGGCGGCGCCCGCCGGCGCAGACACGCTCGAGTGGTCGATCCTGATGGCGCGCGCGAGCGAAGCGGCGGCCCGCCTGCTCTGGCCCCTCGGAGACCTGGGTCTGCGCAAGCGCCTGCACCGCATCCAGGCGCCGACGCTCGTGCTCTGGGGCGCCGAGGATCGCATCCTGCCGCCGAGCTACGCGAAGAAGTTTGCCTCCGCACTGGGCGGCTGGGTCGAGGTGCGCGAGATCGCGGACGCCGGCCACCTGGTGGAGCTCGACCAACCCGACGCGGCGGCTGCCGCGATCCTCGGCTTCCTCACGTGAAGCCGCGGTCGCGCTAGCCGATCGGCGCCAGCGTGCGAGCGCTCTGCTTCGATGGAACCCGCGTCGCCGTCCGCGACGTCCCGCGCCCCGAGGTGGACGAAGCGAGCGCGCTCGTGCGCGTGTCCCTCGCGGGTGTCTGCAACACCGACATCGAGCTCGTGAAGGGCTACATGGGCTTCCGCGGGGTGCTGGGCCACGAATTCGTGGGGACGGTCGCCGAGGGGCCCGCTGCGCTGCTCGGCGAGCGCGTGGTCGGAGAGATCAACTTCGCGTGCGGCGTCTGCACACACTGCACCGCCGGCCTGGGACGCCACTGTCCGACGCGCGACGTGATGGGCATCCTCCGCGCAGACGGGGCCTTCGCCGAGTTCGTGCGCGTGCCGATCGCGAACCTCCATCCCGTGCCCGCCGGCGTCCCCGATCAGCTCGCCGTCTTCGCGGAGCCTCTCGCCGCAGCCTTCGAGATCCTCGAGCAGGTGCGCGTGGAGCCGGGCATGGATTGCATCGTGCTGGGCGACGGAAAGCTCGGACTGCTGGCCGCGCAGGTGCTACAGGCAGCCGGCGCCGAGGTTCTCGCCGTGGGGCGGCACCCGGAAAAGCTCGCGGTGCTGCACCGGTGCGGCATCCGGACCCGTCTCGCCTCGGACGCCCCGCTCGGGCCCGCATCGATGGTGGTCGAGGCGACCGGCTCGTCGCTCGGCTTCGCGCGCGCGGTCGCCGCGCTGCGGCCGCGCGGGACGCTGGTGCTCAAGAGCACCCACGCCGAGCAACCGACCGTCGATCTCGCGCCGCTCGTGATCCACGAGCTGCACGTGATCGGCTCGCGCTGCGGGCCGTTCCCCCCGGCCCTGCGCGCGCTCGAGACGAACGCCGTCGACGTGCGCTCGCTGATCCACGCGCGCGTTCCGCTGGCTCGGGCCGACGAGGCGCTGCGCATGGCCGCCGAGCCGGGCGTCCTCAAGGTGCTGATCGAGGCGGGTTAGCGCGCCCCTTCGGAAGCTGGATACCCTCCGGGCTCGCACCCACCACCGAGTCGACCGAGGAGGAACGCGACATGAGCGAGCTGAAGAACCGTTGGGCCGTGGTCACGGGGGCCTCCAGCGGGCTCGGCACGGATTTCGCCGAGATCCTCGCCGAGCGCGGCGCCCATCTCGTGCTGGTCGCGCGGCGCAAGGAGCGTCTGGAGGCGCTGGCCACCAGGCTCACCGCGGCCCACGGCGTCCAGACCCGCATCTTCGCGCTGGACCTCGCCGAGCGCGCGGCGCCCCAGCGCCTCTACGATGCCCTCCGCGGCGAGGGCATCGCCATCGACGTGCTGGTGAACAACGCGGGCTTTGGTGTCCACGGCGCCTTCATCGACGTGCCGTGGGACCGCGAGCACGAGATGCTCGAGCTCAACGTGGTGACGCTCACCCATCTGACCAAGCTGTTCGTGCGCGACATGGTCCAGCGCAATCGCGGCTGGATCCTCCAGGTGGCCTCGATCGGCGCGTACCAGCCCTCCCCCACCTACGGAACCTATTCTGCTGCCAAGGCCTACGTGCTCTCCTTCGGCGAGGCGCTCTGCTACGAGCTGCGCCACACCGACGTGAAGGTCTCAGTGCTCTCCCCTGGCGTCACCAGAACGGAGTTCCTCGAGGTCGCCGGCCAGAAACCCAACCTCTACCAGCGCCTGAGCATGGCGCCGAGCCGCAAGGTCGCCGAGTCGGGCATCGACGCCCTGCTGCGTGGCAAGCCGAGCCTAGTGCCCGGGATTGGCAACAAGCTGCCGGTCGCCATGCTGCGCGTCACGCCTCGGCGCATGCAGGCGGCGGTGGCGAACCTGATGATGTCGATGAAGTAGCCCCGTCGACTCCCTGCGTCCGGAGGGATCCTGGTGACCGTCGAAGTCAATGGCATCGCGCACATCCAGCTCACGGTGAACGATCCGGAGCGCTGCCTTCCGTTCTGGGAGAAGCTCTGCCACTTCCTCGAGATGAAGACGCTGATCAAGGGGGACGGCGTCGTCTACTGCATCGGAAGCCGCACGGGCATCCTGGTTCGGGCGGCGCCCGCCGAAAAACGTGGCAGCGCGTTCGACCAGAACCGCGCCGGCCTCCACCACTTCTGCTTCCGCGCGCGCAGCCGCGAGAACGTCGACGCGATCCATCGCTTCGTCACGGTGGAGCTGAAGGCTCGGATCGTCCACCCGCCCGAAGAAGGCTCGCAGTTCGCGCCGGGCTACTACTCGGTGCTCTTCGAGGATCCGGACGGGATCCGGGTCGAGGTGAACTTCGTCCCGGGCCGGGGCCACCTCGGCGACGGCGGACGGCTGGGCCCGGGCGGCGCGGGGCCACGCAGCGGCCAACCAGCCCGCTAGCGCAAGCGAAGCGCGCAGCGAGCCGCAGGCGAGCGGAGTTCACCAAGGCCGGCCGACAGCAAGATCCTCCAAGTTCCGCGCGCGGGGGTAGTGCTACGGTCGTCCACGACATGACGTCACGCGAATTTGCGCTCTTCGACACGGCGATCGGGCGATGCGGCATCGCGTGGGGCGGGGGCGGCATCGTCGGTCTACAGCTCCCGGAGGCGCGCGAGCAGGGCACGCGCGCTCGCGTGCTCGCGCGTTTCCCGGGTGCACGCGAAGGGCAGCCGCCGCCCGACGTGAGACGCGCGCAGCGCGGCGTCGTCGCGCTGCTGCGCGGCGAGGCGAGCGATCTCTCTGCCGTCGCGCTCGACATGGAGGGCGTGCCGCCGTTCCACCGCCGCGTCTACCAGGTCGCGCGCACGATCCCGCCGGGCTCGACGCTCTCGTATGGCGAGATCGCGGCCCGGCTCGGCGCGCGCGGCTCAGCGCGCGCCGTGGGGCAGGCGCTCGGGCGAAATCCATTCGCGATCGTGGTGCCGTGTCATCGGGTGCTGGCGGCCAGCGGCAAGGTCGGCGGCTTCTCCGCGAACGGCGGCATCACGACCAAGCTGCGCCTGCTCTCGCTCGAAGGTGTGCAGGCGAACGGCCAGACCGGGTCCTCCGACGAGGGCGAGGCGCTCGGCTTCGATCCGAAGCTCGCGATCCGGCACCTGCGCGCGTCCGACCCGGCGCTCGCGCGCGTGATCGACGCGGCCGGCCCGTTTCGACTGGAGCTCCAGAAGACGCCGAGTGTCTTCGTCGCACTCGCCGAGGCGATCGTCTACCAGCAGCTCAGCGGAAAAGCGGCGGCGACGATTTTCGCACGCGTGCG
>Ga0184637_10003245_pt1 | contig 10205 bp, 9 predicted proteins | sample PLM3_127_b2_FD_133143 | JGI IMG/M metagenome (GOLD analysis project Ga0184637, IMG submission 133143) | Groundwater sediment microbial communities from an aquifer in East River, Colorado, USA - PLM3_127_b2 | ecosystem: Environmental > Terrestrial > Soil > Riparian zone | place: USA: East River... | reverse complement strand
TGGTGTGCCTCAGCTGTGGTATGCAGGCGGTCGATGGCGTCGGTCGCGAAATTCACCGCCGTATCGAAGCCGAAACAGCTCACGGTGCCAACCAGATCGTTGTCGATGGTTTTTGGCACGCCGACGATCGCGATGCCCCGCTTCGCGAACTCATGCGCGATGCCGAGTGTTCCGTCTCCGCCAATGACGACAAGGGCCTGGAGCCCGAGACGATGGACATTCTCGATGACGCGTGCCGAATAGTCGTGCGTGCCTTCCGAGGTGTTGGCCGGGTAGGCGAAGGGGTTTCCGCGGTTTGTGGTCCCGAGGATCGTCCCGCCGAGACGCAAGATGCCGGTGACGTCTTTAGGCGTCAGAACACGCGAACGGCTCGGTTCGATCAGGCCGTCGAAACTGTCTTCGATACCAAGACATTCGATCCCGGCGTTGCAGGCCGCCTTGACGACGGCCCGGATGACGGCGTTGAGGCCAGGGGCATCCCCGCCGCCGGTGAGAATGCCGACGCGCCTGACGTCAGAAGACACGCCTCGCGAGTATAGCGTGCCGTCGTAAATTGCCGGTAAGTTCAGGCGCGTGTTAACATTTCTGACGCTCGCCTGCGCGTTTCGGTTGAATCGCGGTTCGGCGGCGTGTCATAGTGTCCGGCTTCCGGACCTGAGATACAGAATGTGGGCGGCTAGCTCAGCTGGGAGAGCGCCGCGTTCGCAACGCGGAGGCCGCGAGTTCGATCCTCGCGCCGTCCACCAACCTTCGCTCAGCTGGATCGAGCTGAGCTTCGGTTGGCAAGCGAGACTTCGCTCAGCTGGATCTTGAGGATTTCGACGTCGCGTTCGGAAAGTCGCCCGGTGGGTGACGCACACGCGTGGTCATGTAAGGAGGCCCCGTATTGCCAGGAAGGGGTTTGTGTCCTACGCGTGTTCCCGAAGTCGTTGCTGGAGGACCCCGAGCGCACGGTCATCCGCGGCCTGCCTGGTGTCGCCGGTCGCCTCTATGCCAAGCTCTTTCGTGGACTTACCTGCCTCGAGGACTTCAACAACCTGGGCCTTCCACCCCCGCTGGTCGGGTTCGGACAGGATCCAGAAGCGTCGGGAGCCGATCGTGACGTCGTGTGCCATAGGCGCAGCGAATGACCTCCGCTAGGGATATCGGTCCGTCCCCCTATTCTCACCAATTAGGTAATCCACGTCTCAAAATTGCACAGGCACAGACGCCGAATTGACGGTGTCATGGGGGTGCAGGCGAGGTCATTCGCCAGAATCTGGCCAGAAAAGAAAGGCAGCTCCGGCCGGCCTTCCCGCATTGCAGCGGCACCGAGATTGCTTAGGGGCCAGATACGCGAAAGCATTTGAAGGAGTTTGTTCGTGGACGTTTTTAGCTTATTAACGTGTTACCTGTCGGGGCGGCATGATTACAGCGTCACTTGTGAGCCGGGGGTCATTCTTCTGCGATGCATCCATTGCGGAAAGCGATCGGCCGGCTGGGAGCTGCAGCATGGACACGCAGCCCCACAGGTAAAAGCTCCAGTGGTCTCGAGGCTTCCTGTCCGCGTACTGCCGTTCTCGTCCGGCACGCAGGAACCTTAGCCAGCGCTCCTTGACGGGCGAATGAGGCACGGGAAAGAATAAGCGCCGTGCCAGTCACGCGAATCACCAAAGAGCAGCTCAAGGAACGCCTCGATCACGGCGACATACCGACGATCCTCGACGTTCGCCTCAAATACGCCTACGAACACAGCACCGTGAAGCTGCCTGGCGCCATCCGGGTCCACCCGAAGGCCGTCGATTCCGCCAACATCTCCAAGGAAAAAGATGTGGTCGCCTACGACTCCGATCCGGGCGAGCTCGTCAGCACCAAAGTTGCAGTTGAATTGATACGCAAGGGATATCGCGTGACGGTCCTCAAAGGGGGCGTACCCGAATGGTTGGCCGCCAACTTCCCCATCGAAACCAAGGAAGCGCCGCGCTCGGCCCCGCCGGAACCAGGCTCGCTCAAAGCCTAGGACGCCCACGCTATCCCCCGCGGCTTAACGGGTAATCGGGCGTCTCCGTGATATCGTACGGCAATGGTGCTTGGCTCGCTTCGGCGCGGCAGTCTTCGCCCGCTGGGTGGCTTGCCGAGCCGTAGCTCACGCTCGCTCGCAGGTGAGCGAAGACTGGTCTGTATCCGGTTGCTGGTCGCCGTCGCTCTGAGTCTTGCCACTGCCGAGGTGCCTCGCGCGCAAGCCCCGGCACCGGCGGACACGCTGGCTCGCGACCTTCAGAGGAAGTACGATCGCGTCAGCGACTTCTCTGCTGACTTCGTCCACACGTATCGCGGCGGCGCGCTGAAGCAGCGGGTCACGGAGAAAGGACGCCTTCTGGTCAAGAAGCCTGGAAAGATGCGCTGGGACTACACGGCGCCAGAGAAGAAACTGTTCGTTTCGGACGGCCGCAAGCTCTACTCGTACATCCCTCAAGACAAACAGCTCATTATCAGCACCCTTCCCGCCGACGATCAGGCCACGACGCCAGCGCTTTTTCTCACCGGTAAAGGGAACCTCACGCGCGATTTCAACGTCAGCCTCGACAAGCTCGAAGAGGCGCCCCCGGGCACCATTTCCCTGCGGCTCGTGCCCAAGCAACGTGAGCCGGAATACGAATGGCTGGCGCTCGTCGTGCAGCCGGGCACACTGAACCTTCAGATGCTGATTACAGTCGATCCACAAGGCGGACGTTCGGCGTTCACCTTTACAAATCTGAAGGAAAACGTCCGTTTGTCCGATAGTGAGTTCACCTTCAAGATACCGCGTGGTGTTGACGTGATTACCGATGCGGGAAAACAGTAACCACTTTTCGAGTCGTGCTTCGGCGATCGTGCTGGCGCTCTGCGTCACATGCGCCGGATGCGCGACCACTGCCGCTCTCAGAAATGGCCGGCAGGCGGAAGACCAGCAGAACTACGACCGCGCAGTGGTCGAGTACACGCGCGCGGTCAACCTCGATCCTGACAACGCCGATGCTCGCAACGGCCTGCTGCGATCCAGGCAGCGCGCTGCCCAGGATCATTTTGCGCGCGGCCGCCGGCTCTCCGGGACGGGCCAGCTCGAGGAGGCGCTGATCGAGTTCCAGCTGGCCGCAGAGCTGAACCCAGGCAGCCCCGATATCGAGCGAGAGCTCGCCTCGACGCGCACCCAGCTCCGCACAAAGATTGCCGTCGCCAGAGAGGGTCAGACCCAGCTCGAGGCGCTGGTCGAGAGAGCTCGAAATCTTCCCCCGCCCGGGCTCCAACTGCCTCCCGCTGCTCCCCTTCCGGACTCCCTGACGTTCCGCGATGCGGGCAGCCGCGATGTCATCACCGCGCTCGCCCGCTTCGCCGACATCAACGTCGTGTTCGATCCAGCGTTCCGGCCTCAGACAATCTCGATCGATCTTCGTAAAATGACCTTTGACCAGGCGCTCTCCGCGATCGCCGCGAGCACGCAAACGTTTTTCCGCGTCACCGGTCCGCGGACGATTACGGTGATCCCGGACACACCGGCGAAGCGCCGCGAATACCAGGAAGAAATCGTCCAGACCTTTTATCTGAGCAACGCCGATCTGAAGGAGACGATGGACCTGCTTCGCGTGGTGATCGACGCGCGGCAGATCGCCGCTATCGCGGCCACCAACGCGATTACGATCCACGACACGCCCGAGCGGATTGCCGCAGCCTCCAAGCTGATTGCGTCCATCGACAAAGCCCGGCCAGAAGTGATGATCGACGTCGAGCTGATGGAAGTGAATCGCACGAAACTGCGGGAGTATGGGCTGCAGCTGGCATCGCCTGGAGCCGCCGGAGTATCCGGGACCGCGGACGTCAACCGGGACAAGTTGACGCTGCAAGATCTGAGAAATCTCAACCAGTCACAAGTCTATTTGACGGCCGTGCCGGGCCTGTACTACCGCCTTCTGAAATCGGACACGTCCACACGCATTCTCGCCAATCCGCAGCTGCGGACGTCGGTGGGCCTTTCGGCTCAGGCGAGGTTCGGCGAGCGCGTACCGGTGCCCGTGACGACGTTCAGTCCGCTCGCGCAGGGAGGCGTCGCTCAGCAGCCCATCACCTCGTTCAACTACGAGAATATCGGTGTGAACATCGACATCACGCCTCGCACGCATCTCGACGATGAGGTGACGCTCGCACTGAAGGTGTCCGTCACGAGCATTTCCGGGACAGGGTTCGGCGGGTTGCCGACGTTCGGGAACCGGGAAATTTCCCAGGTTGTGCGGTTGGGCGACGGCGAGACCAACATGCTCGCAGGCCTCATCCGAGACGACGAGCGGCATGTGCTGGATGGGATTCCCGGGCTCAGCGATCTGCCGATTATCGGGCGTCTCTTCGGCCGTTCGCGGACTGAGGCCCAGCAGACAGACGTCATCCTGACGCTGACGCCGCACATCGTCCGCGTCCTGGATCTGACCGAAGAGGACCTCCGGCCGTTCAGGCTGGGACGAGACCTCGGCACGGCTCCCGCGATTCTCGATCTGCCCCTGCCGATTCCTTCAACACCGCCGGCGGCAGTTCCTCAGACGCCGACGCCGCCTCCCGACGGCGGCGGCGAACCCGCGACACCAGTGCGGCCGCCCACCGCTCCGCAAAAAGACTAATCACTCCGTGATCTTCTCGACCTGAGCGCCGAGAGCTTTCAGCCGCTGCACCAGGTGACCGTACCCGCGTTCCACGGTCTCGAGCGGCCTCACCCGGCTCTCCCCTTCCGCCGCAAGCGCCGCGGCTATCAGTGACATTCCCGACCGCAGGTCACGGCTGTCGAGCGTCCGGCCCTGAAGCTTCGTCGGACCCGTGACGATGATCCGGTGCGGATCGCAGAGGAAGAGATCCGCCCGCATGCCGCTCAGCTGCTCGAGGGCGAACAGACGCAGCTCGTACATCCAGTCGTGTATGAGCGTACGCCCCTCTGCCTGCGTGGCCAGCACGGTGATGAGGCTGACCAAGTCACTCGGAAACCCCGGCCACAGGCCGGTCGTGATCCGGCCGGCCGCCATAGGTGTAGACGACTCCACTCGCAGCACGTCATTCTCCAACGTGCACGCGACTTTCATGCGCTTCAACACGGCGGCAATGCCTTCGACATCCTCGGCGCGCGCGCCGCTCACCTCGATCTCTCCACCCGCGACGGCGGCGACCACGGCCCAGCTGCCCGCCTCGATGTAATCGCCGTTGAGGCGATGCTGTGCTCCGTGAAGCCGCTTGCTGCCCTCGATCCGGACTGTGGACGTGCCGGCGCCCGTAATGGCTGCGCCCATTCGACTGAGGAACGTGCACAGCTCGACGACGTGAGGTTCTGTGGCGACGTGGCGAAGCTCCGTTGTGCCATTGGCCGTCGCCGCCGCGAGGATCGCGGTTTCCGTCCCGGTCACCGACGCCTCTTCGAGGTACATCGACGCACCTCGAAGTCCATTGCTCGCTTCGAGCGCGTGGCCGTGAGCCGGAAGGACCCGCCCGCCCATTGCGACCAGCGCGTCAAGATGCGTCGCGATGCTCCGACGAGCGGGAAAATCCCCGCCAGGAAACCCCAGCGTGGCGCGTCCGGTTCTGGCCAGCAGCGGGCCGAGCAGCAGCACGGAGCCTCGAAGGCGTCCGACGAGCGTGCCGTCCGGCTCGTGGCGTCGCACCTTTGCACACCGGACGCGCAGGATCGTCGACCCGATTCCCTCGACCTCTGCGCCGACATCGACCAGCAGGCGCGCCATCACTTCGACGTCGCCGATCCGAGGCACGTTCGTCAGCACACATTCGCCGTCTGTCAGCAGGCAGGCAGCCAGCAGCGGCAGCGCCGCGTTCTTGTTTCCTTCGACCTCGATCCGCCCCGAGGGGCGCCGCCCACCTTCAATCACCAGCGTTGACATTGGATCCTATCCACCACACTCACCCAGATAGACGATCTCTTCCTTCAGCGTGACGCCAAACCGCTCGCGAACGCGCGTGCGACAGAGCTCAATCAAGGCCCTGATATCACGAGCGCTCGCGCCGCCGTCGTTGATGATGAAATTTCCATGAGCATCGGAGACGCGAGCGCGGCCGGTCACCGCCCCTTTCACGCCCGCGCGATCGATCAACGCACCCGCGGAGGCCGGGATGCCTTCAGGCACTCGATCCACCCCGGGATCGGGGTTCATGAAAATGCAGCCGGCACTTGGCGTGTCGAGCGGCTGCGTTCCCTTCCGGAACGCGAGCGACTGCCGCGCCACTTCGCGGAGTCTGGTCGGATCCCCCGTGGAGACCATGAAAACTGCAGACAGCAGCACCTCACCGGTGCGCTGAAGCCTGCTGCGATCGTATCCGAACTCCATCTCCTGTCGCGAGACATCCCGCGCGGATCCGTCGCGAGCCGCCAGCCGCACCGAGTGCACCTGGTCTCCAAGCAGGCGACCGCCGAAATGGGCGTTTCCAAATACTCCGCCTCCGACCGTCCCTGGAGTGCCGGCCCATGCCTCGAGACCCGCGAGGCCGCGGTTGATGGTCCATCGAACGAGGCCATTAATCGTGACGGCGGCATCCGCTCGAACGCGACCGTCTCCACACGATTCGACCTGCCCACCCCGTGTGCGGATGACGAGCCCTCTGATGCCGGAGTCGCTGATGAGCACGTTCGAGCCGCCACCGAGCACTGTCACCGGCACGCCCGCTTGATGGGCGATCGTCAACGCGGCGGTGATCTCGTCGGCGCTCTTCGTCTCGAGCAGCCAGTCAGCCGGGCCTCCCACCTTGAATGTCGTCAGCGGCGCGAGCGGTGCGGCCGCCGCAACCCGATCCGAGCCGAAACGCGCGCGAAGATCGTCCGCCAACACCACCGTTCAGGCTCCCGTCAGCATCCGCTCCCGCTCTCGCCGTGCGGCCAACGCCACCTCGATCGAACAGGGCTCGAACTCGACCCAATCTCCAGGCGCCAGCTGGCCGGCGATTGGAAGATCCGCAGTGATCACGACGCCTGCCACGGGGTATCCGCCGGTCGTCGCATGATCGGCCAGTAAGAGGATGGGCTGACCGGCAGCAGTGATCTGGATGCCGCCAAGCGGCATCGGGCAGGAAATCAACTCCTGCCGCGTCTGAAGGTCAATGGCGACCCCTTCGAGGCGATACCCCATTCGATCCGATCGAGGCGAGATCCGATAGCGCGCCATTGCCAGTTTCTCAAAAGCACCTTTCGCGAACCGGTCGAGATGCGGGCCGGGAAGCACCCGAAGACGGCCCCCGCCATCCGGGAGTCGGGGGTCGGGGGTCGGGAGTCGGGAAGGCAGGTTCGACCCGATCCCCGATTCCCGACCCCCGACTCCGGTTCCGATCGGCACGCAATCGCCGGCCTTCAACGCTCGGCCCTCGAACCCGCCGGTTCCGCTCGCAAGATGGGTCGAGCGACTGCCGAGAAACGGGGCGACAGCGATTCCACCGGCAACCGCCAGATACGATCGCGCGCCCCGGATGCGGTTTCCGAACCGGAGCCGTGCCCCTCGAGGGGCGACGATCGAACTGTTGGCTGAAACCGGGTTTCCATCCAGGCTCAGTGCGAAATAGCCGCCGGTCACGGCCACCACCGTCTGTTCCTCGAACTCGATCTCCGGCCCCATCAACGTCACTTCGAGCGTCGCGTCTCCGGAATCATTCCCTACGAGCCAGTTCGCACGCTTGTGAGAATACGTATCCATCGCGCCGCAGACCGGCACGCCCCGGTCCTGAAAACCCCATCGGCCGCAATCCTGCACCGTCGTGAGCATCCCTGCGCGACCAACCCTGATGCAAGCCATGCGGGATGTCAGGAGCAACGAAGCTTCGCCTCAAACCAACGAGTCACGTGCCTAAGCCGGGCTTCCAACCCCGGGCTTGCGCGGCGCAGTTGACGGATTCGTACACGTTCTGGCCGTGCAAGCACGGTTAGATAGCGACGAATCTGACCCGATCCCCCGGCGCGAACAAGAACGGCTCCTTCCGCGCGGGGTCGAACGGCCTGGCAGGTGTCTGACCGATCAACCGCCAACCGCCAGGAGCATCGACCGGGTAGATGCCGGTTTGCGCCCCGGCGATTCCCACAGAGCCGGCGGGAACTCGTAGGCGCGGGGTAGGCAGACGCGCCACCTCGAGGCGGGGATCGACCCGCCCCATGTACGCAAACCCCGGCAGAAAACCCAGCATGTACACCTGATACGTGGGGTAGGTGTGGAGCTGGATGACTTCCTCTTCCGAACAACCAGCCGAATGGGCCACGTCGGGGAGGTCCGGACCGAATGCGCCGCCGTAGCGAACCGGCACTTCGATGGGCGCGGAGTCTCCTGGTTGTTGTTGAGCCACCGTGGCGGCGGACAGCCGGCCCAATTCCGCGTGCAGCGCAGCGGCGTCCGCCACCAGAGGATCGAAGTAGACCGCGACGGTCTGATATGCAGGCACGACGTCTCGAACGCCAACAGGGGCTGCCGCGCGTATGCGGCCCGCAAGCAAGACACATCGACCGTTGATCAGCGGATCGATTTTCTCCTCGAACTCCACGACGAAACAGGAATCGCCGGATCGATACATTCGAACGTCGCTCATGAGCGCAGTGCCTGGAGCATCTTCTGATGGATTCCCCCGAAGCTACCGTTCGACATGAACACGATCACGTCGCCGTCCTTCTTCTCGCGCGCGATGAGGCCGACGATATCGTCGACGTCGGGGACATATCGTGCCTTCTGACCTGCTCGGTTCAGGTCGCTGACGAGCCCCTCCGCTGACAGCTGTTCTTCGGGCGGCAGACTGCTGCGAAACACCGCCGCGATGATCACTTCGTCCGCTCCGCCAAAGGACCGGGCGAAATCCTGCTGAAAGATTCGCCGGCACGAGGAAGCCGAGCGCGGTTCGAACACCGCCCAAAGCCGCCGCTGAGGATCCGCCGCTCGAAGGCCGGCCAGCGTTTCTGCAACCGCGGTCGGGTGATGTGCAAAGTCGTCGTACACCGTCACACCTGCCGCCGTTCCGACGATCTCCAGCCGGCGCTTCACGCCTTTGAACGCGCGAAGCGCATCGGCAATCTGCTGGGGTCCGACGCCCCTCGCGTGTGCCACGGCGATGGCGGCCAGCGCATTTCGGACGTTGTAGGCGCCGGAAAGCGGCAGCGAAAAATCGCCGAACGGCTCTTTCCTGCGCCGAACGGCAAAGACCTGCCCCGATCCCGCCGAAACGACATCGATCGCGCGCCAGTCCGCCTCCTCAGACAACCCGAAGGTCTCAACCGGGCTGACGGCGAATTTCCTCAGGGCCGCAGCGTCGGGCGAATCAGCGCCGAGCAGCAGGAGGCCCGAACGCGGGATGAGGTTGACTAGGCGCCGGAACGCCAGGCGGATCGCATCCAGATCCGGATAGATATCCGCGTGATCGAACTCGATGTTGCCGATGACGGCGATGTCCGGGAGATACTTCAGGAATTTCGCCGTCTTGTCGAAATACGCGCTGTCGTACTCGTCGCCTTCGATGACGAAGTCGCGGCCGCTGCCCAAACGGTAGCTCGAGCCGCCGTCGCCTAGGTTCAGCGCGATGCCGCCCACCAGCACGCTCGGATCGTGCCCGGCGTGGATCAGCAGCCATCCGCACAAGGACGTCGTGGTGGTCTTGCCGTGCGTCCCAGCGATGACAATCGAGCGCGCCTGCCAGAGGAAACGATCACGAATCGCCTCCGGAAGTGAACAGTAGCGGAGCTTCCGCTGGAGGACGGCCTCGAGCTCGGGGTTCCCCCTGGAGATCGCGTTCCCTACGACAACTAGATCGACATCGTCGCCGATGTTCTCCGTCCTATAGCCGGAGAACGTGCGAATCCGCTCCGCCGCCAGGAAGTCGCTCATCGGCGGATACACGTGCTGATCGGATCCCTGAACGTCAAAACCTTTACGCGTCAGCAGAGCGGCGAGCGTGGCCATCGCCGTGCCGCAAACGCCGATGAGGTGCACTTTCACTCGACGGCTGCCTCCTCGACGACCAGGCGCGGGCGAGCGTCCGCGATCACGCGGACCCTCACGCCAATTGGCAGGGTGATGGACGGACCGGCGGTGTGCCCGGAAGGAAAGCCGAACACGACCGGACCGGCAAAGTCCCGGATCAGATCGGCCAGCGCGGCACGCGCGGTCGGCTCTCCACCCGGCTCATCGCAGCCCCGGAACTCCCCGAACACGATCGCGGACGCCCGGTCGAGCACACCGGCCAAT
>Ga0184637_10003244_pt1 | contig 10207 bp, 9 predicted proteins | sample PLM3_127_b2_FD_133143 | JGI IMG/M metagenome (GOLD analysis project Ga0184637, IMG submission 133143) | Groundwater sediment microbial communities from an aquifer in East River, Colorado, USA - PLM3_127_b2 | ecosystem: Environmental > Terrestrial > Soil > Riparian zone | place: USA: East River... | reverse complement strand
TTATCGCCGCTGTTAAAGTCGTCTTTCCATGATCCACATGCCCTATCGTCCCTACGTTTAAATGAGGCTTCCCCCTCTCAAACTTCGCCTTCGACATCTGCTTTACCTCCGTGATTGAACTACTTAGCCACTAATAAACACGAATTTCCGCGAATTAAATAATTCTTTAAAAAATATTAAGTATGCATCCTGTATCACACATCTAGTATCTTTATCCTACATCAAACCTTCTTTTTTCGTGTTCATCCATGTCAATTCGTGGCTAATTACATTAAAGGCAATAAAAAACTGGAGCCCACGAGCGGACTTGAACCGCCGACCTCATCCTTACCAAGGATGTGCTCTACCAACTGAGCTACATGGGCCCAATTATTGAGCGGGAGACGGGACTCGAACCCGCGACCCTCAGCTTGGAAGGCTGACGCTCTAGCCAACTGAGCTACTCCCGCCTTATATTTAGCCACAGAGAACACAGAGTTTAAAAAGAATTTATTCAAAAAATCTTTCTCTATTTTCTCTGTGACCTCTGTGGCAAATGCTTTAATGTTTAATTCGCAATTATTTTGGGGAGGGCAGGATTCGAACCTGCGTAGGCTCGCACCGGCAGATTTACAGTCTGCTGCCTTTGTCCACTCAGCCACCTCCCCCACAGAATTCGGGACTTTTTTAGCCACAGAGAACACAGAGGTTTTAAGTATTTTATTTGAAAAACCCTTCTCTATGCTCTCTGTGACCTCCGTGGCAAGAATTTCTTTCATTTGATCCTCTTTTTTGTGGAGCTGGCGAAGGGATTTGAACCCCCGACCTGCTGATTACAAATCAGCTGCTCTACCACTGAGCTACGCCAGCCTCTATCAATTATTTCTGCAATCATTTATCTGTGATTTTTATGAACAAAATCTGAAGGATTTTAACTTAACATAGAACAGGCAATTTTCAATATTTATCTTAGCAAATCACTTGTTTTTTTCGGACCAATTATATAATAGCAGCGAGAAATTGCGCTTCCACAACCTTCGAGTTTTCTACATATGCCTCCCCCTTAAATTTTAATCCTCGAAGCCTATTCTTCAATAGCGTCACTTCAAGTTTCACTTCATCTCCAGGAAAAACAGGCTTCCTAAATTTTACCTCTTCAACACCCATGAGGTAAATCTTAAAATCCCCTTTTTCCTTAAGTTTATCCTCATAAGAGGAAGCTACCAAAATACCACCTGCTTGGGCAAGAGCCTCAAGTAGAATAACACCAGGTACAATCGGATTTCCAGGAAAATGTCCCTTAAAAAAATCAATATCTCTTCCAAACTTCTTCGTAGCGAGGATTCTTACCTCCGGTTCCAATTCAAGCACCCTATCAACAAAAAGAAAAGGTTCCCTATGGGGAAGGAACCTTTTAATCTCTTCTACACCGTAAATCATCTGGATACCTTATACCGTTAAAATTACGAACATCATAACTCTTACATAAAAATTTCTACCCGCTGAAATTACTTCTTAGCATCATAGGATTTTATAACCCTTTCGGTAATATCTATCCCTTTGCAACATAATACCCCCGCCTCGTTTTTCTCTACTATCAAAATGTATCCTTCGGAGGCACCTATGCCATTGATTATTTCTATAACCTCAGAGAGGATCTGCTTTGAAAGATCAAGATCCCTTCTTTGAAGTTCTTCCCTGTAATCATCCCGAGTTCTATTCAGGTCTTTCTCTTTCCTCTGAAGTTCTTCAGCCTTCTGCAATCTCGCCTCTTCACTTGTTACAGAAGACTGCTTCAAGAAATCCTCTTTCTCCCTCTCGAGTGATTTCTGTCTTTGATCAATCAACTGTGCTTTCTGATTGAACTCACGCTCAAAGGCTGACTTTGCAGTTTTGCCCGCCTTTGATTCCAGGATCACGCGTTGAAGGTCAATATATCCCATCTTCACTTCAGATTGAGCAAATGACATAACACCTACACCGAGCGAAAACAATGCTGACAACAATAAGAATTTCATTCTAAAACCTCCTTAGACTAAAATAATGTTCCTATAGTAAACTGAATCTCGAATGGATCCTCATCCGACTGCCTCTTACCTATCGGGAACCCAATTTCAAGCCTCAGAGGACCCAACGGTGAATTCCATCTGAAGCCAAATCCGTAATCCTTCTTAAGATCACCCGGATTAAAGGTTATATTCTCTCCATCATTAAATGCATTACCCATATCAAAGAAGACCACACCCTTCAATCCCAACCCAGAGAATAATGGAAATATATAGTCCACTTGGAAGAGGAGCTCTTGTACTCCACCAATAATTACAAAACCTCCATCTGGCGTTGGAACCCTTGGACCTACCCTTCTAAAACCAAACCCTCTAAGTGTATTGGGACCTCCTAGAAAGAATCTTTCACCAACGAGTATTTCATCCCCTAAATTCTGAAAATCGATTATTCCGTAACTTCCAAAGATTGAAAAAACTGTATTAAAAACAAATGGTAAAAACTGTCTAGTCGATACAGTATATCTAATAAAATCAGTATCACCACCGAATGGTCCAGCATATTCAATATCAGTCCTCGATATGTTCCCCTTTGATGGATCTAAAACGTTGTTTAATGTATCCCAGACGAACCCAAGGGAGAAGCTGCTTATAGTGTTTGATTCTTCATTAATAATAAATAAGGCGTCACTTGCGACGTCTGTTATCTTTAAACTTTCCAACCGGTAGGTAACCCTTCCACCTAAATTGCTGAATAGCCTTCTCCCTCCGGTCAAGGATCCCCCCCAAGAATCCCTATCAAAATCCCTAAATTTTCTTTTAGTCCTGAATCCAATCGCATCTAGAGTCCAATCAGTATCCCAGAAGTGAGGATCAGTATAGTTAATAAAAAAGAGCTGGGTCACACCACCGATCTGTGCATTCAATGATAATCTCTTTCCCGTACCAAAGACGTTGGATTCCTGAATCTGCCCAGCAAATATAACGGTTTCGACAGAGCTAAATCCTCCAGCAAGGCTAAAAAACCCCGTGGGTTTTTCCTTCACCTTGACGTTTATATCAAGTTCATTCTCAGTACCGGGAACCCTATTTGTAGCGACCTCGACGTTTTCATCAAAAAAACCAAGTCTCGAGACCCTTGCCTTGATTGCCTCTATCTTAGATGAGCTGTATAGTTGCTGTTCCTCAATTGGAATTTCCCTTCTAATAACCTTGTCTTTCGTCCTGGTATTTCCGACGATATCTATGTTTCTAATATAGACCTCGGTACCCTTCTCAATCAAGAAATTTAGGTCTACTGTTAGATTCTCCTTGTTCTGCTTAACACCAGGATCAATATTGGCAAAGGCGTAACCCTTATCGCCATAAAACGTTGTCAGTTTTTCGATATCATCTGCAAGTTGACCACCCCTAAAAATCTCTCCAACCCTTAACTTGAGAAGGGAAAGCATCTCCTTTTCTGGAACAATCAAGTCACCAGCAAAGGTTATGTTTCCCAGCTTATATTGCTTACCCTCCTCTATCCTAAAGGTTACGATATATCCCTTTTTCTCTTCACTGTATTGAATCTCAGGCTTACTAACATTAACGTCGAGATAGCCATCATTATAGTATTGCGCCCTTATACGCTGGGTATCATTTTCGATCTCTTCCGGGTTATATAATCCACTTTTTGAAATGAATGAGAACATACCCTTTGGCTTAGTAAACAATCCCTTTTTCAACTGCTTTGTCTTCAATGCCTTATTTCCAACAAAATTAACCTGTCTTATATACGCTCTCTTCCCCTCGTTGATATCGAATGTGACACTAACAGTTCCTTCTCCTTTCGGTTCAATTATGTAATCAACCTTCCTTGCGACAAAACCCTTTTCAGAATAAAGCTTCTCGATAGCACCAACGCTTTTTTTAATCTTATCTATTTCAATGATTCTCCCTTCTTTAACCTCAATAACATTTAAAATGTCATCCTTCTTTATCTCTTTATTTCCCCTAACGCGAAGATCTACCACAACGGGCTTTTCTTTAACCCTGTAAATTAATACATTTCCCTCGGGAGTCTGCTCTACCTCTGCAGATACATCTTCGAAGTAGCCCAATTTGAAGATATTCTTAATATCCTCTCTCACCGTTTCCGGTGAAAGTGGTTCCCCAATCTTGGAAGAGATATTAATCTTTATGATATTGGCTTCTACCCTTCTGTTCCCCTCTATATCAATTCTTACAACAATCTCTTGACTTTCCTGTCCCTTTAATGGTAACGGGAATGGAGTAAAACCAATCAGAAGAATTAGGGACGTAATTAAACACTTTCTAATATTCATCAACGATCTTCCCGTCTGAGAGCCTGATTGTCCTATTTAGACGCCTAGAAACTTCAGGGTTATGCGTGACTAAAACCAATACTATTCCATCTTCGTCATTTAATTTTAGAAACAGATCCAATATTGATAATCCCGTTTCTAAATCCAGGTTTCCGGTTGGCTCATCCGCAAATATGACCTTGGGTTTTAAGACAGCAGCCCTGGCTACCGCGACCCTTTGCTGTTCTCCCCCGGAGAGCTCGCCAGGCCTATGTTTTAATCTATGCCCAAGGGCAACTCTGTTGAGTGTGTCAATCGCCAAATCCTTAGCCTTCGATGGACTGAAACCCTGTATTAATGAGGGCATCATAACATTCTCAAGCGCAGTAAACTCGGACAGAAGGTAATGAAATTGAAACACAAAGCCAATCTCTCTATTCCTAAAGGTTGCAATTTCTCCATCGCTACAATGAAAGACCTCAATATTTTTGTATTCAGACTCTCCGTCGTCACCTTTTCCATTAGAACGTGATAAATCGTAATATAACTCTCCCTCAGTAGGTCGATCTAGGGTGCCAAGGATATGCAAAAGAGTACTCTTACCTGATCCAGAAACACCAATCACCCCGAGTGTCTCCCTATCTTTAATAACCAAGTCAATCCCCTTAATTGCCTCTACCCTACCCCCATCAGCAATAAACACCTTTTTTAAACCCTTTGCTTCAATAATGTGATTCATTCATGCCTCAAGGCTTCTATAGGATCCTTACATGATGCTTGGTACGATGGATATAAGGTCGCAAAAAAGCAAATAATTAAACTGAAGATTGCCACCGTAAGGAAAAATAAAGGTTCAATTTTAACAGGAAACTCAGAAATAGGATAGACGTCTGGGTCAAATGGGATGAGACTTTTTATAGCCTCGTTTGTCTTGAGTAGATAACATATTCCATAGCCAGCAATGGTTCCTAGGAGTGTACCTATGAATCCGATTATCATGCCATCTGTTATAAAGATCCTCATAATACTACCCTTCGTTGCACCCATAGCCCTAAGTATGGCAATATCCTTTCCCTTCTCCATAACTACCATAGTGAGCGTGCTGATGATATCTAACGCAGCAACGAGTATTATGAATCCTAAAAATATTGTGATTGCCATCCTCTCCAGTCGAAGCGCGCGGAAGAGGCTCCTATTTACCTCCTCCCAATTCCTAACAAAGTATGGAAACCCGAGTGTTACAGTTAGCCTCTCTCCAATATTCCTCGCCGTATATATATCATTTACCTTGATCTCCAATCCTGATACCTTGCCTTCCATATCAAAAAAACTCATGGCATCGCTTAAAGACAAATATGCAATAGACGAGTCATACTCAACCATCCCGTAATCAAAGGTCCCAACTACCTCAAACTTCTTTACCTTTGGATTTAGTCCTAGAGGACCTATACTACCTAGGGGAGACAAGAGACTTATTATGTCTCCCCTAGTCACACTCAGGGTTGCCGCAAGTTCCCTTCCAAGGAGAATTGGAGGCTTGCCGGATATGGTATTCTCGCCAAATCTGTTCAAATTTTCCTTCCCCACACCGATTAGCCTATCACGTTTGATACCCTCACCTCTCCCTAAATAGCCCCTTCCTACAGCCTCTTCTATATTTGTTACGGTTCCGGCAGTCTTGTGATCTATGCCCCTGACAACTGCCCCAATGACATTATCATCGCTTACAATCATTCCCTGTCCATAGATAAAGGGACTCACGCCTAAAACATCAGGGAAATCGATTACCTTATCCCTAATTTTGTGGAATTCCTCTATGGGACCATCGTAGCTTAGTACAACCAGATGTGAACTAACCCCCAAGATCTTATCCCTTAGTTCTGATTCAAAACCGCCCATTACAGCCAGGACAACATTTAATGCCAATACTCCAATGAAGACACCGATTATAGAGATTAGTCCAATTATAGATATGAAGGCCTGTCTTCTTCTTGACTTGAGATACCTCAGTCCTATAAAGAATTCGTATTTCATTCTGGTCTTAGGTGTGGGAAGAAAATTACTTCTCTTATTGAGGGGGAATTTGTTAAGAGCATTACTAGACGGTCAATACCTAGTCCCGCTCCAGCAGTAGGAGGCATACCATGCTCCAGTGCGGTAATGAAATCTTCATCCATCTCATGATACTCATCGCGACCCTTATCTTTAAGCTCCAACTGTGATGTAAATCTATTATACTGGTCTATTGGGTCATTCAATTCTGAAAAGGCATTTGCCATTTCTCTTCCCGCTATGAAGAGCTCAAACCTGTCGGTTATGTCCGAGTTTTTGTCATTCCTTCTTGCAAGCGGAGAAACATCTAATGGAAATCCATAGACGAACGCCGGATCAGTGACGGCCTTGCCTATATAGTGTTCGAATAATTCGACTATCGCCTTTCCCCTTATATCTTTATGGTTAATGCCACAGGAATCCGCTTTCGAGAATAGGATAGAATCATTTTTAAATATCTCTTCTCCAAGTAGTGCTGTGAGTGATTCCGGAATACTGATCCTACGCCAGGGGCGATTGAGAGTTATCATCTTACCCTGATATTCAAACTCAAGTTTTTCTAGAACGTTACGAGTGACAAAGCAAATAAGCTCTTCGATTAAATCCATCAAATCTTCATAAGTGCTATAAGACTGATATAGTTCCAGGATCGTGAACTCTGGATTATGCTGGGTAGATACACCCTCATTCCTGAATGTCCTGCCAATCTCATAGACCCTTTCTAAACCACCAACGACAAGCCTTTTAAGATAAAGCTCCGGAGCAATCCTCAGATAAAGCTCCATTTCCAGTGTGTTGTGATAGGTTTTGAAAGGCTGAGCTGCGGCACCACCGGCAACAGGATGGAGTATTGGTGTTTCAACCTCAATAAAATTCCTTTGATCAAGGAAAGACCTGATTAGCGAAATGATCTTTGCCCTTTTAAGAAATATCTCTTTAACCTCATCGTTTGAAATGGTGTCGAGGTAACGTTGCCTATACCTTGTCTCTATATCTTTTAGACCATGCCACTTCTCAGGGAGCGAACGCAGGGCTTTTGTGACTAGTCTGAATTCTTTTACGTTTAGAGTCAGCTCCCCGGTCTTGGTCTTGAAAATATTCCCCTTTATTCCGATAAAGTCCCCAATGTCTATGAATTTCTTAAAAAAATTTATGTTATCTTCTCCAACTATATCCTTTTTAACATACCCCTGAATCCTGCCAGTCCTATCCATGATGTGAAAGAATATGCTTTTGCCAAAATCCCTTATGGCAACTACCCTACCGGCAAGTGAATACTCACCCGCTATTTCCTTTAGTCTTTCTTCAGAGAGTTCTCCGTATTGGGATGCTATATCAGAAGCTACATGTGATGGCTTAAAATCGTTTGCAAAGGGATTAATGTGTAATCTTTTGAGCTCCTCTAGCTTTTGCTTCCTCTGTTCTAGAAGTTCATTTTCCATAGCTGGGTTATTTTCTACCCAATAACGGGAAATTAAGCAAGGGTAAATTGCATTAGATGGACTAGACTTAACAGCGCAATGCGGGGTTAGAACCTTCCCCCTCTAGTTGTTAAGATCTTGGGGTCAGGTCTTGTATTGTGCATTTTAATTATTTATTCACAATTCTACTTACTGTCGCATAATGTAGTCCAAGTACTCTTCCTATCTCTGAGAGTTTATATCCATATTTAATATGAGCATATCTTATCCTTCTATTCCTTTCTTTTTTCGTTTTAACCTCTTTTCCGTTAAATATCTTATCTAGCCTCGGCCTGTTCATGTATCTCTGCTCTCTGGGGATTTCTTTTATGTACCTGCTTTTCTTCAATAAAGATTCTATCTTTTCTAAATACTTATCATCACCCAATATTATCTGCCCCATTAACTGATCCCATGGCCCTTCTTTTACTCTTCCCTCTCTAACAAATTTTCTGTATTTTCTCTTCGCGTTGTCCTCATCTCTATCGAAATGTGATAAAATCCAACCGGTTGTGAGAAAATTAGGGGATTTAGTTGTACCAGCAGTTGATTTATAACTACTCCACTTATATTCACTAAGCTTATTCACAAATCCTGCTCTTATAGGATTTAATACTATATATCTACAAAGTTCCAGTAAGTAATTGTCCTTATCCACTAATATTGCCTTAAACCTTCCCTGAAGTAAGTGCCCTACTTCTTTATGCCTTCTATTAAAGCCTTGAGTGTAAATACCATTAAGTTGCCTCATTCCTATTGAGAGATTGGAATCGGGGGTCTCAATCAATAGGTGATAATGGTTATTCATCAGGCAGTATGCATGACAGATCCAGTTATAGCGTTCTACGACAGAGTCTAGATTACTAAGAAATAACAACCGGTCGTTATCATCGACGTAGATTTTCTGTCTAGCATTACCTCGTGAGGTAACGTGGTATATCGCACCTAGGAATTCTAGTCTAAGTGGTCGGGCCATGGATAAACAATAATTAAAATAATATAATATTTCAAGACCTGACCCCATTTACACCTTCTCTGCCATAAAAACCGAACACGATAAATCCGAGAAGACAGGTTAGGGCAACAATTTGATACATAACTTTAAAGCCGTATAGCTCCGCTATAGAACCATAAATAATGGTTCCCAACATCCCGCCAAAGGTAAATGCCACACTGCAGATCGAAAATGCCTTACCTTTATCCGACATTGGTGCTAGATCAATTACAAGGGCATATATAGAAGGATATAAAAGTCCATGACTTAGTCCGAACAGAATCCCCGTATAAATTAAATCAAACCTGTTTGATGAAAATCCTAGCCAACAAATGCTTATGGAAAAGAAAAGCAGTGATGGTACGGAGGTTCTTTTTTTCCCATATCTATCTGGAATCCACCCTCCAAAGAGCCGCATACCCAAAGCGGAAATGGTATAGGCTAGAAAAAAGTCTTGAAATGATTCAACCCCAATGCCCTTTGAAAATACAGGCAAGAAGGTAATAGTCGTGATAAATCCCACGCCTACTAACATCAGAGTAAAGGCTGAAACAGGGACACCCATTCGAAGGAATGTATTTAAATAACTACTGCCTTTTTCGTTGGATTTATCAGACCTGCCAGGTTCATCAATTAAGATTGAAACGAAAAATGAAAGCAGACCAATTGCAAAAACAAACTGAAAGAAAATCTTAAAACCAGATGATTCTATAATTAATTTACCCACGTAAGGTGCCAAGGCATGGTTTATGATTGCAAATAAACCGAAGATACCAAGTGCCTGAGCCCTCCTAGTTAAGGGTGAAACCTCGGCAGTGAGAGTGCCCGCTGAAATAAAGCATAGAGAAAGAGAGGCTCCCTGTAACATCCTTAAAACCGGAAATAAAAAATTCAATGAGCCAAGATATGCAAATGGAAGGGTTGTTAATGACATGACCAAACCACCAGATGCCAGGAACCACTTACCCCCCCACCTGTCAACAAGGACACCAACTAGTGGGGTTGTAAAGATGGTGCTGATCCATGCGGCACCCATTATAAATCCTATTGTAGATACGCTCCCGCCGAGCTCTTGGATACGGATAGGAAAAAGGATAAAGGAATGAAAATTAAAGAAGAAAATGAAACTTGAAACTATTATTAGAATAAAGTTACGATTTAGTAAAGAGTTATCTCTATTTGAGTTTAAAAAACCTGCTCCTCGAATACTTTCATTCATAATATCTAAGATAAACCTTGTAGGGAAGGTATTATACTGATTTGGTAAATTATGATTCTTGAAGCGATCTGCTTATTGTATCTAGGGATTTCTTCGCCTGTCCAGAAACTAGTTCAGGAGAAAATCGCAACGACATAAAAATATGGAGATTCATCTTGAATAGACAATCTTTCCCCCTACAATCGTGTGGGTTACCT
>Ga0184637_10003243_pt1 | contig 10208 bp, 9 predicted proteins | sample PLM3_127_b2_FD_133143 | JGI IMG/M metagenome (GOLD analysis project Ga0184637, IMG submission 133143) | Groundwater sediment microbial communities from an aquifer in East River, Colorado, USA - PLM3_127_b2 | ecosystem: Environmental > Terrestrial > Soil > Riparian zone | place: USA: East River... | reverse complement strand
GGAATGGCGGAAGCGCCTCGATTCCGCGCAGTACTACGTGCTGCGGAAGGAAGGCACCGAGCGCGCGGGCACGAGCCCGCTCAACGACGAGAAGCGCCCGGGCGTCTTCGTCTGCGCCGGGTGCAGCCTGCCCCTCTTCACTTCGGCGATGAAATACGAAAGCTTCACCGGCTGGCCGAGCTTCTTCACGACCATTCCCGGGGCCTTCGCCACCAAGCGCGACTTTCTGCTGATCCTCCCGCGCACCGAGTACCACTGCGTCCGCTGCGGCGGGCACCATGGCCACCTGTTCGACGACGGCCCGCCGCCGACCCGGCAGCGGTGGTGCAACAACGGCGTGGCGCTGCGATTCATTCCCAAGATCGGCGCAGCCTGAGCGCGGGCGCGGACGCCTGAGCCCCAGTGCGGAGGGGGAAGGCGTCCGCCGCAGTCTCCAACGGTGCGGTGCAGCACACGCTCGCACCGTCAAAGGGCAATACCTGCCGACGTTCAGCCACGTGTCGACAGCCCGTCGCCACCCCATTCGTCTCGCCCCGCTAGACATCGCCACCTAGACCGGATGAACCGGTGTCGAAAGCCGCACGGACGAGCGACAAATCCTGAGTCAGCGGGAAAAATTGGCCCAGCCGTCGACGAGCGGACGGTGCCGGCCCGGTTCTTGCAGAACTCGGGTTGGGCGCCGACCAGGCCGCCCACTCGCTGGTCCCCTCGGTCGGTGTGGATGGATTGTTGTCTCTAACAAGGAGACCGGTGAAATGAACGCTTGCTTGCGCCGCTTCTGTATCGCCCTGCTCGGGGGACTTGCTTTCGCCCTCGGGTCCCTGTCCGCCGCACAGACGGTGGACGTCTCGGAGCCCGTTCTGCTCGTGGCCAAGCCCGAGCTCGGCGAGTTCTACCGGGCCACGGTGCTGCTCGCCGTGCCGGCCCGGAACGGCCACCACATCGGCCTGATCATCAATCGGCCGACCCCGATGACGCTGTCGCGGCTCTTCCCCGACCACGCGCCGTCGAAGCTGGTGACCGATCCGGTGTTCCTCGGCGGGCCGAACCACACCAACAGCATCTTCGCCGTCGTGCACCGCGACCAGAGCCCCGGCGGGCACTCGATCCCGCTGCTGAACGACCTCTTCCTCGCGGTGGACGTCGACGTCGTCGACCAGATCATCGAGAAGGAGCCGCAGGGGGCCCGCTTCTTCGCCGGCCTCGTGGTGTGGGACGTCGGTGAGCTCGAGGCCGAGCTCAAGCGCGGGTTCTGGTACGCGCTCGAGCCCGACTCGGACCTCGTGCTGCGCAAGACCACGCAGGGGCTGTGGGAAGAGCTGTCCCGCCGCTCGGCGAACACGCTGTAACGAACCACCCCGTCCTCGCCCTCGCCTAGCGAGGGCTCGGCCACCCCTCCTCAGAGAGGAGGGGACAGCCGCTTCGCCAGCTCCACGAAGAACCCGAGGCTCCTCGGGTTCGCCATCGCGTCGGGGCTGGCGACCTTCTCCAGCGGTGCGCCCAGCAGGAGCTTGCGCACCGGCAGCTCCAGCTTCTTCCCGGTCAGCGTCCGCGGCACCTCGTCGATCACGTACACCTCGTCCGGGACGTGGCGCGCGGAGGCGAGCGTCCGGATGCTCCCCTTCACCCTCGCCTTCAGCGCGTCGTCGAGGACGACCCCCGGCCGCAGCACGACGAACAGGGCGAGGTGCGACGGCCGGCCGAGGTACTCCAGATCGACGACCAGGCTGTCGGTCACCTCGGGACACCCTTCGACCGCGCGGTAGATCTCGGCCGTGCCCATGCGGATACCGTGGCGGTTGATGGTGGTGTCCGACCGGCCGTAGATGACGCACGAGCCGCGATCCGTGATCCGGATCCAGTCGCCGTGCCGCCACTTCCCCGGATACATCTCGAAGTAGCTCTCGCGGTAGCGGCGCCCTTCCGGGTCGTTCCAGAAGTAGAGCGGCATCGACGGCATCGGCTCGGTGACCACCAGCTCGCCGACCTCGCCGACGAGGGGGCGTCCCTGCTCGTCGAACGCTTCGACCGCGACGCCGAGGCAGCGGCACTGGATCTCGCCTGCCCGCACGGGCGCGAGGGCGCAGCCCGCGACGAGCCCGGAGGCGATGTCGGTGCCGCCGCTGATCGACGCGACCCAGAGGTCGCGTTTCGCGTGCCCGTAGAGCCACGCAAAACCGTCGACGGTCAGCGGTGAGCCGGTCACGCTGATCGTCTGCAGCGCCGAGAGGTCGACCAGCCGGGCCGGCTCAACGCCCGCCTTCATCGACGCGCCGATCAGCGCCGCACCGCAGCCGAAGTGCACCGTGCCCGTCTCGCCGATCAGGCGCCAGATGGTCCCCGCGTCCGGCGCGGCGGGGTTCCCGTCGAAGACCACGAGCGTGCAGCCGGCGAGGAGACCCTCCACGAGCAGGTTCCAGACGATCCACCCGGTGCTCGAGACCCAGAAGTACCGGTCGCCGGGATGCACATCCAGTTGCAGCAGCACCGTCTTGAGGTGCTCGACGAGACAGCCGCCGTGCCCGTGCACGATCGCCTTCGGCAGGCCGGTCGTCCCCGAGGAGTAGACAACCCAGAGCGGGTGCTCGAACGGCACTTGCTCGAACGCGAGCCGGGCGGTGCGCGCGACGAGCCGCTCGAAGAGCACGGCGTTCGGCAGTCCCTCGGGCTTCGCCAGCGGGTCGAGGTACGGCAGGAATACGACCCGCTCGAGCGACGGCAGCGCGCCGACGATCTCCGCGACCACCGGACGGCGGTCGAACGCTTTCCCGCCGTAGCGGTACCCATCGACGGTGAACAGCACCTTCGGCTCGATCTGCTTGAACCGATCGACGACGGTCCCGGCGCCCATGTCGGGCGAGCAGCTCGACCAGATGGCGCCCAGGCTCGCGCAGGCGAGAAACGCGGTGATGGTCTCGGGGATGTTCGGCATGTACGAAACGACGCGATCGCCGGGACGCACGCCCATCTCCCGCAGCCCGGCGGCGACCGCAGCGACGTCGCGCTCGAGCGCCGCCCAGCTGATCTCGGCCGGCGGCCGGCTCTCCGAGCGCACGATGAGCGCCGGCCGATCGGGGGACGCGTGGCGAAAGACATGTTCCGCATAGTTGAGCCGCGCGCCTTCGAACCACTTCGCACCCGGCATCTTCCGCTCGTCGAGCACGCGCGAGTAAGGCGCGGAAGCGCGGATGTCGAAGAACTCCCAGAGGGACGCCCAGAACTCTTCGAGGTGCTCGACCGACCAGCGCCAAAGCGCGTCGTAGCCGTCGAAGTGCAGGCCCTTGCGCTCGGCGAGCCAGCGCAGGTAACGCGTCAGCCCGGCCGCGTCGCGCCGCTCCGCCGGCGGTTCCCACAGGACCGTGCCCTCCTCGAGCGGCCGCGGCACGATTCCTTCTCGGTGGGACACTGCTGAAGCGCTATTTGCTCGCTTCCAGCTCCTTGAACGCCTCGCGCGCGAGCCGGAACGACTCCACGCCCGCCGGCACGCCGCCGTAGACGGCGACCTGGAGCAGCACCTCGCTGATCTCCTCCCGCGTGCAACCGTTGCGAATCGCCCCTTTCACGTGGGACTTGAGCTCGGTATGGCGGTTGAGGACGGAAAGCATCGCGACGTTCAGGAGGCTGCGCGTCTTGCGCGGCAGGCCGGGCCGGTTCCAGAGCCAGCCCCAGCAGTACTCGGTGACGAGCTCCTGCAGCGGCATGTTGAACGCGTCGGCCTCCTTCAGCTGCTTCTCGACGTACTCGGCGCCGACCACCTCCTTGCGGACCTTCAGTCCCTTCTCGAACATCTCGCTAGCCATGCGGTTCTCCAGTCGTTGAGCAACAAGATCAATGCGCCATCGTCTGGCGCGCGGCCATGCCTTGAGCGCGCCACGCGCCGAGGCTAACACCGCGCGCCCGCCCCGAACAACGGTCCGGCGCGTCAGCCGGCGCGGAGGAACCCGCGCGGCGCCCGGTGCAGGCGCTCCCAACCGGTCGACGTGATCCGCACGAGCTCGCCGACCTGGACCCCGGCTTTCTGATCGCGCGTGATCACGTTCGGCTGCACGACGATCGTCATGTTGGCCTCCAGCTTCAGGTCGGGGACCGGTCCCGCGGGACGGCTCTTCGACCCGAGAATCGGCGGCCAGTAGCCGCCCCCGAAGCCGTGGACCACGTCGTCGAAGACCGAGAACCCGGCCGCCTCGATCGACGCCGTCGCCTCGAACACCTCCTGCGCCGTGACCCCGTCCCGGAGCACCGCCGTCACGGCATCGAACGCGGCCTCGGCGGCCACATGCAGCTCCCGGAACAGCGGGGTCGGTTCCGCCTCGACCGCGAACGTGCGCAGCACCTGTCCGGGATAGTCGTAGAAGAAGAACGCGCTGAACTCGACGAACATCATGTCCCCGGCCGCCAGCCGGCGCGCCGAGTGGATCTGCGGCGGCACGCAGGTCGTCGGCGCGGTCATCGAGTTGACGCCGATGTAGTGAATCAGCGTCGTGCCGCCCAGACCGACGTACGCCCGCTCGACGAGGTTGCCGAGCTCGCGCTCCGTGAGACCGCTCCGTGCCTCGCGCGCGAGCGCCGCGAGGCCGAGATCGCTGAGATGCGCACCGATCCGGAGCCAGTCGATCTCCTCGTCCGACTTGCGCATCCGGAGCCACGGGTACTCGGCGTTGAGATCGACCAGATCGAACTCGCCCGCGACGGCGCGGAGCTTCCCGTAGCCGAGCGGGCCCATGACCCCGACCCGCTTCGCCCCGCGCCGCTTGAGCGCGTCAATTGCAAGCCGCACGCCCTTGTGCTCGCCCCAGCGGACCTCGGCGTCGCGCGCGATCCGGCGCGCGAGCGGCCAGTGGTTGTACCACTCCACGAACATCAGCTCGCGCTCGCCGGGCCGGAACACCACGATCGCTTCGGTGGTGATCGGCCAGCCGGTCAGCCACTGGACCCCGGTGCCGGCGCGGTTCTCGCCGCACATCAGGAGGTGATCGCAGCCGTGCTTCGCCAGCACGTCGGCGAGTGCGCGCCGCCGGCGCACGAACTCGGCGTCGGAGAAGCGCGGATAGTCCTCGTTGAGCAGCGCGCGCAGCCGCGCGTCGAGCTCGAGCGGACGGGCGTCGTTCGGAGCCTCGCTGGCGCTCGTCATCGGGTCATCTCTCGGCGGGGCACTGTAGCATCAGTAGAATCTCGGACGCTGGGTCGCACCGAAGGTCGGAAATGGACAAGCGCCTGGGCAGAATCGTGCAGCTCCTGGAGCAGCGGGCAGGCGTCGAAGTGAAGGGAAACTGAGGAGGAGAGACCCGTGGCCGAACTGAGTCCCTACGAAATCTACGCGATCAAGTACGCCGTCCACGACCGCCGCGCCGCCGAGAACTTCATTGGCGGGGATCCGCACGACGGGCCGATGCCCCTCGACTACTTCATCTGGGTCATCAAGGGACGGGAGAAATCCTGGGTCGTGGACACCGGCTTCGACTTCGAGGTCGGCGCCCGCCGGGGCCGACACGTCATCCGCTCTCCCGCCGACGGCTTGCAGGCGCTCGGGCTGGACCCGGACCGCATCGAAGACGTCATCGTGACTCACATGCACTACGACCACTGCGGCAATCACCAGCTGTTCGAGCGGGCCCGCTTCCACGTCCAGGACAAGGAGATGTTCTACGCCACGGGCCGCTGCATGTGCCACGCTCCCATCCGCTACGCCTACGACGCCGACGACGTGGTGAAGATGGTGCGCCGGCTGTACGACGGGAAGGTGGCGTTCCACGACGGCGACGAGGAGCTCGCGCCCGGGATCACCGTCCACTACGTCGGCGGGCACACCATGGGTTTGCAGATGGTGCGCGTCTGGACCAAGCGCGGCTGGGTGGTGCTCGCCTCCGACGCGAGCCATTTCTACGCCAACATGGAGCAGGAACGGCCGTTCCCGATCGTCTACAACGTCGCCGACATGCTCGCCGGCCACAAGCGCGCCTACTCGCTCGCGAGCTCGCGGCAGCACGTCATCCCCGGGCACGACCCGCTCGTGCTGAAACGCTACCCGGCGCCCAGCGCCGAGCTGCAGGGCGTCATCGCCAGACTCGACGTGGAGCCGAGCGCGGCCGGCTAGCGAGACCCCGCCGGCTTCTCCGGCACCATCAGCGGGCCGAGCAGGATCTCGATGCGCCGGTTCTTGCGGCGTCCCTCCTCGCTGTCGTTCGGGGAGCGAGGCCGGTACTCCGAGAACCCCGCGGCGGACAGGAGCGGGGGATCGATCTTGGCCTCGTCCTGCAGGAAGCGCGCGACGTTCGTGGCCCGGGCCGCGGAAAGCTCCCAGTTCGTCGGAAAGCGCTTCGCGAGCTGGCCCACGATCGGGACGTTGTCGGTGTGGCCCTGGACCTCGATCTGCCGGCCCTGGACCTTCTTGAGGATCGCCCCCACCCGCCGCAGTACCTCGAGGCCGCCGGGCTTGATGACGGCCTCGCCCGAGTCGAAGAGGATCTCGTCGACCATCTCCACCCGGAGCTGGTCGCGGACCCGCTCGACCTGGACCTGCTTGTCGGCGATCTCCTTCTTCAGGTCCTCGACGAGCTCGTCCTGCGTGGACCGCAGCGCCGCGAGCTCCTTTTCCTTCGCTTCGACCTGCGCCTTCAGCTCGCTGCTCGTGCGCTGGAGCTGGTCGCGGATCACCTCGAGATCGTTGACTCGCGCCCGCAGCGCGGCGAGCTCGCGACCCTGGTCGGCGGCCTGCCGCTGCGCCGCCTCCAGCGCCTCCTGCTGAGGCTGATACCCCCAGACGTAAAACAACCCCGCTGCGACGGCGAGAAGAGCCAGGAGAACCGCGAGCCACTTGGCCATGGGGAGTCCTCGGGAATTGCGTCAAAGCGCAATCATGCAACCGCCGACGCGCGATGGGAACCCGGGCGTCAGCCGGCGAAGCGCGGCTCGGGCAATCCGCGTACGCCGAGGCCGGTCACCTTGAACAGCGACCCGGCGCCGAACTGCGGTTTCGCCTCGACGGCGAAGTGATCGTGCACCGCCGGGTGCTTGACGCGCGCCATCGAGGTCACGTAGAGCTCGTCGAGCCGGTCGCCGCCGAACATGACGCTGGTGACGTTCCGGACCGGCATCCCGATGCGCCGCTCGACGGTGCCGTCCGGGGCGTACCGTACCAGCTCGCCGCTGATCAGCTGGGCGTTCCAGAGAAAGCCCTCCGCGTCGACCGTCGAGCCGTCGGCGACGCCGGCGTCCTCCCGGGTCGAGGCGAGCACGCGCTTGTTCGACAGGGTGCCCGTGCCGATGTCGTAGTCGTACGCCCAGTACTCCTGCTGGAACGTGTCGGCGAGATAGAACGTGCGGTCGTCGGGGCTCCAGCACGGGCCGTTGGTGCAGATGATGCCGCGATCGGCGAGCGTCACCTTGAGGTCCGGGTCGAGGCGCCACAGACCGCAGATCGCCAGCTCCTCCTGATCGTCCATCCCGCCGGCGAAGAACCGGCCGCGCCGGTCGCACTTGCCGTCGTTCAACCGGGTCCGCGGCTCGTCCGCGTCGACCCGCGCGATCAGGTCGAGCTTGCCGGAGCCGAAATCGAAGAAGTAGAAGCCGTCGTCGAGCGCGAGGACCGCGCCTCCGCGCTGCCGCAGCGCCATGGCGCCCACGTCCCGTCCGAGCGACCAGTGATCGACCTTGCCGCTCCGGGGGTCCATCCGCCAGACCGACGGCTTGCCGACCCGGCGCCCGGTCCCGTCGACCCAGTAGAGCCGGCCCTCCTCGACGTCCCAGACCGGGCCCTCGCCGAGGTGGTTCTCGCATTGCAGGACGCATTCGATCCGGTAGGTCATTTCGTCCCCCGCTTGAGCTCTCTCTGCAGCGCGCCCAGCGCGACGGAATGATGCCCGCTCCGCCAGACGAGCAGCGTTCGGGCCTTCGCGATGTCGGGAGGCAACGGATGGAGGGCCACGCCGTTTTCCGCGTGAACGAGACGGACCACCGCCCGCGGCACGATCGCGATGCCCGAGCCGGCGGCGACGCACGCGACGATCGCGTGATAGGAGCCGAACTCCATCACCCGGTCCGGCACGACCTGGCCGAGCCAGGCTTCGAGGCGGCGGCGGTACGAGCAGCCGGTGGCGAACGCGATGACGGTCGTCTGGCCGATGTCTTTCGGCGACCTGATCCTCGGGAAGCTCTTCGGCGTGATCAGGACGAGCTCCTCGGTGAATACCGGCTGGGTCTCGAGCTCGTTGGCGGGGAACGGTTCCGCGACGAACGCCGCTTCGAGCTCGTAATCGAGAACCCTCGCGACGAGCGCGCCGGTCGTGCCCGTCACCAGCTCGATGCGCACTTCCGGGTACGCGAGGTGATAGCGCGAGAGGATGGGCGGCAGCCGCGTCCCGGCGGTGCTTTCCAGCGCCCCGATCCGCAGCGTCCCCCGCGGCATGCCGCTCCGCAGGGCCGCCTCCGCCTCGGAGGACAGGCGCAGCAGCTGGTCCGCATAGGCGAGCAGGAGCTTCCCTTCCGCGGAGAGGACGAGCTTGCGGTTCTGGCGGAGGAAGAGCTTGGTGCCGAGCCGTGCCTCGAGCTGCTTCACGCGCGTGCTCACGTTCGACTGCACGCGGTGGAGCTTGGCCGCCGCCTTCGTGATCCCGCCCTGCTCGGCCACCGTCTTGAAGATCTGCAGCGCCACCAGGTCCATAGTTCCCGAAACGAGAAGGATTGGTTCTCAATTATTCATTTTTCGGGAAGTCGAAGTCAACCTAGACTCGGGGCCATGGTCGATCGGTCCGAGAGCCTCGCCGACGCGCCGGACCGGGTCCGCGCGCCGGCCGCCGTCGCGGCGGCCGGGCTGGTGGCGCTCGCGGTCGCGATGGGCGTAGGGCGGTTCGCTTTCACCCCGATCCTGCCCATGATGCAGGAGGACGTGGGGCTGTCGGTCGCGGCGGGCGGGTGGCTCGCGTCGGCGAACTACGCCGGTTACCTGGTTGGTGCGTTGTCCGCCATCGGGCTGCGGATGCGGGCGGCGACGGCGATCCGCGGCGGGCTCGTCGCCATCGGCCTCGCGACGCTCGGGATGGGCCTCGAGGACGGCTTCGTCATCTGGCTCGTCCTCCGCGCGCTGGCGGGCGTCGCGAGCGCCTGGGTGCTCGTCTTCGTATCGGCGTGGTGTCTGCAGCGGCTCGCCGCGCTGCGCGCGCCGGCGCTCGGCGGCACGGTGTTCGCGGGCGTCGGGACCGGGATCGCGGCGGCGGGAGCGCTGTGCCTCGCGCTGATGCACGCCACCGCGAGCTCGGCACAGGCATGGATCGGCCTCGGGATCCTGTCGCTCGCCTTCACGGCGGCGGTCTGGCCGGTCTTCGGCGATGGCGCCTCGTCCGGCTCGCCGGCGCGGTCGGGCGAAAGCGGCCTGCGCTGGGACGCCGAATCGGTGCGCCTCGTCCTCTGCTACGGGGCGTTCGGCTTCGGCTACATCATCCCCGCGACCTTCCTTCCGGTGATGGCGAAGCAGGCCATCCAGGATCCGGCGGTGTTCGGCTGGTCCTGGCCCGTGTTCGGAGCGGCGGCGGCGGTGTCGACCCTCGCCGCGGCGGTGCTGCCGAGGTTTGTCGCCGACCGCAGACTCTGGAGCCTGAGTCAGCTCGTGATGGCGCTCGGGGTTGCGCTGCCCGTCTTCTGGCCCGGGGTCGTCGGAATCATGCTCGCCGCCCTCCTTGTCGGCGGCACGTTCATGGTGATTACGATGGCCGGGATGCAGGAGGCGAGACTCGTCGCAGGCGAGCACGCGCGAGCGCTCATGGCCGCGATGACGTCGGCGTTCGCGCTCGGGCAGATCGCCGGTCCGCTCAGCGTGAGCCTGGTCGTGCGAACGGACGGCGGGTTCGCCCCGGCGCTGCTCGCCGCGGCATCGCTGCTCGCCGCGAGCGCGTATGCCCTCGCCTACCGTCGCGCGAACGGGCACTCGAAATGAGCGAGTTTCTGCCCCACCAGCCTCAAAGGCGCTGCACGTTGTAGCGGAGCCCGACGCCGAGCAGCGCGAAGCCCAGCCCGAAGCAGGCAATCATCGGCGCGTAACCGAAGGCGGCGACGGCTCCGCCCATCAGCGCGGCGCCGACGGCCTGCCCGCCCGCCCAGAACATCGAGAACAGCGACAGACCGGTCGCGCGCGCCTGCGGCGCCATCTCCGTGGCCTTCATCTGCAGGGTGTTGTGCACCATATAGAACGCGAAGCCGAGCCCGATCGTGCAGAT
>Ga0184637_10003242_pt1 | contig 10209 bp, 11 predicted proteins | sample PLM3_127_b2_FD_133143 | JGI IMG/M metagenome (GOLD analysis project Ga0184637, IMG submission 133143) | Groundwater sediment microbial communities from an aquifer in East River, Colorado, USA - PLM3_127_b2 | ecosystem: Environmental > Terrestrial > Soil > Riparian zone | place: USA: East River... | reverse complement strand
GCCCGAGCAGGCCCGACGGTTCGTGGCCTACTGGGCCGAGGAGGGCGCCACCTGGATCAAGGCGTACACCGATATTCGCCGCGCCGAGCTGCAGGCGGCGATCGACGAAGCGCACCGCCGCGGGCTCAAGGTGACGGGCCACCTCTGCTCGGTGAGCTTCACCGAGGCGGTGGGGTTGGGGATCGACAACCTGGAGCACGGCCTCCTCACGGCGTCCGATTTCGTGCCGGGCAAACAGCCGGACGCCTGCCCCGCGAGCCTCATGCGGGATGCCGGCACGGCAGACGTCTCGAGCGCCATCGCGCAGGCCACCATCCGCGCCCTGGTCGAGAAGCGTGTGTCCATGACCTCGACGCTGGCGGTGTACGAGCCGTTCTTCCCGGGCCGGCCGACGAAGGACCAGCGCACCCTCGACGCCATGGCGCCGGAAGTCCGCGACGCGTACCTACGGGCCCGTCACCAGATCGACTCGGCGGGGGCTGCCAATCCGGACTATCCCCTCAAGCTGTCCATGCTCCAGAACGCCATGGCGTTCGAGAAGGCATTCTTCGATGCCGGCGGCCTGCTCGCGGCCGGCGTGGATCCTACGGGGATCGGGGGCGCGCTCCCGGGATACGGTGACCAGCGAAACTACGAAATGTTGATCGAGGGCGGCTTCACGCCGGCGCAGGCGGTCCAGGTGGTAAGTACCAACGGCGCCAGGATTCTCGGCATCCACGATCGCGTCGGCTCGATCGAGGTCGGGAAGGTCGCCGATCTCGTGGTGCTGCACGGCGACCTCGCCGCCGACCGCTCGGTGATCCGCAATGTGACGATCGTCTTCAAGGGTGGGATCGGCTATGACGCGGCCAAACTGATCGAGTCGGTCAAAGGGCGGGTCGGGATCAGCTAGGCGACGAGCCTCCTCGGCTCGGGGAAGAAGGCAACACTGTCACCGGCCCGACCCCGAGGCCGGTGCGTTTCCCATGTGTAAACCCACTATCCGCCAATGGAGCGGGCCGCCACGGACGTACACAGCCGTGTACGACCGGCGATACGCGCTGACGCGACCCTCCATCGTGAACTCCCATTCGGCGACTCCCACCACGATCGCCGCGTCGCCATGGACCTTGATGTCCACTCCCGTCGTCCGGAAGTAGTGCATCCGCAGGCCCGCGTAGGGGCGGACGTCGCGGAGCTCATCCGGCTTCGTCTTGCGCGCCCCATTCGAGCTCGTCATGACGAGATCATCAGCGAAGAGGGCGAGGGCGAGCGCGGTGTCATGGGTGGCATAGGCACGAGCCCAGGCGCTGTCGAGCATGCGTAGGGTATCGACAGGGCTTTGCGCGCGTAGCGGCGCCACGAGCGTGGCGAGCAGGGCGACAACTGTCACCAATCTACGAGATTGCACTGCAGGACCCCCCTTCAGGACGAGTGCGGCCTGACAGCGTGCTGAAAAACGAGCGCACGGGAGAGTGGCGGTGGCCGAGTGGAGCGGGCGTCGGACGCGTTGGTACGCCTGAGAAACATACCGCGGTCTCCGGCGGCACGGGTGTTACGGCGTCGTGATAAAGCCGTTGCACTGCGACGCTAGTCTGACGGCAACCCATCTGCCCTGCCCACTTCTCAGAGGAGACGCAGTATGAAACCGCTCAAGCTATGGGCTCTTGTTGCCGTCGTCGGTATTGCCGCCTGCTCGGATGCCGCCCAGAAAGCTCCGCTCGCGCCGGCCGACCCCGCATTCGATCTCAGCCACTCGGGCGGCGTCCGGGTCACCAACTCGAACGACGCCGGTGCCGGCTCGTTCCGGGCCGCGGTGGAGGCTGCGAACGCCAGCGCTTCGACCCGCGCCATCGAGTTTGCCCACGGGTTGGCGCCGATCTCGCTGCAGCAGCCGGTGGTGTACAGCGGTGCTCAAGCCCTGGAGATCAAGGGCAACGGCGCCGTCATCGACGGCGCGGGCCTGGACGCGAGCGCCGCCGCGGCGTTTCTCGCCAACGGCGGCGGGAACCTGGCGCTTTCCGGACTGACGGTTCGGAACGCGCCGCAGCAGGGCGTAACCATCGAGATTCCAGCCGGCGCCACCGGCATCAAGAGAGTCACGTTGCTCAACGTGAGCGCCCTCGGCAACCGGGGCCACGGCGTCCTCATCAACGACCAGGTCGACCCGGAGGACACCGGGAATCCCAACGGCTCGGATGCCTCGCTCGACGTGGTGGTGATCGGGTGCCGTTTCGCGGATAACGGGTTCGGCGCGCTCGACCGCGACGGTCTGCGCATCAACGAGGGTGGTAATGGCGACCTCGTCGCGGCCGTCATCCTGACGCGCGCCGAGCGGAATGGCGCCGACGGCATCGAGTTCGACGAGCGAGGGCTGGGCGACATCCGGTTCCGCGTGTCCGCCAGTCAGTTCACCGAGAACGGTAGCTTCGATCAGACGCTCGCCGACCTGGACGACGGGTTCGACATCGACGAGTCCAACGAAGGCAGCCTGATCGGGAGCGTCACGCTCAGCTCCGCCAACGACAATCTCGAGGAAGGCTTCGATTTCAACGAGAATCACGCAGGGGATTTCCGGGTCGACATGATCCTGGTCGAGGCGAGCCGGAACCTCGAGGAGGGGATCGACTTCGAGGAGGACGACGACTTCCAGGGCGGCGGCCATCTGATCGCGACGCTGGTCGGGATCAAGGCGAACGGCAACGGGCCGACCGGCGACGCCGGTCTCAAGATCCGCGAGCGGGGGGACGGTGATCTCGAGGCAACCGTGCGGGGCGCGGAAACGACCGGGAACGCGATCGGTGGAATCAACGTCCGCGAGCAGGCGGCGGGCAGTCTCGTCGCCCGGATCGAGAAGGCGACCGCGACGGGCAACCTGGCGGGGATCGCCGTTCGGGAGGACGACGACGGCAGTCTCAGCGCCACCATCGACCGGTCCACGACCGACGGCAACACCGGGCACGGGATGGACTTCGACGAGAACAGCACGGGCGATCTGACGGCGGCGGTGCAGCGGTCGAGCTCGTCGAGCAACGGCGGGGCCGGCGTGCGCGCGGATCAGCAGCTGCCCGGTGTCGGCGCGCTGAACCTGGTCACGGTGACGCTCACCGGGAACACGGGAGGCGCCATCGTCAACAACGCCGGCGTGATCGTCACGCAGACACCGTAGCGTATTCAGAGCCTTACCAAGGCGTCACGGGGAGGTCTACTGGAGGTCTGGCTGGAACGCCAGCAGCGCGCCCACCAGACTGTCTCGTAGCGTACGGGTGGTCGCAAATGCGCCCGCCCGTACGGCCCGCTCCCCGGGTGCAACAATCTGAAGGAAGGCCAAATGGACGGAGTCTCCTGAACGGGCAGGATGGAGCTGGGAGATCAGGAAGACCAGACTCTCCACGGACCCCAGCCGAACTCGACAAGTAGTGATCGCACTGCGCGGCAACGGTGAATCCTCGGGCACTTCGAGGCTGGCCAGGCTAGGTGCCTCGAACACGAAGGCTCCGGCTGACATGTCGGGTGCGAAGAACGTGACCTCGGATGTCGGCGCGGATACGGCTTCGAGACGTGGGGGGAGGGGAACCCGGCCGGCCGGTCTGGTCAGGGTTCGCACCGTCCAGCCTGTGCCAGGGGTCGGCACGGAAGGGCAATAGTCGTGGTTGAGCGCATCGCGGCGGATGGCCGCCGCCACGGAGCCGCCTCCCGGTCGTTCGCGAAGCCGCAGCCCGAACGGACCCACTACGGAATCGCTCCGGCACGCAGTGAGCGTTCCCGCAGACAGGAGGATCAAGAAGGAAATCTTCATGGCCGCACTCACGCCGCGATAGCGGCGTGCACCACGTCGGCGGCATGCCAGAGTCCTGGATCGTCTCGCGCCAAGGTGGCGTGTGGCCATCTGGACAGAAACCAAAGCGCGCGGCATGTGTCGAGACCGGCAGCTCGCGCGCCAGCGAGCTCGTCGTCTCCACCGTCGCCGACGAACAGCGCGCGGCCGGGAGGCAGATGAAGTTCCCGGCACGCGAGCAGATAGATTTCAGGATCTGGCTTGGCGAGACCGGCGGCACATGAGAAGACCGTAACGTCGAAGCACGAGCGCAACGGAGAGCTGTCCCAGCCGGCCACATCTTCAGCAAAGCTATTGGTCACCACCGCGAGCTTGATCCCCCTCGCTCGCAAGGCGTCGATCGCCGCGAGTACGTCCGGTTCGATCGCGCGGAGTACCGCGGCCTTCTGGCTCACGCGTTCAGACCGCAAATGGTCTAGAAGTTCGTCGTCGGGCGTGCCACCAAGCGTACGCACGATCTGAGCAAGGGTGTCCCGGAAGGAGCAGCGCCCGAGCACGATATCCAAGCGCCGGGACCGCCAGTGCTGTCGGTAGGCGTGCTCGTTCACACCGAGCTCTGCCGCGAGGGAGGAAGCCCTTCGCATTGACGCGCTCGACTCGGTGACCAGAGTCTCAAAGAGATCGAACAAAACACCCTGGATCATGGCTCGGCCCCGCGGTCCTCGAAGAGGCGGGCAATGTCTTCGTGTCCCGACTCGGTTGCGTGTTGGGACAGGGCCTTTCCCTGCAAGTCCATGGCCTTGCCCAAAGCTGGCCAACGAGCCAACAGGCGTCGCACCCACCGAACATCTCCCTCGCGTATCGCGAAGAGCACATCCTCAATCTCGACGGCTTGCAGCCCGCCGAGCCCGCGGAGGTACTCAATCGCCCAGCCCGTGGGAGTGGCGTGGAATCGATCGTCGCGCGCATTGATGCCGGCGCCACGCTCCAGCAGGAGCCTCACAATCTCCCGATGTCCATGCTCCGCGGCGTAGTGCAAGGCGGTCGCACCTTCAGCGTCCTTCACGCGGACCAAGGCTGGATCCGAGGTCAGGAGCGCGCTCACTCGGCCGGTGTTGCCCGACTGGACAGCCGCGAAGAACTCGTCGTTCTGGCTCATGCGTTGGGACCTAGAAAGCGCTCCACGAGACACTCTCGATCATACGGAAACTAGCGTGCTCGCTCAATATCGGGACCGGCGTGCGCCTCGGAGTCATCCCAACACACGATGCTCGTGCGCGTGGTATGTATTAATTTGACAGCCTCGTTCGACAACCGTCGCACCCTCCGGCAAAGGAGCCCACACCGTGAGCGACCCCAACACGCCATCGGGCGAGCTGCAGTTTGATCGTGTGGAAGGACAAGGCGGACAGACGCCTGGCGGGACCTGCGCCGAATGCGGCCAGCCGATCCGCGACGTCTACTACGAGGTCAATGGGCGGGTGCTGTGCGAGCGCTGCCGCCGTGCCGCCGAAGCGAGCTGGGCCGCCGGATCGTCGGCCGGGCGGTTCGGGAAGGCGGTGGTGTTCGGGATTGCGGCCGCCGCCGCGGGATCGGCCCTGTACTACGGTGTCCTTGCGCTGACGGGATACGAGTTTGGATTGATCGCCATCGTGGTGGGGTTCCTCGTCGGCGTCGCCGTCAAGAAGGGCTCCCATGGCCGTGGGGGATGGAAGTACCAGGCGCTGGCGATGTTCCTGACCTACACCTCGATCGTCTCGTCGTATGTCCCGCTGATCATCCAAGCGGCGCTGAAAACCGAGGAGCAGACTGCTTCCCAGATCGCCGACCCCGGCGCCATTCCCCTCACGTCCTCCGACACGACCGCTCCGGCGATCGCTGTCGACTCGGCGAGCCAGTCGTTGGTCACTTCCGACTTGGGGTCCGAGTCAGCGGTATCATCCGGTCCCGCGAATCCCGTGCTGGCGATTCTGCTGGGAATCGGGTTGATCTACGCCCTGCCGTTTCTGGTGGGTTTCCAGAATATTCTCGGGCTCGTGATCATCGCGATTGGCCTGTACGAGGCGTGGAAGCTGAACCAGCGGGCGGAGCTCAAGGTCGCCGGCCCGTTCAAGGTGACCGCATAGCGTGACCTCGGCCCCGGCGCCGCAGCGCGCGGCCTGCGGGCGGTGCGGGACGGAGCTGGCCCAGTCGCTCCTCGCCTGCCCGAGCTGCGGCCGCCTGGTCCACGCCGACGAGCTCAAGCGGCTCGCCGCCGAGGCAGAGCGCGCCACACAGGCGGGCGATCTGGTGGCGGCGCTCGCTGCCTGGCGCGCCGCCGTCGACCTCCTTCCCGCGGACTCCCAGCAACACGACGCGGTCAGCACGCGGATCGCCGACCTCAGCCGGCGTGTGGACCAGGCGGCGGGCAAGCCGGCCGCGGCGCCGCGCCCCGCGTGGGCGGCGAAGGCGGGAGTGCTGGGCGCCGCCCTGCTGCTACTCTGGAAGTTCAAGTTCGTGCTCGCGTTCGCGCTCACGAAAGGCAAGTTCCTCATCCTCGGCCTCACCAAGGGGAGCACGTTCCTGTCGATGCTCCTCTCACTCTCTCTGTACTGGAAGCTGTTCGGGTGGAAGTGGGCGCTCGGGGTTGTCGCCTCGATCTACGTTCACGAGATGGGGCACGTCGCCATGCTGCGCCGCTTCGGGATTCCTGCCACCGCGCCGATGTTCATCCCCGGTTTCGGCGCCGTGATCCGCAGCCGCTACTACCCGAAGGACGTCGTCGCCGACGCCCGCGTTGGGCTGGCGGGGCCGATCTGGGGGCTCGGCGCCGCGCTCGCCTGTCTCGTCATCTATCTCTGGACCGGCCTGCCGGCTTGGGGGGCGCTGGCGCACGTGGGGGCGTGGATCAACCTCTTCAATCTCCTCCCCGTCTGGCAGCTCGACGGCGCGCACGGCTTCCGGGCGCTGACCCGGCGGCAACGGTGGGCGGCGGTGGCCGTGATCGCCGTCGCGTGGGTGCTGACGGCCGAGGGCCTCCTCGTCCTGCTGCTGCTCGGCGCGATCTGGGCGGCGTGGGCGGGCCGTGTGGGCGCTGAGCGGCCCGACTGGCGAGCTTTCGCGGAATACGCCGGCCTCGTCATCGTGCTCGCCGCGCTCACCAAGGTCCCAGGTTCGGTCGATGCGCTCATGAGCAGCCGGTGATGCCGAGGCTCACCGTTCTTCGCTGGGAGCAAGTCGTGCGTCAATCCGAATAGTGCGTCAGGCCGAGCAGGCGCTGGCAGTGGGGACAGAAGTAAGCCAGGCGCTTGCCGGCCACCAGCTCGCGAACGCGGCGGAAGAAGAGCTTCTCCAGCGGCTCGGCGCAATGCGGGCAGAGTGGCAGCAGGTCGTCGCGTTCCTCAAGTTTCAGAGCCAACGTCGGTCTCTCTCAAAAAATGAGATGCGTCGCGGAGCTGTGATTGCTCCGCATCAATAGCTGAGGTCGGCGACTCGCTCCGCCACGACGTTGCGGAGCCGATCGCGCGCGCTCGCCCGAGCGAGAAACGTCCGATAGCCCGCCAGCGCCGCGGTCGAAATAGGCGCGCGCGTCGTTGGTGTCGGCGCCGGCGGCAAGCCGCGGCCGCTTGGGGTGGTCCCGGGACTGGCCCGCGACGGTGGTCCACGCAGCGCCGCCGCCGACGAGCGCGACGACGGCGAGAAGACCGCTGGTGACGAGCATCAAGGCTACCCGCTCTGAAGGAATCGGCTCGGGAAAGAAGGGGCCCACTGTGTGGGCCCCTTCGGAAGGAAGCGCTATCCGGGCGCTACTGCACGGCCCTGAGTGCGTTCACTCGGCCACGGCCGTAGAAATCGTCGTTGCCCGGTTTGCCGAGATCGTCGGCCGATGCGCGCAGCGCGGCCTCGACCTGGGCGGGATGCATCGAGCCGCCGTTTTTCTCGATGATGAGCGCGGCGACGCCCGCGACGTGCGGCGCGGCCATGCTGGTGCCGGCGGCGAAGAAATAGAAGTTCGGCTGGACCAGGCTGCCAGGACTCATTACCAGGTCGAACACCCAGCAGAAGTTGACAACCGTCCCTGCCGGGATGCGGGGCAGTCCGCAAACGGCATTACCGGGGAGGACGAAGTCACCGCCCGGCGCCCCGAAGTCGATCGCGGACTGTCCGAAGTTGGTGTACGAGGCGGGGCGGTCGAAGTTGGTCGCGCCCAGGGCGAATCCAACCGGGCCGGTGGCCGAGACTGCGATAACATTGGCCGACTGGGCTGGAATGGTGATCAGGTTGTTCGTGTGGTCGAGGTCGAATTCATCGTTGCCAGCGGAAGCAATGACCGTCACACCTTGCTGGTAGGCGTAGGTCGTGGCTCGGCTCATGGCGCTGGCCAGATGCGCGGCCTCCCTGCCCTGGAGGTCGAAGTCACCCCCGAGGCTCATGTTGATGATGTTGGCCCCGGCGCCGCCCCTGCTGATCGGGGTGGCGGCGTAGACGATCCCCAGAATCACCGCGCCGAAGCTGCCGCTGCCGCCGTGCAGGACCTTGACCCCGATGATCGTGGCACCGGGCGCGACCCCGATCGTGCCGACGCCGTCGTCCTGCGCCGCCACAATCCCTGCTACGTGAGTGGCATGGGAGAAAACAACAGCGGGGGGTGGAGGGCCCGCATCCTGATTGAAGGCGAAGCCCGGAACAAAGGACGCCGACCGCGCCACGTCGACGCTGCCGTTGAGATCGATGTGAAGGTTGTTCAACCCGCCATCGATGATCGCCACGCGAACCCCGTTACCGAGGTGCCCGGCGTCCCACGCCTCTGGCGCGTGAATCGCTTTCGGCGCCCACTGAACATTGTAGAAGGTCTCATTGGTTCCATGGGCCGCCTGCCCAACGTCCTCGCCGGCCTCACCACCTTCCTGAACCCGCTCGTTGGGGTCGAGCCACTGTACCGGTTGGTCCAGCGCGACGGCCTCGACGCCCGAAATGGCGGCGGCCTTGGTCTGAAAGGCTGCATTACTTGAAGTCGCCGTAGCGACCCCGATGGCGGACGCGGATCCGGTGAGCGTTCCACCGGCCTGACTCACCCTGGCGGCCAGATCCTTGGGCAGCTTGTTCCCCGTGCCGAGGATCAGGTATGAACTGGTGGCGGCACCAACCGACATCATGGGAGATAGGGCCAGACTAGCGGGTTCCGTGTTGTCCACGAGTCCCGTTCGGTCCGAGGTGCAGCCGACCAGCATGAGGCCGGTGAGGGCCGCGATGGCGGGCGGTGCAAGTCTAAAGTGCATCGGGGTGACTCCTTCGCAGGTGTGAGACGGCACTATCAGGGACCACAGCGCTGGACGTGCTGCGTAGCGAGAAACCGTACGGGACCATCGCGGCGCGCCACGCGGCCGAGATCGATCGGTTGCGTGAGAGCTTGGGTGGTGAGGCAATTGGCGCCAGGGCTGGTTTCGAGCACCTGGATCTCCACGCCTTCGGAGTCTTCGGTGGCCTGGGTGAGCAGCACGTTGTAGCCGCCGGTGTTGCGCGTGCCCAGCGCCGCGGCGACGATCATCTCCTGACCGAAGTCGACTTCCGGGAGCGCAGGCGTGGGGTCGGTCGTGGCGTGGATGCTCTGCCACAGCGCGCTCCACGCGGCTGCATCTCGAATGACCAGGTTCTCGGGTGCGCTCACGCCGCTGTACAGGGCGAAGGCGATCGAATCGGTGCGGAGCCGTGTCAGCGTGAGCGGGGCAACGAGCGGCGGGTTGTTCAGGCCGGGATCTGATGCCGGCACCTCTGCGCCTTGGCAGGCGACGAGCCAGAGGAGCGGAACAGCGAACAAACAGACGTCATGGCGGCGCATGGTGTCCCTCCTTGCGACTTGGCGATGCGAAACTGAGTTAATGTCCGCTTGGCCCCGCCGCTAGGGGTGCGGCGAAGCGCGCATCAGCTGCGGGCACCATGCGCGGTCAGCCGAACGCCACCGTCAGGAATCGGTCCAACGCGGCCACGGCGTCCTCGAGGTTTTTCGGCGCCACGATCGGATGCCGCTGCGACGTGCGCAGCGCTGCCTGGTGCGCGGCGAAGATCGTTGCGAGCGATTCGTCCATGGTCTGGAACCGCACGCGGGGATGTGGCACCGGCAGGCCGTCCGACCCGGGAGTCGTGATCCGTCGGTCCATTTCATCCGCCAGACCGGTGACGACCCAGGTTCGATCGTCCAGCTCGGAGAGCAAGATCAGCTCGAAGCTCCCCTCACCGGCCAGGATCGCGGCGAAGCCGTCGGGCAGTCCGGCGTAGAGGCGGCAGCTGGCTTCCACGCTGCGGACGCGAATCCGCTCCTGCAAGGACATGTCCCCCTGTGGCGCCAGGCCCAGCTCGGCGAGTTTCCTGTCCAACATGTCCAGGGCCATCGGCAGCGGCAGCTGGTCCAGGTCCGCCGCATCGGGAATCACCTCCGACAGGACCATGGTCAGAAACCCGGCATCGAAGTATTG
>Ga0184637_10003241_pt1 | contig 10210 bp, 5 predicted proteins | sample PLM3_127_b2_FD_133143 | JGI IMG/M metagenome (GOLD analysis project Ga0184637, IMG submission 133143) | Groundwater sediment microbial communities from an aquifer in East River, Colorado, USA - PLM3_127_b2 | ecosystem: Environmental > Terrestrial > Soil > Riparian zone | place: USA: East River... | reverse complement strand
TGGTGCCGATCGTGATGGTTGTGCCCTTGCAGATGCTTGCGTACAACATCGCCGTCCGGCGCGGCTGCGATGTGGACCAACCGAGGAACCTCGCCAAGAGCGTCACGGTCGAATAGAGGCTAGCGGCCCGAGGCTCGTGACTAGGGGCTCGCAGCTGACGATGCTAAGCTGATCTCGTCGCTAGACCCCAGTCTCTACATGCAATTCCTGGAATCCCTCAATCCCGAGCAGCGCGACGCCGTCCTGCACACCAGCGGCGCCCTACTGATCCTCGCGGGCGCTGGTTCGGGTAAGACGCGGGTCATCACGAGTCGCATCGCTTACCTTGTCGGCGACGGGCATGCCGAACCGCACGAGGTGCTCGCCGTCACTTTCACGAACAAGGCCGCCGAAGAAATGCGCGCGCGTGTTCAGGCGCTGCTGGGCTCGGACTGCGGTCGCATGTGGGTGTCGACGTTCCACGCGCTCTGCGCGCGCCTGCTCCGCCGCGAGGCGCCCGCGATCGGTCTCTCGCGCGATTTCGTCATCTACGACTCGTCCGACCAACTGTCTGTCGTCAAGCAGGCGCTCAAGGAGCTGCACATCGACGACAGTTTTGTGCAGCCTCGGGCCGCGCTGTCGCGAATCAGCCAGGCCAAGAACCGCATGGAAAGCCCGGACGTCCTGACGGCGGCGGCCGGACGGAACCCGCGCGACGAGCAGATCGCCAAGGTCTATGCGTATTATCGGGACGCGCTCAGGGACAGCACCGCGCTTGATTTCGACGACCTTCTCCTGAAGTCGGTCGATCTGTTCGAGCAGTCACCCAGCGTCCGAGCGAAATACGCCGGGCAGTTCCGGTTCGTCATGGTCGACGAATATCAGGACACGAACCGGCCGCAGTACTTGCTCATCCGGCGGCTCGCCGAAGTCCACCGGAACCTGTGCGTCGTCGGAGATCCAGACCAATCAATCTACAAATGGCGCGGCGCCGATCTCCGCAACATTCTCGATTTCGAGCGGGATTTTCCAGAGGCGACTATCGTCAAGCTCGAGCGCAACTACCGCTCGACGCAGATCATCCTGGACGCCGCCTCAGCGGTCATCAACCAGAACCGCAATCGCAAGGACAAGCGCCTCTGGACCGATCGCAAAGGCGGGGCGCGCATCCAGTACTTCCGCGGCGGCGACGAGCTCGAAGAAGCGGATTTCATCATGCGCACGGCCCGCACGGGCCTGGCCGACGACGTGGAGGCGACCGTCGCCGTTCTTTATCGGACCAACGCCCAGTCGCGAACCATCGAAGACGCGCTCATGCGTGAAGGGCTTGCCTACAAGATCGTCGGCGGCGTGCGATTCTACGAACGGAAGGAGATCAAGGACGCACTGGCTTACATGCGCCTGGTCATTAATCCCCACGACGATGTCAGCCTGCGCCGAGTGATTAACGTGCCGGCGCGCGGGATCGGCAAGGGCGTGATGGAGGCGGTGGAGACAATCGAACCGCCCGCCGCCGATGACCTGCCCTTGCTCACGGCTGGCCTCCAGCCGACGCTGGCGGCGAACTCGCTCTGGACTCGAATCGCGCGCGGGCTCGAGGAGAGGGCGTTTCCTGGTCGCGCAGCTGCGTCGCTTGCTGTGTTCAGTGATCTTATTGTCCGCCTCACGGAGGTGGCTCGGCAGGACTCGGTATCCATCGCGGTAGGAAAGATGCTCGACCGGAGTGGCTACCTCCAGGACCTGCGGGAGGATCGGAGCGAGGACTCGGAGGCGCGCATCGAGAACCTGGCGGAGCTGGTATCGGCCGCGCGCGAGTACGAAAGCCGCGAACCGGAGCCTTCGCTGACGGGTTTCGTCGATCGGCTGTCGCTTCTCTCCGATGTCGACGAAGAAGCGGGCGCACGCGACGCGCGCATCTGGCTGATGACGCTCCACAGCGCGAAGGGTCTCGAGTTTCCGACGGTGATCCTGGCCGGACTTGAAGAAGGCCTGTTTCCCCATTCGCGCTCCAGCGACGACGAGGAAGAGCTCGAGGAGGAACGCCGCCTGTGTTATGTCGGCATGACGAGGGCGCGGCAGCGCCTGGTTCTGACCGGCGCGGCCCGCCGCCGGATATTCGGCGAGTATCAGGCCAGCGAACCGTCACGTTTTATCGACGAGCTGCCTGCCACGCTGGTCGATCGGATCGCCCCGTCTTTTTCGTCATCGTCCACCTATCAGGGGAGCTTTCCCCATTACGAATTCCGGACAAATCCGTATGGCCGCGGCCGGCGCGTCAAGGACGCCGGGCCGGCCTACGCTTACGAGGACGAGGATCAAACGACCGGCATGACGCTCAGGCCGGGGATGCGGGTGCGGCACCCGCAATTCGGAGTGGGAAGCGTGATCAGCGTCGAAGCGCTGGATGATGATACGAAGCTGGTGGTGCGCTTCGCGGCTGTAGGTCAGAAAACACTGCGCGCGAAATACGCTCGCCTTGAGCCAGCCTGAACGGAATGCTAAGTGCTAATTGCCGAATGCTAACCTAATTGAACCGTCTCATTTAGCAATTCGCACTTGGCATTTGGCCTTGTCCGCCAAGTGTCCTGATGTCCGTAATAATCCACCTGCCGACAATCTCCGGATCGGCCTTCAACACCGCGTGCTGAATCGTGACGATTAGCGTCCTCTGAACGATTCCGCCGTCTGGCAGCTTGACCGGCGCCTCGATCGTCAGATCCTTCGACCCAAGCTGGCCATCGTACTTCGTGATATCGACGTCGGGGCGAATATTGATGCTCAGTTGGAGGATCAGGCCATTCGCCTTCGCCTCATCGCGCGCTTGACTTACTGCCCGGCGAGCGAATTCCGTCCGCCTCTCGGCGGTCGCGTGTGTGACGTCGAATTCCGTCACGATGCCGTCGATGTGAGGTTCGAACGTGATAGTGGCGAAGCTGGCGAGCGCGGTGTTGTCGCGGAGGCGGGCGGCGTCGAAGAACTGTCGGAGAACGGCCTCTTCCGGCGGGCTGGAGCAACCGACGGCGGCGAGGCTGATCCACGAGATGGCAGCCGCAGAACGCAGGTTCAACACCGCGATTCACTCTGCAATCTGAACCCTGCAGCCTACACTCTCATGCGTCAGTAGTTTCCTCCTCCTTCTCCGCCAGTTTGGCGATCGACACGACCTTATCATCGCCCTCGATGTCGATCAGCTTCACCCCCTGGGTCGCCCGCCCAATCGCCCGGACGGCGTTGGTCTGCATCCGCAGAATCATTCCCTGCTGGGTGATGAGCAGCAGTTCGTCACCCTCCTGCACGTACGCGACGCCAACCACCTGACCGTTTCGATCGGTCGTCGCAATGTTGATGATGCCGACGCCGCCGCGCGCCTGAACGCGGTACTCGTCGATTTCCGTGCGCTTGCCGAACCCCTGCTCCGTTACCGTCAGCAGTGTGCCCCCCGGCCTCACCACTTCCATGGCCACGACATAATCCTCATCGCGGAGCGAGATTCCGCGGACGCCGTACGCCGTGCGACCCATGGGCCGCACGTCGGTCTCGGGAAACCGGATCGCCATGCCGCTACGAGTGCCGATGAACACCTCGGCAGCGCCGTCGGTCACCTGGACGGCGATGACGGCGTCGCTTTCCACGATACCCATCGCGATGATCCCGCCGGCCCGCGGGTTGCTGAACGCCGACATCGTTGTCTTCTTGACGACGCCCCGGCGCGTTCCCATGACGACGAACCGGCTCTCGTCGAAGTCCTTCACCGCCAGCAGCGCGGCGATTTTTTCACCTTCCTCCATCGAGACCAGGTTCGCGATCGACTTTCCCTTGCCGCCCGGGCCGACGTCCGGAATCTCGTGGACCTTCAACCAGTAGGCGCGTCCGCGGTCCGAGAAGATCATGATGTAGTCGTGCGTCGACGCGACGAACAAATAGTTGACGAAATCTTCGTCGCGCGTTCGCATCCCGATGCGGCCCTTGCCGCCCCGGCGCTGATTGCGATAGGTCGAGATGGCGGTCCGCTTGATGTAGCCCGTGTTACTGACCGTGATCGCCATGTCCTCGTCGGTGATCAGATCCTCGATGCTCAGCTCGCCGGACTCGCCTTCGATAATCTCGGTGCGGCGGTCGTCGCCGTACTTCGTCCTCACCGCCCCGAGCTCGTCGACGATCATTTGCATGAGCAGCCGCTCGCTCGCCAGAATCGCGCGCAGCCGCTCAATCGTCTTCAGCAGTTCGGCGAGCTCGTCGAGGATCTTCTGCCGCTCGAGACCGGTCAGACGCTGGAGCTGCATGTCCAGAATCGCCTGGGCCTGAATCAGTGACAGTCCGAAACCGGTGATCAGGCCCTCGCGCGCCTCGGGCACCGTCTTGGAGCCGCGAATCAGCGTGATCACCGCGTCGAGTTGGTCGAGGGCGATCCTGAGGCCTTCCAGAATGTGATGACGCGCCTCGGCCTTCCTCAGTTCGAATTCGGTCCGGCGCCGCACCACGTCGCGGCGGAAATCGACGAAGCTCTCGATCAGCTCGAGCAGGTTCAGGACTCTCGGGCGTCCGCCGACGATGGCGAGCATGATGACGCCGAAGCTCGATTGCAGCGGCGTGTGCTTGTAGAGATTGTTGAGAATGACGTCGGGCACTTCGGCGCGCCTGAGCTCGATGACGATCCGCATACCGTCGCGATCGGATTCGTCGCGCAGATCGGAGATCCCCTCAATCGTCTTCTCGCGCACCAGATCCGCGATACGTTCGATCAGCTTCGCCTTGTTGACCTGATACGGAATTTCGGTGAAGACGATCGAGATCCTATCGCCTTTCTTGTTGGTCTCGATCGACGAGCGCGCCCGCATCAGGATCGAGCCGCGGCCGGTCGTCGACGCCTGCACGAGGCCGCCGCGGCCGACGATATATCCGCCCGTGGGGAAGTCCGGACCAGGAATCAGTCGAATGAGCTCCCTCAGTTTTTCGCCCCGCGAAATCGTGGCATTCTCGTCGTCGGCGCCCGCCAGCCGCAGATGCGTGTTCTCGATGAGCCAGATGCAGCCGTCGATCACCTCGCGGAGATTGTGCGGCGGCACGTTGGTGGCCATGCCGACCGCGATCCCCGCCGAGCCGTTGACCAACAGGTTTGGAAACGGCGCCGGCAGCACCGTCGGTTCCTCGGTCGTCTCGTCGTAGTTCGGCGTGAAGTCGACGGTCTCTTTGTCGAGATCCGCCATCATGTCATCGGACAGCGCCTGAAGCCGCGCCTCCGTGTAGCGCATGGCCGCGGGCGGATCGCCGTCGATCGATCCGAAGTTGCCCTGCCCGTCCACGAGCGCGTAGCGCATGTTGAAATCCTGCGCCATGCGAACGAGCGTGTCGTAGATCGATGCGTCGCCGTGCGGGTGGAAGTTGCCCATCACCTCGCCGACGATCTTCGCGCACTTGCGGTACCCCCGCGTGGACGCCAGCCCCATCGTCTTCATGCCGTACAGCACGCGGCGGTGCGCCGGCTTCAATCCATCACGCGCATCGGGCAGCGCTCGTCCAATGATTACGCTCATGGCGTAATCCATGTACGAACGCTTCATTTCGTCTTCGATGTTGACGGGGAACTGATGGGCCGTGACTGGGTCGGTCATCACTCGAGACTGGAGGCTGAAGGTTAGCGGGCCGTGGAACAGGGGCTACACGTCAAGATTTTTTACATTCAGCGCGTTGTCTTCAATGAACTTGCGCCGCGGCTCGACCTGATCGCCCATGAGCGTGGTAAACATCAGGTCGGCTTCGGTGTGATCTTCGGCGCGCACCTGAAGCAAGGTGCGTGCGGCCGGATTCATCGTCGTCTCCCACAACTGCTCCGGGTTCATCTCGCCGAGGCCCTTGTAGCGGTTGATGCCAATGCCTTTCTTGCCGGCGGCGATGAAGTAGTCCACCAGCTCGCCGATCGATCGGAGGCGGACGTCGGCCGACGTCCGCTGGCGGTCTCTTGACTCGGCCGCGAGCTTCGTGGCCTCGTCGGCCGGAGCGCCGCCGATCGCGGTGCCATCGGTAGCAGCCGTCTGCACGTCCCCCGACGCTTCCTCGGGCGCGTCGGCGCCGGTCACGACAATCTCTCCCCCCTCCAGGGTCGGAATGTCGCGCCTGTTGGCCAGCAGCGTCCGGTACTCGGCTGCGCTGGCGAAGTCCACGCCGATCGTGTGCTGGCGCGGGTAGCCGTTTGACCGATCCTCGACCTGGAGCAGGTACCGATTGTGCTCCTCGTCTCGCTGGACGCTGACCGTCCGCGTCGGAACCGTCAGGGCGCGCGCGAGGCCGTCGAGCTTTTCCCTGTTCGCGAAATACTCGCGATCGGCGCCGGCCGCGACCAGCGCCTCGATGATTTCGCGCGGATGGCCGCGGCGCTCGACCACGTCCAGCAGCTTCTGGTGCGCGATCATCTTGTGGAGCAGTTTTTCGAGGTCCGCACCGGCAATCTCGACGCCGGTCGCAGGAATCTTGACGACCCGGGCTTCGACGGCCCGTCTGATCAAATAAGCCTCCAGATCCCTCTCGTCCTTGATGAAGGTCTCCGATTTCCCGCGCTTCACGCGAAAGAGCGGCGGCTGGGCGATGTATATGTAGCCGTTCTCGATGATTTTGGGAAGCTGACGATAAAAGAAGGTCAGCAGCAACGTGCGGATGTGAGAGCCGTCCACGTCCGCATCCGTCATGATGATGATGCGGTGATACCGCAGCTTCTCGAGGTCGAAGTCCTCGGCCCCGATGCCGCAGCCAAGCGCCGCGATCATCGTCTTGATTTCGTCGCTCCCGAGCATTTTGTCGAAGCGCGCCTTCTCGACGTTCAGGATCTTGCCCTTGATCGGGAGAATCGCCTGGAAACGTCGATCGCGCCCCTGCTTCGCCGATCCGCCGGCCGACTCGCCTTCGACGATGTAGAGCTCGCTTTGCGCGGGGTCGCGCTCCTGGCAATCGGCAAGCTTGCCGGGCAGCGAGCTGCCGTCGAGCGCACCCTTCCGCCGCACCAGGTCGCGCGCCTTGCGCGCCGCTTCACGCGCCCGGGCGGCATCGATCGCTTTGCCGACGATGCGCCGGGCGACCGCGGGGTTCTCCTCGAGATACGCTCCGAGTTTGTCGTTGACGATCGTTTCGACGATACCCTTGACCTCGGTGTTGCCCAGCTTCGTCTTCGTCTGCCCTTCGAACTGCGGATGCGGAATCTTGACGCTGATGACCGAGGTGAGCCCCTCGCGGATGTCATCGCCGGTGACGCTCTCCTTCAGGTCCTTCGCGAGGTTGTTCTTCGTCGCGTACGTGTTGACCGTGCGCGTTAAGGCCGACCGGAACCCCGAGAGATGCGTCCCGCCCTCCTGGGTGTTGATGTTGTTGGCGAACGAGTAGATCGTCTCCGCGTAGCCGTCGTTCCACTGCAGCGCGATTTCGGCGTCGATGACGTCTTTCTCGCCCCGCATGTAGATCGGCTTCTCGTTGACCGCCGCCCTGCTCTTATTCAGGTGGGTCACGAATGAGACGATGCCGCCCTCGTAGTGGAACTTGTGGCTCTTGCCGTCTCGCTCGTCGTCGAGCGTGATGACAATGCCGCCGTTCAGGAAGGCGAGCTCGCGCAGCCGCTGCGCCAGGATGTCGAAGCTGAAGACCGTCGTCTCGAAGACGTCGGGGTCGGGCTTGAACGTGACCTTCGTGCCCCGCCGCTTCGTCGTGCCGGTGACCTCGAGGTCGGCCGTAGGCGCCCCTCGCTCGTAGCTCTGATGGTAGACCTGCCCGTTGCGCCAGATTTCCAGGTCGAGCGTCTCGGACAGCGCGTTGACCACCGAGACGCCGACGCCGTGGAGGCCTCCCGAAACCTTGTAGCTCTCCTTATCGAACTTGCCGCCGGCGTGGAGCACCGTCAGCACGACCTCGGCCGCCGACTTGCCGCTGGCGTGCATGTCGACCGGAATGCCGCGGCCGTTGTCGACCACGGTGACCGAACCATCGATGTGAATCGTTGCGTTGACCTGGTCGCAGAAGCCCGCCAGGGCCTCGTCAATCGCATTGTCAACGACCTCATAGACCAGATGATGCAGACCGGAAGGCCCGGTCGACCCGATGTACATCGCCGGCCGCAAGCGGACGGCTTCGAGGCCTTCGAGAACCTTGATCTTGTCGGCGGAATACTCCGCGACATCGGCAGCGGATCCATGGCCGTTGTTGCCCGCCGGCGAGTCACCCGCCTGCGGTACATTCGATTCGGCTGGTTCGTTTCGGTCCGTTCGTTCCACTGTGTCCTAACGTGTGCGGCCCAGGGTTTGGCCCTGCTCCCGCGTCCGGGACCCCGCGTTACCTTGCAACGTATTCGCGCGAAAATGTCCAGCCTTCAGGCGAGACTTTCAGACCCTCATCGGCATGATGACGTAGGTGTACTCATACCCATCGGCGCCGACGGGTCCCATGACGGCCTGACTGACCTCGTCCTTCAAATCGAGAGCAACGACGTCAGTGGTGACCGCTGCGAGAAAATCGAGAACATATTGCGCGTTGAAACAGATCTGCATCGCCGCGCCTGGGTATTCAACCGACAGCGTCTCTTTTGCTTCGCCTATCTCGGGGCTGCTCGAGGTGACATCCACTTTGCCCTTCTCGATCTGAAACTTGACCGCGCGCGACCGCTCGTTCGACATCAGCGCCACGCGCTTCACGGCGTTCGTGAGGCGATCGCGCTCGAACTCAATGTGCTTGTCGTTACCCTTCGGGATCACGCGCTCGTAGGCTGGAAACTGCCCGTCGATCATCCGCGAGATAAGCACGCGTCCTCCGACGTCGAAGAATAGATGGTTTTCCCCCCGCTCGTAGCGGATGTCTCCCTCGCCTTCACTCAATAGTCGCGCGAGTTCACCTAGGGTCTTTTTGGGAAGAATGGCTTTGATCTCCTCGCTATCCTTCGTCCCCTGGCCCTCGCGCGGGACGGTGATCAGCGCAAGACGATGTCCATCGGTAGCGACAAGGCTCATGGAGTCCGGCCGGAGCGCGAACAGAGCGCCGTTCAGAAAATACCTCGTGTCCTCGCCGGTGATCGCAAACTGCGTCTTGGCGACCATCTCCTTGAGCGACGCTCGCGGCAACGTCGCGGTTGTCGCACCGCCGCCTTCGGGCAATGTCGGAAAATCTTCGCGGGGTAGCGTTTGCATTCGTGAGTCGAACCGGTCGGCGGCGACCTTCACGCCGCCTTTGTCCTCCGCGATGCGAACGTCGGTCTCGGGCAGCGACTTGATGATCTCGTAAAACTTTTTCGCCGGGAGGGTGAGCGCACCGCTCTTCGCCACAGCCGCCGCACATTTGCTGCGAAGGCCTACTTCTAGATCTGTGGCGAGAAATCGCACTTCATCGCCCTTGGCTTCCATGAGTACGTTCGCCAGGATGGGAATTGTGTTTTTTCGTTCCACAATCCCCTGAAAAAGTTGCAGTTCTCGCAGAAGGTCGTTCTTTCGGACGACAAGTTCCATGGCGATAATGACCTCGAAAAAGGCGGGGCGGCCCGCGGTCCCTTTCAGGAATAGGGAAGATTCGAGAATAAGAAATTATATAGGAAAAGAGGGTGTGTTGAAAAGCAGGGATTAACCGTTAATCCTTGCTTTTGAATAACTTAAGTTGTGGACAAATCGTGCTCTAAAAGGCCTGGAAGAGGGCCGTCCGACCCACGCTCGGGCGGGCTCCACAGGCGTCCACAGCCAATCATCTAACCCATCTGTGGAAAACGCTGTTTCTATCTAAAACCCTCCAGAAAGTTGTGGATCAAGGTGTTGAAATCCGAGTCTCTTTTTCTGAGAATCTCGACCTTCCTGATGGAGTGAATCACCGTCGAGTGATGCTTACCTCCAAAGCTTCGGCCGATCTCAGGCAGCGACGCATGCGTCAACGATTTACAGAGGTACATCGAGATCTGGCGCGGCATCGCGACCGACTTCGAATTATTACGCGACTTCAGATCCGCCATCTTCAAATTGTAGTAATCCGCCACGAACTTCTGGATGATTTCGATCGTGACCGCCTTCTCTTCGTGGTCCAGCATGTTTCGAAGCACTTCTTGAGCCAAGTGAAGCGTAATTTCCTGGCCCGTCAACGAGGCATAGGCGACCAACCGGATGAGCGACCCTTCGAGCTCACGGATGTTCGACTTGATCTTGCCGGCGATGTAAATCGCCACGTCGTCGCTGAGCGGCACCGCTTCGGTCTCCGCCTTCTTCTTGAGAATGGCCACCTT
>Ga0184637_10003240_pt1 | contig 10213 bp, 12 predicted proteins | sample PLM3_127_b2_FD_133143 | JGI IMG/M metagenome (GOLD analysis project Ga0184637, IMG submission 133143) | Groundwater sediment microbial communities from an aquifer in East River, Colorado, USA - PLM3_127_b2 | ecosystem: Environmental > Terrestrial > Soil > Riparian zone | place: USA: East River... | reverse complement strand
CAGATCGTCACCGGCATCTTCCTGACGATGCACTACAAGCCCGATGCGGCGCTCGCATTCGGCTCGGTCGAGTACATCATGCGCGACGTGCCCTGGGGGTGGCTGGTGCGCTACATGCACTCGACCGGCGCGTCGGCGTTTTTCATCGTCGTCTACCTGCACATGTTTCGCGGGCTGATCTACGGCAGCTACCGCAAGCCGCGTGAGCTCGTTTGGATCTTCGGTTGCGCGATCTTCCTGTGCCTGATGGCCGAAGCCTTCATGGGCTATCTGCTGCCGTGGGGTCAGATGTCGTACTGGGGCGCGCAGGTGATCGTCAACCTGTTCGCCGCCGTGCCGTTTATCGGCCCGGACCTGGCGCTGCTGATCCGTGGCGACTATGTGGTCAGCGATGCGACCCTGAACCGCTTCTTCAGCTTTCACGTGATCGCGGTGCCACTGGTGTTGCTCGGCCTGGTGGTTGCGCACATCATGGCCTTGCACGAAGTCGGCTCGAACAACCCCGACGGCGTCGAAATCAAGTCGCTCAAGGACACCAGGGGCAGGCCGCTCGACGGTATCCCGTTCCATCCCTACTACACGGTGCACGATCTCTTCGGCGTGAGCGTGTTCCTGTTCATCTTCTGCGCCATCATCTTCTTCGCTCCCGAGTTCGGCGGTTACTTCCTCGAGTACAACAACTTCATCCCGGCCGACCCGTTGAAGACGCCGGCGCACATCGCGCCGGTGTGGTACTTCACGCCGTACTACTCGATGCTGCGTGCCACCACCGACCTCATGCTCTACGTGTTGTCGGCCATCGTGGTCATCGCAGCGCTGCTGGGCATCGTGCGGGGGCGCTTCTCGGCTGGGGCGAAGGTTGCCATTGCCGTCGGCGCGCTGTTGCTGTTGGCGGGCTTCGGAGTGTTCAAGTTCACCGGCCTGTCGTGGCTTGCCGGTTTCGACGCCAAGTTCTGGGGCGTGGTGCTCATGGGCGGCGCGGTCATCGTCCTGTTTTTCCTGCCCTGGCTGGACCACAGCCCGGTGAAGTCGATCCGCTATCGGCCGCGCTGGCACAAGATCGTCCTCGGCGTGTTCGTTTTCTTCTTTCTGGTTCTCGGCTACCTGGGCTCGCAACCTCCATCGGACGCCGGTAACTACGTGTCGCAACTCGGAACGCTGCTGTATTTCGGCTTTTTCCTGTTGATGCCCTGGTGGAGCCAGCTCGGCGAGTTCAAGCCGGTGCCCGAGCGTGTGACCTTCGCTGCCCACTGAGCGTGCCCGGAGCCGACACAATGAAAAAACTCATCCTCTCCCTGTTTGCTTGCCTTGTGCTGGCAACCGGTGCGCACGCCAGCGAAGGCGGCATCGCCTGGGACAAGTTCCCGGTGGCCCGGTCGCAGGATGTGGCCGCGTTGCAAAACGGTGCCAAGCTCTTCGTCAACCACTGCTTGAATTGCCATTCGGCGACGTACATGCGCTACAACCGGATGCGCGACATCGGCCTGACCGAAGAGCAGATCAAAAAGAATCTTGCCTTCGCCACCGAGAAGATCGGCGAGACGATGAAGAACTCGCTCGACCCGAAGCAAGCCAAGGAGTGGTTCGGCGGCGTGCCACCGGACCTGAGCGTGATTGCGCGTTCCCGCTCGGCCATGGGCCAGGGCTCGGGCGCGGACTATCTCTACACGTACCTGCGCAGCTACTACCGTGACGACACCAAGGCCACCGGCTGGAACAACCTCGCGTTCCCGAGCGTCGGCATGCCGCATGTGCTTTGGGAGCTGCAGGGCCAGCGCAATGCGAAGTTCGTCGACCGGAAAGACCCCCACAACCCTTCGAAGACGCTGCACGCCTTCGCGGGCTACGAACAGATCAGCCCCGGCACGATGACCCAAATCCAGTTCGATGAGGCGGTGGCCGACCTCGTCGCTTTCATGAACTGGATGGCCGAACCGGAGCAGAACTCCCGGCAGCGCGTGGGCGTGTGGGTGCTGTTGTACCTTGGCGTGGTCACGCTCTTCGCGTGGCGCCTGAACGCGGCGTACTGGAAAGACGTGAAGTGATCCCCACGGCCCGGCAAGTCGCCGGGCCCCACACCGCGCGACGCACGCTTCGCCTGCGTACTGCGTTGATGTTGAAACAACCAAAACCCAAGGAGCCGCCTCCATGATGGTGCTCTACTCCGGAACTACCTGCCCCTACTCGCACCGCTGCCGCTTCGTGCTGTTCGAAAAGGGAATGGATTTCGAGATCCGCGACGTCGACCTGTTCGCCAAGCCCGAAGACATCGCGCTGATGAACCCGTACAACGAGGTTCCGATCCTCGTCGAGCGCGACCTGATCCTGTACGAGTCGCACATCATCAACGAGTACATCGACGAGCGCTTCCCGCATCCGCAGCTGATGCCGGGCGACCCGGTGGCGCGTGCGCGCGTGCGGCTGTTCCTGCTCAACTTCGAGAAGGAGCTGTTCGCGCACGTCAACGTGCTCGAGTCGCGCGGCATCAAGCCGACGGACAAGCAGCTCGAAAAGGCGCGCTCCCAGATCCGCGACAGGTTGACGCAGTTGGCGCCGATCTTTCTCAAGAACAAGTACATGCTCGGCGACGACTTCTCGATGCTCGACGTGGCCATCGCGCCGCTGCTTTGGCGTCTGGACTACTATGGCATCGACATGTCGAAGAACGCTGCACCGCTGCTCAAGTACGCCGAGCGCATCTTTTCGCGCCCGGCCTACATCGAGGCGCTGACACCGTCGGAAAAGGTGATGCGCAAGTAAAGCCCCGTTTGCCTCCCCATGAACTCGAACGTCGTCCCAGGCAACCAGGGCACGTCCACCCGGCCGTATCTGATCCGCGCGCTGCACGATTGGTGCACCGACAATGGCTTCACGCCGTATATCGCCGTCTATGTCGATGCGAGCGTGCAAGTCCCCACCGAATACGTGAAGAACGGCGAGATCGTTCTCAATGTCGGCTTTGAAGCCACGAGCAGCCTCAAGCTCGGCAACGAGCTGATCGAGTTCAAGGCGCGTTTCGGTGGCTCGGCCCGCGAGATCGCGGTGCCGGTGAGTCATGTGATCGCCATTTACGCGCGCGAGAACGGGCAGGGGATGGCATTTCCGGTGCCGAGCGAAACGCCGGCCGGGATGGAGGCCGATCCCGAGGGCGACGCCGCTTCCCGCAAACATTCCTCGTCGCGAGGCTTGCGGCTCGCTTCGATCGAGGAGTCGCTGGGCCGCGATGCGCCCGCACCCGAAGAGCCGCCCGAGCCCGAGCCTCCAGCCATCGGCGGGGGCAGGCCGCCGCTGAAGCGGATCAAGTAACGCCGCCTACAATTTGCGTCCTGCCGTGACGCCCGGAAGCCGGCTTAGCTCAGTTGGTAGAGCACCCGCCTTGTAAGCGGAAGGTCGTCCGTTCGATTCGGACAGCCGGCACCATAGAATTGGCACGTATCCATGGAAGTGACCGCTAACACGCCGGTGGATTGGTTGAATCCGGATACCAAGTCGGATACCAAGCGCCTGACATGTCGCGGACATCGAGCTCGCGATCCGGCGCGGCTATGCGCCCCCGGACCTACGCAATGCCTTGAGCGACCTGAAGACTGCCGTCAGAGGCCAGTTCGCGGACCTAGCGGCGGCTGACCGCCTGACGCCATTCCTTCAACCCACGGTACCCATGAACGACCTCGAGCGCTATTTCCGGGCCAACACAGGCAATCTCATCCACAAGTGGCATCACTTCTTCGAAATCTACGATCGGCACTTCGCGCGCTTTCGTGGCCAAGCCGTCAACATGCTCGAGATCGGCGTCTTCCAAGGCGGCTCGTTGCAGATGTGGAAGGACTACTTCGGGCCGCGAGCTCAGATCTACGGGATCGACATCAACCCCGCATGCAAAACGCTGGAAGAAGGCCGCATCAAGATCTTCATCGGGGACCAGGAAGACCGCGCGTTCCTACGGTCCGTGGCTGATGCCATGCCGAGCATCGACATCGTGCTCGACGACGGCGGCCACATGATGGGACAGCTGCGCACGTCGTTCGAAGAACTCTATCCCCGCGTCGATGCAAATGGGGTGTACATGGCCGAGGACCTGCACACCTGCTACTGGCCCGAATTCGGAGGCGGTTATCGGGCACGCGAAAGTTTCATCGAGTACAGCAAGGGGCTGATCGACCAGCTGCATGCCTGGCACTCCAGACAGCCCTCCAGGCTCGAACCCGACACCTTTACCCGAACCACCCATTCGCTGCACTACTACGACAGCGTGCTTGCAATCGAGAAACGTCGGACCGAGCCGCCGATGCATAGCAAGACCGGCACAAGGGCGTTACCGGACTACACCCCGCCTCGAGCCCCGGTGGGTCCGCTGCGCCGCGTCCTGCGCTCGCTCGCACGCCGCTAGAACCACTTCACGCATGGAATCAATGCGCATCATGCCAACCGGGTCAGCCGAAAACGCGCTCGGCCTGTCGCCCGACAGTGCGGGCCGAATTCCAACGGCTGAATCCGTGTCCGGTGAACGGCGCAGCGCGTTCCCAGGTTGGGAGGTTGATCACGTCATCGCTGTGCTCAGGCGGACGTGATGAGGTTGCGAATCACGAATGGCGCACGCGCGATGATCACGCGCTGAAAACGAAATTCGACATCGTGCAGTGCCTGCTGAAGCGGACCAAGGCGATCAGCGAATGAAGCGGCTCGAGCTATGCGCTACTGCGACCCGGTGCGCAAGAAGCGCTGCAAGACGCGCCACATGCGTCACCGACGCCGACGCAGCCGAGCAATTCCCGAGCGAAACGGCGCAACGAAGGTCAAAGGCTCGCTTGAAGTCCGGCACACGCCCGAGATCGACGCGGAGTAGCGCCAGACCACCCGGGCCTCCTCCTGCCCTTGTCAGCGTTGCAGCGCGTCCGGATTGAACAACCAAGGAGCAAGGCTTGGCACGGCGGTCGACGTCCCAGTAGTGGTGGCGGTCGCCCAGGGCGTGCGCAGCGGGTTCCTGCTATGCCCTTCGCCGCCGAGGTCGTTGTGCGGAGGGCATTGGAGTTCACTCCGATGCACCGCCGCACACGCCTCGGCGTGTGCATGGCCTGACAGCGCCGGAAGTGTCGTTGCCAGGGCAATGCCGGCGGTGAACAGCTTGAACTTGGGGGGCGCCACCATTTTCCGAAATGAGAGTCAAGGACAAGCCGAATTCTATCGAGGCGCACTGCATCACCTTCTTTGGCGGTCCCAACACTGGACAGCCTCAAGCAACACGACCGGACAAGATGAGTGTCGCTGACTACAACACGATCGCATGGCGGCGCCTCTCCCTCGAGCCAGGCCTGCGTGCCGGCGACCGTGTCCGCGATCAGCTTGCCCGGCAGGCCGATCAGATAACGACAGGCCATGATCGCGTTCTTCGTGTCGCGTTTTCGGTTCGAGGCGTTAGCGCCTTGGCGACCGAGCGCCGAGGCCCACGGCGAGCATGCCCAAGCCGGCGAGCAGCGCCACCGCGCCGGCGATCCACTGCGACACTGGCATGTTGTGGGTCAGCGTGGCCCAAGTGTCGGGCAGCGGGACCGACACGCTGACCAGCCCCGCGGGCTTGCCGGCAACGTAGCCAAAGCCGCCACCGCCGTTGAACTGCAGGTTGGTGCGTAGGAACTCCGGCGCCTTGTCCGGTGTGTCGTGGCAGCGCAGGCAGCTGGGTTGCGCCAGCACGGCGCGTGCGTAGAGCAGGCGACCTCCGCGCTCGGTCCAGTACTCCAGGGCCGCCGGGTTCTTCGACGCGGCGGATTTGTCGGATCCCGCTGCGGCGCCCTGATCGAACGCGGCCCGGATCACATCCAGGGCTTCGCGCTCGAAGGCGTTCGGAGCGTTGTTCCTGTTGAGCACCGTTTGCGCCGTCAGCCGAAACTGGGCCTTGCTGCCCGAGTCGCGCACCACGTCGGCCACCTCACGCTGAACCAACGCCGGGTTCTTCCAGTGATAGGCCTCCAGGCGTTCCATCGCCTCGCGCTCGGCGGCCCGACCTTCGACGCGGGCGCCCGACAGCACGCTGGCATCGCCATTGCCCTGGGCATAGACCACGCGGGTCAGGAAGTTGCCTGGCAACGTCGCTTTGGCTCCCTGCGTGCGCACATGAATGCCGCCGTACTTCGACGCCCAGCGACCGATGTTCTCCGCCATATCCGCCACGGTCCGACTTTCGCCGATCGCCTGCTCGACGACTAGCGTTTGCGCGACCTGCCAGGTCACGAATCCCGTGGCGGCGATGAACAGGGCCGTCAAACCCACGAGCAATGCGCGCTTGGGGCGCGGTTGAAGACTCGGGTCGTGGTCGTGGTCGTGAGTCGGCAAGTGGGACATGAACTACCTTGGTGATCACTGCTAGCTGCAGCCGCTGAGGCAATATCGACCGCGCATGTGCGAACTGAAGTGATCTACGTCACGGTCGTCAATAGCGTTCGTTCAGTGAGCCTCACTCGGATCGCATCCGCCAGAAGAGGGCACACCAAAGGGGGATAGGGCAGACGCGCATCGCTGTAGAACCGCCGCGTCAAGCGGCATGGCTTCAGCAATCGCCCGTCCTTGGCCTGCCATCAGGGCCTTCGTTGCTGGGCTCGGATCGCGCGCTTCCAGCAAAAGCGCCGGGGGTACCGACAAAACCGACCGACGAAACTGCCTCCGACTGGGCATGGCCGTCTCGGCGTTCAGCACTGCGGAAAGAGCGCAAGCAACTCGTTGATGTCTGCGGGCTTTGGCAGGTAGTGGTCGAACCCCGCCATGCGAGCCGCTGCGGCAACATCGCGGGCCATGACATGTCCCGACAGGGCAATGAGTACCTGCCCGGGTCCGTGCATTGCCCGCAGCGCCCGTGCTACTTCACGCCCATCAAAGTCTGGCAGCCCGATGTCCAGAACGTACACGTCGGGCTTAAATGCCGCGGCGACCTTAAGCGCATCGACAGCCGCGTAGCAAACGCGCACGTCGTGGCCCTTGAGCTTGATCACTTCGCCAAGCGAGTCCGCCTCACCGGCGTTGTCGTCGAGAATCAGCACACGACACTTCGCATGCATAGCCCGTTCCTCCGATGGCCCGCATTATGTCCGCCCTGATTCTGTCGTTGCTGCTCACCTCAGCGGTAGCGGCCGACCGATCACGGCTAGTGCGCGCGGAGTTCCAACGGCTGAATCCGTGCCCAGTCAACGGTGCAACTCGCGGCGCATGCCCAGGCTGGGAGGTCGATCACGGCATCGTGCTGTGTTCAGGCGGCAAGGACGAGGCGGTGGTGATCGATCTGTTCAGCCGCCAAGTGGTGGGATGGTCCCTGCGCGAGGACATGACGCGCGACAACGTCATCGACGCGCTGCGCATGGCATGGTTCAAGCGGCGGCCGAGCAAGCGGGCGGGACTGATGCTTGCTCGAGAGCGATTCGACTTCCTCCTCGCACTTGTCGAGCGTGGCCTGGATCGCGCCGAAATAGCTGCTGAGCACATCGTCGGCGAACGTGACCTCGTACTCATCACTCCAGCCGATCGCGGCGAGCACGCTCAGCATCGCAGCCGCTCGGCCGCACAAGGCGCGCGCTCGATTGCCCTCGATGCCCTTCGCATCGCAAAGACAATCGGCGGTTTCCTTCATCACTTCGACCGGTACATCGAGAGACACAAAAATCTCGTCGTCCGCCGGCCGCGCGTCCTTTTCGCCCGGTCTCGTGAGTTCGTTCTAGGCATGGTGCTCTCCCTTCATGGGAGCGGGCCGATCCCGGCTCTTGGTCGTTTCGCTGCGAACCCACCATGTCGGACCATCGGTGGTGTTGTGTGACAGGTAGTACTCGGCCTTACGCGCGCGGTACTCGACAAGCACGACGCGCCCAATGTCCGCCGGGTCTTGGGAATAGATGACGATCGCGTGGTCGCCGGGCTTGCACCGGCACTTGCTCGTGTTGCTGTTGGTGGCCATATCAGTGCGCCTCCTGCTGGCGAGAGCGCTGCTTCTCGTACTGTGCGCGAACGGCCAGCGAGGCTTGCACCATCCCGGCATACGCCTTGATCTGTTCAATGTCCCTCTGAAGAACGCCGTCGATCCAAGCGATCTTCTCCACAAGAGAGAGCGGTTCATCCGCTCGATCGTGGGCGCTGCGCGCCGTGGCCGCGTGAGCGGCGGTGGTAGTCTTTCTGGTACTCATGGAACACTCCGTGCATCGAGTCGGTCGTGGGGAGGGGCTGGTCGGTGTTAGTTGCACCTTCTGGCCCCGCTTGCCGGCTACCGGCCAGCGCCGGTTCCTCCAATCGCGTACGTCTTGGCGATCGGTCGAAGACTCTTGCCTTTTGGCCTTGCGTCCGCATCCTCAGCGATCCGTCGCAACGCGTCGGCCAGCGCTCGAAGCTGACTCGGCGTCATCTCGGCGCACCCGCCGGGTAGACCATCCACCGTCGCGAGCGGCGCACCCGTGGACGTCTGGCCAAGCTTCACCGTGAGCGTGTTCATGTTGGGCCCTCGTTTGCCTGATGCCGTCAGGCGCGGTTCTTCATGATCGGGATCACTTGCGCACCGCCTTTGCGCAGCGCAGCGATGTGCGCCCCGGCCTTGTCCCACGCGTCGGCCATCTCGCCCGTGTAATCGTGGCCGTCGTAGACCCGGCGCATGGTCTCGGTCTCTTGGTGGTTCATGCAGAGCTCTGCGACGTGCGGCTGAATCCCGAGCCGCGACAGCATCGTGCGGAAAGTGCGGCGCAAGTCATGGGGGCGGAGCCTCTTGGCGTTCGGATCGTCGCCGCGCTGAGCCAGCCGCGACAGCGCTCGCGCGACAGCCATCTTCTCCATCGCGCCATCATTGGCGCCCGGGAACACCAATTCACTGCGGCCCGAGATGCTTTTCGCCCGCGTGAGGACGTCGAGTGCCGGCGCCGACAGATGAACGTGAAACGCCCGGTCGGACTTCACCCGCTCCGCGGAGATCGACCACACGCCGCGTGCCAAGTCGAACTCTCGCCATGTCGCCAGGCGAACCTCGGCGGGCCTCGCGCCCGTAAGCAACTGAAACTCAATGGCGAGCTTTGTGCTCTTCCATAACTCGGATTCGTCAACCGCCTTCAACAGCGCGACCAACTCCACATCGTTCGCGGCGTTGACTGGCTGCGGTCGGTAGGGCTTTGGATTCTCGATGCTGCGCATTGGGTCGGCCTGAACGTAGCCTCGGCGAATCGCGAAATTGACCAGCCCGCGTAGGGTGCGATACACATGCGCCGCAGCGCCAGGCGACCCGCGCCGGCGCGCCGCGTCGATGCAGCCGCGCAGGGCTTCGGCGGAGATCGCCGCGAACTTGGCGTCACCGACTCTGGAACGAATGTCGGCGTTGAAGTTCTCGGTGAGCACGTCGACCGTGCGCTGCCGCACCGGCTTCCCCTGTTTTCGTGAACTTCCCAGCCGTTTGTCGGCGATCCAGCGATCGAAGGCCTCGGTGATCGTCGGCTCCGCCTTCTTCTCTTTCCTGACGGAGCGAGCCACTAGCGCGGGGTGGTCGGCCTCACCCTTCTTGGCAGCCTGCACGGCTTGGTGAAGGGCCAGCTCCGCCTTGGCTTTGGCGAGTCCGACAGCAGGGTAGCCGCCAAGCGATAGCCAGCGGCGCACGCCGTCGACCTGAGCGCGGTACTGCCACTGCTTGGCGATTTCGCCGCTCACGCGCTTGCGCAGGAAGAGGTACAGGCCAGGCTCGACGAGGGTTCGGTGCTCAGCCTTACCCGCGGGCAGCTTCAGCGCCTTGACCTTCTCGTCGGTCCATCTGATGACATTCGCCACCTGCCAATTCCTTCACGCCGGATACCTGTTCGGATACCACTATAGCCGGACACTGGCGGAAGGTCTAGAACGTCAATGGACGCTAATCCTAGGAAACACGCGGCTTCCGGACGTTTGTGGACTGCTCCGGATACCATGCGGCACGCCTTGTAAGCGGAAGGTCGTCCGTTCGATTCGGACAGCCGGCACCATAGTTCACAAACCGTTGCCTGGCACGGTTTGTGTCTTCACTCGGATCGCGCTAACCTGCCAGCCCCTGTTGCGCAATTCGGTCTCCAGCCGCGGTTGCAGCTGTCGCAGTTTGGCCGCGACAGCTGCATTTGCGGCCAACAGGGACCAGCCCTGGTCATCGACGGGGCCGGGCTTCACGTGAGGTGCCAAGCCTTCGGGTAACAGAGGGCGGATGACGTCGTAGCGCGCTCTCGAATCGCGCAGCAGT
>Ga0184637_10003238_pt1 | contig 10216 bp, 11 predicted proteins | sample PLM3_127_b2_FD_133143 | JGI IMG/M metagenome (GOLD analysis project Ga0184637, IMG submission 133143) | Groundwater sediment microbial communities from an aquifer in East River, Colorado, USA - PLM3_127_b2 | ecosystem: Environmental > Terrestrial > Soil > Riparian zone | place: USA: East River... | reverse complement strand
CGCGTGAGCGGGTGCCTGGGGCCCGCGTTGAGAGCCGCGCGGCGGGGGACAAGCCCCCGCCCTACCGGAACGACGCAACCGACGCGTTGGCGATATCCATAAGAAATGACCCACTAGTACTAGTAAAACGGGACTAGTTCGGGAGGGAGGCTGGCGCCATGGCCCAGAACCAGGTCCGGATCGACATCGAGCGGCGGGAACCCTTCGCGGGTGGCGTTGCCTTTGACGGTACCGGCCCCTACGAGCGGCTCGCGGGCAAGGCGTACTACGCCATCGACCCGCGCGAGGAAGGACTGCCCTACATCTGCGACCTCGATCTGGCGCCCCGGAACGACGACGGAATGGTCGAGTTCGCAGGGACCGTGGACATCGTCAAGCCGGTTGACATGGGCCGCGGCAATCGGCGCCTGCTCTACGAGTTCTCCAACCGCGGCGGACGCGCCGCGATCACCACGTTCAACTATGGAAAGGGGCGCGACCTCGCTAACCCGGAGGTCGCTGGCGACGGCTTTCTCATGCGGCTCGGCTACACCGTCATGTGGTCGGGCTGGCAGGGGGACTTGGTCGATCGGGGTACAAACGTCGTGGCGTACCTGCCGGAGGCGCAGCAGAATGGCCAACGGCTGCGCGGCAAGGTGCGGCAGGAGTTCAGCACCATCCAGCCGGGCGTGCTCTCCCTCGGCGTGAGCGCCGGCGCCGAGGGTGGCGACAATGTCCAGCCTTATCCGGTCCTCGACCGCGCAACGGCGACGCTCACGATGCGCGAACGTGAGCGGGACCCGCGCATTCCCGTCCCGGACTCAGAGTGGGAGCTGGCGAAAGCCGAGCTACGGGACGGCCAGGTCGCGCTCACGCCCTCGGTGAACGACCTCTACGTCAAAGGCGGCTTCAAGCCGGGCTGGATCTATGAGCTCATCTATGAGACCGAAGGGTCGAAGGTCATGGGCCTCGGCTTCCTCGGCATCCGCGACCTCCTGTCGACGATCCGCTTCGCGCAGACGGACGCCGTGGGGAATCCCAACCCGATAGCCGGGTACGTCGACAAGCTCTATGGCACCGGCCAATCGATGGGGGGCCGCGTCGTCCGCGAGTACATCTACGAGGGCTGGAACGAGGACGCCGAGTCCCGGCAGTTGTTCGACGCCGTGCATACCCATACTGGCAGCGGCCGCCTGTTCCACAACACGCGCTTTGCCCAGGTGGGCCGCTACCCGCGGCAGCACGAAGAGCACCAGTGGCCGGCCGAGTACTACCCCTTCACATTCGCCAGCGTGCCGGACCCGTTCAGCGGCCGGGTGGATGGGCTGTGGAAACGCCCCGCCAACGATCCGTTGGTCATCCACACCCACACCGAAGGTGATTACTGGGAGCGGCACGTCTCGATGACCCACACCGACCCGCGGGATGCCCGCGATTTGGACATCCCGGAGACGGCGCGCATGTACCACATGACCGCCGCGCCGCACATGGCTCGGCCGGTCCACGATCCCATCTGGATCGGCCAGTTGACGGCCAACGACATGTCGGCGGCGCCGTACCGCCGGGCCGCCCTCGTGCTGCTGGACGAATGGGCGACCAATGGGACGGCGCCGCCACCGACGCTGCTCCCACGCGGCTCGGATGGCACGCTCGTCCCAGCCGACGAGGCCCTCGCTCGCTATCCGAAGGTACCTGGCGTCAACCTGCCCGCCGCCCCGAGCCGCCTTCCGCGCTACAACTATGGACCCGACTTCGACGAGAGCGGCATCGTGAGCGTGTTCCCGCCCGAGCCGGTCGCGGGGCAGGAGTACCCGCTCCGCGTGCCCATGGTGGACGCCGATGGCAACAGCATTGCCGGGCTGCGCTACCCGGACGTGGATGTGCCGCTGGGGACGTACAACGGCTGGTCACTCCGCAAGGCCGGCTTCGCCGAAGGCGAGCAGTTCTGGAACACGGGCAGCTTTGTCCCCTTCGCCCGTACGCGGGCGGAGCGGGAGGCCAATGGCGACCCGCGACCGTCGATCGAGGAGCGCTACCCGAGCCACGAGGTATACGTCGAGGCTGTGCGGCGCGTCTGCGAGCCGCTCGTGCGCAACCGGCTCATACTGAAGGAGGACGCCGACCGCTTCGTCGAGGCGGCGCGCACGCGGAACCCGCTCGATCCGTCTGTCCCGCTCGGGCCGCTGGTTCAGGTGCTCACCGCCCCTGGCGGCGAGTAGGGGCCAAGTAACCGAGTCTCACCGCGCACGCAGCGTGAGCGAGGGACAGTAGCGCCGCAAGAGTGACGAAGAGCTTCTCAGCCATGATGTTGTCTCGCTCCCATCCCACTGCTGTTCGAATCAAGCTTACACCTCTGGCAGATGGATTAGGCGGCGCTGTCATGCGGGCTATACTGGAGCGCAGAAGGCCCCTTCACTGGAGGCGCCCGAGTGACTACGGCGTTCCGATTCACATCCGCGGACCTGGAACGGATGCCCGACATCGAGGGGGTCCGCTACGAGATCATCGACGGAGAACTCTACGTGTCGCGACAACCCGTCGAGTCCCACCAGTACGCATGCGTGGTGCTCTCCTCCGCGCTGCACGTCTGGAACGTGCAGACTGGAATGGGCCTCACAGTGCAGGTTCCCGGGCTTGTGTTCTCGGCCGACAATGATGTGATCCCCGATCTCGTTTGGATCAGCCACGAGCGCCGAGCCCTCGCTCTGGATGAGAGGGGCCATTACAGCATCGCTCCAGAGCTGGTCGTCGAGGTGCTCTCCCCCGGTTCGATGAACGAGCGGCGCGACCGAGAGCTAAAGCTGAACCTTTACTCGCGTCAGGGGGTACAGGAATACTGGATCGTCGACTGGCGACAACACGTCGTCGAGGTCTACCGTCCCGAAGCCGACACGCTGCGGCTCGTAACCACCCTCTCCGACGACGACGAGGTTACTTCGCCACTTTTCCCCGGCTTCGCGTGTCCTGTGGCGAGCCTCTGGGCACCCCCGATCAGACAACAGCCCGCAGCGTCTTCAGCAGCCTGCTAGGACCGCTTTGACCTGCGCCACGTACGTCGCCTCTTCCTCGAGGCCCCAGCCGGGCGGGCGCTCCACAACGTAGCAGGAACCGTCCTCCTGCAGCGTGCAGATCAGTCGGTCGAAACCGTCCACGTGGTCCTCTCCGACGAGCAGCAGGATGCCGTAGTCGAGGCCCACGCGCGCCCAGACGTAGCGCATGAGCCGCCGCACGTCGACCGCCTGGTCGTCCAGGTCGCCGGCCATCAGGCGCGCGGCAAGCTCATGCGGATCAATGGCCACGGTCAATGGAGACCCAGTCCATGCATGTGCCCCACATGATACAATGCAGTACACATGGCCAAAATGATACAGATTCGCAACGTGCCGGATGAAGTCCACACAAAGCTCAAGGTGCGCGCGGCGCAAATGGGTTTGACCCTCTCCGACTACCTCAAGCGCGAGGTGGTGCACATCGCGGAGACGCCCACGCTTGAGGAGCTGTTGGAGCGGATCAGCCGCCGTGGACCCGTGGACCTCCGTGAGTCGATCGAGGACGCGGTGCGGGCTGAGCGCGACAGCCATTGACCGTCCTCGACGCCTCGGCGGCCATTTGCGTCCTCTTGAACAGGCCCTTGGAGCGCGCGGGCGCGCTTCAGCAGCGCCTGCTCGGCGAAGCCCTTCAGGCTCCACATCTGATTGACCTCGAAGTGCTCCAGGCTCTGAGGCGATTTGTCTTCAGCGGCAGTCTGCCCGCGGATCGAGCCCGCGAGGCGCTGACCGACCTCGCTCAATTCCGCCTCACCCGGTATCCGCACTACCCGTTTCTCGAACGCGTGTGGCAATTGCGCCATAATCTCACCGCTTACGATGCCACTTACGTGGTGCTCGCAGAGTTCCTCGACGCTCCGCTGCTTACACTCGATGCGCGCATGGCTCGCGCGGGTGGCGGCGTGGCGATAGAGGTGTTCTGAGTACGGCCCGCGGAAGCAAGATGGCTGCGACACTCCAGCGAGTTGGCTTCCCAGTGGATGGCGAGGATCCGCCCGTCCTACAGGGCGAGCTCTGGACGCCAGACGGCGCCGGGCCCGTCGCCGGCGTCGTGGTGGCTCATCCGCACCCCCTGCGGGGCGGAAGCATGGACAACAACGTCGTGATGGCCCTGTGCCAGGGCCTGCAGCGGGCGGGGATAGCTGCGCTCCGCTTCAACTTTCGCGGCGTTGGTCTGAGCGAAGGGCGGCACGGCGGTGGTGACGACGAGACGCTCGACGTCCTGGGCGCCCTTGCATTCCTGGCGGACCAGCCCCGGATTGGACCCGACCGCATTGGTCTGGCCGGCTACTCGTTCGGTGCCCGCGTCAGCCTGACCGCGGCGGCGAAGGCGCCGCGGGTCCGGGCGCTGCTGTGCGTGGCCCCCCCGCTGCGAGAGCCGCTGCCCCCGAATCAACGCCCCGACCGCCCGTTCCTGGCGCTCGTGGGCGACCAGGATGCCGTGGCTGCTGATGGAGCGGAGCGCTACGCATCGTATCTCCCGGATCCCGAACGGCTGCAAGTCGTCCGCGGAACCGACCATTTCTGGTTGGGCTTCGAGCCCGTGCTGGTGGATGCCGCGGAGCGGTTCTTCGCGGACGCTCTCACGATAGAATAGCGGCTGTTCACTAGAATAGCGGCTGTTCACTTTTCGGAGGTGGGTATCTTGGCGCGCTCTACTACCGATGATCCCGTTGTCACATTTGGCAGCTACTACAGGGCCGATCCTAACGACCTGGGGCGAAAGATCTCCTGGTACGACGAGTGGATCGCGAGTCTGGCGATGCAGGGGATTCCCATCTACCGGGGGAATCACATCGAGGATATGCGCACCGTAGAAGTGGGCTGGTGGGAGGAGAAAGAGTGCGGCGCCGCCTTCCTCCAACTCGACGGCCAGTGGCGCCTGCTGGACGTCAGGGTAACCGAGGTCCCGCCTGGGCATACCACCGCTCCTTTCAAGATGCTGCTCGACGAAAAGGTCTACGTTCTGTCCGGCCACGGCCAATGCACGATCTGGGCGGAAGGCATGCCTAAGCGAAGCTTCGAGTGGCAGCCCCACAGCCTGTTCTTCATTCCTCCGAACTACAGTTATCAGCTCAGCAACCTGAGGGGTGATCAACCTGCGCGCCTCGTCCACAGCAACCGGCTTGACATCGCCGCGTCCATGATCCGCAACCCGGACGTCTTTTTCAACAATCCGGTTGTGGACACCAGCATCCTGTACGGCGATCAGGACATCTTCTCCGAGGCCAAGGTGGTTCATGGGACTATGGGAATCGCACGGAACGAGAGCCGCGCAGTGTGGACCTCGAACTTCTTCCCGGATGTGTCGGCATGGGAAAAGCTCGAGCCGTATCGAAATCGAGGGGCTGGGGGTATGACCGTTGCGTTCGGCTCGGTGCACGGCGGCCTCGGCTCCACGAACGCCAGCATGTCGGTCTTCCCGGCCCAGCGCTACAAGATGGCCCACAAACACGACGCAGGAGCCGTCATCGTCATTCCCAAAGGCGAGGGCTATTCGGTGCTCTGGAAACCTGGCTCCAACGAGCGCCTCGTCTGCCCCTGGCGTGAGGGCAGCCTCCTGGTCCCGCCGCACATGTGGTACCACCAGCATTTCAACCTCGGGTTGGAGCCCGCGCGCTACCTGAAGCTCAACGGCCACATCCCCGCCTTTCGAGAGAGCGAGCAGATCGACTACTCGGTCGAGGAGCCCTGGGTGCATCGGCGCTTCCAGGAAGAGCTGGCCAAGCGTGATCTGACCACGGAGATGCCTGAGGAGTGCTACACCACCCCACATTACGAGTGGCCCTACGGCGAAGACATGAGCGGCGACTGAGATCGAGCCAGCCACGGAGCGGGATCGCCCGTCGGGTACTGTCAAAGGCGGTCGATCGTCGCCCGCGGGAGCGCCTTTCATGCGGGAGGAGCGGCCGAGCCTGCGTCGCGCGGTCGCGGCGCTAGGGTACCGCGATTATCGCCTCTACTATGTCGGGCTGCTCGTCGCCGGTGTTGGCAGTCAGCTGCAGACTACGGCCAACATCTGGCAGATCTACGAGCTGACGAACTCACCGCTCCACCTGGGCCTGACCGGCCTGGCTCGCGCGATACCCGTCGTCGGCCTGTCGCTGATGGGGGGCATCATCGCGGACCGCATCGACCGCCGCCACATCATCATGGTGGCGCAGGCGGTGGCGGGGCTGCTCGCGATAGCCCTCGCCGGTCTCACCGCCGCCGGGCTGACCGACATCTGGCACATCTACGCCGCGACAATGATTGGCTCCGCCTTCATGGCGCTCAGCGCGCCGGCGCGCACGGCCCTCATCCCCAACCTGGTTCCGCGCGAGCACCTGCTCAACGGCATCGCGCTGCACTCGACCGTCTGGCAGACCGCGAACATCATCGGCCCGGCGATCGCGGGCGTGCTCATCGCATCGGTCGGCCTGACGACAACCTATTTTGCCAACGGGATCGCTCACATCGTGACGCTGTTCGCCCTCGGCCTGATGCACGTCGGCGCTGTGGCGGTGAGCAGGCGCCAATCGGCCGTGCGGAGCTTGGCCGAGGGGCTGTCGTTCGTGCGACGCAATTCGATCATTCTGACGCTGCTGGGCACGGACGCGGCAGCGACCTTCTTCGGGGGCTACCGTGTGCTGATGCCGTTCTTCGCCGTTGCCGTAGGCGTCGGCCCTGAAGGTCTCGGCCTGCTGTACGCGGCGCCGGGCGTAGGCGCGCTTCTCGGTGCTGGCACGGTCATGTCGCTTGGGGACCTTCGGTACAAGGGCCTGGTGGCGGTCACCGCCATCCTCGGCTACTGCGTGGCCCTCGTGCTGCTCGCCCTCTCGCCCTGGTTCGCTCTTTCGCTCCTCGCGGCCGGCGCCCTCGGAATGCTCGACTCGTGGCAGGCGACCCCGCGCAACGCGGTGATTCAGGCGATTACACCCGACGAGGTCCGCGGGCGCGTCTCGAGCTTCCAGCATATGCTCACCAACGGTATGCCGGCACTGGGGCAGACGTACAACGGGGCTCTGGCGGCGGTCATCGGTCCAGCGCTGGCCATCGTGGTGGGGGCTGTCGCCTGCGCGAGCGTGGTCATCAGCATCGCCGCGGCCCGCCCGGACCTGCGAGCCCGTGACCTGGGATCGGCTCCGCGGCCGGCGGGTGTCAGCCGGACGTCCTGACGGGTTCCACTGCCAGAACGAACATAAATGCGGACCGACTGGCGGGCTGCACCAGGCACGCGAAAGCGCCGGCGCAACACTGCGCCGGGCGCTTTCCGCCGGGAACACGGTTCAGGCGATGGCTTCCATCATTGCGATGACTCGCGCAGTGCTATGCTGACGGCTGCATCGCGTCCCTGGAATGCGCGTCTGGCTATCACCGGACGTACCCATAGCGCACCAATTTCAGCCCTCCGTCCTCCACCAATCCGATCCCAGGCGCGTACACCTTCTCCCCGAATACTCCCGGGTCGATCGGCGATGACTCTCTCGTTCTCAGGCTGTTCTCGAATACCCCTGCCGGAGTGGTAACCCTGTCCGAAGTGCTGATCACCTCGGCTCGGTCCTCAGCGATGCCCCTGGCAAGCTCCTGGTAGTACCTCATGCCCACCTGAGGAGCCCCGGGCAGGTACAAGCCCGGCTGACTTCCATTCACATATGCGAGCCACGTGCCCTCATGGCTTACGCTGCCGTCGTCGTTGTAGATATCGACGTCTTCGCCCAGGTAGAACACATCGCCGGTCGCTGCATCCAGAGCGAAGAAGTTCCTCGCCAGCTCAATGAGCTCGCCGCGCTCTTCACTTCGCTCTTCAACCACCCGAGCGGTTATCCCGTTGATCTCCTTCGTCTCGTCCAGTACGGTGACCGTGACCCTCTCGCGGCTATCCTCCAACACAAGCTGGTAGCCCGGCTTGAGGACGAAGTACCTTGATTCGCCCGTGTGTGTGAGGGCACGCTGCGGGATGTTGAATTCTGTTTGCCAGTCTTGCAGCGCGGCGCTACTGGTTCTAGCCCCCGCACCCCCGCACGACACGAGTAGCGTCGACATCGCCGTGAGGGTGAGTACGAGAATCGCTTTACGCATGATCACGCAACTCCTTAGTCGTGCTATTTTGGCAGGCGCAGGGAACCGCCGAACGCAGGTAGATGGCGGGAGGGGGAGGGGACAGGTCGCATTGAGACGGGCGTTTCGCCCGCTGAGCCGAGTCTCTAGGTGATGGGCCCCACCACTACGACCAACTCGACCAGTATCATGCGAGACCAGGCGCGATACCTCGCGCCTGGTCTCCTCCCAGATGCGGACGTACCTTCGGGTCGGGACTCCTAGACCGTGCTGTCACCGATTCTCCGGGACGCCCATGAATCCTAGGTTAAGCGTGTGTGAAAGATCCTTCATCATCGGCGTCGCCCAGCACGCGCCAGCCGGCGAGTCTCCCCTGGGCGGTGATCACTGGCTCCTAGTCGTCTTGTGTCGAGTGGCCGCCGTATTCTTGGGCCCATTGCGCCGAACCTACCTCGGGCGGTCGACGCGGATGGAGGGGTCGTTGAAGTCGGACAGCGTCAAGGTCGTCGCCAAAACCTGCTCCGTCGGGAAGCCAACGAAGGGCACGCCCGGGGGCGGTTCCGGGGGGCTCACGCTCACGCTCGTGTCGGCCTTCAGCTCTAAGGGGTATCCCGTCGCGCGATCGAGCATGATGGTGACTCGCGAGCGCACGCGGAGTTCTGATCCGAGCGAACTCAACACGGGTTCGGCAAACAAGGAGGCGGCTGATGAGTGTCGGACGGCTCGCCCGGCGAGCTCCGCGTCGCCGGCGATGACCAGGCGGCCAGTCTGATCCGACACGACCGGGTTCCGCAGCATGCCGCTCAGCTCGCGGAGAGCCTCGCCCAGAAGCCGTGGGTGCAGCGGCCCCGGGCCGGGCGCCCCCAGGCGCCATGTGCCGTCACCGGTTCGCGTCCACATCTCGCCGATCATGATGCCCTCGAACCGTGTAGTTCCGAAGAGTTCTTGCTCCACTACCGCATGAATCCGGTCTGGGGCCTGGAACTCGCCTGACACGGTAAAGCGCTGGGTGGGGCCTGCGATCGGAGACCGCTCCGCTTGAGGCGCGAGGCTCGCCCTACAACCCGGAAAATCCCCGGTCTCGGCCAGGCATTGGGCCAAGGCTTCGTTGGTCACGCCTTCAACGCCGCCCCCGATACGGATCGTCGTGACCATCGAGAAGCGTAAAGCTCGCAGGCTTTCAACCGCCGCCGCGGCGGCCTCCAGGCGCGCTCGGGCTTCCTCGGGCTGAGTGGCACCGGCGTGAGCGGGTACCAACGTGCTGGAAGACACAGCAAGGATAAGGATGCCAACCCACGAGCAGAGCGAACGCTGGTACCCCATGTGGCCGGTCCTCCATGACTGGGTGCTTGTTCGAGGCGTGGCCCTCTCATCCCGCACTCGAATGGTGGCCGCGCTTGGTGTTCCGATCCCGGCTGCCGCCGTCCCGCCCTGGGAGGTGCTTCCGGTGGCGACAGCCGTATCTTACTTGTCCGCGGCCTGAGTGCCGCGACCCATCTGGCCGTCGCCCCGGCGCACGAAGCGTGCGCGGCTCGCCACCGCTGTTCGGCCCGACGGCCAGGTAGGCACCGGCTGCCTGCTCCTAGTAGAGTGTTGCAGTACTGCGATTCTGAGTAGCTGAACTGTTGCACTTGCGATCCGATTCGTGCCCCGTCAGCTCCGCCGGCCGTATCCTGCGCCGGGTTGTATGGTGGACGACATCCCAGCTGACGCTCGCAGGGCCCTCCTAATCGACGGCAACAACGTCATAGGCGCGGCGGTCGCCGGCTGGTGGCGCGACCCGCCCAGGGCGGTACGTCGCCTCCTGGACCGCCTTCACTGCTACGTGGAGGTCACAGGCGAGCTGGTCGAGGTCGTGCTCGACGTTCCTCAGCCCGATCTCCCCGAGGGCAACTACGATGGGGTGGTCGTGCGCTATGCCACGCGTCGGGGGCGGGACGCGGCCGACGACCGGATCCTCGAGCTCCTCGACGCCGACAAGACGGCCGTAGTGGAAGTGGTCACCTCGGATCGGACCCTTGCCGAGGGCGCCCGCCGCCGCGGCGCGGTTGTCACCGGCGCCGGCCGCTTCCTGGCGCGTCTGAGTGACGCCGGCTGCTGACCTCTATGAGAATTCCTTCTTGGCGAGGCGAAGATCTGCGTGTACCATG
>Ga0184637_10003237_pt1 | contig 10217 bp, 6 predicted proteins | sample PLM3_127_b2_FD_133143 | JGI IMG/M metagenome (GOLD analysis project Ga0184637, IMG submission 133143) | Groundwater sediment microbial communities from an aquifer in East River, Colorado, USA - PLM3_127_b2 | ecosystem: Environmental > Terrestrial > Soil > Riparian zone | place: USA: East River... | reverse complement strand
CGGCCGCGCGCATTTCATCGACGCCACCCGGCTCGCCACCGCCCTGCTGGGTGACTCGATCGCCACCAACCTGTTCATGCTCGGCTTCGCCTTCCAGAACGGGCTGGTTCCCCTGCAGCAGGCCTCGATCGTGCGCGCGATCGAGTTGAACGCCGTGTCCGTCGACGCCAACAAGCAGGCGTTCGACTGGGGGCGCCGCGCCGCGGTCGATCTGACGCAAGTCGAGACGATTGCCACGCCCGCCCAGCCGGTGGTGGTCCAGATGCCGCAGAGCCTGGAGACGCTGCTGCGCCGGCGCATCGCCTTCCTGACCGAGTACCAGGACGCGGCGTATGCGAAGCGCTACGAGACTTTGGTCGACAAAGTCCGTCGTGCCGAAGCGCGGATCGGCAAGGGCGATGCGCTGACCAGGGCGGTCGCGCGATATCTGTCCAAGTTGATGGCTTACAAGGACGAGTACGAGGTCGCCAGGCTTTACGCGACCAGCGATTTCGAGAAACGGCTGAACGACGCGTTCGAAGGCGAGTTCACGGTGACGTACAGCCTCGCCCCGCCGCTGCTGGCGAAGCGTGACGCGCAGGGCCGGCTCGTCAAGGCGCAGTACGGCGCCTGGATGGGACATGCGTTCCGCTGGCTGGCCCGCTTCAAGCGCCTGCGCGGCACCTTCCTCGATCCATTCGGCCGTACCGCAGAGAGAAGGATGGAGCGCGGGCTGATCCGCGATTACGAAGCCCTGATGGATGAGATCGCGGGCGCGTTGTCGAAAGAGAACTATGAAGTCGCGGTCGCGCTGGCCAGCGTGCCGGAACGCATCCGCGGCTTCGGCCATGTGAAGCAGCACAATGTCGAGGCGGTCGCGGTAGAACGCGATGCCCTGCTCTCCCGCTTCCGTGCCCTGGCGGCCGGGGTCGAGCATGCCGCCTGACGCGCACAAGCGTCGCGATTCGGGCCGGGGGTTATGCTGGCGAACACTGGGTCTGCGGCCCAAGTTTACGTTCACGTAAACGTAAGCAATAATGGCTGCCCCGGCGCGATGACCCATTCCGGCATCAGCGCGGAAACGCCCGGGCCGCGTCATCAACCGCAAACGGACGGGACCGCCCCATGACCGATCTCAGCGTACGGGCCGCCGATCAAGGCAAGCAGGCGAAGAACAAGGTGCGCTTCGTCACCGCCGCCAGCCTGTTCGATGGCCACGACGCCTCGATCAACATCATGCGCCGCATTCTGCAGGCGAGCGGCGTCGAAGTCGTACACCTCGGCCACAACCGGTCGGTCGACGAGATCGTCACCGCGGCCATCCAGGAAGACGTGCAGGGCATCGCCGTGTCCTCGTATCAGGGCGGCCACGTGGAGTATTTCAAGTACACCATCGACCTGCTGCGCGAGCGCGGCGGCGCGGGCATCAAGGTTTTCGGCGGCGGCGGCGGCGTGATCGTTCCGAGCGAGATCGAAGAGCTGCACAGCTACGGTGTGGCGCGCATTTATTCCCCTGAGGACGGTGCGCGCATGGGCCTGCAGGGAATGATCACGGACATGATCCGCACCGCGGACCGCAATCTGTCTGCGGAGTTGCCGGCGAGCCTCGACGAAGTCTTCCGCGGCAATGTGTGCGATCTGGCGCGCGTCATCACCGGGCTCGAGAACGCGACGCTGCCGAAGCCCCTGCGCCAGAAGCTGGCGAAGCGGGCGGCGGAGCACGACAACGTGCCGGTGCTCGGCATCACCGGAACCGGCGGCTCGGGCAAGTCGTCGCTCACCGACGAACTGATCCGCCGCTTCCGCATCGACCAGGACGACGCGCTCAAGATCGCCGTGATCGCCGTGGATCCGTCGCGGCGCAAGAGCGGCGGCGCGCTCTTGGGCGACCGCATCCGCATGAACGCGATCAATCATCCGAACATCTACATGCGCTCGCTCGCCACCCGCGATGCCGGAGCCGAGATCGCCACCTGCCTGCCGGACGTGATCGCTGCCTGCAAATGCACCGGCTTCGACCTGATACTGGTGGAGACTTCCGGCATCGGCCAGGGGGACGCGGCCATCGTCCCGCATGTGGACTTCTCGCTGTACGTGATGACGCCCGAGTTCGGCGCCGCGAGTCAGCTCGAGAAAATCGACATGCTCGACTTTGCCGACTTCGTTGCGATCAACAAGTTCGATCGCCGCGGGGCGCAGGATGCGCTGCGCGACGTGCGCAAGCAGATGCAGCGCAACCGCAGCGCCTTCAACGCAGCCGCCGAGGCGATGCCGGTGTTCGGCACCATGGCCTCGCGGTTCAACGACGACGGCGTGACCGCGCTCTATCACGCCATTCTCGCCGAACTCAAGACCCGCGGGCTCAAGGCCGGCGACGGCAGGCTCAAGCCGACCACGGTAAAGGCGTCGTCGGGCCAGAACGTCATCGTTCCGCCGGCGCGCGTGCGCTATCTGGCGGAAATTGCCGAAACCGTGCGCGGCTATCACGCCGACGTGGCGAAGCAGACCGGGATCGCGCGTGAGCGGCAACAGTTGCGCGAAGCGAAGCGCATGCTCAACGCCGCGAAGAAGCCTTCCTCCGATCTCGAACCGCTGATCGCGGAGCGCGACAAGGCGCTCAGCGCCGAGGCAAAGGCGCTGCTGCGGGAATGGCCGCGGATCCGGCAGTCCTATTCCGGTGACGAACAGGTCACGAACATCCGCGATCGCGAGATCCGCACGGTGCTGACGACCACGTCGCTTTCCGGCACCAAGGTGCCGAAGGTGGCGCTGCCTAAGTTCGAGGACGACGGCGAGACGCTGAAGTGGCTGATGCGGGAGAACCTGCCCGGCTATTTTCCGTACACGGCGGGTGTGTTCCCGTTCAAGCGCGAGAACGAGGACCCGACCCGGATGTTCGCCGGCGAGGGCGATCCGTTCCGCACCAACGCCCGTTTCAAGTTTCTCAGCCGGGACATGCCGGCGAAGCGCCTTTCGACCGCCTTCGATTCGGTGACGCTGTATGGCTTCGACCCGCACGAACGCCCGGACATCTACGGCAAGGTCGGCAACTCCGGGGTATCAATCGCGACGCTGGATGACATGAAGGTACTGTACTCCGGCTTTGACCTGTGCGACGCGGCGACCTCGGTTTCGATGACCATCAACGGACCGGCTCCGACCATCCTGGCAATGTTCGTCAACACCGCGATCGACCAGCAGATCGAGAAGTTCGCCGCCCAGCACGGTCGGCAGCCGAACGAACAGGAAACCTCGAAGATCCGCGCATGGACGCTGGAGAACGTGCGCGGCACGGTGCAGGCCGACATCCTCAAAGAAGACCAGGGTCAGAATACCTGCATTTTCTCCACCGAGTTCTCGCTCAAGGTGATGGGCGACATCCAGGAGTACTTCGTCAAGCACAAAGTGCGTAACTTCTACTCGGTGTCGATCTCCGGATATCACATCGCCGAAGCCGGCGCCAACCCGATTTCGCAGCTTGCCTTCACGCTGTCCAACGGCTTCACCTTCGTCGAAGCCTATCTCGCGCGCGGCATGGACATCGACGACTTCGCGCCGAACCTGTCGTTCTTCTTCTCCAACGGCATGGACCCGGAATACGCGGTGCTCGGACGCGTGGCGCGGCGCATCTGGGCGACCACGATGAGAAACAAGTACGGCGCCAACGAACGCAGCCAGAAGCTGAAGTACCATGTCCAGACTTCGGGCCGTTCGCTGCACGCGCAGGAGATCGCGTTCAACGACATCCGTACCACGCTGCAGGCACTGATCGCGATCTACGACAACTGCAACTCGCTGCACACCAACGCCTACGACGAGGCCATCACCACGCCGACCGCCGAATCGGTGAGGCGCGCACTCGCGATCCAGCTCATCATCAACCGCGAGTGGGGCCTGGCGAAAAACGAGAACCCGAGCCAGGGCTCGTTCATCATCGACGAACTCACAGATCTTGTCGAAGAAGCCGTGCTTCAGCAGTTCGAACGCATCTCGGAGCGCGGCGGTGTGCTCGGCGCAATGGAAACCGGTTACCAGCGCGGCAAGATCCAGGAAGAGTCGCTGTACTACGAGCACAAGAAGCACGACGGCTCCTACCCGATCATCGGCGTGAACACCTTCCGCAATCCCGACGCGGTCGGGGCCGGCGGCAGCATTCCGCTGCAGCGTTCGACCGAGCAAGAGAAGCAGAGCCAGATACGCCGGCTGCGCGAGTTTCAGAAGCGCAACGCCGCCGAGGCGCCGGCTGCACTGGAGAAGCTGAAGCAGACCGTGATCGACAACGGCAACGTGTTCGCCGAACTGGTGAACGCCGTGCGCTACTGCTCGCTCGGCCAGATTACCGATGCCTTGTTCGAAGTCGGCGGGCAGTACCGTAGAAGCATGTAGCGCAAGTCTGGCCGCCGCGCGTATTGAATCTCATGGGAGAATCAGGAATGTCCGACTTCCAGCTCGATCACCTGAACATGCCGGCGCGCGATCCGGAAGGGCTGGCGCGCTGGTACGCGCAAACCTTCGGGCTGCAGGCAGACCGACAGCGCGTGCGTGGGCCGGGGGTCCTGATTGCCTTTCAGCCAGGGGAACCGGTCAAGCGCGCGCCGGAACTGCATATCGGCTTCCGCGTGCCCAGCATGGCGGTGTTGACCGAGTGGGCGAATAAGTTCGGCGCGCCGGTGACCGCGGGAGGCGAGTTTGCGTCGTTCCGCACCTTCGACCCGGAAGACAACTGCGTCGAGATCTATTGCAAGGCGGACAGTTGAGCGCAATGAACAATAGGCCGCTCTTGCCCTCATGAGGCAGGAGAAACGAGCGCACAATCGACAAAGCAGGGATAAAAGGGGGCGGGCCATGACCATCAAGAAAAACCCAACGCTGTATTCCTGCGTGATCGCCCTGCCGTGACGAGCTTGACCATGGCTGAGCCCCGCCTCCGAATGCTCGCCATCGGTGCGCTCGCCACCGTACATGGCCTCGGCGCGCTCGGCGCACCCTTCGCTGCAGGGCTCCACTTCGGCCAGGCTGGCGCGACAGCGCACCAGGACTTTCACGTGGTGTGGGAGGCGTTCAAGTACTTCGCGGCTTCGTCGGCATGCCTCGCCATTTCGCTCGGGCCGCTCCGCCGCGGCGAGCGCTGGGCGTGGTGGACCATGCTCGTCGCTTGCCTGTCGCTGTTCGGCGGCGTTTTCGTGGCGCACGCCCTGTCCCGGGGCGGGCCGGCTATCGATCACTGGTCCTACGGATCGTTCCTCGTCATTTCGATCGCTGCGCTCGCGGTACTGGCTCGAGTTCCTCCCGGGGCGAACCGGTAGGGATCTCGATATCGGCGACGCACACCTTGCGGTCCGGGCCTGTTCCGAACGTCAAAGAGAATGCCAGCTCCAGAACCCAGGAGTGACCCCGTTCACTTGAGGATCGGCCCGCTCGACGGCCAGATTTGACCCCCGTCAGATGGCGCATCCTATTCAGCGCTACAGCCATAACGCATTCTCATAGTAAGCTCTGAAAAATCGGCACGGCTCCCTGGTGTTTCGTCGATGCCGTATCCATCCGAGGAGGAGACCTCTTGGCGCAGTCCGCAGCCGCCTCATCGCTGGCGGCCGACACCTTTCCGATGCTGCTGTTGCAGCATGCTCGTGTTCGGCCCGACCGGGTGGGCATCCGCGAGAAGGACCTCGGCATCTGGCAGAGCTGGACCTGGTCGCAGGTCGCCGACGAGGTCCGCGCGCTCGCTTGCGGCCTGGCCGCCCACGGTTTCAGGCGCGGCATGAACCTCGCCATCATCGGCGACAACCGGCCGCGGCTTTACTGGTCGTTCGCCGTCGCCCAGTCGCTGGGCGGCGTGCCGGTGCCGATCTACCAGGATTCGGTGGCGCAGGAAATGCTCTACGTACTCGAGAATGCCGAGATCGAGTACGCCATCGTCGAGGACCAGGAGCAGGTCGACAAGTTGCTCGAGATTCTGCCGCAGTACCCTCACCTCAAATACATCTATTACGACAATCCGCGGGGGCTGCGCCACTACGGGCAGGGGCAGCTCATGCCCTACGAAGAGCTGCGCGAGATCGGGCGCGAGTATGACGAAGCCCATCCCGATTTTTTCGCGCGCGCGGTGGCCGAGGGCAAGCCGGACGAGGTCTGTGTCATCCTCTATACCTCCGGCACGACCAGCAAACCCAAGGGGGTGTGCCTCACGCATGCCGCATTCATTGCCGCTGCCCGCGGTGATGCGAAGTTCGACGGGTTCACACCCGACGACGAAGTGCTTTCCTACCTGCCGATGGCCTGGGTCGGGGACCATCTGTTTTCCTACGCGCAGGCTCTGGTCGCCGGTTTTACTGTCAACTGCCCGGAATCTTCCGAGACGGTGATGACCGACCTGCGCGAAATCGGTCCAACGTATTATTTCGCGCCACCCCGGGTATTCGAGAACTTGCTGACGACGGTGATGATCCGCATCGACGACGCCAGCTGGATCAAGCGCCACCTGTTCCACTACTTCATGGGCGTAGCGCGCCGCTGTGGAGCGGAGATCATGGACAGAAAGGCGGTTCCGCTTGCCGAACGACTGCTCTATTTCCTGGGAAATTTTCTGGTGTATGGGCCGCTCAGAAATGTGCTCGGCATGAGCCGGATCCGTGTGGCCTATACCGGCGGGGCCGCGATCGGCCCGGACCTTTACCGCTTCTACCGTTCTATCGGGGTGAATCTGAAGCAGCTCTACGGGCAGACCGAGACATCGGTATACGTTTGCAAGCAGCCCGACGGCGAAGCCAAGCTGGATACGGTGGGCAAACCGCTGCCAGGCGTGGATATCAGGATCACCGACAGCGGCGAGATCTGGGTCAAGACGCCGGGCATGCTCAAGGAGTACTACAAGCGCCCGGACGCCACCGCCGAGTCGATTTCGCCGGACGGCTATTTCATGACCGGCGACGCTGGATTCTTCGGCGACGACGGACACCTGAGGATCATCGACCGCGCCAAGGACGTGGGCAAGCTCACGGACGGGACGCTGTTCGCGCCGCAGTTCCTCGAGAACAAGCTGAAGTTCTTCCCCTATATCAAGGAAGCGGTGTGCTTCGGCGACAAACGGGACATGGTCTGCGCCTTCGTCAACATCGACGTGCAAGCCGTGGGCAACTGGGCAGAGAAGCGCGGGCTTGCGTATGCGGGCTACGTCGACCTGGCAGCCAAGCCGGAGGTGTACGCGCTCATCGAGGAATGCGTGGACAAGGTCAACGCGGATCTTGCCCGGGAACCGCATCTCGACGGCTCGCAGATCAGGCGCTTCCTGGTACTCCACAAGGAACTGGATGCTGACGACGACGAATTGACCCGTACCCGCAAGGTACGGCGCGGCTTCATTGGGGAGAAATATGCACCGCTTGTCACCGCGCTCTACGGCGCCGCCGAGAGCTGCAGGATTGAGACGCAGGTGAAGTTCGAGGATGGCCGCACTGGAAGCATTCGCGCCGAGGTCAGGGTACGCGACGTGCAGCCCGTGCCATCCCGGAGCGACAGGAAGGTGGCGTGATGAAATCCTGGCGTGAAAGCACGAGGCCTACGCAATGAGCGCAAGAGCCCTCGGCGAACCGATCCTCAGCGTGGACAATATCTCGTTGTCCTTTGGCGGCGTGAATGCGCTGTCGGGAGTGAGCTTTCACGTTCGCAGCCACGAAATTCTGGCGATCATCGGCCCGAACGGCGCGGGGAAAAGTTCGCTGCTTAATGTCATCAACGGCGTGTATCACCCGAGCAAGGGTACGGTAACCTACAAGGGCACGACCCGGCGGCAGATGCGCCCACACGAGGCCGCGAGCCAGGGAATCGCACGCACCTTTCAGAACATCGCGCTGTTCAAGGGCATGACGGTGCTGGACAACATCATGACCGGGCGGACGCTGAAGATGCACGCGGGCTTCCTGTCCCAGTGCCTGTACTTCGGCAAGGCGCGCCGTGAGGAGCTTGAGCACCGTTGGAAGGTCGAGAACATCATCGACTTTCTGCAAATCGAATCGATCCGCAAGACGCCGGTCGGGCGCCTGCCCTACGGCCTGCAAAAACGGGTCGAACTCGGCCGCGCGCTGGCAGCAGAACCGGAGCTGCTGCTGCTCGACGAACCGATGGCCGGCATGAATGTGGAGGAAAAGCAGGACATGAGCCGCTTCATCCTCGACGTCAACGACGAATTCGGCACCACGATTGTTCTCATCGAGCACGACATGGGCGTGGTGATGGATCTGTCGGACCGCGTGGTGGTGCTCGACTACGGCCGCAAGATCGGCGATGGCTCGCCGGACGAGGTCCGCGCCAACCAGGCCGTCATCGATGCCTATCTGGGCGTAGCACATTGATAACGTAATACGACGGGTGAATGCCTGAAGGAGTGAATGAGTGGAAATCCTGTCCCGCTCCCTCCCCCTAAGACTAGGGGGAGGGCTGGGGTGGGGGTGTTCACACCTTCACGCCTTCACTCCTTCACCGGGGTAAAGACATGTCTTTCTTTCTTGAGGTACTGATCGGCGGGCTGATGGCGGGAATTCTCTACTCGCTGGTGGCGCTGGGCTTCGTGCTGATCTTCAAAGCCTCGGGTGTTTTCAATTTCGCCCAGGGTGCGATGGTGCTGTTCGCCGCACTGACGCTGGTGCGGTTGATGGAGTACCTGAAGGACACTTTCGCCCCGTTCCTGCTGGCTCTGGTGTTGACGATTTTGGTCATGACCGCGCTCGCGTTGGTCATCGAGCGGCTGGTGCTCAGGCCGCTGGTGAATCAACCCGGCATCAGCCTGTTCATGGCGACCATCGGTATTTCCTATGTACTGGACGGTTTTGGCCAGGCGGTGTGGGGCAGCGACATTTACATTCTCGACGTCGGCATCCCCAAGAAGCCGCTGGTGCTGCTCGAGTCGGTCTTCGAAGGCGGCGTGCTGGTACCCAGCGAGGACCTGGTGGCAGCACTGATTGCCGGCGTGCTGGTCGCCGTTCTGGCGATTTTTTTCCAGAAAACACGCATCGGCCGGGCGCTGCGCGCAGTTGCCGATGATCACCAGGCCGCCCAGTCGGTCGGCATTCCGCTGAACTATATCTGGGTGATCGTCTGGACGGTGGCCGGGCTGGTCGCGCTGGTGGCCGGCATGGTGTGGGGTTCCAAGCTGGGCGTGCAGTTTTCGCTGTCCTTGGTGGCACTGAAGGCACTGCCGGTCCTGATCCTTGGCGGGTTCGAATCGGTTCTTGGCGCGATTATCGGTGGGCTGATTATCGGCGCAGGGGAGAAGCTCTCCGAGGTCTATCTCGGACCGCTGGTCGGCGGCGGAATCGAAAACTGGTTCGCCTACGTCCTGGCACTGCTGTTCCTCCTCGTCAGACCCGAGGGTCTGTTTGGCGAGAAACACATAGATCGTGTTTGAGAAATGCGTGAGGAGTGAGGGGGTAGGAGTGAGGAGTCAAAACGGAAAAGCAACGCGGCTCGGTGCTCCAAAGTCCGGACCACCCCGCCGTAAGAAATTCGGCTACCGAATTACCCCTCACCCCTCACCCCTCACCCCTCACCCCTCACGCCTTTAGGGTCTGACAAGTGTTTTACAGAGAAGCGGGACAATTCAAGACTTCCTACGCCGCAGACCAGGCGGTGTTCCCGATCCTTCAGGATCGGGTGTTCATCGCCATCTGGCTTGCGGTCGGCTTCATCCTGGTCCCGCTGCTCTCGAGCGAGTACCTGTTCCGCGCGATATTCATTCCGTTCCTGATCATGGCGCTTGCGGCACTCGGGCTGAACCTTCTGGTCGGCTACTGCGGACAGCTTTCGCTCGGCACCGGTGGATTCATGGCCGTTGGCGCCTACGCCGCCTACAACCTGTGCGTGCGCATCCCGGACCTGAATCCTCTGGTGGCGTTTCTGCTGGCCGGCGGCGTGGCGACCCTGGTGGGCATCGCCTTCGGCATTCCGAGCCTGCGCCTCAAAGGTTACTACCTTGCGGTGGCCACCCTGGCTGCGCAATTCTTCCTGGACTGGGTGTTCAGCAGGGTGGCGTGGCTGACCAACAACACTCCGTCGGGCTCCATCGCCGCGCCGCCGGTGACGCTTTTCGGCCTCACCTTCGAAACACCGGTGAAGAAATACCTGCTGTGCCTGACGATCCTGGTGCTGTTCGCCGTGGTCGCCAAGAACATCGTGCGCGGCCGCATCGGACGCGCCTGGATGGCCACGCGCGACATGGACGTCGCTGCGGAAATCATCGGCAT
>Ga0184637_10003236_pt1 | contig 10219 bp, 4 predicted proteins | sample PLM3_127_b2_FD_133143 | JGI IMG/M metagenome (GOLD analysis project Ga0184637, IMG submission 133143) | Groundwater sediment microbial communities from an aquifer in East River, Colorado, USA - PLM3_127_b2 | ecosystem: Environmental > Terrestrial > Soil > Riparian zone | place: USA: East River... | reverse complement strand
GCTTGCGCGCCTCTTCCAGGCTTTTGAATCGAGTCAGCTCGCGGTCTGCATCCTCCTTGCGCTTCAAGCGAGAGAAGGTGATGAATAGTTGGTAGTGAACACCAGGATCGTTCGTGCTCATCGTCACACCACGCTCGAGAATCGGAAGCGCTTCATTATAGCGCCTCAGACGCACCAGCAGACGACCAAGATCGTAATGGGCCGGATAGTTGTCGGGCTCCAGCGCGATAGCGCGGCGTAAGAGGCCCTCAGCTTCCACAACCTGGCCGCGCTCGGCCGCGATAAAGCCAAGGTTGGCAAGCACGGCGGCATTGTTTGGCTGAAGCTCCAGCGAGCGATTAAAAGCCTTCAACGCATCGTCATACAAGCCTTCAGCGCGCGCTGTATAACCCACCAAATAAAACAGCACCGGACTATCTGGAAAGCGCTTCAGCGCGGCACTGAAGACCTCCTGGGCCCGGCTATAAGCTCGTCCGCGAAAATGAGCCACGCCGAGACGAATCTGATAGATCGGTTCCGTAGGCCGCTGCTCAACGGCGCGTTCGTAGAAAGGGATGGCCCGAGGAATACGTCTGTTTTTAACCAATTCCTCCGCCATCATAAAGTAAGCTTCAGCGTAAACTGGCCGAAGTTTAACCGCGCGCTGCCATAGACCGAGAGCGTTTTCGCTCTCACCTTTTGCGGAGGCAATCAGGCCGAGACGGTAAAAAACTTCGGGCTCGTCGGGGGCAAGCGTTGCCGCCCGTTGCCAGACGCTGCGTGCCTCGTCTGTGCGCTCGAGGTTGTAGAACGCTATTCCGAGATTGTACAGCACTTCATAAGTGTTCGGTCGCAAACTGTCGGTGCGCGCGAATAGCTTCGCGGCTCGTTCGTTGTCTCCCGTTTCAGCGACACTGAGACCAAGGGTGAACAGTATGCGTGGATCGTCGCCTGCACTTCGCTCAATCAGGTCGAATAGTTTTTCAGCATCCGTGCCGCGATTAACATGAGCATAGGCATTTGCCAGCGTTATCAGCAACGCAGCGTCATCGCCGGTTCGAGCGGACTGCTTACCAATGCCCGCCGCACGCTCGAGCAGCGGAATCGCTCGGCCGTATTCCTTTCGTGCGGCATAGAGCGCACCGAGATTGAACGTGGCCTGTGCGTGGTCAGGGGCCAGCCGAAGCACGCGCTCGAAAGTAGCGATGGCTTCATCGCCTCTGCCCGTGCGTCCGAGAAGCACGCCGAGGTTGGTAAGCGCGACCGTGGACTTTGCGTCGAGTCGTAGTGCTTCGCGATACTCTTTTTCCGCTTCGTTGGTTTGGCCGCGCTGTTCCAGGACTACGCCAAGCACTGCACGCGCATTAGTGTCACGCGGCTGCGCGGCCACCGCGCGACGGGCGATCTCCTCTGCCTCTTCAAAGCGTCCGGCTTGTAGAAGCGTAGTAGCGTCGTGAACGAGTGACGAACTACCGGCCTGTGCAACGGGCTTTTGAGTTTGACCGTTCGCATAGGACCCACCACTTGAAGGAGCTAAAACAACCGACGCGAACAACGCAGAGAGAAGCAACGTGCGGCATAAGCCACATGCGTGGAGCATCTTTAAAGCGCGTGTTGCCGCAGGTGAAACTCTCATTACTGGTCCGGTCTCGTAGTGCTGCTGTTCTCGGTTCCTTCACCGCGCCGCCGCTCGTGAATCCGTTTGACGATAGCCGACTCTTCCGCTGCTTTCGCGTTGAGCCCCAGACGCCGGTAAGCCAGCGCAAGCTGGTAATGAGGCTCGGGATTATTGGGCGCGAGTTCGGCGGCTCGCTGCAAGTGTTCTACTGACTCTGCGGCGAGTTTTCGCGTCAGCAACGCGCGCCCCAACGTCACTTGTGCTTCATAGAGATCAGGATCAATGCGAACGGCGCTCTTCAACTCTTGAATTCCCTTTTCGGCATCGGGTCCGCCACGCTTAATCAAAAGAACCCCCAGACCGAGGTGCCCTTCCGCAGCTCGTGGGTGACGCGCAATGAGATCACGGTAAGCGTTGAGCGCCGCGTCAGAATTGCCCGAGCGCTCCAGCGCGGTCGCCAGAAAAAACAGGGCCTTGGCATCATCCGGCTTGAGCGCAAGGGCGGCGCGGAAAGCTTTTACAGCAGCGGCAGAATCTCCCACGCTATACAGCGCGCGGCCGAGGGTAAACTGCGCATCAAAGTTCTCGGGCGCAAGCGCTACGGCGCGTTCGACGTTTTTTAAGGCCTCGTTGTCTTCTCTCCGCGCGCCCAGGACTACTGCCAGCAACACGAGCGCATCGGCTCCGCGCGCCCTCTGATCCATGGCCACAGGGTTTTGGCCGGCAGTCTCACCGACTCCGCCCAGGTAGATATCGACCGCCGCGCGAATCAATGACTCAGCCTCGACGGTGCGGCCCAGATTGAAGTTAGCGAGGGCAGCGCCGTACAACGCCGGAGCCTCACGCGGCCACTTTTCCAGCAGAGCCTTGAACAGCTCGACGGCTTCGCTGTAACGCTTTTCAAGCAGAAGTTGTTGACCTAAGGACAACGCGAGCACAGCCAGGTCTCTGTCTGGCGAGCTGACTCGCACACGCTCGATTGTCTGCAACACTTGTTTGGGCGTAACCGGCGTTTCGCGCGACGCCAGAGCTTGAGCCGGCGCGACATAGGCGGCAAACAAGATGACCGTGAGCAACAAGGCGCAGGTCGCCGCGCGGAGATTCGACAACTGGATCGTCGCGCTTATCAAAATCATACGAAAAGCTACCCGCCCGAACGACAGAAGGCCTGGGAAATTCTTTGCCGGGGAGATACCGGAGACGTTATAGCCTGGCGGCAAATTCCGCAAGACAATGTAACTACCTCGCCGATAAACAACGGAGTGGCGAGTGTCACAACTGCCCACTCGCCACTCTCATAGCTTCAATCAAACCCGCTGCTAAAACTCAAATCTAAGGCCGAACTCGAGTTGACGACGGCGCTGCTCATTGGTGTCGATTCCGAAAAGCGAATCACCGAGGTCGTTGCGCGGACGGAAGCCGTTCACGTGGTTGAGCACATTATATGCCTGAAATCGCAGTTGCATATTGAACCGCTCGCTAATAGCTGGGATGCGAACATTCTTGAAAAGCGATGCGTCCCAGTACTCCTGACGCGCGCCCCGCAAAACGTTGCGACCGAGACTGCCAAACTTGGGCCCACCCGGGTCGCTGGCAAACACCGGCGTGCGGGCCGGACAGAAGAATTGCCCATTGAAGCTCTTCGCGGTGCCGCCTGTCGGACAGGCGCCTGCTCCGCCAACGAGGTCGGCGCGAGTGCCGTTTGCGAAGACCGAGAATGGCGGGCCGCTCTGGATTGTGACGTTGTTGTTGAACTGCCAGCCGCCTACCAGCACATTAAGCGCAGTCGGCATTTCTTTTCCATAGCGTCGACCGTGTCCAAAAGGTAAATCCCAGACACTTGAGAAGGTAAACCGATGGGGCGTGTCGAAGTCAGCCAGGCCCTTGTCGAGCTCGGGTCTGAGCGGATTCGCAAATCCGCAACTGCGCGGTCCAGTGCCCCCTATACAGAAAGCGCCCGGTGAGTTGTCGATTGCCTTCGACCAAACGTAGGTGGCGTTAAAGGAGAGGCCCTCCGAATAACGTTTTTCCAGTTTGGATTGGAAGGCATCGTACCAGGACTCGCCCGTGTACTCGATTCTTTGAACAGTGTCTCGACCCGCCACCTCTCGTGATCCCGGGAATCCGCCACTGCCAATCTGGCCCATGTTTCTTACGACAAGGAGGTTGCGCCCGCGACTTCCCACATAACCAATCTCGCCGAGCCAGCTCGGCCGGAATTCCCACTGCGCGGTCAAATTATACTGATGGAACATCTCGTTCTGTAGGTTTGGATCGACGGAGACGAGCGTGATGCCTCCGGCCGGCGTGAAAGACTGCCCGGGCTGAATGCCAATGATCTCCGCCGGAAACGCATAACCTGTATCCAGATTGAATCGGCTCGGCAACTGCGGGCACGAAGCAGTTCCGTAATTCTGTAGATTGCAGGAATAGTTCGCCCCTCCCGGCGGGTTGGTAGAGAGAATGCCGGGAATACCGGGGATGTCAACGGAATAAAGCAGTCCATAGCCGCCCCGAATCACCATCTTCCTGTCATCGCGCAGCCCGCTCCATGCGAAGCCGAAACGTGGCCCGAAGTTGTTTCGATCGCTGTTGACCAAATCGCGGCCGCCTGTTGCGCTCTCGCCGGCGCGCGTCACCAGATTAGTGGTTGGATTAAAGTTAGACTGCCGATCAAAGCGCTCCGTAGGTTGCGTCAGAAGATCCCAGCGCAGGCCAAGATTGAGGGTCAGGTTTGAGGTCGCCTTCCAATCGTCCTGGCCGAAGAAAGCCAGTTCCTTGTTGGATTGAAAATACGGTCCGCCAGGTGTGCCGCGACTAATAAAGGCAGGCGCGTAACCGAGCAGGAAGTTTGCTATACCCGAGCCGGAGTCGTCCGGACCGATGCCGATGCCGGAATAGTTGCCGGAAAGGAAGCCGCCAACGCCGGTGCCATATTGCACATTGCCTTTAATGCCGCCGTTTCTGCCGCCATCGAAGTTGCTGTTCTGGCGGACGCGCAAGTCGCCGCCAAACTTGAAGGTGTGCTGACCGCGCACCAGAGTCAGACCATCCGCGAAGCTGAAATTATTTGACAGGAAGTAGAATGGGCCGCCATCGCCAATGAACTCCAGTTGACCGCCATCGCGGTTGCCATTCAACAGTTCCTCGATGCCGAGGAGCACAACGCCTTCGCACTGACCACATATGTTTACATTAGTGTGGCCTAGATTAGCGGAGACTCTGGGATCGAAGCCCAGGGCTCCGTTGATGCCTGGATTGTTAATGCCGATTTCTACTCTGGTAGCGCCCACGCGCAGTTCGTTAATGACCGTCGGCGAAAAGACGTGAGTGTCGCCGAGACGAATACCGCGCGAGTTGCCAAACTCTTCACCTGCTCCGAAACCCGATGGCAGGTCGTTGCCATTGGGCGAGGTGCCCGGGGGAAAGTTGTTATCGCGCACGCGAACGCTATCGTCTTTAGAGTAGGCGAAGAAGATCGAGTTGCTCTTCGTGATGTTGTGATCGAACCGGAGGCCCCAGCCGTCTCGGTTGTATTTCTCTTTGCGATTACGCCGGTAGTTGTTCTCAAAGCCGGGCCCGGTAGGCAGCGGGTAAGCTGCCAGTGTGTTCAGACCTGAGATCGACAGCGCTTGCCCGCAGTTACGAATGTCGTTACCCGGCGCCGGATTTCCAGTGCGGCAAAACACAGTGCCTCTCGGAGCCACTATTGTAGTGCCGTCGGCGCGGGTGTAGGTTCTGGTTGTTCCTGGTTGCAGCAACTCGCTGAAATCCCCAACGCGCATTTTGGCGGTAGGTACATTGACGAAGGGAAACTCACCACCACTGAATGCCGGCGTTGCATTGCGCTGGCTTTCCCGGTAGAAAAACCAAAAGCTTCGGTTACGCCCGTCCCATAACGAAGGGCCACCTTCGCCAAAGCGGGGAAGAAATAGTGGACCACCGACGACGCCGCCAAACTGGTGCGTGTTTCGGTTAGGAAGCGCGTTTGGGTTCTCATTGCGACCGAGCGCACTCGCGAAGCGTCCCTGGTAAAACTCGTAAAGACTACCGTGCACGCCGTTGGTGCCTGATTTCATGGTAGTGGAAATAACACCTCCGCCGGCACGTCCGCCCTCGGCCGATGGAACACTGGTTTCGATTTTGAATTCAGCTATGGTATCCGGCGGAGGGTAAATACCGATTTGACCAAACTGGCCTTCGTTGTTGTCCACGCCATCGAGCGTAAAATTGTTATTGGTTGGGCGCGCGCCATTGACTACCAGCACCGAGCCGCCCGACTCGCGAAAGCGCGTGCCCTCGGTGGAGTTACCCACCGGACTGCCACCTTCGAAATTACCGCCACCGCCAAGGACTCCTACGGCCGGACGCGTAACTCCGGGCGAAAGAGTTGCCAGCAGCGTGAAGTTGCGCTGGGGTATTGGCAGGTCTGTCACTTGTCGGCCGGTGATCAGATCACCGCGAACGCTCGTCTCACTTTCCAAAAGCGTCTCAGACTCCGCCGTCACTGTTACTGATCCTGCTCCTCCAGCAATCGCGAACTTCACGTCGAGCGGCAGACGCGCATTTGTCTCAACGTTCACTTCTTCAAAGACGACTGTTTGAAAACCCGGAGCTTCTACAGTCACGCGATACTTGCCGGGATCAAGATTTGTGATGGTGTAGGTTCCGTCATCGCCCGTAGTCGCGTCTCGACTTTCTCCCGTTGCGATATTCAAGGCGGTTACCTTCGCTGTCGTAACCAACGCCTCGTTGGGATCCTTAACGGTTCCAAGAACGGTCCCTTTGTTACTCTGGGCCAGAGCCGATATCGCCAAAGCTAAGATCGTTAGACCCAGGGATACGAATCGCGTGGCGTGTCGTGGCTTTGTCATGGTTTGGTCCTCGTGTGCCGTCAAGAAGATGAAGGAGCACTCATACCTATTCCCAGGCATAAGCGGCTCTCCTTTTACGTCCCTACTTGAGATAACGGGCCAAGGCGTTATTGCCGCTGCTTTGGCTTAGAGTGACTGCGGTTCGAACGAAAAGAGCTGTTAGAAGAAAATGAAAAGTCGCGAATGAAAGCTGTTCGACAGTTTGTTGTCTAAACGAACGAAGTATTTAATACAGTTTAGGGGACGTGTCAACTCTTTTTCAGGATCTTTGACAGATATTTATTTGTTAAAAGCAGCAAGCCGCCAAAGTTATGAACAGCGCAAGACAAAAACGCGCAGGAGTCCGCGTATCACGCGGCGAATGCTGCTGCAAACTTGCTGGCGAGGACGAGGCTCAAGGCCCCTCTCAAGACAGGCTTCTCTCCTAAGGTGGAAGGCAGGATTCTTGCCGACGGTAGTCCTCGGCGAACGCTATGTTCGATTGTTTCAGTCAGTGCACTTTCAACCAGTGACCAGGCACGCGCTATCTCTCCACCCACGACGACGGCTTCCGGACTGAAGCCGACAACCAGGTTTGAAATTCCGACGCCCAGACAAAGAGCAGTTTCAATCAGTGCGGACCTGGCATTGGCTTCACCTGTGAGCGCCTGGTCAACTAAGTCTCGGAAATCAAACGACGCAGTGTTTTCTTCACCAGACAATTTCAAGTAGCGAGCCAGCGCCGCGCGCTCCGAGGAAAAAGCCTCCCAGCAGTCGCGATTACCGCATGAGCACGGGACCGGCGCGTGAGTTCCGATCACCATATGTCCAAATTCGCCCGCCGCTCCACGTTGTCCACGATAAACCTGGCCATCAAAAATGATCCCTGTACCCACGCCTTCGGCTACGAGCACGAGAATAAAATCTCTCGCATCGCTCACTTCCGGCCGGCCAAACCAAAGCTCGGCAAGCGCTACCGCATTAGCGTCGTTATCGATGATGACCGGTAAACCAACTGCCGCGGAGATCGTCTTAGAGACCGGAATATCACGCCACTTGAAATAAGGAACGTAGACAGCGGTCCCGGTCGACGGATCAACCAACCCGGGAAGACTCACGCCAACAGCTTCGATCGAGCCTTTGTTTTTAACTGTGAATTCCCGGACCAGAGCAATCACATCCTGGAGAGTCTTGTCAGGATCCGGGTCAGTCAGAAACTCTTTCTGCTCAACGATGCGTCCTGCCAGATCACTCGTTGCGACTGTCGTGCAAGTAGGCGTGATAGCGACTCCAATAGCTATCGCCTCCTTCGTTCGCAGTCGCAGCATCGTTGGTCTCCGGCCCCCGGTCGACTCGCCTTCACCCACTTCTTCAATCAGGCCCTCTGCCGTCAACGCTTCGACAATGGCGGAAATGGTTGATCGCTGCAAATCCGTTTCGCGCGCAATCTCGGCGCGCGAAATAGGCTCACGCTCGCGCACGTAATTCAATACAATCTGCCGATTGATATCGCGGATTGTATTGAGGCGGGCTGCCTGGGTCTTTCTCAGATCAAGTCGTCGCAAGGTTCAAAGCTCCAGTCGGGCAGAGCCGTCTATTTCCCGTGTTTGAGCCGGCGTATTTTTATTTGCCGGCGCCCTTACCTTGAATGCCCTTACCTTGAATCACAGTCACTGTTTTATCAATCGTTGGGATGTCGAATGCTTCAACGGCGCCGTTGGTCCACTGGATTTCGAGTTTGTCGACCCTGGTCGCCGCGCCCAAACCGAAATGGAGGGTCATGTCGTTTTGTGAACAATAGACCGCCCCGCTGATTACGTCGAGTCTTTGTCGAATCTTGCCCGTAGTCAAGTAAGCGATGCTGCCAATCGCATCCCTCGGATTCTTTTTCTCCACGTCTCCAACTAGTCGCACATTTAACCAGTGTCCAGAAGGTGTGGCGACGTTTCGCAAGATGGCAGGCCTGGAGTCGATATTATTAATCACAAGGTCAAGCCGGCCATCTCCGTCCAGATCGCCAATGGCCAGTCCTCGGCTGGGCCAGGCAGTCGCCAGAGCACTCGCGGGCGCGGCACCCACGCGTTCAAATTTGCCATTCTTAAGATTGTGGAAGAGCAGTGCCTGCTCAGCGAAACTCGTACCCCACTGGTTTGAATCAACTGCCGGGTAAACGTGACCATTCACAACAAAGAGATCCTGCCACGCATCATTATCGAAATCTATGAAGCTCGTCCCCCAGCCGAGAAAGGGAATGGTGAGTTCGCCGAGACCGGCCTGGAAAGTTACGTCCGTGAAATTCCCTTCACCATCGTTGTGATAGAGGACGTTTGAATCGTCAGAAAAATTCGTAATGTGAAAATCGACGCGGCCATCGTTGTCGTAGTCTCCTATCGCCAGGCCCATTCCCGCTTGCTCGCGTCCATTTTCATTCAGCGCGACGCCCGAAGGGTAGCCGACTTCTTCAAACGTTCCGTCTCCTTTATTAATGTAGAGCTGCTTCGGCGTCGAGTCGTTGACAACTATTAAGTCGACGAGCTTATCGTCGTCTGCATGAACGAAGGCGGAAGTAAAACCGTAATACTTCTGCGGATCATTTACGCCGGCCTTGACACTGACGTCCTCAAAGCTGCCGTCAGCCTTTTGATGATAGAGCGTGTCGCCTTCTCCAGTTAGCCCACGTGGGCCACACATCACCGGCACACCGCGAAACTGGCAGAAGTTTTGACCAACACCGCCAGGCTTGCCTGCCTCGCTTGGACTGGGAGGCAAATTATTAAGATCGATATCCGCGTAGCCGGGAACGAAGAGGTCGAGACGCCCATCACCATCGTAGTCGCCCCAACTCGGACCGGTGCTCCAACCCTTGCGGGCGACACCAAGCTTCTCGGCAACATCCGAAAAAGTTCCGTTGCCGTTGTTATGGTAAAGACGCGAGACGCCGAAATTAGTCACGTAGAAGTCAGGATGGCCATCGTTGTCGTAGTCGCCAACGGCCACTCCACAACCCCAACGCTCGTTTGCCACGCCGGCTTTGTCAGTTACATCCTCAAATTTCCAGTTGCCCAGATTGCGATAGAGCGCGGCGCGCGGTGGCTTTTCTTTGCCCTCCAGGGCAGCCACGGTCGAACCATTGACTAGATAGATGTCGGGAAGTCCATCTCCGTCGTAGTCAAAGATCGCGACGCCACCGGAAGTGGTTTCAAAGATGTAATTCTTTTGTGGACTACCTGATCGATGTTTGAAGCCAGCCAGCGCGGTCTTGTCCGTTACGTCTTCAAACACGACCGGAGCTTTCGGATCCGTGATCCCAACCGTGCGGCGCGACGAATAGTTCACCGGCGTTCCAGTTGAAACACCCATTCCCTGCTGAGGCTCGGGCTTCTTCGGGGGAGTCTGGCCGCAAACAAAGATAGAACTTGCAAACAACGCCAGCAGGAAAAGCAGGAAGGGGGGAAGCCGCACTACACGGCGAGACTTTTTCAAAAACATTTTCTCTCAGTTATTGTCAGATGAACTTAAACTCGGCGATTGGTTGGAGAGACCAGGGTCTTAGCCTAACCCGGAGTCGATGTATCCGTTAGAACTCGACCGAAAATACGCGGCCATCTCATGGCTGTCAACACAACAAGTGGACGGTACTAGTTCCCATTGAAGCCGGAAGTTCAGAGTTCAACCTTTAGGTTGTGATTTAGAGTAGCGACGCAAGCTGAAGCTTGAACTCTAAACTGCTCGAGTGGCAGCCAAGATCCCTCTTCAGCGTGCATCTTTC
>Ga0184637_10003235_pt1 | contig 10220 bp, 13 predicted proteins | sample PLM3_127_b2_FD_133143 | JGI IMG/M metagenome (GOLD analysis project Ga0184637, IMG submission 133143) | Groundwater sediment microbial communities from an aquifer in East River, Colorado, USA - PLM3_127_b2 | ecosystem: Environmental > Terrestrial > Soil > Riparian zone | place: USA: East River... | reverse complement strand
TGCTGCGTGCTCCCACTCCTCGCGGCGGCGCTCGTGGGCAGCGCAGCGGCGGCGCCCCTTCTCTTGCTCGACCAGCCCTGGGTGATCGGCCTGGGGGCGCTGGCCGCGACGGCCGTCGCCCGGTGGTGGCTCTCTCACCGTTCTGCCGCAGGGGCGTCCGCGAGCCGCACGGACGGCGCCTGCGGATCGGGGTGTTGACGGGCCGGAGGACTCGTGCAGCCCGGAGCCCGCTCATCGCGGCGCATCGTCCCACCCCGCCGAGGAGGAATGGCTTCTTACGGCTTCCGGCCTCACACGGCGTCGGACTCCGCGGACGATCATCGGGATCCCGATCAACGACGGCAGCAGCCAGAACGCGACCGGCGGCAATCGGTTCCAGAGCGGCAACTTCGGCCCGTTGTCCACATAGAAAGCAGTCAGCATGGCGATATACGACGCGCCCATGCACACCAGATGCAGGGTCGGGCGGGGCCGGTGGCGGGCTGCGTACCCCGCGCTGGCCAAGCCTCCGGCCATGAGCGCGAGCGCGAGTAGATGGGGAAACCGCGGCCACCGCGTGATGACCAGCCCAAGCCCCGAGAGCCAGACGACCGCGAGTGCGACCAGGTAGGTGAGCCCGCGACGCCGATGGGTCGGGCTGCCCTTCTCGGCCAGCATCGCACCGGCCCCGCTGATGACTGCGATCAGGCCGGCCGGTATGTGCACCGCGACCAACAGCGAATCCAACACGGAGACGATGGCGGTCGTTTCCTCGGCCTCCGGGCAGCACCAGCCGCCTTCACTGCGATCATCACTGTCGTGCCTCCGAGCGTGCGACCAGCCGCGCGGCGCGGCGTTCCGTGAGCTCGCCGTCCGTGGCGCCGAGGAAGCGGAGCAGGGCGGCGTTGTAGGCCTCCGGCTCCTCCTGGAACGGCATGTGGGCGGAGTGCTCCAGGTACTCGACCCCGACCACTCCAGGGATGTCGCTCGCGAGACGCTCGGCGATCTCGGGCCCGAAGTTCGTGTCCACCTTGCCCCATAGAATCAGGGTGGGTCGGTCGAATTTCCGCAGACCTTCCACCACATCGAGCGTGACGCGGTTGTGCTCGGGATCGAGCTGCCAGCGGAAGAAGCGACGCAGCCGCTCCCACCGCGCCTGCGAGGACGTGTGCGCTCGGGTGTAAGCCAGGACGACCTCGTCCGTGAAGACCTCCTCCCGATGCACGGCGATGCTGAACACCTCCTTCCGGATCCACGCGCTGTGGCCCAAGAGGAAGCGGAAGATCGGGCTCGTGAGCGGATGGACCACCAGCTTCAGATACTTGATCTCGGGCTTGCTGGGCCAGAGATCGTAGGCCTCGGCGTTGGTGATGACCGCCCGTCGAATTCGGTTCGGTGAGTCCTTCATGAGGAGCTGGAGCGTCGCAGCACCGTGGTCGGCGCCGACGAAGTCCGCCTCACGAATCCCAAGGCGATCCATCAGCCCCTTCACCATGACCACGTCGTGCGGCAGGCGGTAGTCGTCCGAGAGTCGCACTTGCGTGTCGCCAAGGCCGAGCAGATCGGGGGCGATCACCCGGTGCTGGCGGGAGAGGACGGGGATCACGTCTCGCCACTGGTAGGCGTGAAACGGGCAGCCATGGAGCAGCAGAAGCGGCGGGCCACTACCTTCGTCGATGTAGGCGACGTTCCAGGGGCCCACCGGGACGTAGCGCTTGCGCCTCGAGAACTCCTCCATCGACTCCTCGTTCGGCTGCGAAACGAAGAGCCCGTCGGGAGTCATCGCAGGGCTGCCCTCATCGAAAGCGGCCCAGGCCAACGCGACGATGCAGACCACGCCAAGGGGCAGAAAGAGTTTCTTCACGACAATGCTCCTGACCACGGAGAAAACTTCGGGAAATCAGCGCCCTCCCGGCGGGCAGCAGAGCGGCACGATGCGGCGGAACCGCGCGAGGATCTCCTCGAGGCGAACCACAACCGCCGAGCCGTCGACTTCGAAAAACACCTGACGACCGACCTTCTCGCGGCGGACGACTCCCGCGGCGTGAAGAAACGAGAGGTGGCGGGAGACGACCGATCGGTCCTGCGGGAAGGCGCCTGCGACCGTTGCGATGTCCGAGCGTCCGTGCACGGTCAGGAACTCGACGAGCCCGACCCGCACCGGCTCGCAGAGCGCCGCGAAGAGCCTCCCATCGAGGATCTCCCGCAGCTCCCTTGCCGCGCGCTTTCGGCTCTGGCGAGTGGGACGGGCGCTCACGTTTCGTCTCCGCGGTCATCAGCATATATGTGCATCGATGCATATGTCAAATCCGAGGCGCTGGACCACGTTCGACCCTGAGATAGGACGAGAGCCTCGAAGCCAATCACCCCGGCGCTACGATCCGTGCGCTGGTGGGCGCGGTCACGCGGTAGGCGCATCAGGATGCTCGATCCCGAGACACCGACTCCGCCCGGCGGCACGTCATCGGCGTCCTTGGACGCTGCCGCCGCCCGGCGCTCGCGACGCGTCGCGCTCGGCGATCTCGCGTGGCTGTTTCTGAAGCTAGGCACCACGGCGTTCGGCGGGCCAGCCGCACACATCGCCATGATGGAAGACGAGGTCGTGAGGCGGCGGGGCTGGCTCACGCGGCCGGAGTTCCTCGACCTCCTCGGCGCAACCAACCTGATTCCCGGTCCCAACTCGACCGAGCTCGCGATCTACGTGGGCCATGCGCGCGCTGGTTGGGCCGGCCTACTCGTGGCAGGCACGTGCTTCATCGCGCCGGCGGTGGTGATCGTGACCACCTGCGCATGGGCCTACCTGCGGCTGGGACGCCTGCCCGAGGCTGCCGGGCTTCTCTATGGCGTGAAGCCGGTCGTGATCGCCGTGGTGGTGCAGGCGCTCTGGCGCCTCGGCCGCACGGCGGTCCGCGGCCCGAGGCTCGCGCTCCTCGCGCTCGGCGCCGCCGGCGCGAGCGGCCTCGGCGTCGACGAGCTCGCGGTGCTCGCGGGCGCCGCTCTGGTCGCGGTGCTCGCGCATCTCGTGCGGGCGTCGGGCCGATCCAGCTCGTCCGGTACGGGAAGCTCCGCGGTGCTGCTTGCGCCCGCCCTCGCCCCGAGCAGCCTTGCGGGCCTCGGCGCCGCGGCAGCGGGGGCGGCGCCGGCGGTTGGTCTCTGGCCCCTCTTCGCCTTCTTCGTCAAGGTGGGATCGGTTCTCTTCGGGAGCGGCTACGTGCTCCTCGCGTTCCTCCGCGGGGGGCTCGTCGACGAGCGCGGCTGGCTCACGGAGGCTCAGCTCCTCGACGCCGTCGCGATCGGGCAGGTAACGCCCGGTCCCGTGTTCACGACGGCGACCTTCATCGGATACCTGCTCGCCGGAGTTCCTGGCGCCGCCGCCGCAACGCTCGGAATCTTCCTGCCGGCCTTTCTCTTCGTGGCGGCGAGCGGTCCGCTCGTGCCGAGGCTCCGGCGTTCTCGTCTCGCAGGCGCCGTCCTCGACGGAGTGAATGCTGCCTCTCTCGCGCTCATGGCCGTGGTGACGGTGCAGCTCGCGCAGGCCGCGGTGGTCGACTGGCTGACCTTCTTCCTGGCCCTCGCCGCGGCGGCCTGTCTCTTCGGGTTTCGCGTCAACTCGAGCTGGCTCGTGCTGGGCGGTGCTCTGGCGGGCCTGGCGGCGAACGCATGACCGCCGGATTCCTCCCGCCAAGCGCCCTGGGAGGTGGGAGATGAATGTGATGGCCCTGCGCGCTCCGCTCCTCCGTCGAGCGCTTCATCTCGAGTACGCGACCGTGGACTGGAACGTGGTCGAGGCGATCGTCGCCGTCGGCGCGGCGCGGCTGCGATCGAGCGCCTCGACCGCCGAGCGCACCGGTTCGTTGGGCTGTCGCTCTTTCTCCTCGCTGGCTACATCGAGCTCGACGCGGTCAAAGCGCTCTGGGCGCAGGAAGTGCTGGAAGCAAGCTGGGTGGGCAGATCCGGCGGCAGCGCTCGCCATGACCCCGCTCTTCGTCCGCAAGGGGCGGGAGAGCTCGCGGGGTAAGGACTGCTGCGACTGAGAAGCAACGCGCCGCGGAATGCGTCGGCGCATAGCCAAGTGGCACGGCAAGGGTCTGCAAGGCCCCGACCTGCGGTTGGAATCCGGGCGTTGCCTCCACTTTCCTTGAGCTTCGTTCGCCTTTGCCTCGTTGCGTGCAGCGGTTGTGCGGTGCCCACAGCGTCGGCAGCCGCGCGAGCAACCTGCCTCGAAGGCGAGCAGTCGGGCCCTCGGAGGTCGATACGAGACCAGGCCGCCGCGTGCGAAGGCTGGCATCCGACTTGCATCTTCTGGTGCACTTCGATCCTGCGGAGGCGCGCGATGGGGTCATCTCGGCGCAGTGGGCGTGGTTTCTGCGCCGCGCTGCTCTCGGGGATGGTGCTCGCAGGGGCCGGCCGCGCGTCTGCGGAGCCGAGCCTCGAGGACACCGAGAAGGTCTATCGGATGCTCAACGCGCTCGGCGCCGAGCTGGCCGACGCGCGGCGCTTGCTCACATCACCCAACAGCGCGACCGCCGCGGGTGCAATCGACGCGGCGCAAGACGAGCTTCGCTCGGCTGCTCGCCACGTCTGCCGCGCGCTCTACCGTGCGAGGCTGTTCGCTGCGCGCGAAGCGCTCGCGACCAAACACGACGCGTCTGCGCTCGAGCACTTGCTCGGAGCGGAGGAAATCCTCCAGGAATGCGGGGAAGATCCCTCCGCCCCGAGGGAGTCGCCGGACGAGGCTGAGCCTCGTCCGATCCGCGTCGTCAGCCGGCGCTGAGGCGATCGCCGTCGCTAGCGCCGGCTGGCGGCGCTACTCGCGCCAGGGCCGCGCTTCGCCCAGCAGCCGGTCGATCTCCTTCGGGTCGACGGACTGGCCCGCGCGCAGCTTTGCGATGGCCGCCTGAAGCTCGGAGCGCTTCTTGTTGTTCTCGATGATCTTCATCGAGCCGATCTTGGTTCCAGGCTGCTCTAGCCCACGTTCGGCCTGCTCGAGGTTGGCGATCGTCTGGGGGTTGTCGGCCGACGCAGGGCCCGCGACCGCCACGGTGATGAAGACGGCTGCGAGAGTCGACAGGATTCGACGGGTCATCGGGTTCTCCTTGCTCATGTGGAGGGCATTCACCGCTCAGGGTGAGCCCTTCGATGCGTTCAAGCGAGTCTGGTTACGAGTCGGCGAGAGGGCCGACTCAGAGCTGAAGCACGCAGTTGCGCGCATACAGGGGTGGGAGCTGCGTGAGCACTCGATCGCGATTCGCGAACCAGAGGAGCGGTGGCGGTAGGGGAGCGCCCGGCGTGGTGACCGCTGGTGCGACCGCGCGTGTCGGCACGTCCTGCTGAGCTCGTGACACCAGCCCGGTAAGGGGATCGGATGCAGTCGCGGGGACGCAGCACTCGCTCATGCCCGCCGCCGCGGGGCCGGAACAGGGCGCGTCACAGCAGCACGGCCGCGGAGCCTGACCAGCGGCGGAGCAGGGCGGGACAGAGCCGACGGCAAGCAGCGCGACACCGATCCCGGCCCCCGCTACGAAGCGGCGGAAGAGTCGTGCTGCGCTTCCGACGGCTAGGACCACGTGGAGCCCCCGGTGGCGGCGGACTCGAGTGAGCGTCGCTCGGAGCAGCATACCCCATGGGACTCTCCCATGCCGTTCGGCTTCGCGGGACGCCGGGTGTCGTTCACTCCTGCATCCCCATTTCTTCCTTGTCCATCTTGTCCTTGTGAGCCGTGCACTCCTCGGCGCTCATCATCTTGAAGCCCATGCCCTTGCAAGAGCTCTTCCCGGCGCACTCGTTGTGCGCACTGCGGCAGTCGTTGTGGCCCTTGCAGGAATTCGCCCCCTCGCACTTGACCTGGGCCTCGTCGTTGCCCTGCCCCTCGCGGGGTTCCGCGACGGAGGGTGAGGCAGCAAGGAAGAGAGCGCCGGCGGCGGCGGCGAGCATCACGGTCCGATTCTTCATGGGTCCTCCTGCGAGGGCGCGGGCGCGTGGCCCTACCTCGCGTTTCAAGCCGACGATTCGGCTTTGGCTACTCCTACGCTCGGCGGGCGGCCCGAGTTACGGTGGGTCCGGAGGCTGGAGTAACCGGAGGAGAGGTTGAGACGTAGGGAGAAAGGGAGCCGCGACTGCGTGGACGCCACCCTCGGGAGCCTCATGGCAGCGGCTCAGGCGGGCGATGGCGCGGCGTACGCGGAACTTCTGCGGGAGCTCGTGCCCTTGCTGCGCGCCTTCGTGAATCGGATGCTCCGCGACCCGGACGCGGCGGAGGACGTCTTGCAACAGGCGCTGCTCCAGCTTCACCGGGGGCGCCACAGCTACCGCCCGGAGCGCCCCTTTGGCGCGTGGGTCCACGCCATCGCGCGAAACGCGGCGCGTGACGCGCTACGCGCCCGAAAACGCCGCACCGCACGCGAAGTGGCACCCGGGCCGGAGGTGCTCGAGGCCGCCGCGGCACCGCCGCCCGAGCCTGAGCCGAGCGAGCTCGGCTCGGAGCTCCGCGAGGCACTCCGCAACCTCCCCCCCGCGCAGCGCCGGGCGATCGAGCTGCTTTACTTCGAGGACCTGAGTATCGCCGACGCGGCCGTGCGCGCGGGAGCCACGTCGGGCGCGCTCAAGCTCCGAGCCCACCGCGCGCTCAGCGCGCTTCGTACGCGCTTCGGGAGGGGAGAGGGATGATCCCGCGCGACTCCGACGCCCTCGTGAAGGCGCTGGTGCGCGACCTCGAACCGGTGCGCCCGCTGCTCTCCCTCCGCGCCGCGGTCGTCTACACGGTGGGGGCAGGCGCGGCTTCACTCGCGGCCTTCGCTGCGCTCACGGATCGCACGCTCCTGCGAGCGGATCTCGTGGAGCGTGCCTCGGCGTTTGCGCCGTTCTCCGCCGTTGCCGTCGGTCTCGCGCTCCTGGCGAGCGGGGCCCTCGTCTTCGCCCTCGTCGTCCGCGAGCCCGGCCGCGATGCTCGTGGCGCTGCAGTCCTCGCGGCCTTCGCCGCCCTGCTTGGGCCCGCGGCCCTGCTCGCGGCCTGCCTCGTGGGCGATACGCCACCGGAGCCCCCGCGCGCGGCCGACCTCGGCTGCCTGCTCGGATGCCTTGCCGTCGGAGCCCTGCCGGCGGCTGTGGCGCTGGGTCTCGCCGCGTGCGGTGCCGTCCAGCGCCCCGTCGTCACGGCGGCGCTGATCGGCGCCGGCGCCGCGGCCCTCGGCGCGGCAGCCGTCCACCTCGGTTGCCCAGACGATGGCATACGACATGTATTGGTGTCGCACGCACTCGCCCCATCTGTCGGGGCGCTGGTTGCGCTCCCTGCTGCGCTGCTGCTCGCACGCTGGCGCCGCTGCGGGTTGTCTCCATCGCGTGCGCCGGCTGTGGCTCGAGCTCCGCACTGAGCGGTGCATGAGCGTGAAAAGGGCCATCCGGTCGGGAGACGTCGAGCGCGGCTGCGCCGCCCCCGAATTTGCCGCCGCGCACCCCTTGCAGCCTTGATCAGGGTCTCCTTCTCGCCGCAACGCGCTCCACAAAACCCCACTTGGAACGCTCGACTTGCTCGACATCAAAGCCGTGCTCGCCAAGGTAGTCGAGAGGCTCACGCAGCAGATGGTCCCCGCCGAATCGAACCGCGAGCGGGTCGATGACTCTTTGCACGACTCGCACCGGCAACGACGGGCTCCGCACGTGCTCTAGCAGAAGCAGCTTGCCCCGTGGCTTGAGAACCCGTCGTGCCTCGGATACGGCACGACGGTCGTCAGGGATCGTGCAAAGGGACAACGTGCAGACGACCGTGTCAAAACGCTCGTCCGGAAACTCAAGGTCGTGTGCGTCTCCGACACGAAGATCCACGCCGAGCCCAAGCGCCGCGGCTCGCTGTCTACCGATCGCGAGCATCGCGGGGCTCAGTTCGATACCGGTGATCCGTACGTCGGCGCCATAGAACGGCAGGTTGCGACCGGTTCCGAACGCAATTTCGAGTACGTCGCCCTTCGCCTGGCGACAGACCCACTCGCGGCCGCCTTTGAACAGCAGTCTCTCCAAGCGAGTCATCTCCTTGTCGTACTTGCTCGCGGATTTGTCGAAGGTTCGTCGGATGCGAGCGGTTTCCCGATCTCGCCCCTCTGCGGTCTGTGCGGTGTCGGTAGTGAAGGTCATCGAATGTCACCTTCGTGAGTGGTGGATTTCGACTCACGTGCCAGTACCGCCACGCCCGCCGAGAAGATCTCCAGCATCGAGACGTAGGACTCGGCCCCAATGCGGCTCGGATCGAGCAGGGCCTGAATCACGAACCCATCGCTCATCGCCACGATTGCGGCGGCCAAATCCTCGGTGCGACGTGGTGGTTCGAGGCCATCCTCTCTGTACTGCTGCTCGAATAGGCGGCCGATCGTATCGCGTATCTGCTGATAGTCCGCCGCTAGCTTGCGCTTCAATTGTGCGTCACGCACGAAATAGGCCCATGCCTCCATGAACAGCAAATACCAATCACGCTCGCGCGGAGTCATCTTGCCGAGGTACATACCCGTCGCGCGCAGCTTGGCTTGATCGGGCTTGTTCTCACCGAACGTGCTGTTGACGACGCCGAGACGCTCCACCATTCGCTGCTCGACCAGAGCGAGGAAGAGATCCTCCTTGCTGTCGAAGTTGGAATACACGGCGCCGCGCGAAAAACCGGCTTCCTCGGCCACCTCCTCGACGGAGGCTCCACCGAAGCCTCGCCTGGAGAACACGCGAAGCGCGGCCTCCATGACCTCGGTTCGTGTCCTTTGTTTGCTCTCGGTGCGAGTGAGGCGCTTGCGGCGCCTGCTGGAAGGGCGTGCGGCCGCCGCCATACGGCTGTTCCCCTCGGGTATGAAGCTTAAAAACGATATGTATCGTAATACAATCTGTATCTAAAGGCAACCGATCTCCTGATTTGAGCGTCACGATCAGGGCAGGGCGAGGGAGCGAGCGGCGAATGCCTTACCCGTGGTCCAGGTCGAGACCAGCAGCCTCATGTAGACCGTCGAGGCGCTCGTGCGCGGGCGCGAGTGCTTGCCTGGCTTGGCCTCGGCTGGCACGGCATCGAGGCTGCGCTAGCGGTCGGAGCTTCTTGCGTAGCCTTTCCGAGGACCAGCAGGGACACGCTTTGTCCCGCTTTGCCACTCAGGTAGCCATCTCGGGCCACGGGGAGCATCCTCGCAAGCTGTCGATCAACTTCCTAAACCGTGCGTCGGAGGTTCGAGGCCTGCCGGGGGCGCCAGACGATTGGGTCGATCCGGACTCCGCGACGCGCGCTTTCCGCGCCGCCCAGTTCGGTCTCGTGCACGGAGCGAGGTCGCCTGAAGACCCTTTCGGGCGGTGCGCTCCCAACCATGCTCGTCGCTCGTGGGATCGCGTTCTGTCGCCGGTTCACTCCCGGAGCGAATCTCAGGAGGCCGCGCGGAAGATCACGAAGCTCTGGCGGTCGATGAAGTCGAACTCCTCGGCCACCGCGTAGCCGGCCTCGGCCATCTCGCGCAAAAGCTCCTCGCGTGGGGTGGTGTGCCCAAAGAGACGCAGGAACCAGAGCTTCCGCCCGTCGTAGTCGATCACCGCGACGCGCCCGCCGGGCTTGAGATCGCGCCGCAGATTGCGGAAGTAGGCCGGGCGGTCCTCGAGGTGGTGATAGGTGTCGACGACGAGCACGAGGTCGACGCTGCCGTCGGGGAGTAGCGGATCCTCGAAACGGCCGAGGATCACGTCCACGTTGGCCAATCCCGCCTGTGCCACGCGCTGTCGCAGGTATTCGTTCATCTCCTCGTCGACGTCGACGGCGTAGATCCTCCCGTCGGGCCCGACCGATGGCGCGAGACGAAGGGTGAAGTAGCCGCTTCCCGACCCGAGGTCGGCGACGCGATCGCCCGCGCGGATGCCGAGCGCGGCGATCACCCGCTCCGGCTGCTGCCACTCGTCCCGGTTGAAGCCCTCGTAGACGAAGCGCTTGAAGGAGCTGCAGCCGGCGAGGAGCCCGACGACGAGGAGCAGGGTGGCGGTTCTTTTCATGGCGAGCTGTCCGCGATCTCGACCGGGAAGTTGAGCGGCCGCTTGTAGAGGCCCAGGTCCTGGTATTGCCGCAGGTCCTCGCGCACGCGTGAGCCCGGCGGCGCGATGTCGAGGACGGCGCGAGCGTGACCGTCGATGGCATGAGCGCGGTGGTGCGGGTGGGTCGCTGGCTGCGCGAGCCGTGAGGGTCTTCGTCACCGGCGGCACCGGGCTGGTGGGCCGCCACGTGATCGCCGCGCTGCGGG
>Ga0184637_10003234_pt1 | contig 10221 bp, 6 predicted proteins | sample PLM3_127_b2_FD_133143 | JGI IMG/M metagenome (GOLD analysis project Ga0184637, IMG submission 133143) | Groundwater sediment microbial communities from an aquifer in East River, Colorado, USA - PLM3_127_b2 | ecosystem: Environmental > Terrestrial > Soil > Riparian zone | place: USA: East River... | reverse complement strand
TTCTTTTAACGCCGCGATTGTTCCGCTGGCGATTTTTTTCAGCGCCCGATCGAATTTATCCAAAGGATGCCCGGTAATGTAGAAACCCAACGCTTCTTTTTCGAAAACAAGCGCTTCCTGTGCCGACCATTCGGTGACTTGTGGATAGACATCGCCGGGTTTCGTGGCGCCTTTGGTTGCCGTGCCGAGCATTGCAAAGATATCGATCTGGTTGCTCGACTGATCGCGTTGGTGCGCTTGACCGCTCTTCATGGCTTCATCCAGCGCGCCGATCATGCGCGCCCGGGAGACTTGCGTGGAATCGAAAGCGCCACACTTGATCAAGCTCTCAATGACGCGGCGGTTGACTGCTGTCACATCGACGCGCCGGCAAAAATCGAACAGCGATTCGAACGGCCCGGTTTGCAGCCGGCTCTCGAGAATAACTTCCACGGCCTTTTCGCCGACGTTCTTGACGGCGGCTAAACCGAAGCGAATCTTGGCGCCGACCGGGGTGAAGTGAGAGCGGCTTTCATTGACGTCCGGCGCCAATACCTCGATGCCTTTTTCGCGACACTCGGCGAGATTTTTGATCACCTTATCGGTGTCGCCCATCTCGGAGGTCATAAGCGTCGCCATGAACTCCACCGGGTAGTGCGTTTTCAAATAAGCGGTTTGATAGGAAACCAATGCGTAGGCCGCCGAGTGCGATTTATTGAATCCGTAGCGCGCAAATGTTTCCATCTGATCGAATATTTCGGTGGCGCGTTTATCGTCGATTTTCTTGCTGCGCGCTCCGTCGACGAAACGCTCGCGCTGCGCCGCCATCTCCTCGGGATCTTTCTTACCCATGGCGCGCCGTAAGATGTCGGCATCGCCCATCGTGTAGCCGCCGAGCACCTGAGCGATCTGCATGACCTGCTCTTGGTAGACGATCACGCCGTGGGTGTCCTTGAGGATCGGTTCGAGCAGCGGGTGCAAATATTTGAACTTTTCCTTGCCATGTTTGCGCTTGATGTATTCTTCGGCCATGCCGCTGTCGAGCGGACCGGGCCGATACAGCGCCAAAATCGCCACGAGATCCTCGAAGCAATTGGGCCGTATCTTGACGGTCATCTCACGGATGCCGGTGCTTTCCAGTTGGAACACGCCGGTGGTGTTACCGTTGCAAAGCGTCTGATAACTCTTCTTGTCGTTCAATGGCAGACGATTGACGTCGATCTTTTCGCCGCGCGTGACTTCAATAAGCCTCAAGCAGTCATGAATCAGCGTGAGCGTCTTGAGACCCAAAAAATCGAATTTGACCAGGCCGATCTTTTCCACGGCGCTCATATCGAATTGCGTGACGATGCCGCCTTCCTTATCAACGAACAGCGGCAAGTGATCGACCAGCGGCAAATTCGATAACACGACGCCGGCGGCATGGGTCGAAGCGTGGCGCACCAGTCCTTCCAAACGCAAGGCGTGGTCCATCAATGTTTTCACTCGCGGATCGCTCTTGATCAGCTCCGGCAGGCGCGGCTCCATTTTCAGGGCGTCGGTCAATGTATAATCGAAGCCCTGCTTGGGCGCGGGAATCAGTTTGGCGATCGCATCGGTCTCCGCAAAGGAGAAACCGAGGGCGCGGCCGACATCTCTTATGGCCGCCTTGGCTTTGAGCGTTCCGAAGGTCGCAATTTGCGCGACCCGGTCGGCGCCGTACTTGTCTTTAACGTATTGAATGACTTGGGCCCGGCCGCGGATGCAAAAATCGACATCGATATCGGGCATCGAGCGCCGTTCAGGATTGAGAAAGCGTTCGAACAAAAGCACGTGGCGGATCGGATCGAGATCGGTAATCCGCAGCGCATAGGCGACCAAGCTTCCTGCCGAAGAGCCGCGCCCCGGTCCGACCGGGATGCCGCTCTGTTTGGCATAATTGATGAAGTCGGCCACGACTAGAAAATAGCCGGGAAACTGCATGCGCTTGATAACGTCGAGCTCGTATTCGAGACGATCGTAGTAGTTTTTCCTGACTTCAGGATCGCTAACGCCTTCGAGCCGCTCTTCAAGACCCTGGCGCGCCGATTCGTCGAGGAAGTCGTCGAGACTGATGTCCTTGGGCGGCGTGAAAGTGGGAAAATGGTATTTGCCGAATTCGATTTCGACGTTGCAGCGATCGGCGATTTCCAGCGTCCGCTCAACCGCTTCCGGACAGTAGTCAAAACCGCGCTTCATCTCATCGGCGGATTTGACAAAGAGTTCGTCGGTCTCGAGCTTGAGACGGTTGTCGTCGCTCAGCATTTTGCCGGTCTGGACACACAGCAGCACGTCGTGGGCGGGATAATCATCGCGCTCGCCGTAGTGGCAATCGTTGGTCGCCACTACTGGTATCGAAAGTTCCTTAGCCAACTCCACCAACAGCCGGTTGACCTTTTCCTGCTCGGCCAGTTTGTTGTCCTGAATCTCGATGTAATAACGATCGCCGAAGATCGACGCGTAGGTCTGTGCGCCGAGCTTGGCTTTTTCATAGTTCCCCGCCGACAACGCCTGCGATACTTCACCCTGCAGGCAGGCGCTCAACGCGATCAGCCCGCCGTTGAATTCTTTCAGCAGATCTTTATCGATGCGCGGCTTGTAATAAAAGCCTTCCATATATCCGAGGGACACCAGCTTGCAGAGATTGCGGTAACCTTCGTTGTTCATCGCCAAGAGGATCAAATGGTTATTGTATTCCTTAGGACCTTTATCGACGCCCTTCTTTTCGAAGCGGCTCGTCGGCGCGACGTAGATCTCGCAACCGATGATCGGCTTGACGCCGTGGCTGATCGCCTCGCGATAGAATTCCACCGCGCCGAACATGTTGCCGTGATCGGTCATGGCGACCGCCGGCTGCTTGAGCGCCTTGATGCGCCCCAACAGTTTGTCGACCTTGTTGGCGCCGTCGAGCAGACTGTATTCAGTATGGCAATGAAGATGAACGAAACGAGAGTGTTCCATCGCGGTACTAATCAATTAGCACAAAGCCGATGGCTCGACAATTAATTCGGCGGAATTTTAGCCGAAGAGTTATCCACAGTCTTCGGCGACAAACCCGCGACGACGAAATCTTCCAAAATGCGACCGAGGATGTTGGCGAATTTGTAATCGAACCGCTCTTCAATCGTAATACTCGTCAACCTCTGGCCTTCGTAGAGCACAAGCTCATCGGGCGCCATGTCGATGGTTGCGCGGTAGATAATTTTCACGTTGGGGTAGACGTCCCCATCCAAGCATTCATAGCGACGCACGAATTGCCACTGCTTCAATTCGATCCCTAATTCCTCCTTGAGCTCCCTAACCAATGCTTTGCTCCGGGCTCTCCCCTACTTCCACATGACCACCGAAGAAGTCCCAGTGGTTGGGAAAAGGAATCTCCGGTTTATCGTCGCGCAAATAAATCAGTAGTTTCCGGTTGCAGTCGAATAGCAAGACTTGGGCGATCTGTTTCATAGAATGTACGGATCGGACGCCGCCTAACGATGTATGCTACTGAGCAGAATCGTTAATAAGAGCTGTGTAAGGGCCGGATGACTGCAATGTAAATTTTTGTCGGTCGTTTTAGGCGGCTTCTCTCTCGCCGAATATCCAGCGGCGTTTCATGCGTGAGCCGTAGGTAAGGCCGAAGCGCCGTTTGGCGACCTCGGTAATCGCCTGCACCGCTTCCTGAGCTGAGTCGGTAACGATCAATCGGTCTAGATCAGCCTGATCGATGGTCTTTTCCCTGACCATCTTTTCGGACAAGAAATCGAGCAACGGCCGCCAAAATTCCCGGACCATCAGTACCAGCGGAAATTCGCGGATCTTGGCGGTTTGGATCAAAGTGGCGGTTTCACAAATCTCATCCAAAGTGCCAAATCCGCCGGGCAATGCAATAAAAGCATAAGAATATTTCACCAGCATGACTTTTCGGACGAAAAAATGGCGGAAGGTGATCCACTGGTCCAAATAACGATTGGGTTGCTGCTCTTTTGGCAACTGTATGTTGCAACCGATGGATCGCCCGCCCACCTCCTTGGCGCCGCGGTTAGCCGCCTCCATGATTCCCGGCCCACCGCCGGTCATGACCGTAAAGCCCGCCTTGGCGAGCTCAGCACCGGCCTGCCGAGCCAAAGCATAATAGGGATGATTGTCGGTAAAACGCGCTGAGCCGAACACGGTCACGCAAGGACCGGCAAAATGGAGCGCGCGAAAGCCGCGCAAAAACTCAAAGAAAATCCTAGTTGCGCGCGCTAGCTCCGCGGCGCGCTTTTGCGGCCCTTCGAGAAAGCGCACGACCTCCGGCGCGCCCGGCGTCGATCCCCATCCGTCAATGGCGATAATTTCGTTATGCTTAGTCGTCATACGCAAATATCATCGCCGATCCGTTCGGCCGGTTCAACGACCGAAGTCGCGTGAGAAAAAAATAAAAAAGATTATTCCCACTCAATCGTGGCGGGAGGCTTGGACGAGATGTCGTAAACCACGCGGTTGACGCCGCGGACTTCGTTGAGAATGCGGTTGGAGATTTTTCCGAGCAGATCGAAGGGCAGCGCCACCCAGTTGGCGGTCATGCCGTCCTGGCTGTCGACCACGCGCAACGCAATGACGTTTTCGTAGCTGCGCTCGTCGCCGACCACGCCGACGGTTTTGACCGGCAAAAGCACGGCGAAGGATTGCCATACCTTTTCATAGAATCCCGCAGCTCTGATTTCGTCGAGCACGATCACGTCGGCTTCGCGCAGAACTTTCAACCGATCCTCGGTCACTTCGCCGAGCACGCGAATCGCCAGTCCCGGGCCGGGAAACGGCTGGCGCTGGATCATTTCGTTTGGCAAACCAAGTTCTTTGCCGAGGATTCTCACTTCGTCCTTGAAAAGCTCGCGCAGCGGCTCGATCAGTTTAAATTTCATATTCGTCGGCAAACCGCCGACGTTGTGGTGTGACTTGATCGTCGCCGACGGGCCGAGCACGGAAACCGACTCGATGACGTCAGGATAGAGAGTCCCCTGGGCGAGAAATTCGATTGCACCGAGCTTGCGCGCTTCGTTCTCGAAGACTTCGATAAACTTATAGCCGATGCGCTTGCGCTTGATCTCGGGATCTTCGTCGCCCTTCAGTTCAGCTAAAAATTGATCACTGGCATCGACGTAGCGAAAGCTCTGGCCGAACCGCTCGACAAAGAGAGCGCAAACCTGCTCGGCCTCGCCCTTGCGCAAAAGCCCGTTGTTGACGAAGACGCAGATGAGCCGCTCCTTGATCGCGCGGTGAATCAAAGTCGCAGCCACCGCGGAATCGACCCCGCCGCTGAGCGCGCATAGCACGCGCCCTGCGCCGACCTGCGCGCGAATTTTCTGCACCGACGTGTCGATGAAATGCTCCATCGTCCAGGTCGGCCGGCAGCTGCAGATGCGAAATACAAAGTTATCCAGGATTTGCCGTCCGTGCGGCGTGTGCGCGACCTCGGGATGAAACTGCACGCCGAAGAAACGCCGGGTCGGATCGGCAAAGGCGGCGATGGGTGAATTGTTGCTGTGCGCGAGTGCGGTCCAGCCGTGCGGAAAATTCGTCATTTTATCGCCGTGACTCATCCACACCCGGGTCGATTCATTTTTGCTAAAGCCGTGAAACAGATCGCTGTCGCTATCGATGATCAAATCGGCAGGTCCGTATTCGCGCCGATCGGAGCGCGCGGCCGCGCCGCCGAAGGCGAGGTTGACGACACCCATGCCGTAACAGATGCCGAGAAAAGGCACAGGCAGCTGAAAAAGCTCTGCATCGACTCTTGGCGCGTTCTCTTGGTAAACACTCGCCGGACCGCCGGAGAGGATGATTCCGTCCGGGCCAAGCGCTTTGATTTTTTCCAGTGAGAGGCCGAAGGGATGGATTTCGCAGTAAACCTTAGACTCTCGGATACGGCGAGCGATCAGCTGCGTGTATTGTGAGCCGAAGTCGAGAACGAGAATCATTCTACTCTGTAATTGGGCGCTTCCTTGGTGATGAAGACGTCGTGCACATGCCCCTCTTTGAGTGCCGCCGCGGTGATTTGCATGAACTTCGCCTTGGCGCGCAGCGTCAAAACATCCTTCGAGCCGAGGTAGCCCATACCGGCGCGCAGGCCACCGACCAGTTGGTGGATATTGAACGACATCGATCCCTTGTACGGCACCTGACCTTCGATGCCTTCGGGAACGAGTTTGTTACTGTCCTTCACGTCCGCCTGGCCGTAGCGGTCCCGGCTGCCTTGTCCCATGGCGCCCAAAGAGCCCATGCCCCGATAAGATTTGTAAGTGCGTCCTTGATACAAAATCATTTCACCGGGGCTTTCCTCCGTGCCGGCGAAAAGGCTGCCGATCATGACCGAATCGGCGCCGGCCGCCAGCGCTTTGGTAATGTCGCCGGAATACTTGATGCCGCCGTCGGCGATGATCGGCACGTTGTGACGTGCGGCGGCTTTGGCGCAGCTGCCGATGGCAGTGATCTGCGGCACGCCCACGCCGGAGACGACTCGCGTCGTGCAGATCGATCCAGGGCCGACGCCGACTTTTACCACGTTCACACCGGCTTGGATGAGTGCCGTCGTGCCTTCCGCCGTGGCGACGTTGCCGCCGGACAGATCGAGATCGGGATAACGGCGCCGAATGCTGCCGACCACGTCGATCACATTTCTCGAATGGCCATGGGCCGTGTCGACGGCGATCAAATCGACGCCGGCGCGAACTAAGCTCTCCACCCGTTCTTCCCAATCCGCCACGCCGACGGCCGCGCCGACTCTCAAACGGCCGCGCTCGTCTTTGCAAGCGTTGGGATACTGTATTTTCTTTTCGATATCTTTGACCGTAATCAAACCTTTGAGACGGAAATCTTCGTCGACGACGAGCAGCTTCTCGATCCGATGCTGGTGCAGGATCTCTTTGGCTTCATCAAGGCCGACGCCGGGCTTGACCGTCACCAAGTTGTCTTTGGTCATCACCTCCGAGACCGGCCGATCGAGTCTCTTCTCGAACCTCAAGTCGCGGTTGGTGAGAATGCCGAGCAACCGGCCGTTTTTCGTCACCGGCAATCCAGAGATGCCGTACATTTTCATGATCTCCTGGGCGTCGGAAATTTTTTGATCCGGCGCGACCGTGATCGGTTCGGATATCATGCCGCTCTCGAACTTTTTGACCTTCTCGACTTCGCTTGCTTGCGCCGCCACCGTAAGATTTCGATGGACAATTCCGATGCCGCCCTCTTGCGCCATGGCGATGGCGGTTTTCGACTCCGTCACTGTGTCCATGGCCGCGCTGACGAGCGGTATGTTCAGCTTGATCCGCTCCGTCAATCGGGTTGAGACATCGATGTCGCGAGGCAATACCGCGGACTCAGCCGGGATCAGCAAAACATCATCGAAGGTCAAACCAACAGGCAGGACTTCCTGTTCTAACATCGTTCACCTCCGGGCCGGGCTAAAAAAAAACCCAGACCTGCGCCTGGGTTTTGAGTGTGCTCACTTGTCTATAAGCAAACATGAAGTCTTATACCAGGAAATTTTTTACGCGGCAAGATTGGTGAATATTGAGTCAACCAGGTCAGTATGGTAGCAACGAGCATCGACTATGCCGCTTTACGAATACGAATGCCGCAAGGGACACCGCTTCGAGGCGATACAAAAAGTCAACGATAAGCCGATCAAGCGCTGCGAAGTTTGTTCGGCGCAAGCCAAACGCTCGATCTCCCAGCCGACGCTGCTGCACAACCGCGGCGTCCACGTCTTCGATCGCGTCACGATGGACGACGCTCTGCGCGCGCGTCCATCGTCGCTCAAGTCCTTCAAGAAAGACAAATTTTAGTACGGCAACGCCGGTTGTCGATCCCCCAGTATTTCTCCCTGCGGCGAGTCGATGATTAAACGTCGACGTAGGCTGTCGAGAATTGGCTTTGGAAGGAGTTGTTCAGAATTCCGTATCGCAGATCTAACAGCAATCTCTTGGCGCCGCCTCAGCGCGAAGAGCTCGCAACTCCAGACTGGTATCGCTATGCCCCCGAATCATCGAATACGCGGGAATTTCCCCTGCCGGCGCGCTGTGAAACCGCAGGTTCGCTGACAATCTTGATCGCCTTGTCAGCGCCGGACACAGCTCCAAACTGAACATCGGGGAGCTTGGTTAGATCGGCAGCGGCATCCTTGATGGAGCGATGCTCGACGGCGCGGGAGATCGTTTCGTTAGGCGTCGGACCGGTTTTGCTGCCAAGAAAAGGCTTGACAATTAGATAACAGACATCACGCAGTGGCATATGGCGCATGAAGCGACGTATGAGCCGAAATGTCTGCAACGGGTAATGCGTCAGCTTGTAGCGGAACAATCGTCGAAGACCCGCCGTGCGCTCGGTGTTGATGATCGAGCCGGACAGACAGGTGGGGTCGATCTCCGAGCACTTGAAATATTTATACCAATCCGTCGCATCGTCGACCAAACCGCGCCGCACGTACTCCTGCCAAAGTGGTGTGCCTCGATAAACGCATAGACGGTTGAATCCGAAGGTGTCCAGCCGAAGCTCGGCGGCAAAAGCAAACGTCGCGCGCATATCCTCGACCGTTTCGTCCGGATTGCCGACGACAAAAAAACCGTGAACGATTTCGATGCCGGCTTGCTTCGCTTTCGTCACCGCTGTCTCGACTTGGGCCAAGGTTTGCTCTTTCTTGAGTCGATCAAGAATTTTCTGGCTGCCGCTCTCGATTCCGAACATCACGGTCCGGCAGTGGGCCTTTGCCATCGTGGGGAATAAGTGTTGCGCCGTGGAATCGACGCGCCCTTCACAACCCCATTTGACGGTAACGCCGGCATCGTCGATTCCATTGCAGATTGCCTCAATACGCTTCGGTTGCAGGAGAAAGTGATCGTCGACGAAATAAACACTGCCGTATTCCTGCGCCTGCAATTGTTTGAACTCGTCGACAACGTGCTGGGGACTGCGCGAGCGCCACTTGCCGTCATTGAAAATTGGAATGTCACAGAAAATGCAAGGCCAGGGACAGCCACGGGAGGTCTGCATGGTGGTGAACCGATCCATGGACAATACCGCCGGCACGTCGAGGGGCATTGATTCAACGAAATCCAATGGCAAACCCTCTCGGTCGGGAAACGGCCACTGGTCGAGATTTCGGTCCAGCGCTCGGTTGGGGTTGTGGACCAGGACGCCGTCCTTTGCCCACGTAACGCCCGCCACCTCAAAAGGATCATCGAGCCGCTCAAGTAGATCGAGGATGAGCTGCTCGCCGTCGCCGCGGCAGATGAAGTCTACTTCGGGACACTGAACCTTGACGAGCTCGGCGTTCAACGTGGCGAATACCCCGCCGAAGGCGAGACGAACGTGCACAGCCGCCGCGCGGATTTGACGCGCGAGGATCTTCGCATACGGATAACTCGTAGTGCTCAGGAAACTTAAGCCGACCAAGTCCGGCTGCTGCCTGCGAATCTCGTCAACGATGACGCTATTGGGGGTTTCCGGATTGGCCTGATCGAACATGACGCACTCGTGGCCCGCCCGTTTTAAGACGGCCGAAAGCGACATGATGCCGATGGGCGGAAATCCCATGATCCGAATCCTGCCGTTTTTCCCTCGCGATGAAGCCGGGAGCGCATAGAACTGCGGATCACGAATATGGATTAGAAACACGCGCATCAGATTAGTGCTCTTGTTTCCGCATCGAAAGTGCTCGCCAAACTGCGCATTCAGTGGCGACGCGAGCGACTGGTGGAGCGTTGGACGTCTCTTTTGGTGGAATCAGCCTGCGAGGCACTGCGTCTTGGTCGATACTACACTTTAAGCAGTGCGACGCAAGGATAACGATCAGCAAACTTCGATAGACGATCCGGCAATCAGTGAAGAGAAGAATTTACATAGGGATTCTGAGTAAGGATTTTTGCCACAATGCGAGTCATTGTCCGACATTTTTTCAAATGTAATCGATGCATCGATTGGGAAGGAATGAATGAAATTAGCACCAAGTCCGTGGCACGTAGCTTGCGACTTTTCCCATATGGGAACGCAATCGTCTGTGAAGGAATAAAGCAAAAGGAGGAGAAATCATGCGGAAAGATAAATCTATGCTAGCAGTGCTTCTTTTGGGCGGCGCGGTCGGACTCGTGGCGAGTCCGGCGTGGTCACAGGAGGTTCCGGGAGAACGCCGACAACCAGACAAACGTCTGAATCGCCCGGGCGATAATGAAAATATTCCGGGTATGCGCGAGCAAGGAACGA
>Ga0184637_10003233_pt1 | contig 10222 bp, 8 predicted proteins | sample PLM3_127_b2_FD_133143 | JGI IMG/M metagenome (GOLD analysis project Ga0184637, IMG submission 133143) | Groundwater sediment microbial communities from an aquifer in East River, Colorado, USA - PLM3_127_b2 | ecosystem: Environmental > Terrestrial > Soil > Riparian zone | place: USA: East River... | reverse complement strand
TGGCCCCGGACTGGCGAGCGTTGCCCCCGGCCGCGTTGAGGATGCGGAAGTCGAGGGGATCCATACCCAGCCCGCGGGCGATCTCGTCCACGTGGCTCTCCCCGATGAACATCGTCGTGGAGTTGGTGGTGGACCGCATCTGGCCGCCCGGGGCGGTGTTCGTATAGACCGTGAAGCTTTCGACCCGCCGGTTGGGGATCGCGTACCCGTCAAGCACGGCGCCACCCAGTAAGGCGGTGCCGGCCTGTGGTCGCCCGGACGCGTAGGCGCCGTCGTGGAAATAGACCCGCGCTTCGTGAGCGATCATGTGGCCGCTTTCATCGACGGCGGTCTTGAGGTAGCAGGTCGATGCGTGGCGCGGGTTCGCACTGGCCAGGTCGTCGGCGTAGGTCATCACCGACTTGATGGGGCGGCCGGTTGCCTTCGCCAGGTAGTAGCAGGGGAATTCGTCGATGGAGCTTCCTTTGCCCCCGAAATCGCCGCCGATGTACATGCAGTCCACCACGATCTGTTGAGCCGGAAGCCCTGTGCAAACCGCCAGCGATTGGCGCAGGGCGAATGCCGCCTTATTGGTGGAGTACACGTGGACGATGCCCTGCTCGTCGAGCCACACCACGCAGGCGTGGGGCTCGAGGTAGCCCTGGTGCTGTCGCCCCTGGTAGTAGACGTGCTCGAAGACGCGATAGGCGCTGGCGAACAGGGGCGCGAGATCGGCGGCGCCCTTCTGATTGACGCCGTAGCCTTGCAGGTTTGGGTGGGGCACCGGGGGTCGCTGGCCCTGCGCGTAGTGGTAATCAGCGATGCCCGGATGGAGGATGGGAGCATCGTCGCGCAGCGCTTCCTCTCCGTCGAAAACCACGGGCAAGGCATCGTATTCGACCGCTATCAGCCCAACGGCTTGCTCGGCTGCCTCCAGACTCTCCGCGGCGACCGCTGCGACCCGCTCCCCGATGAAGCGCACGCGCTCATAGGCCAGAACCGGCTGGTCGTACAGGACCTTCCCGAAGCGCCGAGGGCCGATGTCGGCACCGGTCAGAACGGCGTGCACGCCCGGCACCGCCCGCGCCTTTGTCGTGTCGATCGACCGGATCAGGGCGTGCGGAAGCGGGCTGGTGAGAAATCTGGCCATGAGGGTGCCCGGCGGGCTGTAGTCACCCGCATAGTGGGCGGCCCCCGTGATCTTCAAGGCACCCTCGACCCGAACCTCAGGCGTGCCAAAGGCGGTGGGGACGGTGTCGCTCATGGCATGGTCATGCGCGCTCAGCGCGCTACAGATGGTCGGTGAGCTGGAGCTGGTTGCCGTCCGGATCGAAGAAGTACATAGCCTGGTGGTTGCCGCGTGGGACCTCCTTGCAGTAGGGGATGCCCAGCTCCTTGAACTTGACCAGCGCGTTCTCGAACTCCTCGGGCGTGATCACGAAAGCCGTGTGGGTCCGCCCGTCCTGGACGAAGGGCGCGGCTGCAACCGTATCTCCCGCTTCGACCAGGCGAAGGTGCTCCAGTTTATTCTCAGCGGAGTCGCGTTCGATGGCGTTCGCGCGCAGGAAGAGCACGAGCTGCTGCCCGGGGGTCTCCGGGTCGTCTCCACAGTACAAACGCAGCTGACGAGAGTCAGGCGCGAGATCCACTCCGCCGACTTTTAGCCCCAGGATGTCAACGTAAAAGTCCTTCGCCTTCATGAGATCGTTAACCGGGAGTCCTGCGTGCTGAAACGTGTGTGAGTGAACGACTGACATGGCTGACACTACCTCCCCTTGCTATTTGAGACAGGTCGCGTTCCGACATCGCCCCCTGTATTCGAAGGGGGTTCGAGGGGCATATAGTACAACGCTGCACCCTCGTTTCTGCTCTCGCTTTGCTGAAGCGATGGCGATGCATGCGGCTCATTCCGCCAAACGCGATTCTCAACGAGGTGCTCCGGGGCTGGCGGATATCGAGGTCGTGGGAAAGAACGCGGCCGGCGAGACATGGAAGAAGGCCGCCAACGCTTCGATGTGTTTCCTCTGCAACTCACGTTTACCTGAGAAGACCTCCGATACGATGGAGGGAGTCCCGAAAATCGGGACTAGCGCTCGCTGCGAGATGCCACGTTCACGGCAGAGCTCCTTGACGAGCTCGATCCCGGATAGTGGGGGAATCTCGACGTGTTCGTCCTCCCAAATGCGCACGAGATGGCTCAGCAGATCGAGGTAGTCTTCCTCGGCGGAACTGCGCTCTGGCAGAGCTAAGAGCTCGCTAATCCGCGCCTCCATCTCTGCCAGCTCCGCCTCATTACTAATTGGCCTCGGCGGAAAATCCTGGACGAGGCGCTGATATTCCGTATCGCTAGAACCACGGATCATTCTTCGCTAACCCCGACGTGAATCAGTTCGGCCCTTGGTGAAATGGTACAATGCCGCCCGATTCCACGAACGGGAGAGGCTAGCCATGCCCATATTTCATCACCTAGCAGCCGTGGAAACGGACGACGGGCCGATGCCCGTGTACGCTGCCTATCCAGAGGGACCCGGCCCGTTCCCCGCCGTCGTGGTGATTTCGGGGCAGCCCGGACCCTCCAGTCCTGAGTTCCTCGGGGCGGAACGCCTGGCGCAGCATGGTTACGTTGGGGCGGCGTTTGACCTGATGCACCGGGGACCAACCATCCACTCCTTTGCGGAGCAGGGACCCCGCCGTAACGCCCTGACTGACCCGCAAACCATTATGGACATGAACGCAGGTCTCGCCTACCTTCAAGGGCTGCCGTTCGTCCAGGGGGACAGCCTGGGCATTGCCGGGTTTTGCATGGGGGGACGGGTCGCCTTCATGATGGCGACCCTGCGGCCGGACCTGCGCGTGGTGGTCGATGCATACGGGAGCGGAATTTTCGAAGAAATGGGTGCCGCGGCACCTAGTGCAGGGGCCGCGAATATTAGCTGCCCAGTCCTCATTCTGAATGGAGATGCCGACCCTGTTTGTCCCGTCGATGAAGTGAACCAAGTCAAGGCGGAGTTAGACCGACTGGGGAAGTTGAACGAAGTCCACTTCTATCCAGGCATCGGGCACGGCTTCATGACGCGAGGACCCAAGGAAGTCACCGAGGACGCCTGGGAGCGCATACTGGTGTGGTGCGACCGCTATCTGGTGCGCGAACCGGCTGCGGCTAAGGCCTGAGGGGCAAGCGCAATGCTGAGCAAAGAAGAAAACGAGCTCATAACCCGAACCGGTCCCGGCACCCCGTGCGGCGAGCTCATGCGACGCTACTGGCAGCCGGCCGCGCTGGCCGAAGAGCTCCCAGTTGGCGGGGCGCCGCTGCCCATCCGCCACCTGGGGGAAGACCTGGTCCTGTTTCGCGATGACCAGGGCCGCCCCGGACTTCTCGGGCTGCACTGCTCCCATCGCGGCGCCGATCTCAGCTACGGTCGGCTGGAGGACGGAGGGCTCCGCTGCCTCTACCACGGCTGGCTCTACGACATCACTGGGCGGTGTCTCGAACAGCCCGGGGAGCCGGCCGGCAGCTCTTTCCATGAAAGGATCCGCCACACTGCTTACCCGTGCGTCGAGCGAGCGGGAGCGATCTTCGCCTACCTGGGGCCGGGCGCGCCGCCCGAGTTCCCCAACTACGAGTTCCTCCTCCCCCGGCCGGCGGAGAGCATGGACGTGATCAAACGCTATCACGAATGCAACTACCACCAGTCGAATGAGGGGAACATCGATACGTCGCACCTCTCTTTCTTGCACTACCTGAACATGCCGTACGGGGGCGGGCCCGCAACCCCGGGGACAACGCTAAACCACCGGGGGGCTCGGCCCGGGCTCGAGACCATGGAGGTCGACCGTACTCCGTACGGAGTTCGGGGCTGCCGGGTCCAGGGAGGCTGGGGGCCCGACAAGGTGTTCAGTGTGACCGAGTTCATCCTGCCCAACCTTGGCGCGTTCTCGAATAACAGCGTGGTCATCGGCAAGGACACGCCCGAGCGGGGGCACCCAGGGTACACAGTCAACTGGCACGTGCCGATCGACGACACTCACCACTGGAAGTACGTATTCAACTTCAGCAGTCGAGGGCCCTTGGAGGGTGCGCGAGGCCGGGATCAGACGGAGATGGTCGATTACCGGCCAGTCCGCAACCTCAGCAATCGGTTCCGCCAGGACCGCGAGGAAATGGTGAACCGGACCTACATAGGATTGGGTGCGGACTTCCAGCTCCACGACAAATGGGTCACCGAGGGACAGGGGCCGGTCCAGGATCGGACCGCGGAGCATCTCGGTGCTCTCGACACGCCTGTCGTGATGTGCCGCGGGATACTCGTGAAGGCCATCCGAGACCTACAGCAGGGGCGAGAGCCATCTAATGTGGTCCGGGATCCCAAGCTAAACCAGCTGCCCATTATCCCGTTGCGGGCGATCGTGCCCCTCTCAATGGATTGGGACTGGAAACAGTTCCGCTATGGGGACCAGCCGCCCGAGCCAGCGGGCGTCGAGGCCGGCACAGCCGGAACGAGGTAGGAGTTAGGCACAACCCGATCGGGGGAACCGGAACTGATGGTGCGAACGCTTGCCTCGACTGCGTGCTGGTTGCTCGTGGTAGCGCAAGTGGCCTGCGCGCCGGGCGTCCCCGCTCGGCCCACGTCGGCATTGGCCCCAGGAGGGTCGGTGATAGACGATGGGGCCGGCAAGACGCTAGTGTTCGCTCAGGCAAACACGTTTGCCGCGCTCGGTCCGTTTGCTACCAACAGCACTTCAGGAGGCGGCGCCACACTGATGGGGATCCATTCCACAGGTCTCGTCAGCCTGGACGGCCAGGGAAAGGAGGTGGCCCGCATCGCGGCCGGGATCCCCTCTCTCGCTGATGGCTCCCTCGTCCTTCTGCCCGAAGGCCGCATGCGCACCACCTGGCGGTTGCGACCCGACGTGACCTGGCACGATGGCACCCGCTTCACCGCGGACGACGTCGTCTTCACCCAGAAAGTACGCTCCAGAATAATCCCGGGCAACCCCGAAAACGTCAGTCCCTACATCGAGCAAGTGGATGTGGTTGACCCCTTGACGGTCGCCATCACCTGGAAAACCACCTACTACAACGCCTTGTTCCTCGATTTCCGCAGCTTCTGGCTCCTACCGCAGCACCTCCTGGCCAACGCTCTTGAAGAGGACACCGACGAGGCCTTCCTCAGGAACCCCTACTTCACCAGCGACTACGTGAACCTCGGCCCCTTCCGACTCGTCGATTGGGGCCTGGGGCAAGACATGACCTTCGAGCGCTACACCGGCTATTTCCTTGGCGTGCCCAAGGTCGGAAAAATCATCATCCGGTCTATGGCCGACCAGAACGTGATCTCGGCCAGCCTGAGGGCAGGGACCATCGACGCCGTCGCCAACAAGGCGATCAGCGCGAATCTCAGCGTCGTGCTGCGCGATGAGTGGCGGGGCTCCAACGAAGGGTCGGTCGTGAGCCGGCAGGAAAACTGGATCTACATGCAGTATCAGTGGGATGCCCAGTTGGCGCGCCCGGTGGAGGTGTCCCGCGACGTTCGCCTGCGCATTGGAATGTACGAGGCTCTCGACCGCGCAGCGTTGCGAGAGTTCCAGTTCCCCGGGGTGCCCGACACCAATGGTGATTCGTTCATCCCAGCCGCGGACCCCCGCGGTCCTATGGTGGGGCAGCCCTTCTCCCGTTACACGTACGACCCCGACCGGGCGGCCGCCCGCCTGGTCGAAGCGGGCTGGACCCGCACGGCCGATGGTCGTTTCCTCGATCGGTCCGGCAACCCGGTGCAGATCGAGATCCGGGCCGGCAGCCCGTCGGATCTCCCAGTCGTCTCGGTGGCCGCCGACATGTGGCGCAGAATCGGGCTCGAGATCAGCGAAGTCACCAATCCGCTGCAGACCGGGAGGACAGGGCCGGAGGTCGTCCAGTGGCCGGGCTTCTATTTAACCGGGCGGGGCGCCGCGGAGATCGCCCTATCTCAGTTCCAAACCAAGCAGATCCCGACGGCCGACACTCGCTGGACCGGCCAGAATATCGCGAGCTATTCAAACCCCGCAGTGGACCGCCTCTTCGACCAGGTGTACAGCACGCTGGATGCCAACGAACGGGGCAATCCTCTTAAGCAAGTGGGAGAGCTCCTGGCAGCGGACCTGCCGGCGCTGCCTCTCTACTGGAGAATCAGCTTCATGGAGCTGCGCAATACCGTGCGGGGGCCATTGGCGGACGACCACGCGAACATGGGGCAGGATATCAACGGCTACAACCTCTCCCGGAGCGCCCACCTCTGGGAGCGCGCCTGACCCCTCGCGCTCAGGCCGCGTGCAAGCCTTCCCTGACTTGCGGGCATCTTCCCCAGGTGCTACATTCGGCCAACGCTGAAAGTGGGGCCGAAGAGCGCAAAGGGAGGACTCGATCATGGCGAAAGTCGTTCTCGCGATGGGTACCCCTCATGCACCCTTTCTGAACCAACGGGAGGGTAGCGTAGAAGAGGGCTGGACGCGGAGCTCCAAGCGGGAGACGTCACCGGACCTCCGCGGTGGTGGCATGCTGATGAACCTCGACATTCCCAAATTGATCGAAGAACGCAAGGGATGGATCGAAAAGGAGCTCAGCCCGGAGGTGTGGCAGCGGAAGGCTGATGTCTGTCAGGACGCGCTCAATACCCTGAGTAAGGTACTGGCGGACACCGCCCCGGACGTTGTCGTGATGATCGGCGATGACACCCACGAGATCTTCGAGCCGGACGAGCACATCCCCGCGGTGGACGTTTTCGCTGGCGACTCCCTCCCGTGGGTGCCCTGGCCCGGGAGAGTCAGGGAGCCGGAGCCTGCTCGTGCGCTCCCCGGCAATCCCGCGTTGGGCGAGCATCTCACTCGGAACTTTACCGACGAAGGCTATGACGTCTCACTTACCCGGCATGTCCAGGAGGGGCGGTCGGTCGGCCACGCCTTCGATTTCGTCTACAGCCGCATCATGAACGAGAAGGTGCCCGAACACCTGCCTATCTGGCTCAATACGTACTACTCCCCCAACATCCCGTCCCTCTCCCGCTGCTACGCCATGGGGAAAGCTCTGAGGCACGGCATCGAAAGCTGGGACAGTGACGCCCGCGTGGCTATCATCGGAACCGGTGGCCTGAGCCACATGTTGATCGATGAAGAGCTCGATCGGGAAGTCCTCGCTCTGCTGCAAGAAAAAGATGAGGGGCACCTCCCCCAAATCAAGGACGGGGAGGAGCGCTGCGTCTACGGCACCTCGGAGATTCGCAACTGGCTGTTCGCCGCGGGGGCCATGCACGACTCCCCGGCGCAGATGAACCTCGTCGCCTACGAACCCTGCTATCGATCGGCGGCGGGCACTGGCGTCGGCTGCGGCTTTGCCTACTGGAAGTAACCCGTGATGCCCAACGATGGCGAGCTCGAAGGCCGGGTCGTGGTGGTCACTGGTGCGGCGCGAGCCATGGGCAGAGCCCATGTGGAAGCCTTCCTGGCGGCCAAAGCCCGGGTAGTGGCTGCGGACATCTCCTGGGACGGCGTCGAGGACTTCCGCGCCAAGCTGGATGCGGACCCGAACGCTCTGGCACTAGACATGGACATCACCAACGACGCGCAAATCGACAAGGCCTACGAGGCCACGCTCGCCAACTTCGGGACCACCGACGTCCTGGTCAACAACGCTGCTCTGCTGAACCTCGGGGGGACCAGGCCCCAGGCCACGACCCTGGAGACGACGGATGAAGACTGGACCAGGATCTTCGGGGTCAACGTCTTCGGAACGGTGAAAGTCACGCGGCGCTTCATCAAGCCGATGATCGAGAAACGGCGGGGCAGCGTCATCAACGTCGTGAGTAGTGGGCTCCTGAACTTTTCCCACGGCGGAGGATTCACGGCCCTGCGGCCCCACACGCGGGAGATGCCGTACATGGCTTCGAAAGCGGCGGTGGCGACCATGGGCTTCTACCTGGCGTACGAGGTGCAGGCAGACAACATCGCAGTCAACATGATCACGCCCGGACATAGTACGCACGGCTGGTTCATCGAGAGAATGCGCGCGCGGCTCGACCAGGGTAGACCGCCAGGGTATCGGCCCGTGAAGCCGGAGCACGCCGTGCCGATCGTACAGTTTCTCGCCACCCAGGACGGCAGCGGAGTCACCGGTAAGTTGTTCGACGTCATAACCTGGAATCAGGAGCATGGCCTGGGTAGCTACGGGGACTGGGAGGACTACTCGTTCCCCCCGGATATCGAGGAAGCCTTCGCGCACGCCGAGCGGGTTCCCTCGCCGGTCGGGGGCTATCACAGCCGGTAGGCGTCGCCTAGCTCACCGGCGCAGCATTGAACTCGCGGACATCGAACCATTGGCCAGTGACTCCGTTGGCGTCCTGCTGGGCCAGGAAGACGGCCGCCGGGACACAATCCTCAGGCCTGGCGGCGGCTGGATCCATGTTGCGGGGCGTCTGGGTCATACCGGGCAGGAGGCAATTCGCAGCCACCCCGTAGGGCTTCAGCTCGTGGGCGATGGCCACCACGTAACACATGACCGCCCCCTTTTCAGCCGAATAGTCCGCTAGCCGCTGCGGGCCGGGCTTTCCGGCGCCTGACCCCATGGCGATCAACGAGCCGCGGCCCTTAGCCATGAGACGAGGCGCGAGATAGCGACAGGTGCTCATGGTGCCCTTGACGAATGTCAGGACCCGGTCTACATCTTCATCGGTGATCGTCCAGAACGGAGGCTTGCCGTGATACTCATCGAATAGCCGGCCCAGGCGCTCGTCGGTCTCGGCCAGGGTGAAGGTGCCGCCCCCCGGCATGTGGGCCACGATGTCGTAGTCCAACTGGCGCTCGTCCAGCCAGCGCATCAGGTCGGGATAGGCATTGGGATCGAACACGTCGAAATGCCGGACGTGCGCCTGACGCCCAAAGCGCCGCACCTCGTCGGCCATGCCCTCGAGAGCCTCGACGTTGCGCGCCAGGCCAATGATGTCGGCTCCTTCCTGGGCGAAGCCGAGCGCTAGCGCGCGGCCGATGCCGCGGCTAGCGCCGATGATGATGGCTGTCTTACCAGCGAGCTTTGATATCCGTGGCTCCTAGCGCGGGAACTCGACCCGGGTGTTCTCGAACGCGGCCAGGTGGCGGGACTTGTACCTGGGCAGATTGATCGGCTCCTCCACAATTCGTGGCCCGTTGGGACCGGCGGTCAGCAAGAACTCCTTGAGCCACACGCGATCGTCGCGATTGGGATAGTCCTCCCGCCGATGCTGGCCGCGGGTTTCCTGTCGAGCCAGCGCCCCGGTTGCGATGAGGGATCCGGTCAAGGCCACGTTCTCCAGCTCACGCTTGCGCCGGTAGTCATCGACGCTGGTGGCGCGCCTCTGGGCGAGCTCCTGGCGCCGCGTGGCGAACTGGCGTTGGCCCTGGCGCAACTGGTCTTCGTTCCGCCAGATCCCCAGGTCTCGCCAGGCCATTGCCCGGAGCCCGTCCTCGGTCTCCCGTAGCTCGGCGGATTCGATTGGCGCACCGGTCGCACTCAGCTGCTCGAGCTTCTGCTCCTCTTCCAGGGCCTGCTCCCGCGGGAAATCAGCCCACGGCTTGAACCTGACGGCTGCTCGGGCGGCCATGGCTCCCGATACTGATCCGCCGGACGCAGTGAACGCCTCGCCGTAGCCAGGCAAGCAGTCCGCCCCGCAGGCCCCGGTGGACGACTCCCCGTTGGCCCAGAGACCAGGGAGCGGGCTAAAGCAGCGATAATCGACCTTGAGCCCACCCAAGAGACGATCCACGCCGAACGTCCAGTTAAAGCCGTTTTGCTGCCAATCCTTCAGCTCGGCCAGACTGCGCAGATAGGGCAGCCCCTGATTGTCCGACGGAATCTCGCCGCCGGGGCTGTGCACTGGTCCGAGGCCGAGAGACTGCTGGTGGTAAACCTCTGATACCAGGTTGGCAGGAGCGGCGAGCTCCAACCGCAGCTGGTCGACCAGGAGCTCCGCATTCAGCATGAACCGTTCGCTTCGACTGTTGAGCAAGGTTCCGCCCAACGCAAAGTACAGAAGATCGTCATTGTGGGCCAGCGGCTCCCCGTCCGAGCCGGCCGGATAGAGATTGAACTGCACGAACTCCATGTTCGACAGCGGAGCGCCGGCCCCGTAGGCCAGCGCGCATGCGTCGCCGGTGGTCTGGCCCTCACCGCGGCGGGGGTGGTAGAGGAGGTCGGCGCCTCCGGCGCACAGGACAGTCGAGCCCGCGCTGATCCGATACG
>Ga0184637_10003232_pt1 | contig 10223 bp, 9 predicted proteins | sample PLM3_127_b2_FD_133143 | JGI IMG/M metagenome (GOLD analysis project Ga0184637, IMG submission 133143) | Groundwater sediment microbial communities from an aquifer in East River, Colorado, USA - PLM3_127_b2 | ecosystem: Environmental > Terrestrial > Soil > Riparian zone | place: USA: East River... | reverse complement strand
CCGGTCGAGGATTTCGGCTGGACCCACGCCCACGATGTCGGCCGCAAGGCGATCGAGGCGGAGTTCGGCGACAAGGTGAAGACCACCTACGTCGAGAGCGTGAAGGAAGGCCCGGATTCCGAGTGCGTGATCGCCGAGCTCGCCAACAAGGGCAACAAGCTCATCTTCACCACCTCATTCGGCTTCATGAACCCGACGCTCAAGGTGGCGAAGCGCTTCCCCGACGTGAAGTTCGAGCATGCGACGGGCTACAAGCGCGAGGCGAATGTCAGCACCTACAACATCCGCTTCTATGAAGGCCGCTATGTGCAGGGCATCATTGCCGGCCATCTGTCGAAGTCTGGCATCGTCGGCTATATCGGCTCGGTGCCGATCCCGGAAGTGGTCATGGGCATGAACGCCTTCATCCTCGGCATGCGCACCATCAACCCGAATGCGCGCATGAAGATCGTCTGGGTGAATGCCTGGTATGATCCGGGCAAGGAAGGCGATTCCGCCAAGGCGCTGATCGACCAGGGCGCCGACGTGATCGCGCAGCACACCGATTCCGGCGCGCCCTTGCAGGTGTGCGAGCAGCGTGGCGTGGTCGGCTTCGGCCAGGCCAGCGACATGATCAGCCTGGCGCCCAAGGCGCAGCTCACCGCTTCGGTCGATTTCTGGAACCCGTATTATGTGCGGCGCACCAAGGAGGCGATGGACGGCACCTGGGCCAGCAGCGATACCTGGGGCGGCTTCAACACCGGCATGCTGGTCATGGCGCCCTATGCCAACATGCCCGACAATGTCGCCGCGGCCGGCAAGGCGGCGGAGGCCGACATCTCCAGCGGCAAGATCGTCATCTTCAAGGGCCCGATCAAGGACCAGAGCGGGGCGGAGAAAGTTCCGGCCGGCACCGCGCTTGATGACGGCGCGATCGCCGGCATGAACTGGCTCGCCGACGGCATCGACGGGCAGATTCCGAGCTGATCAAAGTCAATTCACGGCAGGAACAACCAAACGCACCTTCCCCCCTTGCGGGGGAAGGTTGCGAAGGCTTAGCGAGCAAGGCGAGCTTAGCCGAAGCTGGATGAGGGGTGGTGCGCCGCAAGGCGCGCATCGCCGGAGGCGATAGCTCGCAGACACCCGGCGCTGCATCACCCCTCCTCCCACCCTTCTCCCGCAAGGGGAGAAGGAGCAGACCGAGTTTCTTTGAGGCGATGATATGTCCGATATCGATGCAGTCATTGCCCGACTGCCCAAAGCCGAACTCCACATTCATATCGAAGGCAGCTTGGAGCCGGAACTGATGTTCGCGCTGGCCAGGCGCAACAACATTCGACTGGCCTATCCCACGGTGGAAGCGCTGCGGCAGGCGTACTTCTTCGGTAACCTGCAGGATTTCCTCGACCTCTATTACCAGGGCATGTCGGTGCTGCTGAGCGAGGCGGATTTCTACGATCTGGCGATGGCCTATTTCCGCAAGGCCGCGTCGCAGAACGTGCGCTATGTCGAGTTCTTTTTCGATCCGCAGGGCCACACCAGCCGTGGCGTGAAATTCGAGACGGTGATCGCCGGCCTGTCGCGCGCGCGGGAGGATGCGGAGAAATCGCTGAACCTGCGCGCGCGCATGATCATGTGTTTCCTGCGCCATCTGGACGAGGCGGATGCGGAACGCACGCTGGATCTGGCGCTGGCTCACAAGGACAAGATCATCGGCATTGGTCTCGATTCCTCGGAAAACGGCCATCCGCCGTCCAAGTTCAAGAACGTCTTCCGCCGCGCGCGTGCAGCAGGCTTCAAGCTGGTCGCCCATGCCGGCGAGGAGGGGCCGCCGGACTATGTCTGGGAAGCGCTTGACGTGCTGGGCGTCGACCGCATCGATCACGGCAACCGCGCGCTGGAGGATGCGGCGCTGGTGCAGCGCCTGGCCAGGGACAAGATGGCGTTGACCGTCTGCCCCTTGTCGAACCTGCGGCTGTGCGTGGTGAAGGACATGCGCGGCCACCCGCTGCGGCGTATGCTGGATGCAGGGCTGACGGTGACCATAAATTCCGACGACCCGGCCTATTTCGGCGGCTATATGAACGAGAATTTCGCCGGAGTTGGCGCGGCGCTGAGTTTGTCCGGCGCCGAGATGGCCGCCATTGCCCGCAACGGCTTCGCCGCGTCCTTCATGCTGAAGGCGGAGAAGGAAAAGGCCCTGGCGGAATTTGTGGGCTAGTGGCGCGGCGCATTCCTAGCCGCCGACCTGTCGCGACAATATTTCAACAGCCTTATCGAGTTGAGGATCCCGCCCGGCCGAATATTCGAGCCGAAAGGGCACCTCGATGGTCGGTGCGACGCCGGTGCGCTCGAGGCGCTCGCCATCGACAGACACGTCGGCAACAGCGAGCAACAGCAGGCTGTCGTCCTTAAGAACGAAGGCGCGGCCAGCGAGCAATGCGCCAGCGCTGCGCGTGCCGATCACTTCGCCGACGCCGTATTTCTTGAATCCGTAAGCCAGCACTTCCTTGCCGCTGCGGCTGCCCTCGTTGATCAGCAGGGCCACCGGCTTGCGCCATTTGACATTGACCATCTCGCGCTCGCCGTTGCGCTCGGTGAGTGTCATGGTCGGCCCGAGATCGCCGAAGATGTCGAGGTAGTAGGGCTGCGCGCCGCCCCAGCCATCCCGCAGATCCCAGACCAGCGCGTCGGCGTCCTTGAGCTTGCCGGTCGAAAGCTGCTGTTCCAGCATGTCCTGGTAGCGTCCGCCGGCATATGACCAGATGCGGACATAGCCGATCTTCTTCCCGCCGGCCTCGATGATCCGGGCGCCGTCCGACATCGCCTTCAGAAAGGCGTCCGCGGGTTCGATCCACTGTGGTCGCAGCGTGATCGGCAGGAGCGGGCCATCGGGAACACGCCGGATCGACATGCGCACAGCTTGGCTCACTTTGCCGGTGAACGAGCCGACCGCTTCGAAAGGTTTGCCATCGACATCGATGATCTCGTCACCGACCAGCAGGTCGGAATCGTCGGCCGGAAGACCGGCGATGATTCCGGAGATGAAGAGTTTCCCGCCGACCTGCTGGGTGAAGAGGCCGATCCCGGGATATCGGACGCCGTTGGGGAACAGACGCTGCAACGGGCGACGCAACGACTCGGAGAAGATGTCGAGAAGCTGATAATAGGCCGGGTCATCGGGGCGATAGAGGCCGGTATGTGAGGCGCCGAGTTCGGCCAGCATGTGGTCTATGACGTCCGCCCGCGCTTCTGCGTCAGGCGCCGCCTCAGCGAGCGGGCGATATTGGTCCCGCAACCCTTCCCAGTCCATGCCGCGGAATTCCGGATCGTAGAAATGCCGGTTCACCAGTTCCCAAACCTCGTCGAACACGGCGAGATCCGCTTTCGGTGTGGCGATCGTCTGTGCGGCCGCAGGCGCCAGCGGGCCGAAGCACAGAAGAATCGCGAGAAGAATGGAGCGCATCATCATAGCTATCCCGCAAAGCATCAGAGGCTAGAGGAAATGCCTCGACAAGTTATCTGGGGCTAAGATCACGCCCTCGGCAACGGCGGCTCAATTCAAATTTGCGTCATGAGCGCGAGAATGGGCGTCACTGAGATTGCGCTGAGATGACCGACGACCGGTTCGACTTGATCTTGTGTGCCTTTGCCAAATAGGCTGCTGCGCATAGGTTCCTGCCGTGGCCGCGGGGAAAGCGCATGTCGACGAAGAAAGGCCGCTGCCTGTGCGGCGACGTTACCTACGAGTATAGCGGCCCGGAGAACTGGCGCGGCTATTGCCATTGCGAGAGCTGCCGCCGCAACACTTCCTCGCCAGTGACCGCCTGGTTCGGCGTGCCGCGGGCGGCGTTCCGCTTCACCGGCAAGGCGCCGAAGGTTTATCGCTCATCACTGGGTGCGCGCCGCCTGTTCTGCGGCAATTGCGGCACGCCGATGGCGTTCGAGCACGATAAGTATCCGGACGAGATCCATCTCTACGCCTGCAGCCTGGACGATCCGAGTGCCTACGCCCCGGACTTCCATGTGCATCACGCCGAGAAGGTGCCCTGGATGGAGATCGCCGACAATCTGCGCCGCTTTCCGCACAGCGGCGACGCGGGCTAACGCAGCTTCGCCTTCAGCTTCTTCTCCCAATAGGGCTTCGGCCCATAGGTCTCCGCCAGGAAGTCGATGAGGGCGCGCACCCGCGGCGGCACGTGCTGGCTGTGCGGGTAAAGCGCGTAGATGGCGTGGCCGGGCGGCGGGAAGTCCGTCAGCACCGGCACCAGGCGGCCCTCGTTCAGATCGTCGACGATCTCCCACAGAGATTTCAGCGCCAGGCCGTGGCCGGCGAGGCACCAGTCGCGCAGCGCCTCGCCGCTGTTGCTGTCCATGTTGCCGGAGACGCGCAAAGTGACCGGGCCGTCGCTGCCCTGGAGCCGCCAGCGAAATTGCTTCGATCCCGGAAAGCGCAGCAGCAGGCAATTGTGGTCGAGCAAATCTTCCGGCTGCTGCGGCGCCGGGTGGCGATTCAGATAATCGGGTGACGCGACGATCAGGCGGCGGTTGGGCGCCAGGGTGCGCACGATGGAGGTGGAATCCGTCAACTCGGCGATGCGGATGGCGAGATCAACGCGCTCCTGCACCAGATCGACCAAGGCGTCGGTCAGATGCAACCGCACCTGCATCTGCGGGTGGCGCTCCAGAAAGCGCGGCACGTGGGGCGCCACATGCAAGCGGCCGAAGACGGTGGGCGCCGTCACCTTGATCGGCCCGCGCGGCTCCGCATTGGCGGAGGTGATGGCGTTCTCGGCCTGCTCCAGCTCGTTCAGAATGACGACGCAGTGATCGTAATAGCGCGAGCCTTCCTCGGTCAGGCTGACATGGCGCGTGGTGCGGTTGAGCAGGCGGGTGCCGACATCCTTCTCCAGCCGGGCGATGCGGTTGGAGACCACGGCGGCGGACAGGCGCATGTCCCGGCCCGCGGCCGACAGGCTGCCCAGCTCCACCACGCGCACGAAGATGGCGAAATCCTCGGTATCCGGCATGGATTGTCGCACATTTCTTGAAGAAGATTATTCATACTATGGCAGGTAGTGGCGTCGGAAGCCAAGGCCGGATTTGGTAGATTCCAAGGCTCATGTCTTCCCCCTCCTCCAAGTGGGGGAGGGGAATTGTGCTTCGCCCTCCCCCAAGTGGGGGAGGGAGGGGTGGGGGCAGTTGCCGGACTCCGCGCTTGAGGCTTCCCCCTCCCTGACCCTCCCCCCGCCGACGCATGTCGGCATTCGCCGACGGGGTTGGGGGAGGGGAATTCGGTGGAGGGGAATCAGATGAACCCGATCATCGCCGATTGGATCAGCCTTGGCCTGCGCTGGGCCCATGTGATGGTCGGCATCATGTGGATCGGCACCTCGTTCCACTTCATCTGGCTCGACGCCAGCCTGCGTCGCGACGCCAAGACGCCGGTCAACCTGGCGGGTTCAAGCTGGATGGTGCATGGCGGCGGCTTTTATCACGCGACGAAATATCTGAACGCGCCGGCGGAGATGCCGGCCGATCTGCACTGGTTCAAATACGAAGCCTATTTCACTTGGATCACCGGCTTCCTGCTGCTGGCGGTGATCTATTATGTCGGCGCCAACGATCTGCTGATCGATCCGCGCATCCTGGAGCTGACACCGGGCACCGCCATCGGCATCAGCCTCGGCGGATTGGCGGCAGGCTGGGTCATCTATGATCTGCTGTGCCGTTCGCCGATCGGCGATAAGACCGGATTGCTGGCATTCCTGGTGTTCCTGCTCGCGGTCGCCTCCGCCTACGGCTTCGCCCATGTGTTCAGCGGCCGCGCGGCTTTTGTCCATATCGGCGCCTTTCTCGGCACCATCATGACGGCCAACGTCTTTTTCATCATCATCCCCAACCAGAAGAAGACGGTGGCGGCGTTGTTGGCTGGCCAGGCGCCGGACCCGGCGCTGGGCAAGCGCGCCAAGCAGCGCTCGCTGCACAACAACTACCTCACCCTTCCGGTGGTGCTGATGATGATCAGCAACCATTACCCGATGATGTTCGAGCATGCGCGGAGCTGGATCATCGTCGTCGGCATCCTGCTGTTCAGCGGCCTGCTGCGGCTCTATGCCAACCAGAAGAACGCCGGCAAGAGCGGCTCGCACCAACTGGCGATCCTGATCTATGCGGGCATGATCGGCATGGGCGCGCTGGGCTTCGCCAGCTATCGGCCGGGCGCCGATCTCGAATCCGTCGGCCCGGTCACCTTCGCCGACGTGCAGGCGATCGTCGCGCACCGCTGCCAGTCCTGCCATTCGGCCAATCCGAGCGACCCGGCCTACAAGGCGCCGCCCAAAGGCGTCGCCTTCGACACGGCGGACCAGATCCAGCGCATGGCGCCGCAGATCGAGCGCATGGTGGTGCTGACCCAGGCCATGCCAGTCGGCAACAAGACCGGGATGCTGCCGGAGGAGCGCATGAAGATCGCCAAGTGGCTGTTTGATGCCAAGCAGAACGTGAATTGAGCCGGCCATGAGCCCGAACTTCAAGCAGTCGCCATCGCGCCTGGATCGCGCGCAATTCCTGCAGGCGCAGGGCCGGGTCTACGAGCATTCGCCATGGATCGCGGAGGCTTTATGGTCGGCGGGTTTGAAGCCGGAGCATGACCACGTCGAAGCGCTGCACCGCGATCTGGCAGCTATCGTCGATGCAGCGCCGCGCGAGCGGCAACTGGCGCTGTTGAACGCCCATCCGGACCTGGCTGGGCGGCTGGCGGTGCGCGGCGAGCTGACGGCGGAATCCAGCTCGGAACAGGCCGGCGCCGGCCTCGACAAGTGCTCGCCGGAGGAGTTCCGCCGCTTCACCGAATTGAACGATGCCTACAAGGCCAAGTTCGGTTTTCCTTTCATCCTGGCGGTCAAGGGCAAAGGACGGGCGGACATCCTGCAGAATTTCGAGCACCGCATCCACAATGGGCCGGAGACGGAATTCCGCGCCGCGCTGAACGAGGTGCACAAGATCGCGCTGCTGCGCCTGAAAGACCTCTAAGAGGGTCCGGAAAACCGCATCCGGCCTTGCTTGCCACGCATATTGACCTCCCGGTTTGTGGCGGTATGGTTGCCGCCCACGGAGGGACCCCAAATGAGCCAGAAGCCAGACGATTCACTCAGCAGCCGCCACGTGAAGGCCGGCCCTGAGCGCGCGCCGCATCGCGCCTTTTACTACGCCATGGGCTTGACCGAGCAGGACATCGCCAAGCCGTTCGTCGGCGTGGTGTCGAGCTGGAATGAATCCGCGCCCTGCAATACGGCGCTGAAAGGTCATGCCGAGATCGCCAAGCGGGGGGTGAGCGGCGCCGGCGGCACGCCGCGCGAGTTCGTCACCATCACGGTGACCGACGGCATCGCCATGGGCCATTCGGGCATGAAGGCCTCGCTGGTCAGCCGCGAGACCATCGCGGATTCGGTCGAGCTGTCGGTGCGCGGCCATTGCTATGACGCGCTGGTGGCGATCGCCGGCTGCGACAAGACTTTGCCGGCGATGATGATGGCGATGGTGCGGCTCAACGTGCCATCGATCTTCATGTATGGCGGCTCCATCCTGCCCGGCAATTTCCACGGCAAGGACGTGACCGTGCAGGATGTCTACGAGGCGGTCGGCAAATACCAGTCCGGGCAGATGCCGCTGGAAGAACTGACCGCCCTTGAGAAGGTCGCCTGCCCCTCGGCCGGCGCCTGCGGCGGGCAGTTCACCGCCAACACGATGGCCTGCGTCTCCGAGGCGATCGGCCTGGCGCTGCCCGGCTCATCGTCCGCCCCGGCGGTGATCGCCGAGCGCGAAGCTTTTGCCTACAAGACGGGCGAGGCGGTGATGCGTCTGCTGAAGTCCGACCTGCGGCCGCGTGACATCGTCACCCGCAAGGCGCTGGAGAATGCGGCGGCCGTGGTGGCGGCGACCGGCGGCTCGACCAACGGGTTGCTGCATCTGCCGGCGATCGCCAACGAGGCCGGCATCTCTTTCGATATTTTTGAGATCGAAGCAGTGCTGAAGCGCACACCCTATATCGCCGATCTGAAGCCGGGCGGAAAATATGTCGCCAGCGACATGCACAAGGCAGGCGGCGTCACCCAGGTGCTGAAGGCGCTGCTCGAAGGCGGCTTCCTGCATGGCGATGCGATGACCGTCAGCGGCAAGACCATGGCGGAGAACCTGAAAGACGTGAAATTCCGCACCGACCAGGACGTGGTGCGCCCGGTCAGCAACGCGCTGGCGCCCAATGGCGGCGTGCTGGTGCTGAAGGGCAATCTGGCGCCGGATGGCGCGGTGGTGAAAGTGGCCGGTCTCGCCAGCACCAAATTCCGCGGCACCGCGCTCTGCTTCGATCGCGAGGAGGATGCGGCGGCCGCGGTGCAAGACCGTGCCTACAAAGCGGGCGACGTGATCGTCATCCGCTACGAGGGACCCAAGGGCGGTCCCGGCATGCGCGAGATGCTGTCGCTGACCGCCGCGATCTACGGCCAGGGCATGGGGCAGAAGGTGGCGCTGATCACCGATGGCCGCTTCTCCGGCGCCACGCGCGGCTTCTGCATCGGCCATGTGGCGCCCGAGGCGGCGGTGGGCGGTCCGATCGGATTGCTGAAGAACGGCGACATCATCGAGATCGACGCCGATCAGGCGCTGATCAAGGTCGAGCTGTCGGACGAGGAACTGGCCAAGCGCAAAGCGGCGTGGAAGCCGCGCGCGGCGCAGTACCAGTCCGGTGCCATCTGGCGCTATGGCGAGACGGTGTCGTCGGCGCGCTATGGCGCGGTGACCCATCCGGGGCCGGCGCGGCAGGCCGCCTTGGAGTAACATGACCGGCCGTATCCGCAGCTACGCGGAGTTCTGGCCGTACTATCTGCGCGAACATGCCAGGCCCGCGACGCGTGCCTGGCATTTTCTTGGCAGCACCTTGGTGCTGGTCTGTTTGGCGCTGTTCCTGGCGGGGCAGGGCTGGGGCTGGCTGATCGGCATACCCGTCGCCGGCTACGGGCCGGCCTGGTTCGCGCATTTCTTTGTCGAGCGCAACAGGCCGGCGACCTTCCGCCATCCGCTCTGGTCGCTGATCAGCGATGCACGGATGTATGGGTTGTGGCTCAGCGGCCGATTGAAGCGCGAGCTGGAGAAGGCGGGCGTGGCGGAGCGCTGATCTAGGGCGTGGACTCATAAGCCCGTATCCAGAGACGGATCGAGGCAAGCTTGATGAAGGCGAGGTAATTGGCGGCGAGCTTGTCATAGCGGGTCGCAATGCGCCGACATTGCTTGATCTTGTTGAAGAACCGCTCGACCAGGTTACGTGATCGGTAGAGATAGGGACTGAAGCAGATGGGGGCCTTGCGCATGGTTCGAGGCTCCATTTTAGGAGATTGAATCACATCCATGCGTAAATCCTCAAGGCCCCATTCGCGCTTCCGGAGTCAGCAGCCAAGCGGACACGGCATCAAATCCCCCGTTCTTCGCATTTTGACCCGGAGCGGACACTGTGAACCTTACCTCGCTAGGTCTATCGTGGTCTTCCGGCCCTTCTCACAGAAGGCGACCTGACGGTCGAGGGCTACTGACTTTTGCGATCCGCGCAGCGTTCGAACACCTGGTCCCAGGGCCTCGACAGTGCCATCTGCAAGGCGCATGCTGCGCTTCGCCCACTCAGTGGGGGTCAGGTGTGAGGCTCCCGACAGGTCCGAAGGGATAGATACCGTCGGGCGCCGGAGCAGGGAATGCGAGGAAGCCAATGACTCGCCTTGACGCCGGCGGAGGCACAGTCGAAAGGCTTCGCGTGAGCGAGCACGATCGGCGATTTCGCGATCTGCTTGGCCTCGATCCGACTTGCGAGGTTCTCGGAGAAGGCTTTGCGTTCACCGAGGGCCCGCTCTGGCACCCTGCTCAACGCTACCTCCTGTTCACCGATATCCCAAACAGCCGGATCCATAAATGGTCGGCGGCAGATGGCATCTCCTTGTTCCGGGATCAGACTAACAAGGCAAACGGACTGACTTATGACCGGACAGGCGCACTCCTTCTATGCGAGCACGCGACCAGCCGGGTAACACGGCTTGGTCATGACGGCCGGATCGAGGTGCTCGCGTCACACTTCGAAGGTAAAGCGCTCAACAGCCCGAACGACATTGTGGTTGCGAGCACGGGCGACATCCTCTTCACCGATCCGATCTACGGACGATTGAGCGAACCCTATGGCGAGGAGCGGCCGGAAGAGATGG
>Ga0184637_10003231_pt1 | contig 10224 bp, 11 predicted proteins | sample PLM3_127_b2_FD_133143 | JGI IMG/M metagenome (GOLD analysis project Ga0184637, IMG submission 133143) | Groundwater sediment microbial communities from an aquifer in East River, Colorado, USA - PLM3_127_b2 | ecosystem: Environmental > Terrestrial > Soil > Riparian zone | place: USA: East River... | reverse complement strand
CCCCAATTCGATCAGCGCCCGATCCCTCTCTCTCTCGGCTTCCGCGAGCTCGCGAGCCCCGAGGGCCTCGAGACTCGAGATCTCCTGAGACAATTTTAGCGTCAGATCGGCCAGCGTCTCGGCTATGGGGATCCCTCCGTCAGCTGGATCTCTCGCGAAACGAGCGGTAGTCGCCGGGGGTATCGACATCGCGGCCGATGCCCGGGTCCTGCACTTCGACTTCCAGGAGATCCTCCTGATGATCCCACACCGCCTGGCGCGCGCCAACCGACTCCGGTGCCCGGCGAATCTCGCCGAAGACCGCCCGGGAGAAGAGGACGGGGTGGCCTCTCCGGCCCTGGCATACCGGGAGAAGGATCGGGCGGGGCGTTCGCTCGTAGCAGCCGATCAACAGATCGACGATCTCGGGGCTGACGGCGGGATGATCCACGGGAAGCACCAGGCAGCCTTCGGCGGGGCTCCTCTCGACAGCGTCGAGCCCGGCCACGATCGAAGTGAGCATGCCCTCCCGATAGCGGTCGTTCAGGACCGGCCGGGCCCGGCCCCAGGACGCCGGAGCCACCGAGCTTCGGATGCGCTCTCCATCGTGCCCGAGGACGACCACGATCGGCTCGGCTCGGGATTGGTTCATGACGCCGAGGAGGTGCTCGAGGAAAGTCGTTTCCGAGCCGTCGGAGCCCGTGCAGGGGAGGAGGGCCTTGGGGAAACCCATGCGCTTCGACTCTCCGGCGGCGAGGATAATGGCTCCGATCATGCTCGTGACATAATAACGAGATGCGCTCCGACCGTGCGGTTCTGGCCGATCTCCTCGAGAGCGCCCTCCCACCCGCGGCGCGCCGGCGTATTTATTCCCTTCCGCTCGTCGAGAAGCGGTGGGCGAGCGTCGTGGGCCCTGAGATCGCGCGCCGATCGGAGCCGGAGGCTCTCGAACGCGGCGTTCTCACCATACGGGTGACGGATCCCGCCTGGGGCAAGATGATTCTGAAGCTCCAGAACCAGATCGTCCCGGCGCTCAACCGGGCCGTCGGGAAAGGTCTGGTGCGGCGCATCACCTTCACGAAGAGAGACAAGCTTCAAAACACGGCTCCGAACGCGCCGGCGCCGGAGGTACCCGTTGCTCCCGGACCTCCACCCGAAAGCGTGATGCGGGCGTCGGAGGGAATTGCCGACGAGGAGCTCCGTGCGGCCGTCAGGAAGAGCGCTTCGCTCTATTTGCGGGCGCGAGAGGATCGACGGGAAGACCGACGAAGGAAGTGATTCGATGACGGACGTTTTCATCGTGAGCGCGGTTCGGACTCCCACGGGGAAGTTCCTGGGAGCGCTGAAGGGTTTCAAGGCTACGGAGCTCGGCGCTCTGGTCGTAAAAGAAGCCGTTCGGCGCGGAGGCGCTCCGCCCGAGGCGGTCGACGAGGTGATCCTGGGAAACGTGATCTCCGCGGGTCTCGGGCAGAACCCCGCGCGCCAGGCCGCGCTCGGCTCCGGCCTTCCGCCTTCGGTCGGAGCACTCACCATCAATAAGGTCTGCGGCTCCGGCCTCAAAGCGGTGATGCTCGCGCGGCAGGGGATCCTGGCGAAGGACGCGAGCCTGGTGGTGGCGGGCGGTATGGAGTCGATGTCGAACGGTCCGTATCTCATTCCCAGGCTTCGCGAGGGGCTCCGGCTCGGAAACGGCGAGCTCATCGATGCCGTCGTTCACGACGGACTCTGGGACGTCGAAAACGACTTCCACATGGGCATCACCGGCGAGAAGGTGGCCGAGAGGTACGCCGTCTCGCGGGGAGAGATGGACGCCTATGCCGCCGAAAGCCATCGGCGCGCGGCCGAGGCGACCGAGGCGGGGAAGTTCCGCCGCGAGATTCTCCCGATCGAGATCCCGCAGAAGAAGGGGGCGCCTCTCGTCATCGATCGCGATGAGCCCATACGGCCCGATACCACCGCGGAGTCGCTCGCGAAGCTCAAGCCGGTCTTTGAGGACGAGGGGACGGTGACCGCGGGAAACGCTCCCGGGATGAATGACGGGGCCGCGGCGCTCTTGATCGCCTCCGAAGAGGCCGTGGAAAAGCACGGCTTGAAACCCATGGCGAGGATCATGGCTCAGGCGGTCTCGGGCCTCGAACCGGCGTGGGTGATGATGACGCCCGTGCCCGCGGTCGAGAAGCTCCTTTTGAAGACCGGGTGGACCAGCGCTGGCGTCGACCTCTTCGAGGTCAACGAAGCGTTCTCGGTCCAGGCCTGCGCCGTGAGCCGCGAGCTGAAGCTCGACCCGAAGAAGACGAACGTGAACGGGGGCGCGGTCGCTCTCGGCCATCCGATCGGTGCGAGCGGCGCGCGAATCCTCACGACGCTTCTGTACGCCCTCCAGGATCGGGGCGGACGGCGAGGAATCGCGACTCTCTGCCTCGGTGGTGGAAACGGCGTCGCCCTCGCGGTCGAGCTCGTGGGATGAGCGTCCGGAAGGTCGCCGTCATCGGCGCCGGCACGATGGGAAACGGCATCGCCCAGGTCTTCGCCCAGGCGGGAACCTCCGTGTACCTCTGCGACGTGAAGCCGGAGTTCGTCGATCGCGGGCTTTCGGCGATCGACCAGAGCCTGGCCCGGCTGGTGAAAAAAGAGAAGCTGACGGAAGCCGAGGCCCGCGAAGCGCGCGGGCGGATCGCCTCGGGGACAGGGCTCGACGGCGCCGCGGACGCGGACTTCGTGGTCGAGGCGGTCCTCGAGGATCTCGACCAGAAGCGGTCCCTCTTTCGCGAGCTCGACTTCATCGTGCGGCCCGGGGCGATCTTCTCGAGCAACACCTCATCGATCTCGATCACCAAGCTCGCCGCTGCCACCAAGCGGGCCGACCGTTTCATCGGGATGCATTTCATGAACCCGGTACCGGTGATGGAGCTCGTCGAGATCATCCGGGGTCTCCAGACTTCGGATGAGACCACCCGGGAGACGGTGGAGCTCGCGAAGAAGCTCGGGAAGACCCCGGTCGAGGTGAACGACGCTCCGGGTTTCATCTCGAACCGAGTGCTGATGCCGCTTCTCAACGAGGCGATGTTCGCGTACATGGAAGGAGTCGCGACCCCCGAGGCCATCGACAAGGTGATGAAGCTCGGGATGAACCACCCCATGGGACCGCTCACGCTCGCGGATTTCATCGGCCTCGACGTCTGTCTCAATGTTCTGGAAGTCCTCCACCGAGGGTTCGGCGATCCGAAGTACCGTCCTTGCCCGCTACTGGTGAAGATGGTGGACGCCGGCTATCTGGGACGAAAGAGCGGTAAAGGCTTCTACGAGTATCCCTGACGGCGCTTCCACCACAGAAACGCGAGCGCGGTCGGCGGGCCCACGATGAGGACCTCGCGGGCCACGGCGAGCCAGTTGTGGAGGCCGAGGAGCTTCCCAAGCGTACCCCGCCAGATGTCGTCGAACGCGAGAATCGGGGAAATGTAGAACTCGCGAGAGAGAGGCCAGAAAAGCTGTATTCCGTAAGGGGGCGCCGTGTCCTTAGAAAGCATGTCGAGCAGGAGGTGCGAGAGGTAGGCCACTCCAAGGACCAGGGCGTCGAAGGCGGGTCGCTCGCGAGCGAAGGCTGGCGCGAGCAGGGTAACGGTTCCCGCGAAGAGCAGCGTGAACCCGATGCTGTGGGTGAAGTAGTGGTGAACGTTCTGCCCGAGAAGAAAACCGATGCCGAAATCGATGTCGGCGAACGAAGCCGCGACGACCGACGCCGCGAAAAGCTTCGAGTCCAGGGGGCCCTTGCCGGACGATAAAAGCGCTATCGTGGCGCCGGCCAGAGAGTGCGCGACCGGTGTCGGCATGGATTTTCGAGACTACCATATGTTGGCGGCTTTCTCGCAGGCGCGCCCGATATGTGGTAGTCTCCGGTCACCGGGAGGAATGGGGCCCCTTATTTCGTCTTAAGAGATCGAGAAGGCGAAGTCACGCCTCCTGAAAGGAGAACTAATGGAAGACAAAGAAGGTCGGGCGAAGGCGATCGAGATCGCACTGAGCCAGATCGAAAAGCAGTTCGGCAAGGGCTCGATCATGAAGCTCGGCTCGCGCGAGGCCCTCGACGTGCCCACGATCCCGACGGGGTCGATCTCCATCGACGCCGCCCTCGGAGTCGGCGGGCTTCCCCGGGGCCGGGTCATCGAGATCTTCGGTCCGGAGTCATCCGGGAAGACGACTCTCGCGCTCCACGTAATCGCGGAAGCCCAAAAGCGCGGCGGAATGGCGGCGTTCGTCGACGCCGAGCACGCACTCGACGCGATCTACTCGAAAGCGCTCGGGGTGAATACCGACGAGCTCCTCGTCTCGCAGCCGGACTCGGGAGAGCAAGCGCTCGAGATCGCGGAAGTCCTCATCCGAAGCGGCGCGGTGGACGTGCTGGTGATCGACTCGGTCGCGGCCCTGGTTCCGAAGGCGGAGCTCGACGGCGAGATGGGGGACGCGCAGATGGGCCTTCAGGCGCGGCTCATGTCGCAGGCGATGCGAAAGCTCACGGCCATCACGTCGAAATCGAAGACCTGCCTCATCTTCATCAACCAGATCCGCGAGAAGATCGGCGTCATGTTCGGAAACCCCGAGACCACGACCGGCGGGCGCGCGCTGAAGTTCTACTCCTCGATCCGCATCGACATCCGCCGTATCTCCTCGATCAAGGAGGGCGAAGAGATCGTCGGGAACCGCACGCGGGTCAAGGTGGTGAAGAACAAGGTGGCGTCGCCGTTCCGCGAAGCGGAGTTCGACATCCTGTACGGAAAGGGAATCTCGAGGGAAGGCGACCTTCTGGACGTCGCCGTCGAGAAGAACATCATCGAGAAGAGCGGCGCCTGGTACTCCTACAACAACGAGCGCATCGGGCAGGGCCGCGAGAACGCGCGGCGATTCCTGCTCGAGAACCCGGAGATCGCGGGGAAGCTCGAAGAAAAGCTCCGGACGGAGATCGGACTTCTCGCTCCCGGCGCGCAAGCGAGCCGGGCGGAGGCCCCGACCCCGGACAGCGAAGGGGAAGAAGGGCCGGGCTCGGCGAAGACGGCGCGAAGCGGACCGCGCGAAGTCAAAGTCGGCGGAAGCCGCCGCGTAGAAGCAAGGAGCTGAGAAGCGAGGGAGCCTACGGCGAGCAAGCCTGGACGAGAATAGCGGGCAAGCGAGCGGGCTATTCCGCGGCGAGGACCCAGTCGTCTGGGACGTGGATTGTCCTCCGCGGAGAGCTCATCCGAGTGTTTCGGGGGACGGACCCGGAGAATCCCGGCCCCTCAATCGATGCGGTGAGATCGCCGACGCCTAGCACGTTCTTCTCGGGTTCCGAGTTCCTGTCGAGGAGATCTTCGAGTAGGCTTTGATTTTTCCCGACCCTCCGCTAAGATAACGCGCTCTCTCTGTGCCGGGGTAGCTCAGTCGGTAGAGCGAAGGACTGAAAATCCTTGCGTCGGCGGTTCAATTCCGTCCCCCGGCACCACATCAAAATTCTTCTGACGGAGAACTCCCGGCGTCGACCACACGAACGCGTCGACGCTGGCAATTCTTTCGATCCGTCTGGAAACGCGGCCTCAATACGACGCGCGTCCCCCCTCTCGGTTGCGCTCCCGCGCGCTCTCGATTGCGGCCATCAGGACTCGATCACCCGCAGCCCAGATGCTCGCGGGATCGGCAGCACGCGGATTTTGCAGGTCTCGTACAATTTTCTTTGCAAGGCATCGGCGATCGGAATCTCTCGCCCGGCGTTCCAGCCCCGTCGTGCACCCGCTTTCCCAAAGAGTGCCACCCCCAGGCCCTCGTGGGACGGATCGTGGCGGACGTGATAGAGCAACCCGTCGGCGCCTTCTCGTCTGAGCGCCTGCGCCCAGGCTTGCGGTAAGCGATAGGGGACGATCGTGTGGATTTCCGCCGTCACGCCAAACCCGCTCGCCCTCCGGTCTGTGAGATTCGACAGACGGTGTCTCTTTGGGAGCGCGAGGCGCATGAGTCGACGGCTCGAGAGAAGACTCTCGGAGACGACCCCACCGTCGAGGTCTGGACCCACCACCTCCAAAAGGGCCGCCATCGCATCCGAAGCGAGGTAGCAGGTTCCCTCAGGGTGAGGAAGGTCGAATCGCCCGTTCAAGGCATTCAGGGAGCTGGAAAACCACCAAGGGGTCCTGCCCGCCCGAACGACGCGCCAGAGCGCCTTCCCTTGGCGAAGCGTACGCATGGGAAAACGCTTGAGCCCGTGCGGACGCTCTGGGGGTGGCTTCAGCGAGATGCGTTCGCGTGGACCGCGTCGCCTCACGAGTTGTATCGGGCCGCCTGAGCGCGCGCGAGATCGACGGCCTTATTCCGAGGCCGACCCGATGCCAGCCACTCGATGATGGACAGCCCGCCAAGCGACCGTTGCCCCGCCACGAGCCAGCCGGCTACAGTCCAATCATCGACGCTCTCCGGGTCGAAACACTGGAGAACCCTGCTGAGACCGGGGTGAACCTCGTTTCGGTCGTTGAGCTGAAAGGCGGGATACACGACGGCGCCGTCTCTGGTGCGAAGCCCGAGAAGGGATCGTCGCTTGCGGCGATCGGCGATTGCCTGCCGAGAGACACTTCCGAGAACGCGAGCGAGCTTGGAAGCAGAGTAGAAGGGGCCGAGGATCTCGTCCCAGGGTGATGGGGATGGCACGGTCGCAAGCATGCGACCCGCGATTTGCTCGGCCGTGCCCAGCTCTCCAAGCGTGCGCCCGCGCTCCGCAAAGGCCGCTTCCAGATCCGCCAACTCGCGGCGGACGCGCCCCGCGACATTCTCCGCTAAAGAGCCTCCCTCGAAGAGTCGGTTTGCCGTCGCCGCCACGCTCAAAATGTAGCACCGACGGGAGGCGCCGTCAAGGTCGTCAAGGAGAGGGATGTCCTTGAGATGCTCGCTCTTCGACGACGTGGACTCCCAGGTAGGCGTGAATGCCGGTGAGATAACGCATGGATCGTTTCACCGCCTTCTTGGACTCGAATGTTCTCTACCCCGCGGCGCTCAGAAACTTGCTCATGTGGCTAACGCTTGGCGGTCTCTTCCGCGCGAGGATGGTCCGACATGGTTCACGAAGAGTGGATGGCGGCAGTCAGGTTCCCTCGCCCTTCGCGTGCTGCCCCTTCGGGACATCACCGGGAGCCCCGGGGGCCGCGGAAAAGATACCCTCGGAACACCCGGGCTGTAGGTCCATTACTATCAATTATTTACGCTCGGGTCTTGACCTCGTATGGTAGAATCGCGTTCTACCGACAGCGACAGCAGGAACGAAGCAGGGCGGGCATCCGGCCACCGCCCGCGCTTCCATTTGACAAACCCGGCCCTGTGCCCGATAATAATACGATTCCAGCGAATCGTACGATTCCCGCGAATCGATTGAGCGAGGGGGCGACATGAGAACCGTCACGGCCACCGAGTTGAAGGAAGATTTCCGCAAGACCACCGGCCGGGTGGAGCTCGCCGGGGAGCGTGTGATCGTGCGTCGACATAATCGGGATGCCTTCGCCCTGATCCCAATCAACGATCTACGCCTGCTTGAGATGGTCGAGGACAAGATCGACGCCCTCGAAGCGCTGAAATCTCTCGACGATCCCCGCCCCAGCATCCCCTGGGAAGTCGCCAAGCAAACGCTTCGGTAATTGGCGTACACGGTCGAGATCCGACCCGCGGCGCTGGAGTTCATCCAGCGGTTGAGCCCGAAGCACCAGCGCCAGATACGAACGAAGATCGACGCGCTCGAGAGCGATCCACGCCCCGCAAACGCCGAACAACTTCAGGGCTACGATCAACTCTGGAGAATCCGATCGGGCGACTACAGGATCATCTACACCGTCCAAGATCAGGTGCTCTTGGTTACGGTCGTCGCGGTTGGAGACCGCAAGGACATCTATAAGCGGCTTCGCCGCATGCTCGGGCGGTAGGTGGACCCCTCGCCGATGCCCGCCCGGATGGGGCACCGCGAGAGGTCCGGGGACTGAACCTTGCGTCGGTGGTTCAATTCCGTCCCCCGGCACCACCCGAACCCGGCAACCCCTTGCAGTTGGAGTTTTCTGCTATACTGCGCCCACGTCTTGAAGCAATCCGATCTGTTCCTGACGCGCTCGCGGTAACCCTTTTGGACAAGCCTCGAACTACAACGATTTGATTCCGCCTAGATCGGCCCCAAAGGGTAGGCTTTCAGGAGCACTTACGATATGTCTTTCGACACTCTCGGCCTATCCGCCGGGATTCTTCGCGCCGTGGCCGACGAAGGCTACAGCGTTCCTACGCCTGCGCAGAGCCAGGCGATACCCTCGATCCTTCAGGGGCGCCACGTAATGGTGCGCGCCCAGACCGGAACGGGCAAGACCGCGGCGTTCGCGCTTCCCATGCTGGAGCGGCTTTCGGCCCCTTCCCGTGAGGCGGACCGGCGGGCGGTCCGAGCCCTGGTCCTCACCCCCACCCGTGAGCTCGCTTGCCAGGTGGAGGAGAGCATTCGCACCTACGGCCGTTATCTGCGGCTCAGAGCCGGAGTCGTCTATGGCGGGGTCGCCATAGGCCCCCAGATCGGCCAGCTTCGGCGCGGAGTCGACATCCTGGTCGCGACCCCGGGGCGCCTCCTGGATCACACCACCCGGAGGACGCTCGATCTTTCTCGCGTCGAGATCCTCGTTCTCGACGAAGCCGATCGAATGCTGGACATGGGCTTTCTTCCCGACGTCCGGAGGATTCTGGCCCTGCTGCCGAAGGACAGGCAGAACCTGCTGTTCTCGGCGAGCTTTCCCGAGCCGCTTCGGAAGCTCGCCGAGGGAATGATGGACTCTCCCACCCGCATCGACGTGTCCCGCCGGACCTCGGTCGCCGACCGCGTCTCGCAGGTCGTCCACCCCGTGGCGCGGGAGGGGAAATCCGCGCTTCTCTCGTTTCTCATCCGCTCTCGAAAGTGGGACCGCGTTCTGGTCTTCACCCGCACGAAGCGGGGCGCCGACCGGCTTTCACGCCACCTTTACCAGGACGGCATCGCCGCCGCGGCGATCCACGGCGACAAGAGCCAGAGCCAGCGCACCCGGGTGCTCGGGGATTTCAAACAATCCCGGGTTCGGGTGCTGGTCGCGACGGACGTCGCCGCGCGGGGGCTCGATATCGACGAACTCCCTCACGTGGTGAACTTCGAGCTCCCGAGCGTGCCCGAGGACTACGTTCACCGCGTGGGCCGAACCGGGCGCGCCGGCAACGACGGCCGTGCCGTGTCCCTCGTGTCGACCGAGGAGCGTGAACTTCTCCGGTCGATCGAGCGGCTGATCCAGCAGGACATTCCGAAAGAAATCATCTCCGAGCGAGAGTCCGGTCTTCCGGCGGCATCGGAGCGAAACCGCGAGCGGCCCGCTCATCCCGGAGCACCGCGACGACGGCAACCATGGTTCGCTCGGCGAGCCGGGGCGGGTCCAAGCAAAGGGAGGCCCGCTCGCGATAAAGGGGCGGGAAGAAGATGACGGTACACCTGGTCAACCCAAGCCACATTTCGTTCGGAACCGGAGTCATCACTCCTCGCTGGCTTTTCGTCCTCGCGGGCGCGACGCCGCGGGAGTACGGAGACCCGGAGGTCGTGGACGAGACGCTCGAGCCCATCGACCCCTCGAAGATACGCCCGGGGGATGTGGTGGGAATCGGGATCCACACCGGAAACGCGCTACGAGGGTACGAAGTGGGACGGCTCGCGAGAGATCGCGGCGCTCACGTGGTGTACGGCGGGATCCACGCCGGGCTCTATCCCGAGGAAGCTCTAGAGCTCGGCGGTGCGACGGCGGTTGTGAAGGGTGACGGGGACGTCATCTGGAAGACCGTCATCGAGGACTGCGTCGCCGGGCGGCCTCAGAAGGTCTACGAGGCCGGCAGGATTCCTGCCGAGCAGTTCCAGCGCGCGCGGTGGGATCTCCTTCCTCGGGACCGATACATGTGGGCCTCGGTGCAGACGGTGCGCGGCTGTCCGAAGCACTGCTCGTTCTGTTCGGTATGGCGCACCGACGGGCAGGAGCCCCGCCAGCGAGCGTCGGACGTCGTCGTCGAGGAGATCGTGGCGCTTCGCCGCGTCGGGTTTCGTTTCATCGCGCTCGCGGACGACAATTTCTATCCCGTGACCCTCACCGACTTGAAGAACGCCGAAAGGCGGGAGGACAAAACGAGGCTCCACGAGCTCCAGGAGCTTCGCGAGGAGCGGTTCGAGCTCATGGCCCGGATGGCGAAGCTCCCTTCGGACATGGTGTT
>Ga0184637_10003230_pt1 | contig 10227 bp, 6 predicted proteins | sample PLM3_127_b2_FD_133143 | JGI IMG/M metagenome (GOLD analysis project Ga0184637, IMG submission 133143) | Groundwater sediment microbial communities from an aquifer in East River, Colorado, USA - PLM3_127_b2 | ecosystem: Environmental > Terrestrial > Soil > Riparian zone | place: USA: East River... | reverse complement strand
GGCCGGATAGTACGACCTCGCCGACGAGCGGCTCGAGGCGCACGACGAAGTCGAGCAGCGATCGGGCCAGGAGCGCGCGCGCGCCGGCCGGCCGTGCCTCCGGCTCCTTGGCCAGGCACGACAGCAGCAGAGCGGCCAGGGTCTCCGGCACGTCCCGCCCCAGCCGCTCGCGGGGGTGCGGCGGCGGCGTGTGCAGGTGATGGCTGCAGACCTCCACCAGATTGCGCCCCGTAAAGACGGGGGCACCCACGAGGAGGAAATAGCCCAGGGCGCCCACCGCGTAGACGTCGGTGGGCGGCCCTACCTGCTCGGGGGACCGGATCGCCTCGGGCGCGAGGTAGAGCGGGGTGCCCGTGATCTGGTCGTCGCGCGTCAGCTCCAGGCTCTGTTCCAGGTCCTTCACCAGGCCGAAGTCCACAACCTTGGCCACGTCCGGCAGCCCGCCCCGCTCGGGCACCAGGATCACGTTGGCGGGCTTGACGTCGCGGTGCACGAGGCCGATGCCGTGGGCCTCGGCGAGCGACCCCGCGACCTGGCGCAGGATGGCGACCACGCGGCTCGGGGGTAGGGGGCCGTCGAGCCGCACCAGCTCCTCGAGGTTCAGCCCTTCGAGGTACTCCATCGCGTAATAGAAGACGCCGTCGTCCGTCCGGCCATAGTCGAAAATGGCCACGGTGTTGGGGTGGGTGAGGCGGCTCGTGAGCTGGACCTCGCGCTCGAAGCGGTGGAGGCTGTGTTCTCCGGCTTTCTCGAGGGGTAGCAGCTTCACCGCCGTGGGGCGGCGGAGCATCGCGTGGCGGGCACGATAGACGACCCCCATGCCGCCCTCGCCGAGCTTCTCTTCGAGGGTGTACTGCCCAAGCTGGGTGGCCTCCCGGACCCTGGCGCGGAGGCCGTAGAGCAGACTGGACGTCACGGTGGCGAGGGCCACGGCGCAGGCGCACCAGAGCACGGCGCTGACCGCGACGAGCGGCTCGAGACCGGGGCGGGCCTCGGGCGGCGAAAGCTGCAGGACGAGGGTGACCACGACGGCCGGAGCCGCACCGGCGAGCCCGATCTGGAACGTCCGTTGCGGGCGGCTCGGCACGAAGACCGCGCGGGCGACGAGGAGGTTGCCGATCACCAGCAACATCGTGTACAGGCCATCGGGGATGATCCCCTGGGACACCCGCTCGGGCACGTTGCCTGTCCCCAGGAGGACCGGGAGCGAGACCAGGAGGCAGATGAGCCAAGTCGCCGTCAGGTCCAGGGCCTCGAGGGTCGCGGGAGAGAGGCGGCCCCGGCGGCACGTCAGCCACAGCCCCAGGAGGACGGCCTCGGCGGAAGCGTACAAGAGGTTCCTCGGGTGGGTGGCCCAGTACAGGAAGACGTCGCGTGGCGTGAGGAAAGCATAGGCAGCGTTGACGAGGACGATGAAGCTGGCGAACAGCGTGAGCACGACGCGGCCGAGGGCGGCCAGGCGCTCCTGGAGGAAGGCCCGAGCCTCCTCGACGCTCGGGGGCGGGGTAGAAAGCAGGGTCATCGGCCGGTCGAGGCGGGCAGTACCCCCACCTCGCGTGCTACTTCTTTTTCTTTGCGGTGGCCGTCCTCTTGATGAGAGTGGCGGCCTTCGTCGCGTCGGCCTCACTGTCGAAGCCGATCACCGACGAGTACTTCCTCCCGAGTACGAGGGCCACGAGGAAGCCCATGTTGATCCCGGCATCGGCGATCGCCCTGGCGAAGGCCTGGCCCAGCCCCGGCCGGTTGTCCCCCTGCACCAGGAGCGTGGGGATGCCCGCCGCGGCGAGTCCCGCGGTCTGTGCTGCGGCTGCAGACTTGCGGCCCGAGACCGGATAGACCTCGATCGCCGCCTTCCTCGCGTCCCCGGGGTGGCGGTAGCCCATGACGATCTGAAGGTCGGCCTTGGCGTAGGCCAGGGGCTCGAGGACTGTGGCGAGAGCTCCCGAGCGATCTTCGATCTCGCGGCGCCACAGGGTGATCTTCTTCACAGTGACAGCCATCTTCGGCTCCTTTCAAGTGCCTTCTCAGAAGGAGACTACGCGCGCTCTTCAACTGTAGCAAGGCGTGACCCTCCCACCTCCCACGGCGGTGACTCGTCCCGAGGATCGACGGTGTACCCTTCGGCACAACCGAGTGGGCCGCAGTGCCGCAGACCGTTCGTCCCGGGCTGACCGGCCACGTGACTTCCAGAACGCTCGAGGTCGGCAACCTTCGCCTGCGCATGGTCGAGTACTCGCCGGATTACCAGGCCGACCATTGGTGCTCCCGGGGCCATGTCCTCCTCGTCCTCGAGGGGCAGCTCAGCACCCAACTCCAGGACGGCAGGAGCTTCACCCTGGGGCCAGGTATGAGCTACCAGGTGGCGGACAGTGCCGAGCCGCATCGGTCGCAAACGTCCACCGGAGCGAGGCCATTCATCGTCGACTGACGCAGGCAGAGGAGAGGCCGAGGGGGCGCAGTTCGAAGGGTGTGGCGCCCCTTCGCTGAAGTCAAGCCACAGGCATCCCCCTCGGCTATCATTTGGGACCACCGATGATCCTCCGCCTGGGCAGTGCGCGCACTGTGCTGGCCACCGCCTCGGCGTTGGTGGTCATCCTGTTGACGAACGCTGCCTATTCTCTTCTGGTTGGGCGAAGACAACTGCGCGCGGATCTCGAGGGCCGGGCGAATCTTTTCGCCCTCGCCTCCACCGTCCCGATCTGCCTCGCGTACGAGGCCCACTACGCCTCGGCTTACTACAAGTTCCGAGAGCTGATGCGGGCTTACATCCACCTCGAGCCCGACGTGGAGCGGGTCTTGATCATGAACGTCAACGGCCAGATCCTCTTAGACTCCAGGGAGCTGGACGAGGCAGGCTCGCCCTGGGAAGGCAGGGCGTCGGAGCGCTGGATCCAGGAACCCGACCGTCTGGAGGCGGTGAAGAAGCTGGAGCCGACGCCGATCCGGGGACGGAACGCCTCGGGGCAGGAGACCCTCGAGATCATCGTCCCCTACCTCGAGGACTGGGGGCGACACCGGCTCTCGGTCAGCTACCACGTGTCCCATAAGAACCTGCGGCCGGCAGTCGTGCGCCTTGTCTATGTCACAGCGGGCCAGGTGTTGCTGTCGATCCTGGCCTCTCTGCTTGTGGTCGTGGCACTGCGTGTGCGGGAGCTGAAGCAGCGCGAGGGGGAACTACAGGCCCTCGTGGACCAACGAACGCGCGACCTCCGCGAAGCGATGAGGCTCAAGGACGAAATGGTCTCCATCGTTGCTCACGACTTCCGCTCGCCCATCACGCTCATCCAAGGCTACTGCGAGCGGCTCGAGTCGCGGGCTCCCGACCCGGAGACGCGGCGCGAGATCGGCATCATCAAGGATCGCGCTCAACACCTCGCCTCGCTCGCCGCGGACACGCTGACCATGTCGCGAATCGAGGCGGGGGGACTTCCCCTCGACCCGCGCCATTTCCGGATCGTGGACCTCGTGCGCGCTTTGGTGGACGCGCGCTCGATGGGATCGCCATGCACTCTCTCGATCGATGCCCGAGAGGACGACGTCGTGGTGCACGCTGATCCCGAACGCATCCACGAAGTCGTCGAGAACCTGGTGGGCAACGCAATGAAGTATTCGCCGGCCGGGAGCGACGTGCGGGTCGGGATCTGGCGAGAGGGGACTGATGCGCGCATCTCCGTGACGGACCAGGGGCCGGGAATCGCTCCAGCCGATCTGCCGAGCCTCTTCCAGAAGTTCAGCCGCCTGAGCGCCGCCCGAGCGAGCCGGGTCACTGGTACGGGTCTCGGCCTCTACATCTGCCGCTCGATCGTTGAGGCGCACAGTGGAAGGATCTGGGTTGAGAGCCAGCCGGGACAGGGCTCGACCTTTCAAGTCGCACTGCCCCTCGGGGAAGAGGTCAGCTGCGACGCGAGGCTCCCTCATCCGAAAGCCCCGGCGAGCGGGGCCGCCACCAGAGCGTGAGGCCGAGGGGAAGGAGGGCCGCAACCGCCCCCACGAGGCTCATCGCGCCGTAGCCGACCGCCGCGAAGATCACGCCGCTGCCCAGGCTCCCCGCCGCCGAGACAAGCCCGACGAGGAAGTCGTTCACGCCCTGGGTGCGCGCGCGCTCCGCGGGTCGGAGCCGGTCGGCCAGGAGCGACGAGCCGCCGACGTAGCAGAAGTTCCAGCCCAGCCCCAGGAGGAACAGCGCCACCGAAGTGGGAAGCACGGCCGGCGAGACCGGCGCGGCGAGACACGAGACGACCAGGATGGCCGCGCCCGTGACCATCACCGGCGCTCGGCCCCATCCGTCCGCGAGCCGGCCGGAGAGGAGCGAGAAGGCATACATGCCAACGACATGGGACGAGATGACGAGCGAGATGCTGGAGAGCGGATGATGGTGATCCTTCATGTGGAGGGACGTGATCACCATCAGCATGACCATCACGACCTGGGCGGAAACCATGGTCACGATCGCCACTGCGACCCCGGGATCGCGGAGCACCTCGCGGCTGGGCCGAGTCGGCCCCGTGACCGCGCCGGGGACGGGATGGCGGGCTGCGACCATGCGCGCCACCTCGCGCGGCTCGGGCCGCAGCCCAAAGAGGATCACCCCGCACGCCGCGAGCAGGAGCATGGCACTTCCCACGTACGGTCCGGCCAGCTCGTCGACTCCCTGGCTGACCGCCCAGCGGCCGGCCGGGCCCACCAGAGCGGGACCAAAGAGCGCCCCCACCGTCCCTCCCAGTACGACGTTCGAGATGGCTCGACCCTTCTCGGTGGGTGGATGGACCTCGGCGGCCACGAAACGGCCGAGCTGCAATGCCGAGTTCGCGAAGCCCATGAAGAGCAGCCCGCAGAGGAATGCGCCGAAGGATCCGCGGGTGATGGCCAGGCTGGCGATTGCCGCGCCGACGGCGCCCGCCACGGTGCCTAAAGCGAGGGTCCTACGCCGTCCCAGCCGGTCCATGAGGTGGCCCCACGCGAACGCCGCCAGCGCGGCGCCGCCCTGGTAGACCGCGCTCGGCATCCCGGCCCAGGCCAGGTGGCCGGAGAGCCGGGCGCCCACGATGGCGTTGATGGTGGCGGCGGCCAGAAAGCCGGCCGACCCGAGGCTCTGCGCCGTGAAGAGAGTAAGCGTGAAGCGGCGCGCGAGCGTCCGGAGATGGAGTTGGGCATCGGAGGGCGGTTCCACGAGAGCGCCGTCATCCTAACTCCAAGGGGGCTGACCAGGATGGGGCTCCCCGACGCGACCCTGGGGTTGGTCGGCGCTGCCGCTGCTGCCAGAGTGCTGCAACACCTGCTGTACGAGACCGCCGCGTTGAACGGGACCCGCCGGCTTACTCGTACCTGAGCGCCGTCACCGGGTCGATGCGAGCGGCCCGTCGGGCAGGCAGGTACGACGCGAGCAGCGACACCACCAGCAGCAGAACCCCGACGGCGACGAAGGTGAGCGGATCTCTCGCGCTGATGCCGAAGACCAGGGTAGCCAGGAAGCGGGAGAGCGCGAGCGCCGCAAATGAGCCCAGCAGCAGGCCGGCGAGGGCCAGCTTGATGCCGTGGCCGAGCACGAGGCTCAGCACATCGGCCTCGCGCGCGCCGAGCGCGACCCGCACGCCGAACTCGTGGGTCCGCTGGCTGACCGAGTAGGACACCACACCGTAGAGGCCGACGCTCGCCAGCAACAGGGCGACGGCGGCGAAGACGCCCATCAACATCATCGAGGCGCGCCGGGCCGCAACCGAGGACGCGAGGACGTCTTCCATCGTGCGGACGCTGTAGACTGGAAGATCCTTGTCCAGCGACTCGATGGCCGCCCTCACCGCCGAAGCCAGGCTGGACGCTCCGGCCGAGGTGCGCAGCGCCAGCGTCAAGGAGCGGTTGCTCCACCTCCAGAACGAGTCCGAGGCCTGCGCGTAGGGCACGTGCAGCTCGGGCCGCGGCTCGCTGTCGAGCCCGAAGTGCCGGACGTCGCTCACGACGCCGACGACCTCGATCGGAGTCGTTTCGTTCTCGTCGAGCGTGAAGCGCTTGCCGATCGGGTCCTGGTCCCGCCACAGGAGCCGCACCATCGTGCCGTTTACGATGGCGACCCGCGGCGCCCCCTCGCGGTCGCGCTCGTCGAAATGCCGCCCGCGCAGCAGCCCGATACCGAACACCCGGAAGTAGTTCGGCGTGACCGCGCGATAGAACGCGGTCGGGATCTCGCTCGGTTTCATCGCTGGAGCACCTTCGAGGGTCACGGCGAGGCTGAAGCCACCAGCCCCTATGGGCAGGTGCGACGTCGCGGCGGCCGCCTTCACTCCTGGGAGTGCTTCGACCCTCCCGAGGGCCTCGCGATAGAACGAACTCACACTGCGCGGCTCCGCGTAGCCCGAGGCGGGCAGGGACATCTGCATGGCCAGCAGCTCACGGGTGTCGAAGCCCGGCGGCACGTCCCGGAGTCGCAGGAAGCTCCGGACCAGCAGGCCCGCGCCGACGAGCAGCAGCAGCGCCAGCGCCACCTCCGACACCATCAGACCGCTGCGCAGCCGCGCCGAAGCTCGACCCGACCCCGAAGATAGGCTCCCTTCCTTGAGCGAGTCACGCAGCGTCACCTTGGAGGCGTGGATCGACGGGGCGAGGCCGAACACGACCCCGGTGAAAAGCGAAAGCAACAGCGTGAACCCGAGGGCCCAGGAATCGATCCGCACCTCGGAAAGCCGTGGGATCCCGCCGGGAAGCAGCAGCGTCAGCACGTCGGTGCCCCAGAACGCCAGCAGCAGGCCGAGGGCGCCGCCGAAGAACGCAAGCAGCACGCTCTCGGAGAGCAGCTGACGTACGAGCCGGAGCCGGCCCGCGCCGACCGCAGCGCGCACGGCGATCTCGCGCTGCCGGCGTGCCGCGCGGGTGAGCAGCAGGTTGGCGACGTTGGCGCAGGTGACCAGCGCGACGAAGCCGACAGCGCCGAACAGCATCAGCACGGCCGGCCGCGCGTTCTCCACGAGTCGCTCGTGCAGCGGCGCCATGTCGACGCTCCAACCCTGGTTCGAGTGCGGCCTTACGCCCTCGAGGCGCTTGGCGATCGCCTTCATGTCGCTCGCGGCCTGCTCGAGCGCGACACCGGGCTTCAGTCGGCCGACCACGGAGAGCCGGTGGCTGCCCGTCTGCCTGAGGTCCTCGGGGCCGATCGCGAGCGGCACCCAGAGCTGCTCGACAGCGCCCGGGAACTCGATCCCGCCCGGCAGCACGCCGACCACGACATGGGCCCGCTGGTCAAGCCGGATTGTTCGGCCCAGGATGCCGGGATCGGACGCGTAGCGACCCTTCCAGAGCCCCTCGCCCAGGAGCACGACGGGCGCTGCACCTGCCTTGTCGTCCTCGGGCACGAACGTGCGGCCGAGGAGAGGTGCGACGCCGAGCAGCGGGAAGTAGCGATGCGTGACGCGTACGCCGGAGAGCCGCTCCGGCTCGTCCTGCCCGGTCAGCGTGAAGGTCGCGCGCTCGCGGGCGGCGAGGCTGGTGAAGGATTGGTTCTGCTCGCTCCAGTCCACGAAGTTCGGGACCGTCACGCCGCCGAACCGGTCCTTGAGCGACTCGCGCAGGAGGGTCAGGCGGCCCGGATCCTCGTATGCGAGCGGCTGCAGCAGCACGGCGTTGACGACACTGAAGATCGCCGTGTTGGCGCCGATCCCCAAGCCGAGCACGAGCACGACAACGGCCGAGAAACCGGGATTGCGGGCGAGCATCCGCCACGCATGGCGCAGGTCCTGGCGAAGCGCATCCATGGCTCCCCTCCTCCGGTGCCTCGGCTTGTCAACAAGGGCCATGCCAGCCGATCGCCGCTGTCGCAAACCCGTGAAACGAAGGCCACTTGAGCCAAGCGTGAGCTCGAGCGAGGCGCGCCGCGCCTGTCCGCCTGTGGGACAGGTCGATCCCAAGCCCGAAACACGCCGCGGCCCCGAGCCGGGTCAGGCGCCGAGCGTATTCTCCAGGAAAGGCGATCGTCGGGCTCCAGGCGAGCTCGACCGCGCCCTTGTTGTAGCGCACCGCGTTCGTGTCGTTGCGGCATGGCGAGCTCCTCGCGAAGGGGGACCTCCTGGGCGGCTCGGGACCCAAGGGTCATGCGCAAGAAGTCGCAGAGGCGGGTGACCACCCGCTCGGCCGCGTCGGGATCTTGCCGGATGAAGGCCACGACCGAGTTGAGAGCATTGAAGAGGAAGTGGGGGTGCAGTTGCATCCTCAGTGCTTTGAGCTGGGCCTGGGTCAGTCGTTGCTGCAATTCGAGGGCCCTGGTCTCGCGATCGACCAGGCCCTGGTTGTAGTCCCGTGCGTGGGCGACGCCCAGGATCGTCCAGTAGATGAGAGCGTTCCAATGGAATCGGACGACGTGTAGGTATGCGGTCCGAGCGGCGAAGGCGCTGGCCTTCTGGCCCCCGTCCCAGGAGTCCCAGACCCCCAGCAGGTCGATCGCGAGGACGAGCAGCACGATATGAAGGGATGCGAGCACGACGCTGGCGCCGAGGTGGATCGGCAGTCGGCGCAGCCAGGTTGCCCGTTCCAGGCCCGTGCGCTGGTCTTGCCGATTTCAACCAGGACAGGCCGCAACCCGTCGAGGCGCCGTCATGACCTCAAACGTGGTGAGGATGCGGTCCGTCACGCCGGATCAGGGGCGCGGCGCGACCGCGTGGTAGAACCCACGGGCCGTCAGTGGCACTGCAGGATCGTCCACGTGCGTTCGAAGCGGTGTTGCCGCAGGTCCTCGTCGCGGATCCAGAAGTAGACCCTCCCCACGTCGCCCCACATCATGGACGCCGCATCGTCGGAGTCGAGTTGCAACAGCAGGCGCCACTGTTGGCGGTTCTTCTCCAGCTCCTTGGCGCGAGGATCGGAGTAGCCGGTCGGGTCTCCGCAGTAGAGGCCGTGAGTGACCAGCGCACACTCCAGCTCCATCGGCCCCTGGATCGGCTGCGCGAAACCGAGGAGCTTGTGGCTGGGCCCCGCGCCGCCACTCGAGAGGTAGTCTCGGACCGCAAGGTATTGCTCCTGCTGCGCCTCGCTGAGACCAGAGTCAAGAGGGTGATGCTCGTCGAGGTCGGGAAGGTCGTCATATGCCTCGACCCGGATCGCGCAGGGATTGAAGCGGCCACCGTCCGGCAGATCGGCCGGGTCCGCTCGGCGCTCGAGCGACGGTGCTCCGGGACGGTAGAGGACGAGACTGCTTCCCGCGTCCTTCGGATCGAAGCCCCAGGGCTGGTCCGCCGCGTGAAAGAACCAGAGGTGCCCGTCGGGCGGTAGAGGAGAGTGCGGCAGCGTGGGCCGCAGCTCGGCCAGGTCGAGCTGCGCGAGGAACGCGAGAGGCTTGCCCTGGTGGACCGGCCACGCGAGCTCCGGAGGCAGGTCTGGCGAGCCCCCGATCCGAGACTGGCCGACTGGTGCGTCCGCCTGACTCTGAGTCGCCAGTCGGAGTGCAGGGCGAACAAGGCTACGCAGTGGCTCGACGTGCGCGCCCAGCCCTTCGGCCTCCAGCAGCTTGTGCCACGCATCACCCACTGGAGGGGCGACAGCTTTCAATCGGGCGACGTCATGCGCCTGCTCCTCGCGCTCGCGTCGCGTCGCATACCGCATGAACAGTAGTGCGACTGCGACGATGACAAGCACAGCCGGAACGCCAGCGGCCGGGCGGCGGACGGCCCAGACGAGGCTCGCCAGGAACGCAACGAGCAGCAGTACGACCACGAAGCACCCGTACCGGTCGCCAAACCGGCGTGGGGTGGAGTCGGAGCTGTCGGAGCTGACAGGTCGCGAGGCGTTCATTCGGCGAAGCAGACCTTAACACGCCGGACCCGCTTGACGCGCGCGCGAGACGCGGCCAAAGTGCCCGACGTTCCGAAAGTCGGTTCCGAGAGTAGCGTCAGTCGACGGTTGCCCGCCAACCCAAAGGAGGCACGATGAACGGATACGCCAGCTTCGACTTGAGCGGTCGAGTTGCCCTGGTGACCGGCGCGGCCCGCGGTCTGGGCCACGCGATCTCGCGGGCGCTTGCGCACGCGGGCGCCGACGTGGCACTCGGTCTGCGCGACGTCAGCACCGGCGGGGAGCTGGCGCACGCGGTCGAGACCATGGGCCGCCGCGTCTTGCGGCTCCAAATGGACGTCACCCGTCTCGACGAGATCTCTCGGGCCGTTGACGAGACGGTTGCCCGCTTCGGAAGGCTCGATATCCTCGTCAACAACGCCGGGCTGGCGCCCGAGAATGCGGCGGAAGACGTCC
>Ga0184637_10003229_pt1 | contig 10230 bp, 9 predicted proteins | sample PLM3_127_b2_FD_133143 | JGI IMG/M metagenome (GOLD analysis project Ga0184637, IMG submission 133143) | Groundwater sediment microbial communities from an aquifer in East River, Colorado, USA - PLM3_127_b2 | ecosystem: Environmental > Terrestrial > Soil > Riparian zone | place: USA: East River... | reverse complement strand
TAGGCTTTCTTGACTGCGGCGATTTTCTCCGCGCTGAAGCCGCGCCGCTTCAGCCCTTCGCCGTTGATCCCGAACGGCTTGGCGGTGTTGCCCGCCGCCATCACGTACGGCGGCAGATCCTGCAGCAGCACGGTCCCGACCCCGGTGATCGAATGCGCGCCGATCGAGACGAACTGATGCGCTCCGGTGAAACCGCCAAGTAAGGCGTAGTCCCCGACGTGGACGTGCCCGGCCAGCGTCGCGACATTGGCGAAGACCGTATGGTTGCCGACCTGGCAGTCGTGTGCGATGTGCACGTAAGCCATGATCCAGTTGTCGCTACCGATTCGCGTGACACCGGCGTCCTGCGCCGTACCGCAGTTGAAGGTGCAGTACTCGCGGATGGTATTGCGATCGCCGATTTCGAGGGCGGTCTCCTCGCCTGCGTATTTCATGTCCTGCGGGGGGCCGCCGAGCGCGCTGAACGCGAAGATGCGGTTTTGCGATCCGATACGGGTCCGGCCTTCGATCACCACGTGGGGCCCGATCGAGGTTCCTTCTCCGATCTCGACGTGCTCGCCGATTATCGAGTACGGACCCACGGACACGTCCGGGGCGAGCTTCGCCCGGGGGTGCACGATCGCGGCAGCGTGGATCATAGCGTCCGCAGTGTGCACAGGAGCTTCGCTTCGGCGACGAGCTTCTCGCCAACACGCGCCTGGGCGGCGAACTTTCCAACACCTTGGAGTTCCCGTTCCTTGGCTACCTCGAGCAGGAGCTGGTCTCCCGGAACGACCGGTCGCTTGAAGCGCGCTTCATCTATTCCTACGAAGTAGTAAACCGATTTGTCGTCGGGTTTCTGCCCTCGCGTATAGAACGACAATATCGCCGCCGCCTGGGCGAGCGCCTCGATGATCAGGACCCCCGGCATGACGGGATAATGCGGGAAATGGCCGACAAAAAAGTGCTCGTTCACGCTGACGTTCTTGAGCGCGAGGATTCGCTTTCCCGACTCGATCTCGAGCACCCGGTCCACGAGAAGCATGGGATAGCGGTGCGGAAGGTATTCGAGGATCTCTTGAATTTCCATTCGCTTACCTCTTTCTCTTTCCGGATTTTGAAAGTTTCTTTTCCAACTCGCGAATACGCTTCACGAGCCCATCGAGGCTTCGCAGGTGCGCAACCGTCTTAGCCCATTCCCGGCTCGGCGCCGAGGGGAAGGCGCCGGAATAAACGCCCGCCCGGGGGATGGGCCTCAATACCACCGCTGCAGCGGAGATGGTGACATGGTCGACAATATCAACGTGACCGATAATGCGCGCCGCACCGCCGATAGTGCAGTGCCGGCCGATACGCGTGCTGCCGGCCACGGCCACGCAGCCGGCCATCACCGTATGCGCCCCGACCCGAACGTTGTGGCCGATCTGGATCTGGTTGTCGAGCTTGACGCCGTCCTCGATGACCGTATCGTCGAGCGCGCCGCGATCGATGGTGGTGTTGGCTCCAATCTCCACATCATCGCCGATGATCGCTCGTCCCGTTTGCGGAATCTTGATCCAGCGCCCCGCCTCGGGCGCTATGCCAAAACCATCGGCCCCGATCACTACACCGGAGTGAATCACCGCGCGCTTTCCGACCACGCAACGGGGATAGACGGTGACCGAGGGGTGCAGGCGGCTGTCCTCCCCAATCTGCGCATCCGCACCGATCGCGCAACCGGCATCAATGATGGCGCGCTCGCCAAGTTTCGCCCGCGACCCGATGTAGCAACCGGGTCCCACCGTCGCGGAGGCCGGCACTTCGGCGTCGGCCTCGACAACGGCCCTCGGATGCACCCCCGGAACAGGGCGATCTTCGGTATTCAGCAGCTGTGCCGCCCGGGCGTAGTAGACATAAGGATCGTCGCACAAGATCCTTGGCAAACTCGTCGCCTCCCGATCCTCGCGCGCGAGGATCACGGCTGCGGCTCGGGTGCGCAGCAAGTGCGGCCGGTATCGGGAATGCGACAGGAACGAGAGGTCACCCGGGCCGGCGCTTTCCAGCGTGGCGATGCGGCGAATCTCGGCGCCGGGGTCGCCGACCAGCTCTCCGCCAAGCTGTGCCACGATTTCGCCGAGACGGTAGGTACGCGAATTGGATTGCGTCACGGGAGGAAGATACGCGCGGACTACTTGCCCGCGCGAGTATCCTCGAGCGCCTTGATGACCTTGTCGGTGATATCGATGCGGGTGCTCGCCCAGACGACCTGTTCGTTTTGAAGGACAACGTCGAGCTTTTCGGCCTCGGCGATCCGTTTCACGGCTTGATTCGCGCGCTCGATCACGGCACCGAGCTCCTCATTACGCCGTTGAGTCAGATCTTCCCGGAACTGCCGTTGCTTGCGCTGAAACTCCCGGTTGAGGTCGCCGAATTCCTTTTCGCTTTTTTGGCGGTCGGACTCCGACATCGTTACGGCGTTTCGTTCGAGGTTTTCCTGTGATTTCTTGAGCTGTTCGGCCATCCTCGCCAGTTCCTGGTCGCGTTTGGCGAACTCCTGCTCGAGTTTCTTCTGAGCCCGTTGTGCGGCCGGCGCCTCGCGCAGGACTCGCTCCAAACTGACAAATCCGATATGCGATTGGGCCAGAACCGGACTGACGGCTCCGAGCAGCGCTGCGAAAACCCAGCGAGCAAGGGACTTCCCTTTCAGTGCTCTCCTACCCATGGCCAGCCTTCAAAAAGTGGATTATACCGACCCGTCAAAATACGTGACCCAGCGTAAACTGGAAGCGCTGGAGGGCGTCGCCCGGTTTATCGTTCAAGGGCCTCGCGAAACTGAATTTCATGGGTCCGACGGGCGAATTCCAGGCAAAGCTCATTCCCGCCGACGCGCGTAGTTGCGAGAGATCCAGCTTTTCGTCCGAGCCGTACACTTGCCCGGCGTCGACGAAAGCGCCAAGTCGCATCGACCGGTCCAGCGTGGCGCCGGGCACCGGAAACAGCGCCTCGATCGATGCGTTCACCTTGCGGTTGCCGCCGAGGTAAGCCCCGTCCGCATCGCGCGGCCCCAATGATGCGGTTTGGTATCCACGCACGCTGCCGATGCCGCCGGAATAGTAGTTCTTGAAAAACGGCAGCGGCTTTCCGCTATATCCGTCGGCCGAGTCAAGCTGCCCGATCAGCACCAAAGTGAGTTTTCGCGAGTAAGGATAGAAGTACTGATGGGTGTAGGAATACCTCCAGTACTCAAGGTCTCCAAGCGGCGTCCCCAGCTCCAGATTGGCGCGCTCGATGTGGCCCTTCGTCGGCCAGATTGCGCTGTCGCGCGTATCGCGGACCCAGCCGCTGGTGCCGATCAGCGCAGTGTATAAACTGCCGAATTCGTTTTGAAAGTTGAGATAGCGCTGCGGGCTGTCGGCGTTGAGATCGAGGTTGACGCTCTCGGCACCCAGACCGAAGAACAAAGTGTCGTGCTCGGTAAACGGGACTCCGAAGCGCACCGCGCCGCCGACCGTACTGGTCCCGTAGTTGATTCCCAGGCTGTTTCCATTTACGTCGCGCCGGTACACATCGAAACCGCGGCTGACCCCGTCCACCGTATAGTAGGGATTGGTGAAGGAAAACGAGGCAACCTTGTTGACCGTTCCGGTCGCAACCTGCAAGGCCATCGTGTTGCCGGTGCCGAAAAAATTGCTCTGTTGGATCGAGGCCTGAATGATGAGTTTATCGACACTGGAGAAACCCACGCCCAGTAGAATCGCCCCGGTCGGCTTCTCCTTAACCCGGACCGTCACGTCGACCTGATCGGTCGTTCCGGGCACCGCCGGGGTCTCCAGTTCCACCTCACTGAAGTAGCCCGTCTTGTCGATCCGTTGTTTTGAGAGGTGCAGCTTCTGGCTGTCGAAAAAACTGCCCTCGAGCTGGCGCATCTCTCGACGGATCACCTCGTCACGGGTGCGCGCGTTGCCGACGACATTGATTCGCCGGACATAGACGCGTCGTCCCGGGTCGATCAGAAACGTGAAGCTCACCTTCCGCTTTTCTTTGTCGATATCGGGGTTGGCGTTGACGTTCGCAAAGGCGTAGCCGTCACGCCCCAGCCTTTCGGTAATCGCTTTGCTCGATTCGGTGAGCTTTTCCCTTGAAAAGGTCTCGCCCGGCTTGATCGTGATCAGCAAGCGAAGCTCGTCCTCGGGAACAAGCAACTCTCCCCCGAGTTTGACGTCGGCCACTTCATATTTCTCGCCTTCGCTGACGTTCACGGTGATGTAGATATCGCGGCGGTCAGGCGTGATCGAAACCTGAGTGGAGTCGATGTTGAACTCCAGATACCCGCTGTTGAGGTAATAGGAGCGCAGCGATTCGAGATCGGCCTGCAGTTTCTGCCTGGAATATTGATCGTTCTTAGTGAGCCAAGTAAACCAGCCGGGAGTGCGCAATTGGACGACGCTGAGCAACTCGCTCTCCGCAAACGCCTGGTTGCCGACGATGTTGATCCTCTTGATCTTGGCGACGTCGCCCTCGTTGATGCTGAAATTGATCGCGACCCGGTTGCGCTCGAGCGGTGTCACCGTCGTGGTGACCTCCACGCCATACAGACCGCGGGTCAGGTATTGGCGCTTGAGCTCCTGCTCGGCTTGGTCGAGCAGCGACCGGTCGAAGATGCGGCCCTCCTGGAAGCCGACGTCTCGAAGCCCCTGCTTGACCTTGTCTTTTTCGAATTCCTTCATTCCGGAGAATTCGATCGAGGCGATTGCCGGACGTTCTTCGAGCGACACGATCAGAACGTTTCCCTGAACTTCCAGCCTTACGTCTCGGAAAAAACCCGTCGCGAACAAGGCGCGGATCGCGGACGCGGCTTTTGCATCGGTTAGAGTGTCGCCGACCTTGACGGGGAGATAGCTGAAGACGGTTCCCGCTTCGACCCGCTGGATGCCTTCAACGCGGATATCGCGCACGACGAAAGGATCGAACGCCCACGACGGCCCGGCGAGCACGAGCAAGAGGATCGCGGCTCGCAGCGCGTTTTTCACTGAGGGAATTATTAACCCGCCAACAGGCGGTTGAAGTCGTTATAGAGAGCGAACGCCATCAGAAACAGGAGTACGGTCAGTCCCAGGCGCTGGCCCAGTTCCATCGTTCGCTCGGAAACCGGGCTTCCCTTAAAAATCTCGACGACATAATACAGCAAGTGCCCGCCGTCCAATAACGGAATCGGCAGCAGGTTGAGTACGCCCAGACTGATGCTGATGAGCGCGAGGAAAGCAGCATAAGCGCCCAGGCCCATCTGGGCCGTTTGGCCCGCGTAATCGGCGATAGTGACCGGACCGCTCAAGTTCTTCCAGGAAATTTCGCCGACCACCATCTTACCGAGCATCTTCAGGCTGAACGCCGACATTTCCCAGGTTCGCTCGAGCGCCATCGCGAGCGCGGTCAACGGAGCGTGGCGTACGGTAGTTACAAATTCCTTGATCGCTTCGGGATCGACATGAGGCGCCGCTCCGATGCGACCGAAGCGCTCGCCGCCCTGCTGCACCGCCTCCGGCCGCAGCCCGATCTCGGTCGTTGTGCCGTCCCGCAAGACCCGCAGGCGAACGAGGTCTCCCGGGCGGGCCCGAACTGCCGCAACGACGTCCTCCCAGACGCGGATTTCACCTCCGTCGATTGAAATGACGCGATCTCCGGCGCGCAATCCTCCGGCCTCCGCTACGCTTCCCGACACGACCTTGCCGATGATCGGCGCCACGTCGGGCCGGTAAAGCCGCAGCCCCAGGCGTGCGAGCGGATCCCCCTCCAATCCATCGAGTTCGAAACGCGACAGATCCAGGGTGCGCCAAGTGAGCCGCTGTTTTTCGTCGATGACCTCGAGTCGCGCCGGCTGCTTTTCCACCGCAACCTGGAGCAACCGCCAGCGCACTTGCTGCCAGCTGGCCACCGGCTCGCCATTGATCTTCAAGATGGTCTCACCGCGCACAAGCCCGCTCGCCTCGGCGACGGTTCCGGCACCCGGCGCGGCCAAGACCGGCTTCGCTTCCTGCACGCCGCCGACGAAAAGCGCCCAGTAGAGCGCGATCGCCAGGAGGAAGTTCGCCAAGGGCCCCGCAACGACGATCGCGCTGCGACGCCAGACGCTCTGGCGGTTGAAAGCCCGGTGCGCGTCCTCGGGCGCAACCGGTCCTTCGTGTTCATCGAGCATTTTCACGTAGCCGCCCAGCGGCAATGCGGCGATCACCCACTCTGTCTGGTCCCGGCCGCGCCGCATCCGCCAAATCGGTCTGCCGAAACCGATCGAGAATCGCAACACCTTGACTCCGCACAGACGCGCGATCAGGTAGTGGCCGTACTCATGGACCACAATAAGCACGCCGAGCGCGACCACGAAAGCGGCTACGGTGATGGCGATATTCATGCGGCGTTGGAGTTGAATCGAGCGACGATTTGCTTCGCTTGCCCGCGGGCGTTCGCGTCCGCCGCAAGCACGTCCTCCAGCGTGGCGAGCGACTTGGCCGACGCGCTCGCCAGCGTCTCCTCGATCACGGTGGTGATATGCAGGAAAGGCAGGCGGCCTTCCAGAAAGGCCGCTACCGCGACTTCGTTCGCTGCGTTGAGCGCGGCGGGCGCTGCCCCACCGCTCCTGAGCGCCGCGTACGCGAGGCCGAGCGCCGGGAAGCGCTCGAAATCGGGCCGCTCGAAGCTCAGGGCGCCGATGCGAAAGGGATCGAGCGAGGGGACGCCCGCCTCGATTCGCTCAGGGTAAGCGAGCGCTTGAGCGATCGGGGTGCGCATGTCGGGGTGTCCGAGCTGCGCGATCACCGAGCCGTCGGCGTACTCGACCATTGAGTGCACCACGCTTTGCGGATGGACGACGACCTGGATCTGCTCCGGATTTGCGCCGAACAACCAGTGCGCCTCGATGATCTCGAGGCCCTTGTTCATCATGGTCGCAGAATCGACCGAGATCTTTCGCCCCATGACCCAGTTAGGATGAGCGCAGGCCTCCTCCGGAGTCACGCGGTGCAGATCCGCGCGCGTGCGCGCCCTGAACGGCCCGCCCGATCCGGTCAGCAGAATTCTGCGGATGCCTTTGGCGGCAAGTTCGCCCGCTGCGAACGGCGGCAGACACTGAAAGATGGCGTTGTGCTCGCTGTCGATCGGGAGCAGCATCGCACCGCCAGCACGCACCGTCTCCATGAAGACCGGGCCCGCAACGACGAGGGCTTCCTTGTTCGCGAGAAGGAGCTTTTTTCCCGCCCTTGCTGCGGCGAGGGTTGCCCGCAGCCCGGCCGCGCCGACGATCGCCGCCATGACGCAGTCCACTTCGGGCAGCGAAGCCACTTCCACGAGTCCCGCTTCGCCGGCGAGAACCCTGCAATCCACTCCGGCTGCGGCCAGGCGTTCGCGCAGCAGCGGCGCGCGTTCGGCATCCGCCAGGCATGCGTAGTCCGGGCGGTACCGTTGGCAAAGCATCGCCAGTTCATCGACCTGGCGATGTGCGGTCAGCGCCGCGACGCGGAAGCGCGACGGATGGCGCGCAATCACGTCCAGCGTACTCGAGCCGATTGAGCCGGTCGCGCCTAGTATTGCGACGTTCTGAATCTTGGTCATCTCACGAACGCAAGCACCGCAAGCGGAAGCATTGCCACTGGCGCGTCGATGCGATCGAGCAGCCCCCCGTGGCCGGGCAGGAACGTTCCGCTGTCCTTGACTCCCGCCTGGCGTTTTATCAGAGATTCGAACAGATCGCCAATCATTCCGACCACCGCCAGCCCAAGCAGAACCGGGAGTATCCATCCCGGCGCGCCGCCCGGCCAGACAGGCATCCCCATCGGGCCGCCCAAGCTCGCCCAGGCGAGCGCGTACAACGCCACCGCCGCCAGCGCTGCGGCGACGCCCTCCCAGGTCTTTCCGGGGCTGATAGTTGGAGCAAGCTTGTGCTTTCCAAAGCGCATGCCGAACAGATACGCCGCCGTATCGGAGATCCAGACCGTGGCCAGGACGGCAAGCAACAGAGATGGGGCGACGCTGCGCAGATCGACCAGAGCGGCGGCGGCCGGGATCAGCACGATCGCCCCGGCTCCAAGCAGCAAAACGCCGGCGTCGATACGGGGTCGCCTCCAGATCCACAGCGGAACGAGGATGACCCAGAATAAAGTGGCGGCGTGGTAGACCCAGGCCGGCGCATGCAAACCGTTCACCCAGGCGATCTCAAGGTACCGCGGCAAGACGAAAAGCCCAACCAGGAATGCTGCATAGATTGAGCGACTGACTGCGGCGAGCGCGGCCAGCGAACCCCATTCCCAGGCGGCGATACCCAGGAACAGCGCGCAAAATGCGATCCAGCCGTTCCTGGGCAGGAGGAACAAGCCCGAGAGAAGCACCACCAGCAACACGACCGCTGTGAGCACGCGAGTTTTCAGCATGACCGCCCGCGCCCTCGTCTCCTCCGCGACCGGAAACCTTACGCGATCCTCCGCCGGCCGTTCGCGTCGCGTCTGGCCGTCTCCAACTGCTCGCTGGTCCGCCCGAAGCGGCGCTCGCGCTGCTGGTACCAGGCAATCGCGGCCTCGAGCTGCTTGGTATCGAAATCGGGCCACAGTGTCGGCGTGAAATACAGTTCGGTGTAAGCGAGCTGCCAAAGCAGGAAATTGCTAATGCGTTGTTCCCCACCCGTGCGGATGAACAAATCGGGCTCCGGGGCGTAATTGAGCGAAAGATGGGGAGCGAGCTGCTCCTCGGTGAATCCCGCCTCCGGCAACGGCCCGCTGCGCACGAGCTTCGCGAGAGCCTGCATGAGATCCCAGCGTCCGCCATAGTTGGCTGCAATAGTGAGCGTGAGTCCGGTGTTGGCCGAGGTCAGATCCTGGGCACGGCGCGCGAGTTCGACCAGGCGCGCTCCGAACGGCCCGATATCGCCGATGATTTTCAGGCGCACCTCGTTCTGGTGCAGACGCTCGGCCTCCTGCTCCAGGGCGCCCATGAACAGCTGCCGTAGCGTCGATACCTCCTCGGCGGGCCGGCGCCAATTCTCCGAGCTGAAGGCAAACAGGGTCAGGAACTCGACCCCGCGCTCGGTGCACGCGCGCGTGACCCTACGCACCGTCTCGACGCCTTGCTTGTGACCGGCCACGCGAGGCAGATAACGCTTCTTGGCCCAGCGTCCATTGCCGTCCATGATCATCGCAATATGCCTCGGAACGTCCCCAACCTGCGGGATCTCGCGCGTTGAACTGGTGAAAGGTTTCATGTGAGTTCTCGGCGATGTTGGATCAAACCGCCATCAGCTCGGTTTCCTTTCCTGCGATCATCTTATCGATGTCCGCGACGTGCCGGTCGGTGAGCTTCTGGATATCCTCCTGCGCGCGCCGTTCCTCGTCCTCGGACACGGACTTGCTCTTGAGGAGTTCCTTGAGCGTTTGGATGGCGTCGCGGCGCTGGTTGCGCACCGCAACTTTGGCGTTTTCGCCCTCGTGCTTGATTACTTTGATCAATTCGCGGCGGCGTTCCTCGGTCAGCGCAGGCATCGGCACTCGCACCATGTCCCCTTGCGAAGCAGGATTCAGGCCAAGATCGGAATCCCGGATGGCCTTCTCGATCGCCCCGAGCATCTTTTTCTCCCAGGGGGATACCCCGAGGGTACGGCCGTCGAGCAGGCTCACGTTGGCGACCTTGGGAATCGCCGTCGGGTTGCCGTAGTAGTCCACCATGACATGGTCAAGCAGCCCCGCGTGCGCCCTGCCGGTGCGCACCTTGCCCAGATCGGCTTTGAGCGCATCGAGCGATTTGTTCATCTTCTGCTCGGTGTTCTTTTTGACGTCGGCGATGGTATTCATGATGGCCTCCATCCCTGCAGACTCAGGCGCTGACGTAGACGAGCGTGCCTTCATTCTCTCCGGTGACGACCCGCTTCATTGCTCCGGCCTTTAGAATGCTGAACACGGTTATCGGGAGCTTCTGGTCGCGGCACAACGCGAAGGCCGTGGCGTCCATGACCCGGAGGTTTTTGATCATGGCCTCGTCAAAGCTCAGCTTGTCGTAACGCTTGGCGTCTGGCCGCAGCTTGGGGTCGGCGGTGTAAACACCGTCGACCTTGGTTGCTTTGAGCACCATTTCCGCCCCGATTTCCGTGCCGCGCAGCGCCGCTGCGGTATCGGTCGTGAAGAAAGGGTTGCCTGTCCCCGCGGCAAAAATGACGATCTTGCCTTCCTCGAGGTAGCGGATCGCCTTGTTGCGGATGTAAGGTTCCACCACCTGCTCGATGTTGAGCGCCGATTGCAC
>Ga0184637_10003228_pt1 | contig 10231 bp, 13 predicted proteins | sample PLM3_127_b2_FD_133143 | JGI IMG/M metagenome (GOLD analysis project Ga0184637, IMG submission 133143) | Groundwater sediment microbial communities from an aquifer in East River, Colorado, USA - PLM3_127_b2 | ecosystem: Environmental > Terrestrial > Soil > Riparian zone | place: USA: East River... | reverse complement strand
GCGGCGACGGCCTGCCTACGGTAGACTCGCGCGGATCCGGACGAGATCACCGAGACATCGCGGAGTGGATGATGTCCGCCTCGACTGGCTCGCTCATCGACACGCGGCGTCACCAGATGTTCCCGACCCTGGAGCCCGCGGAGATCGAGCGCCTGCGCCGATTCGGCGACGAGCGTTCCTACCGCGACGGCGAATACCTGGCGCGAACGGGCGAGGTGGCGCAAGGGTCGTTCGTCATCCTGAAGGGCGAGGTCGTGATTCGTCAGAGCGACGAGCGCGGCTCCCGACCGCCGATCGTCGTCCACGGTCCGGGGTCGTTAATGGGCGAGCTCGCCCAGCTTTCCGGCCGCCCGTCGCTGGTGGACGGGATCGCGCAAGGCGACGTCGAAGCGCTCCTGATTCCCCCGCACCAGCTTCGCAACCTCCTGGTGGCGGAAGCGGAGCTGGGCGAGCGCATCATGCGCGCGCTGATCCTGCGCCGCGTCGGTCTTCTCGAGACGGGGGTGGGCGGACCGGTGATCGTCGGCCGCGCGGAGCAGTCCGACGTCCTCCGGCTGGAGGGATTCCTCACGCGCAACGGGCACCCGCACCAGCGGCTCGACCCCGATAGCGATGCCGACGCGAAGGCCCTGCTCGAGCGCTTCCAGGTCGACCCGCGCGAGCTCCCGATCGTGCTCTGCCCGAACGGTCGGATGCTGCGCAATCCCGGCGAAGCCGAGCTGGCACGCTGCATCGGCCTCTTGAGGGCGATCGATCCCGCGAAGGTCTACGACGCAGTCATCGTCGGCGCGGGACCGGCGGGTCTCGCCGCGGCCGTCTACGCGGCGTCCGAGGGACTCTCGGTGCTGGTGGTGGACTGCCGCGCCTTCGGCGGCCAGGCGGGCGCTTCCGCACGGATCGAGAACTACCTCGGCTTTCCGACCGGAATCAGCGGCCTGGCCCTGATGGCCCGAGCCTACAACCAGGCGCAAAAGTTCGGGGCCGAGATGGTGATCCCCGACGAGGTCGTGCGCCTTGATTGCCACCCGACGTCGCAGGACGCGCGCTTCGAGATCGGCCTTGCCAACGGGGAGCGCGCCAGCGCCCGGGCCGTGATCATCGCTAGCGGCGCCCGCTACCGGCGGCTCGACGTCGAGAATCTCGCCGAGTTCGAGGGCTCGTCCGTCCACTACTGGGCCTCGCCGTTGGAGGGGCGGCTGTGCGCCGGCCAGGAGGTTGCGCTCGTCGGCGCCGGCAATTCCGCGGGACAGGCAGCCGTGTATCTGGCGAGCCAGGTCGCGAAGGTGTGGCTGCTCGTGCGGGGATCCAGCCTGGAGGCGACGATGTCGCGCTATCTGGTGGACCGCATCGCGGCCCTGTCCAACCTCGAGGTGCTGCTTCAGACGGAGATCAGCGCGCTCGAAGGAAGGGACGGAGCCCTGGAAGCGGTCCGTTGGCGAAGGCGCAGCACGGGCGAGGAGATCCGACGGCCGTTCCGCCACCTCTTCCTCTCCATCGGCGCGGATCCGAACACGGCCTGGCTGTCCCAGTACGACGTGACGCTGGATGCGAAGGGCTTCGTGCGCACAGGCGCGGACGTCGACGGCAACCGCCGGCCGCTGGAGACGAGCCATCTGGGCATCTTCGCGATCGGCGACGTTCGCTGCGGATCCGTGAAGCGGGTCGCCGCTGCGGTTGGCGAGGGCGCGCAGGTGGTGGCCACCCTGCACGACTTCCTGGCTGAGGCCGGCACGCCGCGCGCCGGCGTCGCGACCGGCTTGCTAAACCGTGCGTCGCAGGTTCGAGTCCCGCCGGGAGCGCCGGAAGATTCAACGGCTTGATCTGGCGCGAAGCCTGCGTGCGCCCAGAAGAGCCAGGCCGGCTGCGAGTAGCGACCCGGTCGAAGGCTCCGGCACCGCGCGCACGAGGAAGTTCCCGGTGGAAGGCTCAGCGCTTGCGGGTGCCACGGTGAGGACCTCCCAGATGGTGGGACCCCCGTCCCGCGCGACGCCGACTCGAGCGAGGTCCGTCGAGGCCTTCGTGGGATCCGGCTTTTCCAGGTAGCCCTCGGTGAGCGGTCCCTCGCCACCCGTGTCGCCTAGCAGAGCGACGAGGCTCGCTGCCTCCGACACGAAGAGACTTGGGTAGTCCTGGAGCGGGCAGGTCGTGTCGAAGAAGGAGTTGCCGGCGTTGGCGAAGAGCTGGCACGCCTCCGAGCGCGTGGCATGCCTCCATCCGTCGCTGATCCAGCCGCCGACATCCGCCTGGATGTCGGCGAAAGAGACGTTGGTCGTGAGGGTGAGGTCGAGCCAGTCGAGTCCCGTGTCGGTGTCACGCGTGATCTCGCCGTCGCCCGGGACGAGTCGATCCACGGAAACCAAGGTTGCGGAGGCTGGCGCAGCGAGGAAGGGGCTGAACAGCGCGGCGAGCAGGACTACCAAGAGGCCCACGAGTCGCCGTCGCGGGCGGAAGGGCGGCATTCTGTGCTCCGAGCCCTTCCCAACGAGCATTAGCTCACGGGAACACGCTGGTGTCAACCCTGTTCTTCAGTGTCGCGTCTCCGAACTGCTCCGGCAGAAGTCGTCTCGGATCCGCGCGGCCGGGTCGAGGTGGCGTCACTTCCGGAGGCGCCGCTCGGGAGCCGGCCGTGGCTGCTTCCGCAGCACGTCAGCTGGCGCGCTGGTCGGCGACGTACCTCAGCGATCCCGGCGTGGTCAGCAGCTTGCCCGTTTCGAGCCAGGTCTTCAGGCCGGAGAGGATCATCGGCCAGCCGCCGTAGAGCTGGTCGTTCGCGCCCTCGCGCAGCTGGTCGTGGGTGACGGTCAGGCGGCAGGAGTCGCCGATCGGCTCGATCTCCCAGGTGATCCTCGAGGTGCCCTCGCTCTTCACGTCGTCGCTCCAGAGCGCAACCATGGTCTGGACCAGCCGGCGCGGGGGGTCGACCTCGAGGATTTCTCCCTCTCCCAGGGCGAAGCTGCCGTCCCGGGCGCTCATCGCGTAGCGCGAGCCGGGCTTCCAGTCCGAGATGACGCTCGCCCCGAAGTTGTACTTGCTCCTCTGCTCGGGGTCGGTGATCGCCTGCCAGAGGCGCTTCGGGGTCGTCTTGATGTAGATCTCGAACACCTTCTCCATCGTCTTGTCCTCCAGTCTGTTCTTGAGTCCGCTGAGCGCCGCGGCCCAGGGCTCGGCGTACTTGCTCACCCAGCGATCGTGGACGAGCCGGATCGGGACCGGGTTCAGGAAGTGCAGCTTCTCGCGCCCTCGACGCCGGGTCACCACCAGTCCCGCCTGCTCGAGTTGCTTCAGGTGCTTCATCACCCCGAAGCGCGACATCTCGAAGCGCGCCTCGAGGGCGCTCAGCGTCTGCCCATCCTCGCGGAAGAGCTCGTCGAGCAGGCTGCGCCGGGTGGGATCGGCGAGGGCTTTGAAGACGGCATCCACAGCCGGAAAATAGGTGACGTATAAGTCACATGTCAATGCGCTGGCCGGAGTCGCAAGAAACGCATACGGTATTTCGTATATGACTCCTGCCGCCCTGTTCGGAGCCTTCGCAGACCCCACACGACTCCGGATCCTGAGCCTCCTGCTCGCGCAGAAGGAGCTCTGCGTCTGCGACCTGTGCGCGGCGCTGCGGGAGATCCAGCCCAAGGTCTCCCGGCACCTGGCGATCCTGCGTCGCGCGGGGCTGGTGGAGGTCCGGTGCGACGGCAAATGGAAGTACTACTCGCTGGCGAGCGCTCGCACGCCGCTGCACCGGACGCTGCTCCGCTGCGTGGAATCGTGCCTGGGCGAGCTGGACGAGCTCGCGGCGGATCGCGCGCGCCTGGGCACTCTCGATTTGAGAGCACGCTGCTGTGCGTAGGCCGGGCCAGGTCGACCGGGTCCCGCCCAGGGTCCATGGCGTCCTGTTCCTCTGCACGGGTAACTCGGCCCGCAGCATCCTCGCTGAGGCCATCCTGAATCGCATCGGCCAGGGGCGATTCCGCGCCTACAGCGCCGGCAGCCACCCGAAGGGCAGCCTGCACCCGCTGGCCATCGAGGTTCTGCACGAGCGCGGCTACGACACCCGCCTGCTTCGGAGCAAGAGCTGGAACGACTTCGCGCAGCCGGGTGCTCCCGCGCTCGACTTCATTTTCACCGTCTGCGACGACGCGGCTGGGGAGGCCTGCCCGGTGTGGCCCGGCCAGCCTTTGACCGCGCATTGGGGGGTGGAGGACCCCGCCGCCTATCAGGGTCCCGAGGATCGGCAGCGCCGGCTCTTCCAGCGGATCTACCTGGAGCTCGAGCGGCGCATCGACCTCTTCACCAACCTGAGCCTCGAGTCGCTCGACCGTCTGACCCTGAAGGCCCGCCTCGACGAGATTGGAAAGCGCGAAACGCCCCGGCGCGGGGAGGCTTGATGCACGCGGCGGCGGTCTCCGCGGCGCCCGCGACCCGTCGCCTCGACGTCTTCGAGCGCTGGCTCTCGCTCTGGGTCGCGCTCTGCATGCTGACGGGAATCGCGCTGGGGAAGGCCTTCCCGGGGCTGACCGACGCGCTTCGCCGCCTCGAGTTCGGAGCGAGCAGCCAGATCAACGTCCCGATCGCAGTGCTGCTCTGGCTGATGATCTACCCGATGATGCTGCGCATCGATCTCGCGAGCGTGCTGGACGTGCGACGGCGTCCCCGCGGCATCCTCGTCACGCTTTTCGTGAACTGGCTGGTGAAGCCGTTCTCGATGGCGCTGCTCGGCTGGCTCTTCTTCGAGCACCTCTTCCGACCGTGGATCGGAGAGGCACTCGCGCAGCAGTATCTGGCGGGCGTGATCATCCTGGCGGCAGCTCCCTGCACGGCCATGGTCTTCGTCTGGTCGTACCTCACGGACGGAGATCCGGCGTACACACTCGTCCAGGTCTCGCTGAACGATCTCCTCATGCTGCTCCTCTTCGCTCCCATCGTGAGCTTGCTGGTAAAGGGAGCGAGCGGACTCCCGGTGCCCTTCGACATCCTTCTGTACTCGGTCGCGATCTTCATCGTGGTTCCGCTCGCGCTCGGAAGTCTGAGCCGGACGCTTCTGCTCCGCGGGAGGGGTGCCGCATGGTTCGAGCAGCGGTTCCTCCCGGCCTTCCAGCCGATCACGACCGTCGCGCTGCTGGCGACGTTGGTGCTGATCTTCGCGTTCCAGGCCGAGAATCTGACCGGCCGCTGGCTGCACGTCGTGCTGATCGCGGTTCCGATCTCGATCCAGGTCTATTTCAACGCGAGCCTCGTCTACGGGCTGATGAAGCTCCTGCGCGTGCCGCACGACGTGGCCGCGCCAGGCGCGCTGATCGGAGCGAGCAACTTCTTCGAGCTCGCCGTGGCGACGGCCATCGCGCTCTACGGGCCCGGCTCGGGTGCCGCGCTCGCGACGGTGGTCGGCGTGCTCGTCGAGGTGCCGGTGATGCTCTCCGTGTGCGCCGCGTGCAACCGCACTCGCCACTGGTTCCCGGCAGCGAGCGCCTAACCGCGGCGCCGCTGCAGGAAGCGGCGGACGGCGGGATCGCTCTCCAGGCCAATCGCGCGTTGGTAGGCGGCATCGGCAAGTTCTTTCTCGCCCGTCCGCGCGAGGAGTCCGGCGCGCGCAGCCCAGTAGGGCTGATAATCGGCGAGGCGCGGATCATCCGCGAGCGCGGCGATTGCCTCGAGGCCAGCGGCGGGGCCGCGCGTCTCGGCCACCGCGATGGCGCGATTGATCGCCACCACGGGTGAGCCGGTCATTGCCAGCAGGGCATCGTAGATGCGCTCGATCGCCGACCAGTCCGAGCGACCGGTGAGACGGCGAACGACATGGGCCGATTGCACCGCCGCCTCCAGCTGGTAGCGGCCGGTCCCGGGCATGGCACTCGCGCGCGAGAGCAGCCCTTCGGCCTCTTCGATCAGCTTGGCGTCCCAGGCGGCCGGGTCTTGATCCGCGAGCGGAACGTATTCGCCCTGCGAATCGCGCCGTGCGTCGCGCCGCGCCTGCGCGTGCAGCATCAAGGAGAGGAGGCCCAGCGCCTCGGGCTGGTCCGGCAATAGCGAGACTACCAGCCGGCCCAGCCAGATCCCCTCCTCGGCGAGGTTGCGGCGGCGCGCCTCGGTGCCGGCCGGATCCGACCAGCCTTCGGCGAAGGCGGCGTAGATGGCCTCCAGCACGGCCTCGAGACGCGCCGCGAGATCCGCGCCCTCGGGCACCTGGAGCGGAATCCCGGCCTCCCGGATCTTGCGTTTGGCGCGTACCAGTCGCTGGCTCATGCTGGCGGGCGAGATGAGGAATGCCGATCCGATGCTGGCGGCATCGAATCCCAGAACGGTTTGCAGGATCAGGGGCGCGCGGATCGCGGGGTCTATCGCAGGATGGGCGCAGGCGAACATCAGCGTGAGACGCTCGTCCGGCGGCGGGGGCCCGCCGGCGGCGGCGGCCTCGATCTCCTCGGCCATCAGCCGGAGATGGCCGCCTGCGTCCTCGGCGCTGCGGCGCCGCCGGCTCGCGTCGATCCACTTGCGACGCGCCACCGTGAGCAGCCACGCCTCGGGAGTCCTGGGAACGCCGCTCGTCGGCCAATCGACGAGGGCGGCCGCGAAGGCCTCGGACAGGGCATCCTCCGCCGCCGCGACGTCGCGCGTTCGGGCCGCCAACAGCGCGACGAGCTTGCCGTAGCTCTGCCGCGCCACCGCTTCGGCGGCGGCGCGAGCAGGACCGTCACCGTCTCGCGTCGGACCGCGGCCGCTCAGAGGTCGACGCGGACCTCGAATCCGCCGTAGATCATGCGCTTCCCGTCGAACAGCATCTTCGTCGGATCCATCATGCTCGCGAGGCGCGGGTCCTTCATCACGCGCGCGTTCACGCGGTCGCGATGCTGGCGGGACTTGAAGACGATCCAGGAGAACCACGGGACCTCGTTTTTCTCGAGCTTGACGCTCTGCGGGAACGAGGTGTGCTGGCCGGGTTTCACGTCCTCGCCCATGCACTCCCGAACCTCGAGGGCGCCGTGCTCACGCCAGATCTTCCCCGCCTTGCGCGCCATGCGGCGATACGCCGCGGCGTTCCTCCTCGGGATCGGGAGGACGAAGCCATCCACGTAACGGGCCATTCGCTCTACCTCCTTGCGGTCTCGGACTCGGCCACCAGCTTCAGCGATGCCAGGCCATTCTCGAACGGAACTCCCACCATTGTGTCCATGTCCATCACCAGCGAGAGCGCCTTGCCGACGAAGTTCTGGGTGCCGTCCATGTGCCACGTCACCTGGGTGGCGCCTCCGGTCGGGACCAGCGTGAACAGGATGCGATTGGTCGCCGCCATGGGCGCCAGCATCTCGAGCTTCATCTCGACTTCCTGGTCGGGCTTCACCGCGGTGATGGTCAGGCGTCCCGTCCCCATCTCCGGGCCTTCCCACGACGAGCGCGCGCCGACCCCGGCTTCGGGGCCCTGGTAGTCGATCTTCATCTGCGCGTCCATCTTGGCCCACGGCGACCACGCATCCATGGCGCGGAGATTCTGGATGTGGCCAAAGATGATCTCGGCCGGCGCCTCGATGGCGGTCGAGCGTTCGATCGAAAACGACGCCGGCTGCATGGCGACGACGGCAACCAGGACCACGACGATGGCGCCCAGAGCCAGGGCAATCTTCTTCCACATGGAGTCAAGACCCATTGCGTTGGCCCGACTGCGCTTGCAGCTCGGAGAATCCGGCGGCGGCCTCCTGGACGTCGTCCGGAAAATCCGACATCTCTTGCACCTGGCGAACCTCGATCACTTCATTCTCCGAGGCGGGGCAGCGCGTCGCCCATTCGATCGCCTCTTGCTTCGATTTCACCTCGATCATCCAGTAGCCGCCGAGCACCTCCTTCGCCTCGCGGAAGGGCCCCGGTGTCACCTTGGGCCTGCCCCCGGCGAAAGACACGCGCGCACCCATCGAGGGCGGGTGGAGGCCATCGAGCCCGAGCAGGACGCCGGCCTTCTGGAGAGATTCGTTGTACTTCATCATCGCGGCGACCGCCTCGGCGTCCGGCATCGCTCCCGGCGCTGCCTGCTCGTAGCCCTTGGGAATCATCAGCATCATGAAACGCAACGTTGGGTCTCCTCGGGTGTTGGATTCGGAGTCACCAGAATCGAAGGCGCTAGGACGGCCAGACCGGACGGACCTCGACGGTGCCGCGGCTGGCGCTCGGACAGCGCGCGGCCCAGGCGAGGGCGGTGTCGAGGTCGGGAACCTCGATCACGTGGAATCCGCCGAGCTGTTCCTTGGCCTCGACATAGGGTCCGTCGACCACGTGCGTCCGGCCATTCGCCACGCGCACGCTGGTCGTCGACGAGCCGGCTCGAAGGCGTTCGCCGATCAGGTAGATGCCCGCCTTCTTCATGGCTTCGACGTAGGCGGCGCAGTGGGGCATCCGCTCGTCCATCTTCTCGACGCGTTCGGCGTCGTCTTCGTAGATCAGCAGCATGTACTTCATGCGATCCTCAACCTTCCTGCGTCGGCATCGAGCCGATGTAGTCCATCTTGCCCAGCGGAACTCCGTTGTGGCGGAGGATCGCGTACGCCATCGTCGCGTGGAAGAAGAAATTCGGCAGCGCCACGTGCACCAGGTAGTCGTCGCCGCGGAGCCACCTTCCGCCGAGCCAGGGCGGGGCCACCTTCCGATCCTCGGCTCCCACCAGGTCCTTCGCCTTTACGGTCTCGAGGAAGCTGCGGCACTTCTGGATCCGCTGCCGCAGCTCGGCGAACGTCTGCTCGGTGTCCGGGTGGGACGGCGCTGGCTTGCCGCCGAGGTACGCGGCCGCGTACTTTGCCTGGTCGCAGGCGGACTGCACCTGGCGGACGAATCCGAACTGATCCGGCGCCAGGCGGGCCTGCGCGAGCACGTCGACTTCGAAGGCCTTGGCCTTCGCGTGCTCGTTGGCCTTGTCCATCCACTGCTCGAGATTCTCCAGGGTCTTGGCGAAGAGACGGATGGCATCGTGATGGTTCATGAGATCCTCCTCGGGCGCGCACCGGAGACTAGCCCTAGCCGCCGGCCACGGCGCCCAGGATGCGAAAGGGCTCGGCGCCGGTCGCCACAGCGCCCGGCAGCGGGGTGTCCGGAAGCTCGTTCGACAGATCCTGCTGGCAGGCGAAGAACCGCACGAAGGCCCGACGCTTTTGCGTCAGCTGATCGCGGATCGTCCCGCGCAGCATCGGATGCCGGGCTTCCAGCGCGTCGAGCAGCGAGCGCTGCGTCGCCTGGCCCGCAACCTCGAGCCGCACCTCACCCTGGATGTTCGCCAGCGTCCGCAGATGCTCCGGGAGCGCGACCCGGATCATGGCAGCGTCTGCACTTCGACGGAGAGCACGGGCGGGAGATCCCGGACGATGGGGGCCCAGCGGTCCCCGGCGTCCGCCGAGGCGTAAACCTGCCCGCCGCTGGTGCCGAAGTACACGCCGCAGGGATCGAGCGAGTCGACGGCCATCGCGTCGCGCAGCACGTTCAGGTAGCAGTCGCGCTGCGGGAGGCCCTTCGTGAGCGCCTCCCATTCGTCGCCGCCCGTCCGGCTGCGGTACACGCGCAGCTTGCCGTCGGGCGGATAATGCTCCGAGTCGCTCTTGATGGGGACCACGTAGACCGTCTCCGGCTCGTGCGCGTGAACCTCGATCGGGAACCCGAAGTCACTCGGCAGGTTGCCGCTGACCTCGCGCCAGGACTCGCCGGCGTCGTCGCTGCGCATCACGTCCCAGTGCTTCTGCATGAAGAGCACGTTCGGTCGCGACGGGTGCATCGCGATGCGGTGGACACAGTGGCCGACCTCGGCCGTCGGGTTCGGGATCTGCTCGGAGCGCAGACCCCGGTTGACCGGCCGCCAGGTCTTGCCGGCGTCGTCGGTCCGGAATGCGCCCGCCGACGAGATGGCGACGAAAATGCGCGCGGGATCGGTCGGATCGAGCACGATCGTGTGCAGGCACATCCCGCCCGCGCCCGGCTGCCAGGCGGAGCCCGAGCAGGCGCGCAGTCCGGGGAGCTCCTGCCAGGTCTGCCCGCCGTCGCTGGAACGGAACAAGGCGGCGTCTTCGACCCCGGCATAGAGCGTGTCCGGATCGGTCAGCGACGGCTCCAGGTGCCAGACGCGCGCGAACTCCCAGGGGTGGGGTGTGCCGTCGTACCAGAGGTGCGTGCCGGGGACGCCGTCATACGCGAACTGGTTGCCCACCGGCTCCCAATTCCTGCCGCCGTCGCTCGAGCGCTGGATCAGCTGACCGAACCAGCTGGTGGACTG
>Ga0184637_10003227_pt1 | contig 10231 bp, 5 predicted proteins | sample PLM3_127_b2_FD_133143 | JGI IMG/M metagenome (GOLD analysis project Ga0184637, IMG submission 133143) | Groundwater sediment microbial communities from an aquifer in East River, Colorado, USA - PLM3_127_b2 | ecosystem: Environmental > Terrestrial > Soil > Riparian zone | place: USA: East River... | reverse complement strand
CGGCATTCGTCAATATGCTGAGTCAAAGAGGAATCCGGGCACGCGTCTTGGTGTTGATGAATACTACGAGTGGATTTTCGACAATTCGGTTCCGGGGTTGCCGGAAAAAGCCGCCGCCGAGGGTTTAACTCCGCTGGAATTCATGCGTCGTTACGGTGCATTTGAAGTGAAGCAAAAGGTCGGGGCGATATACGATGAACCCGTTGGTATAGAGGAACTCGAAGACATTCGCGAGGATGCGCGTGGCCGCGTTTTCACTCGCGCCGCAAAGCCCGCTTCGCCAAACATTGTTCCAGTTCCCAGTATTGATGGCGATGATGATGGCCGGCGCTTTGTAGGTGTCAGAGTTGGAAACGAAATCAAGCGCGGGTTCCCAACGCCGAGCGGCCGGCTGGAATTCTATTCGCGCACACTGTCCGACTGGGGTTGGCCCGAGTTTGCCATTCCGAGTTACATCAAAAGTCATGTTCACCCTGACAACCTCGAAAAGGACCAGACTATTCTGATCTCCACTTTCCGTTTGCCGGTGCAAATTCATACGCGCAGCGCCAACGCCAAGTGGCTTGACGAAATCGCGCACACGAATCCGCTTTGGATTCATACGAACCATGCAGCCAAACTCGGAGTGCACACCGGCGACCTGCTGCGCGTCGAGACCGAGATTGGTTACTACGTGGTGCGCGCCTGGGTGACGGAGGGCATTCGGCCAGGGATCGTTGCCTGTAGTCACCACATGGGCCGCTGGAAGCCAGGTGAACAGGGCGAGCAGGGACAGCGCCAGTTGATGGCCACGGTGAAGCTTGATCATGACGGAACCGAGTGGGGACTGAAGCGCGAAAAAGGCGCCGAGCCTTATGAATCAAGCGACGCTGACACGCTTCGCATTTGGTGGAGCGATGTTGGGGTCCATCAGAACATGACTTTTCCGGTCCATCCCGATCCGATTTCGGGAATGCACTGCTGGCACCAGGCGGTGCGCGTCAAGCGCGCCGAGCCTGGTGATAACACGGGCGATGTATTTGTCGACACGCAGAAGTCGCGCGAGGTTTACAAGAAGTGGCTCCGGATGACTCGGCCGGCGGACAAGTTTTCACCCGACGGCACGCGCCGTCCTTACTGGATGTTGCGGCCCTTGAAGCCGGCACGGGAGTTTTATCGCTTGCCAGAGCGAGAGGCGGATTTGGTAGTTGTTGAATAAGCTCTCCTCTGTCTCGAAGGTGACTACTTGAGAGCATTGCAGTCAGGAAGGCGGGCTTGCCCCCGCTGCTTGATTGCAGGGAATATCCATAGTGAGATTATTATGTCGAAGAGCGGGGGCTAGGCGGGGTCCCCAGCGGGGCAGCCCCGCTGGGGTGCTAATCCCACCTTCCTTACTGTGAGACAGCGACCTGGAGGTCCAATTCTCGGAACTTATGTACTTCAAGCAATTCTACCTCGGGTGTCTGGCGCATGCTTCCTACCTGATCGGTTCTGAAGGCGAAGCGGCTGTTGTCGATCCGCAGCGCGACGTTGATCAGTACATCGAGGAAGCCGCAGCTCAAAGTCTTCAAATCAAATATGTGATCGAGACGCATCTGCACGCGGATTTTGTCAGTGGCCATCGCGAACTTGCGGGACGCACCGGCGCTGAGATTGTTTTTGGCGCGCAGGCCGGCGCCACATTTCCGCATCGGGCTGTGTGCGACGGCGACGAAATTAGCATCGGCAAAGTCGTTTTGCGCATCATGGAAACACCTGGTCACACACCGGAAAGCATATCCGTGCTCGTCATCGACCGGCACGTTTCAGATCAGCCTCAGAAAGTCTTGACCGGCGACACGCTCTTCGTTGGTGATGTTGGCCGCCCCGATCTCGCGGGGGGGAAGGGCTACACGCCGCCGATGATGGCCGCGATGATGTATGACACACTGCACGGCAAACTCTTGAAGCTTTCAGATGAGGTCGAGGTCTATCCGGCGCATGGCGCGGGCTCAATGTGTGGGCGCAACCTGTCGCAGGAAACTTCTTCAACTATTGGCGAGCAGCGAAAGTCGAACTATGCCCTCCAACCAATGGCTAAAGATGAATTTGTGCGAATGATGACCGTCGATCTGCCCGAGTCGCCTGCCTATTTCCCGCAGGATGCTGAAATCAATCGTAACGGCGCGCCGGCGCTGACTGAGGTCTCGAAGCCCTTAGCTCTGACGCCACAGGAAGTAGGGAAACTTGCGGCGGCGGGTCACCTGATTCTTGATGTGCGCGCGGCCGCGGAGTTTGGCGCCGGACACGTACCCGGGTCGACACACGTAGGTCTGAATGGCCAGTTTGCGATTTGGGCCGCGACGTTGATCTCGATGGGAACTCCGATTGTGATCGTTGCGGAGTCAGAAGAAAAAGCAGGCGAGGCCGTCATGCGGTTGGCGCGGGTGGGCCACGAAAGTGTGAAGGGATATCTGCCTGGGGGTATCACTGCCTGGCGCGACGCAGGGTTTGCGGTCGCTACCGTGCCGCAGATTACTGTCAATGAACTGCATCAACTCATCTCCAGGCCAACGCCGCTGCAAATACTCGATGTGCGTCGTCCGCCCGAATACCAAAGCGGACACGTGCCACGGGCGCTGACTGCGCCCCTTTTGAGTTTGCAGCAAAACGTCGCAAACCTCGGGCTCGATCCAACGAAACCAACTGCCGTAATCTGCGCGGGCGGCTATCGCTCAAGCGCTGCCACCAGCATCCTCCAGCAGCATGGTTTTTCAAACCTCCTGAATGTCACCGGCGGCACGGGCGCCTGGATCGATGCTGGTTATCCGGTCGAGTTTCCCAAGGTAGGCTAGCAGAGTCTTCGTCACCCTCGCGCCATTAGGCGCGGAATGTTTATAGCCCCCCATAAAGAATAGAATCCTTACGAGCTCCGTTAGGAGCGGAATGACATTTCACTCCTGACGGAGCTAAGCTAAATTATTACATGTTACTTCTATAAATATTTGGCTCCTTCCGGAGCCTTATTTGAGAGGTTTTCAGCAATCGATCCATTTACGTTCAAACTCCTAATCAGCATCGCGATCGTCGTCATTGCCACGATTCATGGCTATGGCGCGGCCTGGCTGGCGATCTGGATGCTGTTTCATCCTTACAAGCCGGTGAAACTTTTTGGCATAACCGTGTGGCCGCAGGGAATGATTCCGCGACACCGAGAGAAGCTGGCCGAGTCGATTGGCAACGCCGTCGGCAACGAGCTGGTTTCGAAGGAGACCGTGTTTGATGCGTTGTTTGAAACGAGTTTTTTTCACAGCAAGGTTGAAAGTTTCGTCAGCGCCTACACAAACGATCTGCTGGGCAGGGTTTATCCCTCATTTATTGACGCCCTGCCCTCGCAGGCGCGAGCGCCGATTCTCGACACTATCTCCGCGTTGCAGTATCGCCTGGCGGAATACATCGCTGCGATGCTAAAGAGCGAGGAGACTACGGAAGCTATCGCCGCTTTTGTCGATCGCCAGATTGACGAATTGCTCACGCGCCGCGTGGGCGACACACTCAGCGAAGATCAATTCGATAAGATTCTGGAATTTATCCAGGAGCGCTTTGAGCGTTTGGTTAACGAAGAAGGCTTCGAAGAAAAGATCAGCAATTTTGTTTCCGGGCGCCTCGATGATCTCGCGCGCAGCGATGAGACCCTGGCCGCAACGTTCACGCCGGAGACTATCGCCTTCATCAAGGAGCGTATCGACAGCCAGGTACCGCCAATCGTTCACCATCTGGCGGACATAGCCACCAGCCAGAACACTCGCAAACAAATCGGCGCGCTCATCAAGCGTGAGGTTGACGACTATTACGAGCAGCTTTCGCTCATTAAAAAGATCTTCATCTCCCGCGAACGGATTCATCGAGAAGTTGACGAGCTGGTAAATAAAACGCTGCCGAGACGCATCGAAGAATATTTGCGCGGACCGGCATTCGAGCAGGAAGCCGAGGCCTTCCTGAATGCAACTATCGACAATGTGTTGGCCCGGCCGTTGAACGTGCTGGTGGGACAGATCGAGTCGGATAAGTTTGACTCGATAAAGCAACAGATCACCAATCGTGTTCTGGAGCTGGCCAAGAGTGAGGGGTTGTCGGCCTCGGTTTCTACCTACGTCCGTGAAGCAGTTGAACGATTTCGCCCGCAAACACTCCGTTCTGCATTACAGCATATTGATCCTGACTCGATTCAGCGCGCCAAACAGTTTCTGACGAAGAGTCTAATAGGACTCTTATCGCGAGATGACACTGCACGGACGATTAACCTAATCCTGAGTTCGCAGATCGAGCGGTTGCTGGTCGCGCCCATTGGCCGGCTCGGCGATCACGTTTCGCAGCATTCGATGGCGCGAGCCACCAAGGCCCTGGTCGTAAGGATAACCGCCGCGGCGCGCGAACGGCTGCCCACAGCGATTGCTGAGTTTGACGTCGGCGGGCTGGTGCGGAAGAAGGTGTCAGATTATCCGATTGAAAAACTCGAGGCGTTAGTGCTTTCCGTCGCTAAGCATCACCTGAAGACAATCGAACTCTTCGGCGCGGTGATTGGTTTCTTCATTGGTGTCGGGCAGGCAATCTACTTCTGGCTGACCTACGCCCCGGGCCGGTGACAAAAGGAAACCCGATCATGAACCGCCAAGACGCAAAGATCGCCAAAGTGGACAAAAAGACAGCCATCAGATAACGCCGCGTAGCAGCTTCATTTATCCACGCGCATTTTACTTGGCGGTCTCTGTGCTGGTTGTCTGGACCGTTCAAGACTAGTCCTCACGCGCCTTCTTCCAAGTATATAAATAGCTGAGGGACGAAAAGGTTACGGCAGAACGTGTCTTGTTAAGTCAAGATTTCGATCATTAGTGGCGTGTACTTCTTGTCCGTACAAAGACTCTGGCATAAATACCGCAGGCCCCCGGCGATCCTAAGCCTTGCATTCTTTGCTTCGTTGAACTATGAAGGCTCCCTCAATTATGAAGACAAGCGTTTGCTCAACACCCGCTGAAGAAAAACGAGATCGAGTCGTGTGTTAGCCATTTTGCAATCGATAACAAAGGCATCTATCATGCGTGACATGAAAGCAGTCGTAAAGGAGTACCCACCACGAAATCTGACAGTCCGTCATGGCGATGCTCGCGCGTTGGACTGGATCCCAAATGAGTCGGTTCATCTAGTAGTAACCTCGCCGCCTTACTGGACTCTAAAGCGTTATCCTGAAAATGATTTGCAACTGGGGCACGTTGAAGATTACGAGGGATTTCATGACGAACTAGACAAAGTTTGGACGCATTGCTATAGAGCACTAGTACCCGGTGGTCGCTTGGTTTGCGTTGTGGGCGACGTATGTCTGTCACGGCGAAAACATGGCCGCCATGTGGTGATGCCGCTTCACGCCGACATCGTAGTCAGAGCACGGCGCCTAGGCTTTGATAATCTGAACCCAATTATCTGGTACAAAATCGCCAATGCTAACTATGAAGTTGAGAACGGCTCCTCGTTCTTAGGAAAACCATACGAGCCAAACGCAATCATCAAGAATGACATTGAGTTTATCTTAATGTTGCGAAAGCCTGGAGGGTACAGGCAGCCAACAATGGAGCAACGGGATTCGTCACGCCTGACCAAGGAAGAATATCAGGAATGGTTTCAGCAAATCTGGACTGTACCTGGGGAGTCCACGCGAGAGCATCCCGCGCCTTTTCCTGAGAAGGTGGCCTATCGATTGGTCCGCATGTTCTCGTTCACTGGCGATACTGTGCTTGATCCGTTCATGGGAACCGGGACGACGTTGTTAGCGGCCACGCGCTGCGATCGGAATGCCATCGGAGTAGAGCTTGAATCTGACTATATCCGAATTGCCCAACGAAAACTGGACAAACAGCTACATGGGCTTTTTAGCTCCGAGACGCCCACCGAAGTTACTCACAAAAGCGACGCTCATACGTCGCAACAAGTTGCGTGATGAAGTTGTCGTAGTGCACATGACTGGTTTTCTGTGGCGCTAGTTCACTCGCCACTAGACTAGCCGGGTGTACGCCATCATAATTCACAACTATTACCGTCAGCGCCTCCGGCTGATCGTTTGGTTCTTCTGACGATTCTCTTAAAGGAATCCCCTCGAAGACCCTGACAGTATCTTTCACAACCTTTTCCATCTTGAACGTTTTTCGCTCCAAACCGCGAGCAAAGGCGTCTGGATTTTCGTACAAAGGAGAGGTGTTAATTACAACCGTCGCACCAACAACGCAATCCCTGCGGTGATTGTGCATGTGATTGCAGTAAGCGATGATGTCGCCATATCTGTTCTTCCTCGCTTTGCCGTGGGCCGTCATCAATATTTTGTGCTCCACCGAGACTCTTACTGACAGCTTCGGAAGCAAGTGCTTCTCATAGAAAACTAGATCTACATTCCGGACGGTGACGCTTGTAGATACGCTGGCATTTTTGAGTGGAGCTAGTTCTTCAGATCGGACCAGGCGTTCGATTGCGGAGGATGCGGCACAAAGATAATCAACGATGAAGTCTGAAAGCGCGTCAGAGTTTTTCTGGGCACGAGGGTTGAAACCCAAATGGGCATTAATCCAGTCTACATATCGCTGAGGGGCACGCATGGTCGCGTCATGCTATCACCAGTGGATTTCTTCACCAACACAGATTAGATAACACTCACAGTTGGATGACGGGGAAGAATTTAGTTCCCTGGCGACATTAGTTCGGCCGATTGTGCTGTCTTGGGATCGAATGGGGTGGCGAGAAACTTCTTCGCCACTGTCAGGGCGTTGTCGTAGTTGATGCCTGACTGCACTGCCTTATTGTATTCAGAGACAGCGCGGTTGCGCTCGCCCTTGGCGTCATAGGCGTTGCCTTTCTTGATATGCGCCCAGACTTCGATCCACGAAGGCTTCAAAGTGCCGTTAAGCGACGCATCAAAATTGTCGAGGGCAGGCTGCCAATTGCGCTGCTCGAGATAAAGCAGACCAAGATTGTAGTAGACCCAGGAGTTTGAACGATCCAACTTTAACGCCGCTTCAAACTGCTGCTGCGCTTCGGCGTAAAGACCTTCCTTCATCTGCTCGATGCCGCGGCGCGCAATTATTGAGACGCGCAGGTCATCAGACATGCGCAGGATTCTGTAGTTAGGATCGACGACAACTTCCAGTGGCTGCCCATTTGATTCGAAATCAAAGTCTTCACTCTTGCCTTCTATCTTCGTAGTTGTTGTTTGATTGTCGCCTTCGGCGCGCAACATCAACTGCACCGGCATCCGCAGAGTTTCGAGTGTCTGCTTGACGGTGCCCCGAGTGCGGAATTTTCCTGAGCGCGTGCGAATGATCTGGTAGTCGACCGTAAACTCCGGAACGCCCGTTCCCTCGACCCACTGCGCGAAGAAGTAGCGCATGTTTTCCACGGCTATCCTTGATGCCAACTTTTCAAAATCATCGATGGAGGCGTTCTTCCCCCGATACTCTTCGAGGAAACTGTGCAACAGCCGATCGAATTTCTCCTTGCCCATGCTTTCGCGAAGCATGCGAAAGACCATTGCGCCTTTGTGGAAGACAATGGATTGATACGCAGCCGACTGATCGTCCAGGGCGCTTGGCGCTCGCGCGATCGATGCTGTCTGCTCAAACGTCAGGGCGCGCTCCTGCTGCTCGCGCTGAGCGGCCTCGAGCGCACCGCCAGTCAAGTAGGATTCACGAAATGCGAACGCGCTCCACTCAGCCAGTCCCTGCGAAATCCACGCATCGTCAAACGACTTCAGCCCGACAGTCTGGCCCCACCATTGATAAGCCACTTCACGCTGGAGTTTTTCATCCGGCATGGACCGAGAAGAATCAAACAGTTTCGAAGCCAGAAAAATAATTCCGGGGCCCGAGTAAGTGTCCAGACTATCATCGTCAACCTGGGCCACAACCAGGCGAGTGCCGAAGCGCGGAGCGCCATACTGTTTTGAGTAAAACTCCAGCACCTGGCCCACCATCTCGGCGTAACCATTAATGCGACCTTCGCTGCCCGGTTTCGCGTAAAACTGAATCTCGTAATTTCCAAAACGCAGGTTTCGATTGATGTATTGGCCGGCAGCAAAGTTTCCAATCAACACCGGCTGGCGATGAACGAAGTGAAAGCGCGTGGCGCCCTCCTTCGGCGAAGCCTGCGGAGTGACTGCATCGTCGCTGGTCCCAGCCACTTGCAAACCGGTGGGCACAATTAACGTGATGTCAGACGTGGCGCGATCCGCGGCGTAGTCGTGAAACGGAAACCAGCGCGAGGCATACATCAAATAGGAACCCTCCGGACCCACATAGGCCAGCCGCTTAGTTGCCAGGGGTCCGCCTTCCGGCGAGAGCAACGCCCCACTCCAGCGAAAGCGAAGCATTACCGGCTGATTCGCCGGCACAACCTGACCGAGATCGACTCTGACGCTTGGCCCAAGCGCGCCCACGCCGACAGCATCCTGAACAAAACCGGTCAGCGGTCTGCCGTCGCGATCAATACTCTCCACATGCAGCGAGCCGTTGAGTTCGAAGACCAGCGAACGCGTTGGTTCCTGCGGAATGACAGTTATGTCAGCGCCGGCACGCAACATGTGTTGGTCCGGAATTAGTTGAGCCTCAATGCGGTAATTGGTGACGTCGAAGCGCGCGGCGGCCTGTTGCGGTGCGGGCTGCTGTGCGCCCGCGGACATCGCAATAACGAAAAGCGTGGCAAGTGCTAACAACACTTGAGAAAACATTGGGGGAAAGATGGGACTGGATATCTTCATATTATTTCTGCTTTGTTGGGTGATTCTCGATTATACAACCGCGATCCTATTGCAGCACAGCACTCTGACCACCTGGTCTTGAGCCGTCCGCCCGTAGCTTCCGGGCTCAGAGTTCCGCGAGATTAGAAGCTTTCGGTGTCGGGATTTTGGATGGTAAAGAGGTGCCGCCGGTTGGCTGGAAGACGGGGCTAAGGTACTAAACTAAGCCGAGGAATTAGCGGCGGACGAGGTAATGCGCGACTATCTGGGGAGTAATTAGCATCAACTTCCTCTGCGCTGAGGGCGTGAAATATAGTACCCAAGGGCACGCGAAGCGCCGCCCTGGAATTAGGTTCTAAAAGATTCTATGGGCGCGCCGTTGGGCTCAGGTCCGTTTCCAAAGAAGCGCTCGTTACAGAACCGGGAGCGGTAGCGACCGGATCCTACATTCAACCTGCAATCGACGATTTCGCCGGCAGAAAGAGCTCTAGGACACGGTTGAGTGCTTGGATCCGGTCGCTACCGCTCCCGGTTCTGTAACGACTCGCCCACGCTGCGTACAGCAGCTTGACAGCTCACAAACTCGCGGCATAAAGTCGGGTTCATCCAAGAGCCAGCTTGTCTCCCCATTTGCTTTTAGACGCTTGGCGCCTGAACGTAACCACGACGCAGAACCCCGGCGTTCATTGTCGGGGAACTACCCGCGAGGAAACGTTCACGAATCCGAAGTTATATGTCCGATAAAAGGAGTCGCTTTATGAGATATGCCGTAAAACTCTCGGCTGTTCTATTCGTTTGCCTGTTTGCTCTAAACGTCCAGGCGCAGACGACGCGGAACGTTCGAGTGAACTATAAAGAAACAACGCTCAAGAATGGTCTGCGCGTGATCACGGTGGAGGACCGCAGAGCGCCTGTCGTAGCCATCTCGGTCAACTACAACGTCGGCTCACGCGACGAGCGACGGGGTCGTACAGGCTTTGCCCATCTCTTCGAGCACATGATGTTCCAGGGCTCTGAGAATATTGGCAAGTCTGAACAGATGATCCTGGTCATCAACAACGGCGGCACCATGAACGGTACGACAAACGAAGACCGTACGGTCTACTTTGAGGCGCTGCCATCCAACCAGCTGGACCTCATTTTGTTTCTGGAAGCCGATCGCATGCGTAGCCTGGCAATCACCAAAGAGAATCTCGACAATCAGCGTAACGCTGTTCAGGAAGAGCGCCGACGCGGTCTCGACAATCAGCCTTACGGCAAGAGCGGCGAGATTCAGCAGGAGTTGCTCTACGATAACTTCGCCTACAAGCATTCGGTCATCGGCTCGATGGAGGACTTGAACGCCGCCAGTGTGGAAGACGTCGCGGCGTTCTTCAAAACTTACTACGCGCCGAATAATGCTGTGCTGGTGTTAGTTGGGGACTTTGACACCAGGGATGCTATCGCCAGAATTGAGAAGAACTTCGCGAGCATTCCGCGCCAGCCTAATCCTCCGGCAAT
>Ga0184637_10003226_pt1 | contig 10231 bp, 8 predicted proteins | sample PLM3_127_b2_FD_133143 | JGI IMG/M metagenome (GOLD analysis project Ga0184637, IMG submission 133143) | Groundwater sediment microbial communities from an aquifer in East River, Colorado, USA - PLM3_127_b2 | ecosystem: Environmental > Terrestrial > Soil > Riparian zone | place: USA: East River... | reverse complement strand
GCTCTCGGCGGCCGCGCTGGCGATGGGCATGATGCTGTTCATCATGGCCAGCGGTCTGACGCTGGTGTTCGGCCTGATGGATGTGATGAACCTGGGCCATGCCGCCTTCGTGGCGATCGGCGCGTACGCCGCCACTTCGCTGGTCGCGCCGCTGAACCCCTGGCTGACCTCGGATTCACCGGCGCAAAACATTGCGGCCGTCGTGATGATCGCCCTCGTGGCCATGGTCGCCACGGCGGTCGTGGGCTGGATCTTCGAGCGGCTCTTCATCAAGCCTGCCCATGGCAACCACCTCAAACAGATCCTCATCACGATCGGGGCCATGATCATCATCGAGCAACTGCTGCTGGTGGTGTGGGGTGCGAACCAGATGCTGCTGCCGTTGCCACCCACGCTGCGGGGCTCGCTCGTATTCGGCGATGTCGCGATCGAGCGCTACCGGCTGATCGCGGTTGGTGTCGGCCTGCTCGTGTTTGCCGGCCTGATCCTGATGCTGGCGCGCACGCGCGTCGGGCTGCTGATTCGCGCAGGCGTCGAGAACCGGGAGATGGTCGAAGCGCTCGGCTACCGCATCCGGCGCCTTTTCGTTGCCGTATTCGTGGCCGGTGCGGGCCTGGCTGGCCTGGGCGGCGCGATGTGGGGGTTCTATCGCGAACAGTTCAACGTCACCATCGGCGCCGAGGTCCTGGTGCAGATCCTCATCGTCGTGATCATCGGCGGGTTGGGATCGGTGACCGGCTGCTTCGCCGCGGCCCTGCTGATCGCGCTCAGTACCAACTACGTCAGCTTCCTCGCTCCGGACTTCGCGCTGGTGTCCAACATCCTCGTGATGATGGCCGTGCTGCTGTGGCGTCCCCGGGGTCTTTATCCGCTGGCTTGAACCCGGAAGGACTGCCATGTTGAATCAACTGCTGTCGGGCGATCCTCCGCGCAGCCGCCTGCTCGGCGTGCTGCTGATCGCGGTGGTGCTCTACCTCGCGACCGCGCCGTTCCTGTTTTCCGGCGCACGTTCGTTGAATGTCGCGGCGACGATCTGCGTCTTCCTGGTGCTGGTCGCTTCGTACGACTTGCTGCTCGGCTACTGCGGCATCGTCTCTTTCGCGCACGGCATGTTCTATGGCCTCGGCGCCTACGGTGTCGCGATCGCGCTGCACAAGCTCGGGCCGACCTGGAGCGCCGTGGCCGTCGGGGCCGTGGCCGCCATCGCCATTTCCGCGCTGCTGTCGCTGCTGATCGCGCTCGTGTCGCTGCGTGTGAAGGCCATCTTCTACACGATGACCACGCTGGCCGTCGCCGCGGCCTTTGGTGCCCTGGTACTGCGGATGTCGTCACTCACTGGGGGTGACGACGGGCGCAACTTCCGCCTGCCCGAGATGTTGACGCCCGGGTTCAGGTTGTTCGAGCACGACGTCCTGGGCACCGCCATCACGGGCAAAGTGCTGGCGTACTACCTTGTGTTCGCCTGCTCGGTGCTGTTGTTCCTGATGATGCTGCGCGTGGTGAATTCGCGCTTTGGACGCGTGCTCGAGGCCATCCGTGAGAACGAGTTCCGCGCCGAGGCGATCGGATACCGCACGCTGCTCTACCGCCTCGCGGCGAACTGTCTGGCTGCGGTGCTGGCCACCTGCGCGGGCATCCTGATGGCCCTGTGGCTGCGCTACGTGGGCCCGCAGACGACAGTCAGCTTCACAGTGATGCTGAACATCCTGCTGATGTGCGTGATCGGCGGACTCGGCACGATGTACGGCGCCATGATCGGCGTCGCGATCTTCGTCGTGGCGGAGAACTACATCCAGGTCGGGCTGCAGTCTCTCAGCCAGGGAATGTCGAGCATGCCGCTGCTGGCCAACCTGTTCCATCCGGATCGCTGGCTACTTTGGTTCGGAACCGTCTTTGTGCTGTCGGTGTACTTCTTCCCCACTGGCATCGTCGGCAAGCTGCGTGAGCAGCGCATGCGCCTGGGCGGCTGACAAAGGACTTTGATGGAAAACACTGCGGTGCGAACGCGGGTCGAGGGCCCGCTTCTGATCATCACGATCGACCGGCCGGAAGCCCGCAACGCGGTCAACATGGCGGTTGCGCAGGGCATCGCCGATGCGCTCGCCCAGCTCGACGGACGTGCGGATCTGCGCATCGGTGTGATCACAGGCGCCGGAGGAAACTTCTGCGCCGGCATGGACCTGAAAGCCTTCGCCAAGGGCGAGCGACCGTGGCTTGCGGGTTCTGGCTTCGGCGGGATGACCGAGGCGCCGCCGCGCAAGCCACTGATCGCCGCCGTTGAAGGGTACGCGCTGGCTGGTGGGTTCGAGATCGCGCTTGCGTGCGATCTGATCGTCGCTTCGCGCACGGCGCGCTTCGGTTTGCCGGAGGTCAAGCGCGGCCTGCTGGCCGCCGCCGGTGGGTTGCTGCGCCTGCCGCGCCGGCTGCCTTATCACCTGGCGATGGAAATCGCGATCACCGGGCGTCAGCTGTCGGCTGAAGAGGGGCTGACCCACGGGTTATTGAATCGCCTGGTCGAGCCCGGACAGGCGCTCGACGTGGCGTGCCAGCTGGCGCGAGAGGTGGCCGATAACGCGCCGTTGGCGGTCGTCGCCAGCAAACAGCTCGTCACGCTTTCGCACACCTGGTCGGTCGACGAGATGTTCGAGCGACAACGGGTCTTCGCCGATGCGGTGGTGAACTCTGGCGATGCATTGGAAGGTGCGCGCGCCTTCGCCGAGAAGCGGGCGCCGGTGTGGCAGGGTTCCTGATGCGGCGTTCTTGCCACTCGGCGCGCTAAAGTAGCTCCGCGCGGCCCGGCGGGCAGCGCAGGAGACTGGTTTGAACATCTCTCGAGAGGCAGATGCGCCGCTCGCGAAGAGGCTTGGCAGTTCTGCGCCGAACCCGTTGATGTGGATCACGCCCGGTCGCGTGTTGTATGCCGGCTTGCTCGGCCGGCCGTCGGTGCGCCGGATCGGCGGCACCATCGTCTATGTGGCGCAGCAGGCGCCGATCCGCGTCAGCATCGACAGCGGCGAATGGGAAGAGGGCGACGTGCTCGCGGTCCCGCCCTACCTGCCGCACCGTATCGCCTGCGACGCCCGGTCCATCACCGATCTGATCGTCGAGCCTGAGACCGTCGATCGGGCGTCACTGCCGGCGTTCATGCGCGATCGACGCGGCGCCGTGCACGCGCCGGAATTCGCGGATCAGGTGCGCCGGGTACTGGAACGACTGCAGGGACGCGACCAACGGTTGCCGCTGGATGATGCTGCCTTCGATGAACTATTGTTCGGCCAGGCACTGCCGCGTGCGACGCTGGACCCGCGCATCGCGCAGGTGCTCGCCGACATCGCGAAAGACCCTGGCGGTACGACGAGTGCGGAGGACTACGCGGCCCGAGTCCACCTTTCGTTCTCTCGCTTCGTGCACCTGTTCAAGGACGAAGTGGGCGTGCCGCTTCGAACCTTCCGAACCTGGAAGCGTGCTCGCAGCCTCCTGGACTACGTCACGCAGAACGCGAACCTGGCCGACATCGCGCAGCACACCGGCTATCCCGATTCCTCGCATTTCAGCCATTCGATCCGCCAGGTCTTCGGCCTGACCCCGAAGGACGTCTTCAAGGGCAGCCGCAAGCTGGAGCTGCATGGCCAGCCGGCGGCAGGCTCGGCCACGGCTCGGCGCAGAGCATGAGCCCGCTCTTCGATGCGGCAGCCAGTAGTCGCAAGACCTGGCGGGCTGGCAACCATACGCTGGCCGCACCGCCCTCGATGGATGCAGCATGTTCGATCTCCAGCCGTTGAACCACCATTTCTCTGCAGACCACGAGCAGTTTCGCGCGTCGCTGCGCGAGTTCGTGTCACGCGAGATCACACCCTTCGTCAACGAGTGGGACGAGGCGGGCACATTCCCGCGGTCGTTATACCGCCGTGCTGCCGAACTCGGCGCCACCGGACTCGGGTACCCGGAGGAATACGGCGGCACGCCCGTGGACATCTTCTACAAGCTGGTGCTGGCCGAGGAGTACGCGCGCTGCGGCAGCGGCGGTGTGCAGGCGTCCATCAACTCGCACACCATCGGGCTGCCGCCGGTGCTGGCGGCCGGCAGCGATGAGTTGAAGCGACGCGTGCTGCCGCCGGTGCTGCGAGGCGACAAGATCGCCGCGCTGGCCGTTACGGAGCCGTCAGGCGGCTCGGATGTGGCGGCGCTGAAGACCACCGCGGTGCGCGACGGCGACCACTACATCGTCAACGGCGAGAAGACCTTCATCACCTCCGGGATGCGCGCGGACTTCATCACGACCGCCGTGCGCACCGACCCGCAGAACAAGGGGCCGGGCGGCATCTCGGTGCTGGTGATCGACGGTGACACGCCGGGGCTGACGCGCACCAACCTGAAGAAGATGGGCTGGTGGTGTTCCGACACTGCCCACCTTCATTTCGACAACTGCCGCGTTCCCGTGAGCAACCTCGTCGGCGTGGAGAACAAGGGCTTCAAGACGTTCATGAACAACTTCAACTCCGAGCGGCTGTTCATGTCGGCGCTGTCTTACGGATTCGCGCAGGTCTGCTTCGAAGAGGCGCTCGATTGGGCGCGACAGCGATCCACGTTCGGCCAGACACTCTCGCAGCGTCAGGTCATCCGGCACAAGCTGATGGACATGATGCTTCGCATCGACGCCGCGCGCAGTCTCGTACACGAACTCGCCTATCGCATCGAACATCGGCTCGGTGATCCTGCGCAGCTCGTCGCGCGTATCGCGATGGCGAAGGTGCTCGCCACGCAGGCCATGCAGTTCTGCGCCGACCAGGCGCTGCAGATTCTCGGCGGCATGGGCTACATGCGCGGCACCCGCAGCGAACGCATCTACCGCGAGGTGAAGGTGATGATGATCGGTGGAGGTTCCGAGGAGATCCTCAAGGACCTTGCAGCGCGCCAGCTGGAAATCTGACCCGCGCCGCCGAAACCAACTGGAAAGCATCATGCAAGACATCTGTCGTGACCTGCTGGCTGAGTACCGAGACCTGGCCGCGTTGTGCGAGACGTTGACGCCGCAGCAATGGCTGCAGCGCAGCGAGTTCTACGGATGGACGCCGTGGGACGAGATCGCGCACCTGTGCTACTTCGACGAGACCGGGCTGCAATCGGCCAGGGATCCGGAGGCATTCGCGCGCGACGCTGCGCGGCTCAACCAGCGCATGGAGCGTGGTGAAGAGATCAGCGCCGTGGCGCGCGAGCGCTACGGATCGCTGACCGGGCTGGCCTTGTTGGCGCGTTGGCGGGTCTTGCACGAGGAGCTGGTCGATGCCTTGGCCAAACTGGATCCGAAGGCACGCCTCGCGTGGTACGGCCCTCCGATGAGCGCGCGCTCGTTCGCCACGGCGCGCCTGATGGAGACCTGGGCGCACGGGCAGGACGTGTGGGATGTCGTGCGCCGTCGCCGGCCGCAGACGCCGAGGCTGAAGCACATCGCCCACCTCGGCGTCACGACCTTCCGCTGGACCTTCATCAATCGCAAGCTGGAGGTTCCGCAGATCGTTCCGTATGTCGAGATGTCGGCGCTCGGCGAGGGCCTGTGGACCTGGAACGACCCGTCAACGGACAACTTTGTGCGGGGCTCGGCCGAGGACTTCTGTCTGCTGGTCACCCAGCGACGCCACCTGGACGACACCGAGTTGCAGTACGGCGGCGAGAGCGTCAAGCAATGGCTCTCGATGGCACAGTGCTTCGCCGGCCCGCCTGCGGACGGTCCGGCTCCGGGTGTGCGTCGGGTGGTGTATTGATCGGCTCCATCGCACCACGCGATGCCGCGGGCATGCGGCCCGGTGTGCCGCTGAGTCTGGACCACGGGGCGGAGATCGACGCGGCACTGTTCGCGCTGTCGAGCGGGCACGGCGAGCGGGCGCTGTCCGATCCACTGTTCTCGAACCTGTACCTGTTCCGGCATGTGCATGACTACCGCTTCGTGCCGGGGCCGTTCGCCTGCATCAGCGGCCGCACCTACGACGGCGCACAGCATCTGTTGCCTTTGTTCGAGCTGCAACGCGCGCCAATACAGGCGATACGCGAGCTGCTTCACGGGCACGATTTCTTCTATCCGCTCGCGTCGTCGCAGATCGATGCGCTCGATCCTGCGGTGTTCGAGTGGACTTCGTCACGTGATGACGCGGACTACCTTTACCCCGCGACGCATTTCCGGCACTACCGCGGAACGGCACTGAACAAGAAACGCAACCTGGTGAAGCAACTGCTGAGCGCGCATGCGCTCACGGCCGAGCCCTATGCGACGGACCGCATCGGCGATGCGCTGCCGGTTCTTGCAGGCTGGATGAAGGCGAAGGGCAAGGTTGCCGGCGAAGCGGATGAGATCGCGTGCACCGAGGCGCTGCAGCTCGCCGCGAGGCTGGGTCTGCAGGGCTTCCTGCACCGCGTCGACGGCGAGCCCGCCGGCTTCGTACTGGCGCAGGCCATTCAGCCGGGTGTGTGGGTGATGCGATTCGCCAAAGGGCTGAATCGCTTCAAGGGCATCTACCAGCACATGTTCCAGCACTTCTGCGAAGCGATGCCAGAGGTGCAGTGGCTCAACTTCGAGCAGGACATGGGGCTCGCCAACTTCCGGCGCACCAAGCTGTCCTACCAGCCGAGCGCGCTGATCCCGAAGTTCCGCGTGCGCCTGCGTGTGCGCTGAAAGCGCTGATGACAGCCCCTCGGGCGCGGAGTAGCGCGCCCGATCCCCCGAGGGGATCGAGCCCGGCTTGGGGCGGCCCGGCGCTCGGGCTCGAGGAAGGCGCTTCAGCCACTTCGCGCAAGACGCCACCGCGGCCCGCTCCTACGCTGGCGCTGCAACCTACCTCTTGACATGGCACACATCGAATCCACCGTCTTTGCTGGCAGCGAAGCGTTCCAGGCCAACCGCGACGGCATGCTGGCGCTGATCCAGCGTGTGCGCGAATACGAGCAGCGCAGCGTCAGCAAGTCGGCTGCGTCGCGTGCCCGCTTCGAGAAGCGCAGCCAGCTGCTGCCGCGCGAGCGCTTGTCGCTGTTGCTCGACCCCGGCACGCCGTTCCTCGAACTGTCGACGCTGGCCGGCCTGGGAATGGACGATCCCGACCTCGACAAGAGCGTGCCGGGTGGTGGTGTGATTGCCGGCATCGGCACCGTGTCGGGCATTCGCTGCATGATCAACGCATCGGACTCGGGCATCGACGCCGGCGCCCTTCAGCCCATGGGCCTGGACAAGCAGTTGCGCATCCAGGAGCTCGCATTGGAGAACAAGCTGCCGTATGTGCAGCTCGTGGAAAGCGCCGGCGCAAACCTGATGGCTTACCGCGTCGAGGAGTTTGTCCGCGGCGGCAATCTGTTCCGCAATATCGCGCGCATGTCGGCGGCCGGCCTTCCGGTCGTGACGGTGACGCATGGCTCGTCGACCGCCGGGGGCGCCTACCAGACCGGTTTGTCCGACTACATCATCATGGTACGGGGCCGATCGCGCGCGTTCCTGGCCGGCCCGCCGCTGCTGATGGCAGCCACCGGCGAAGTCGCGACCGAAGAGGAACTCGGCGGCGCCGTCATGCACACCGCCATCTCGGGGCTGGGAGACTACCTGGCCGAGGACGACCGCGACGCCATCCGCATCGCCCGCGAAATCATGGGGCAGATCGACTGGCACCGTGAGCCGATGCAAGAGCGGCAGCGCAGCTACAAGCCACCACGATATGACGCCGAGGAACTGCTCGGCATCATGCCGATGGACCACAAGCGCCCGGTCGACATGAAGCAGGTCATCGCGCGCATCGCCGACGACTCGGACTTCCTCGAGTTCGGCGAGAACTACGGCGGCGCCACCGTGTGCGGCCACATCAGGATCGAAGGCTGGCCGCTCGGCATCGTCACCAACAACGGCCCCATCGACACGGCAGGCGCGACCAAGGCGACGCACTTCATACAAGCGTGCTGCCAGGCGCGCACGCCGATCCTCTACCTGAACAACACGACCGGCTTCATGGTGGGCCGCGCCTTCGAAGAGGCAGGGATCATCAAGCATGGCTCGAAGATGATCCAGGCGGTGACCAACGCCACGGTGCCGCAGATCACGATCTACTGCGGCGCCTCGTTCGGCGCGGGCAACTACGGCATGTGCGGCCGCGGCTTCCACCCGCGCTTCTGCTTCTCGTGGCCCAACGCCAAGACCGCGGTGATGGGCGGCGAGCAGGCCGCGAAGACCATGGCCATCGTCACCGAGGCGTCGATGAAGCGCAAAGGCGAGGTGGACCAGGGCAAGCTCGACGAGATGCAGCAGCGCATCATCGACCGCTTCGATCGCCAGATGAGCGTGTTCGTCACCAGCGCCCACGTGCTGGACGACGGCGTGATCGACCCGCGCGACACCCGCGCCGTGCTCGGCAAGGTGCTCGCGGTGTGCCGCGAAGGTGACGCGCGCGATCCGCAGAAGATGCAGTTCTCGGTGGCGCGGCCTTGACACGCCATCGCATGGAACAAACAGCATGCGACTGACGCACGAACACGAGCAGCTTCGTGCAACGATCAAGCGCTGGATCACCGAGCAGGTGAACCCGCACGTCGACGAGTGGGAGGACGCCGAGATCTTTCCCGCCCACCAGGTGTTCCGGCAGATGGGCGAGCTCGGGCTGCTGGGCTTGAACAAGCCGGTCGAGGATGGTGGCCTCGGCCTCGATTACTCGTACGCCGCCGTGATGGCCGAGACGCTGGCCGAGATGAACTGCGCCGGTATCCCGATGGCCATCGGCGTGCAGACCGACATGGCCACGCCGGCGCTCGCGCACCGCGGCAGCGCCGAGTTGTGCGCCGAGTTCCTGGCGCCCGCCATCACCGGTGAATACGTCGCCTGCCTCGGTGTCTCGGAGGTCGGCAGCGGCTCCGACGTCGCCTCGATCAAGACCAGTGCGCGCAAGGAAGGCGGCGACTACGTCATCAACGGCGGCAAGATGTGGACCACCAACGGTACGCAGGCTGACTTCTGCTGCGTCCTGGCCAACACCTCGGACGGCGCGGTTCACAAGAACAAGTCGCTGATCGTCGTACCGATGAAGACCCGAGGCGTCGAGGTGGCGAAGAAGATACGCAAGATCGGCATGCATGCCTCCGACACCGCGCAGCTCTATTTCGACGACGTGCGCGTGCCGCAGCGCTATCGCATCGGCGAGGAAGGCATGGGCTTCATCTACCAGATGGAGCAGTTCCAGATCGAGCGACTGTGGGGGGCGCTGAACAACTGCGGCTTCGCCCAGCGTGCGATCGACATGACGATCGAGTACACCCGCGAACGCAAGGCGTTCGGCCGCTCCATCCTCGACAACCAGTGGGTGCACTACAAGCTGGCGGAGTACCAGACCGAGGTCGAATGTCTGCGCGCGTTGTGCTGGCGCGCCGTCGAGGCGATCGTGCACGGCGAGGATGCGACCCGGCTTGCGACCATGGCAAAGCTCAAGGCCGGTCGTGTGATTCGTACTGTGGCCGACGGCTGCCTGCAGTTCTGGGGCGGCATGGGTTTCGTGCACGAAAGCCCGATCTCCCGCATCTACCGCGACGGCCGGCTGACATCGATCGGAGGCGGCGCAGACGAGGTCATGTTGCAGATCCTCAGCAAGTACATGGGCATCTTGCCGAAGACGGCTTGAATGTGGGCCGCCTTTACTACCGAGACCTATCAGCCATGAAAGCATCCACGCCGTTCAACAAGATCCTCATCGCCAACCGGGGCGAGATCGCTCTGCGCGTGATCCGCAGCGCACGCGCGCACGGCTATCGCACGGTCGCGGTGTATTCGACGGCCGACGCCAGAGCTCGGCACGTGCAAGAGGCCGACCAGGCGGTGCACATCGGCGAGGCGCTTCCTGCGCAGTCCTACTTGCGCATTCCCGCGATCATCGATGCTGCACGCAAGACCGGCGCCGACGCGGTGCATCCGGGCTACGGCTTCCTGGCCGAGAACGAAGACTTCGCGCAGGCGTGCCGCGATGCCGGTCTCGTCTTCATCGGCCCCTCTCCCGAAGCCATCGTCGCGATGGGCAACAAGGCCGGCGCCAAGCGACTGATGATCGAAGCCGGTGTGCCGTGTATCCCGGGGTACCAAGGCGCCGACCAGAGCGAAGGCCGGCTCGCCGACGAAGCGGCACGCGTCGGCTACCCGGTGATGATCAAGGCCACCGCCGGCGGCGGAGGCCGTGGCATGCGGCTGGTGAACTCGGCCAAGGAGTTTTCGGAGCTGCTG